>Ga0207813_100750_pt1 | contig 14626 bp, 12 predicted proteins | sample A23E3SouthBayCA_2_FD_187730 | JGI IMG/M metagenome (GOLD analysis project Ga0207813, IMG submission 187730) | Aerobic enrichment media microbial communities from Eden Landing Ponds, California, USA - A23 E3 (4) (SPAdes) | ecosystem: Environmental > Aquatic > Marine > Unclassified | place... | reverse complement strand
CTGTCCCTGTCTCGACCGCGACGAGCGCTGTGGCAACGAGCGCTGTCGGGACGGCAAGCGCTACGTCCCCGTCGAACTCCTCGACGTGGCCGGTCTCGTCCCCGGCGCCCACGAGGGGAAGGGGTTGGGCAACCAGTTCCTCGACGAACTCACGGACGCCGACGCCATCCTCAACGTCGTCGACGCCTCGGGCGGGACGAACGCCGAGGGCGAACCCGTCGAGGTCGGCACCTACGACCCCGTCGAGGAGGTCGACTTCGTCGAACGCGAGATGGATCGGTGGCTCGCGGGCATCGTCGACCGCAACTGGGAGGGCGTCGAGCGCAAGTCCCGCTCCCCCGACTTCGACGTCGACGAGGTCCTCACCGACATGCTCACCGGCTTCGGGGCGACGGTGGCGGAGGTGGCGGGAAGCCTCCGGGCGCTCGACTACCCCGAGGACCCGATCCAGTGGACCGACGAGCACCGGGCCGAACTCGCCCGCGAGGTCCGTGCCCGCACCAAACCGCTCGTGGTCGTCGCCAACAAGGCAGACGTCGCACCCGCGGAGAACATAGAGCGACTGCGTGCCACCGACAAGCCGGTGATCCCGGCGACGGCCGAGGGCGAACTCGCCCTCCGGACCGCGAGCGACGCGGGCGCCGTCGACTACGACCCCGGCGACCCCGACTTCGAGGTTGCCGGCGACGTGAGCGACGCCCAGCGCGAGGGACTCGACCGCATCCGCGAGGTGATGGCGGACAACGGCGGCACCGGCGTCCAGGCCGCCATCGACGCCGCCGTCTACGACCTGCTCGACCGGATCACCGTCTTCCCCGTGCAAAACGAGACGCGGTGGACCGACGGCACCGGGAACGTCCTCCCCGACGCCGTTCTGCTCCCGCGGGGGGCGACCCCGCCGGACCTCGCCTACGCCATTCACACCGACATCGGTGAGGGCTACCTCCACGCCGTCGACGCACGCTCCGACCGGCGGATCGGCGAGGACCACGAGCTCTCGGAGGGGGACGTGATCAAAATCGTCAGCACTGCGAACTGAGGCAGTGGCCGTCGTGCGGGCGAGCGAACGGTGCGCTCGCGTCGTCAAACCGGGGTGGAGCGGAGGATCGAGCCGTCAGCGGGTGAATAAATTCACGTCGCGTGGATAGTTTAATCTGCCGTTGACAGTACGTTCGCCAGTTTATTCGAGTTTATCGCTCGGTGCGCAGCCCCGACGTGACGGCGAACGGTCGGTTCGCGGCCGTTCAGCGCAGGTCCGCCACCACGTCGGCCATCACGTCGAGCGCCTCGCGGAGCACCTCGGCGTCGTTGGCATAAGAGATGCGGGCGTGGCCCGCGCCGTTCGCGCCGAAGGCGTCGCCGGGGACGACGATCACGTCCCGTTCGATGCAGGCGTCGACGAACCCGTCCGGCACCTTCGGCATGGCGTAGAAGGCTCCCTTCGGGGTCGGCACCTCGACGCCCATCGCCTCGAACCGGTCGAGCAGGAGGTCACGGCGCTCCCGGAAGGTGTCGCGCATCTCGCCGACGACGTCCTGGGGGCCGGAGAGGGCCGCCTCGGCGGCGTACTGTGCCGGCGCCGACGCGCAGGCTTGGACGTACTGGTGGACGCGGAGCATCCGTTCGATCCGGGGGGTGGAGGCGGTGACCCAGCCGAGGCGCCACCCCGTCATCGAGTAGGTCTTCGAACAGCCGTTGACGACGACCACGTTGTCGGTGTCGGCGTAGGCGAGCGGCGAGTGGTGGTCGCCGTCGAAGACGAAGTGTTCGTACACTTCGTCGGAGAGACAGACCACGTCGTGTTCGTCGGCGATGCGGGCGAACTCCCGGACGTCCTCTTCGGGCGACACCGCGCCGGTCGGGTTGCCGGGGCTGTTGACCACGAACATCGCGGTGTCGTCGGTGATGGCGTCCTCGACGGCCGCGGGGTCCAACGTCAGGTCGTCGCGCAGGGGGACCGGTACCGGCTCGCCGCCCGCGAGTTTCGTCAGCGCGTCGTAGGAGACGAAGCCCGGATCGGGGATGAGCACCTCCTGGCCGGCGTCGACGTGGGCCTCCAGTGCGAGGTGGAGCGCCTCGCTTCCCCCGGCGGTCGCGATGACGTCGTCCGGGTCGACGGCCACGCCCTGATCGCGTTCGTGCTTGGCGGCGATGGCCTCCCGGAGCGGGCGGATTCCCTTGTTTCCCGTGTAGGCGTCGGCCTTCCCGGCCTCGATGGCCTCGACGGCCGCCGCGCGGGCGTGGTCCGGCGCCGGGAAGTCCGGTTGGCCGAGGCCGAGGTTGATCGCGTCCTCGCCGGCCGCCTCGAACACCTCGCGGATGCCGCTGATGGATATCGACTCGACGCGTGGGGAGAACTCCGTCATACCCTCGTTCCGGGTCCCGTCCGGCATAGGTGTTCCCGTTCGTCAGCCGGGACGGCACGGAACGGGTCGGACGCGGCTGACGGTTACACCCACTACGGCGGATCCCGTGATCGGTTCGCGGTGTCCCATCGGCGGACCTCGTTCCACTTCGTCTCGAAGTTCCTGCCCCTCCTCACGACGTCCTCGTCCCTGTCCCAGTCGAGGACACCCTGCGCCACCAGGTACCGAAGGGTTCGGTGGCGATAGCGGAGACGGAGCCTCGCGACGGCTTCGCCGACGGACGGGGGTTGTTTCCGAGACGGTGTGAGTGGGCCCATCGGCTGATATGAGGAGTGATTCCGCATTAATTCCCCCATTTTTTGAATCGTGAGTAACTCAGCTACGCCGCCCGGCTGTCGTCCACGATGCGCTCCTCTCCGGTCGATCACCCGTGACCGTCTTCGGCCTCGGAATCCGACTCCTCGCCCGGACACAGCACCTTCGGCCCGCGATCCCACGCCGCTCGCTCCGCGAGCTCTTTGATTCGGCGGCGGTCGTCCTCGGTGAGTCCAGTGGTCATACGGGTGCCGATCCGTCGCCGGGCGAAAGAGGTTGCTATGAGGGCTATCGAGCCGTCACGACCGCTCCGTCCGGGCGCTTCCGAGCGAGCGCGACCGTTGCGTGGCTCGGCCCGTGCGACGCTCCCGGCCGGTCACTCCGGGTCGTCCTCGTAGGCGTCGCGTAGGGTCGAGACGTGATCCCCCAACTGTGAGAGCGCGCTGTCGGCGTCGACGTAGCCGTCGTCGTACTCGTCGTAGACGCGTTCGGCGGCGTCGAGGAAGGCCGCCACTTCCGCGTCGAGGTCGTCTGATGCCATGTGTGACGGGGGGTGCGGAGGGCATATATTTCCACCCCTCGAAGGCCGACCGTGACCCTCGTCGCCCGGTTCGCCGACGGGACGATTCGACTCGACGGCGACCTCGACCCCGCGGCCGCCGACGCCCTCCCCGTGGCGTTCGACGACCGGAGCGGGACCCTCCGGGCGCCGGCCCACCGGTACGCCGCCCTCCGCGACGCCCTCGACGCGGCCGGAATCGACTACGAGGATCGGGTGTTCGACCTCCCGACCCTCGATCTGTCGACGACGTACGACCTCCGGAACTACCAGTCCGCGGCGCTCGCGGCGTGGACGGACGCCGACCGGCGAGGAATCCTCGAACTCCCGACCGGGAGCGGGAAGACCGTCGTCGCGGTCCGGGCGATGGCCGACCTGTCGACGCCGACACTCGTGGTCGTGCCCACGGTCGACCTCCTCCACCAGTGGCGTCGCGAACTGGAGACGGAGTTCTCGGGTCCGGTCGGCCAACTCGGCGGCGGCGAGCAACGTCTCGAAGCCCTGACCGTCGCCACCTACGACTCCGCGTATCTCCGCGCCGACGAGGTCGGCGACCGGTTCGGGTTCGTGGTCTTCGACGAGGTCCACCACCTCGGCGGCGAGGGCTATCGCGACATCGCCCGCCTGCTTCCGGCGCCCGCCCGTCTGGGCCTGACCGCCACCTTCGAGCGGCCGGACGGCGCCCACGAGACCGTCGCGGACCTCGTCGGCCCCGTCGTCTACGAGCGTTCGGTCGACGACTTAGCCGGCGACCACCTCGCGGACTACGAACTCCGGCGGGTCGAGGTGGAACTGACGCCCGCCGAGCGCGAGGCCTACGAGGACGCCCAGGGCACCTTCGTCGATTATCTCAAGACCTCGAACCTCTCGCTGTCCAGCGGGAGCGACTACCGCGAACTCGTCAAGCGGTCGGGGAGCGACCCGCGAGCCCGGGAGGCGCTGCTGGCCAAACAGGAGGCCCGGGAGATCATGATGAACTCGGCGGCGAAAGTCGACGCCCTGGAACGGATCTTCGCGCGCCACCCGGACGCGCGCACCATCGTCTTCACCGCCCACACCGACCTCGTCTACCGGCTCTCCGAGCGCTTCCTCTGCCCGGCGATCACCGCCGAGACGGGGGCGAGCGAGCGGCGGGCGATCCTCGACCGGTTCCGCGAGGGGACGTACACTCGCGTCGTGGCCGCGAACGTCCTCGACGAGGGCGTCGACGTGCCCGACGCGAGCGTCGGAGTGATCCTCTCGGGCAGCGGGAGCGAACGCGAGTTCACCCAGCGACTCGGACGGGTGCTCCGCCCGAAGGCCGACGGCCGGACCGCCGTCTGTTACGAAGTCGTGAGCGCCGAGACGGCCGAGGAGCGGGTGGCCGAGCGGCGGCGATGATCACTCCAGCCGCGACTGCAGCGAGCCGCCGCCCACGAAGTCGTCGTAGGCGACCGCCTCGAACTCGACGGCGACCTCCCGCTCCCCGTCGGCGGGGACCGTCACCTCGCGGCGCCGCTCGGTCGTCGACCCCCCGACGGTGACGGCGACGACGAGCGTCCGGGTTCGCTCCGTCCCCGTCGGGTTCCGCACCGTCGCCAGCACCCGCAGGTGGCCGTCGTCTGCCTCCTCGAAATCCTGATCGCTGACGCTCAGTTCCCCGTCGCCGTCACCGTTTCCGCCGCTTTCGGGCGACTCCCCACCCGGGGTCGGCGGGGTTCGCGGGCCGGTCGCGCCGGGCGTGGCACAGCCGGCGGAGAGGGCGAGTCCGAGGAACGCGAGGGCGCGACGCCTGTCCATACCGGACCGACCCCGGCGAGCGACAAGAGCGTTGTCCTCGCGTCCGCCGGCGGGATTTTATCCACGGAGCGACGAGGACGGCGCGTGCTCCGGAAGGACCTGCTCCGGGTGTCGCGGGCCGGCGGCGGCTACCGGCCGCAGTTCGCGGCGCGTGCCGACCGGCCGCTGGCCGCGCGCGTCCTCGGGACCGTCGCCGACCACGTGGGGGAGCCACGGTCGGCCCTCGATTCGGCGCTCACGGACCTGGAGGGCGAGGCCGACGACTTCAAACTCGTCCGCGGGTTCGCGTCGCTGTGCGAGCGGGACGCGACCTTCGAGACGCGGGCGGCGGTGCCCCCCGAACGGGCCCGCCGGATCGCCTTCGAGGCCGCCGAGACGGTGGGCGTCGTCACCGAGGCCGACCGGGACCGGGCGCTCGACCGCGCCGCCGACCGACTCGGGGTCGACCCGGCGGCCGTCGCCGACTCGCTGTACGCCGACCGCGAGGTTCGGCAGGTGCTCGCCGACTTCGACCCGCGGTGGACGCCCGACGCGCTCCTCGACCAGTACGACCTGTCGCTCGCCCAGACCGCGCTGTTCGACGCCATCGAGGTTCGCGTCCGGAGTTCGGACCCCAAGGCGCTGGTCTCGGCGGTCAAGCGCCTGGGACTGATGTACGAGATTCACCGGACGGACGCGGGCCGGGAGGTGGTGGTGACCGGCCCCGACCACCTCTTCCGGCGGACTCGACGGTACGGCACGGCCTTCGCCCGATTATTGCGGTCGGTGGCGAAGACGGCCGACTGGCGGCTGACGGCGACGATAGACGACCGCGGCACCGAGCGGGAACTCGTCCTCACGGACGGGGACGTGGGCGTCCCGGGCGTCGACCCCATCGCCGAGCCGACCTACGACAGCGGGGTCGAGGCCGACTTCGCCGCCCGCTTCACCGCGCTCAACCTCGATTGGGACCTGGTTCGCGAACCCGAACCCCTGGCGGTCGGGACGCGCGTGATGATCCCCGACTTCGCCTTTGACTACCGCTTCGCGGACTTCCGCGTCTTCTTCGAGATCATGGGCTTTTGGACCCCCGCGTACGTCGAGAAGAAACTCGGCCAACTCGCGGGCGTCGAGGACGTCGAGTTGCTGGTCGCAGTCGACGAGAGCCTCGGCGTCAGCGACGAGATCGAGGCCCGGGATCACCGCGCGATCACCTATTCGGGCACCGTCCGGGTGAAGGACGTGGTCGACGCCCTCCGGCGCTACGAGGCCGACCTCGTCGCGGAGACGCGGGCCGCACTGCCCGACGAACTCCGTCCCGAGGCGGACGTCGTCACCCTCGCCGACCTCGCGGCGACCCACGGCGTCGGCGAGGACGCCCTCGACACCGTCGCCTTCCCCGAGCACGAACGGGTCGGCCGGACGCTGGTCCGCCCGGGCGTGTTGTCCGCTCTCGACGACGCGCTCGACGCCGGTGAGACCCTCGACGCCGTCGAGGAGCGACTGGCCGAGTACGGACTCTCGGAGACCAGCGCCGTCCTCTCGCGACTGGGGTACGAGGTGGCCTGGGAGGGGTTGAGCGGCGGGACGATCCGCGAGAAGGGGTAGTCTACGACCGCGTCGTCGGAGCCACGCGGCGTGGCGACGTCTCGGCCGTCCCCGCCGACGCCGGCGTCCACTCGAGGCTGCCCGCGTAGTGGAACGCCCGGTGGTCCTGCTCGGGGTCGACGACTGTCAGGGAGAGCCAGCCGTCGTCGAGCAGGCCGGTCACCGCGTCGTGGTCCGCGAGCACCTCGGTCACGCGCTCGACCGGCGCGTGGATCACCGTCGAGAGCCGGAGCGGTTGGTGGTACGGCTCGTCGGCCGCGCTCATCACGGACTGGAGCGGGAGGCCGGTCATCAGGTCGCCGCCGTTGCCCTGGTAGACGCCGACGTTCCCGACCGGGTTGTGGGTCACCTTCGACCCGCTCCCGTAGACGGCGTTGTCGACCGTCGCGAAGTAATACTGCGCGTTGATCCACTGGGTGACGACCAGCGGCCCGGCCACGATGGCTTCGAGGGCGTCGCCGTCCGGATCGGTCCTCCAGTCGTAGGAGTGGAGGAACGCCCGTCCGTCCAGGTCGAGGTCCTCGGTGAGCGCCCGGGGGCCGACGACGAAGCCCGCGTTGCCGGCCAGCCCCCACTCCGGACGCGTCTCCGCCCAGTCGGCGGCGCGCCGCTCGGTCTCGCGGACGGCCGCGTCGGGGTCGTCCTCACCCACGCGTTCGGCGGCCGCCCCGGCCTGGGCGGTTTCGAGGTCGGCACGGAGGCGTTCGAGATCCGCCGCGTGGCTCTCGGGGACGTCGTCGTCGTACAGCGCTATCCCGTCGGTGGTCGTGTCGTGCTCGCCCGCGACGAAGACGGTGTCCGCGGGGACGCCGATCCCGCGATCCCGGAGCGCCGCCTTGACGGCCTCGTCGTTACAGACGCTCGCGAGGACGCGGGCGTTCGGGCCGCCGGGATTGCCGGCGCAGGCACCGCAGTCGAGGCTCGAATCGAACGGGTTGTTCGTCGTGTGGCTGGCGTGGCCGACGAAGGCGACCACGCGGCCGAACTGCTCCCACCCCATGAGTTCGAAGGCCGTCGCCGCGTACTCGACACGTTCCTCGAGCGTGAGACCCTCGCGGAGGTCGTTGACGGAGTCGGGGTTGTACTCCACGGTCGGCTCACAGAACTCGTGGGCGTCGGGCACGCGGCGGCCGACGGCGTCGAGCAGGTCGCCGACGCGTTCGGGGACGAGCGTCCGGGCGGCCAGCGCCGAGCCGTACCCCACGCCCGCGCTCTCGACGAAGCTGAAGGCGGTCGCGGCGTTGGTGCCGAGGCGTTCGACGACCGACGCTCCGGCCTCGCGGACGGCGTGCCACCGGTCGTGGCTCTCCCGGTCGTCGTCGGGGTCCGCGGGGGGACGGTCCGCGATGCGGTGTTGCGCGTCGACGATGGGCGGGCAGGCGTCCACGGTCACGTCGGCGTCGTAGCCCTCGTAGCGCATCGGGATCCCGAAGAAGCCGGCGTAGCCGTGGGTCTCGTAGTCGCCGGCGCGTTCGACGTGACGGCGGATGACCTCCGAGCGCGTGTCGATACAGAAGACCAGTTGCGCGTCCGGCCGGCCGTCGTCGTCGGCCGCCGCGTCCGCCTCGCTCGCGTCCGTGAGCGGGGCGACGAGTTCCGAGCGGTAGGTCGCCTCCCACGCCGTCAGCCAGACCTCCGCGAGCGGGACGTCGTCGCCCGTACTGTCGCCGTCGTCAGTGTCGGGGCCCTCGTCGGGCGCGAGGGGCGCGTCGAACAGGTCCGCGAGCGTCAGGCGGACCGCCAGATACCCCGAGAGCGTGATCGGGTACGCCGACTGCCAGGCGCCGTCCGCTTCGGCCCGCTGCTTGAGGAGTCCCGTCCATCCCGGGAGCGCCGTCAGGTGGAACTCGAAGACGTCCTGCCACCGGCCGACGGGGTACTCGTCGAGGTGGTCGCGGATGGCGTCGATCGGGTCGTCGGGGAGCGCGGCGACGGCGTCGCCGTCGGGAATCTCGTCGTCGTACTGGGCGACGCTCCGGAACGCCGCGTAGAACCCCTGTTCGCGGTCCGGCATGGGCCACTTCGCCCGTCCCTCGTCGAGGAAGGCCGACAGCCACTTCGCCAGGATCGCGTCGACGCGGTCATCGGCGGTCGTCTCGGTCGACGCGTCCGCGTTCGCACGCTCCATGCGTTCGAGCGCCGCGGCGGGGTCGGCGTCGTACCCGTGCGCGGAGAGTTCCGCGCACAACACGTCGTCGTCGATCCGGCCGTCCTCCCACGCACGGCGGAACACGTCGGCGCTCGGATAGCCGTCGCCACCGAGGGTCCGCTCGGCGTCTGCGACGGCCTCGTGGAACGGCCGGTCCTCGAATCCGGCGAGCGGGTTGGCGGTCACGAAGGAGTGCAGCGGCCAGACCGAGCCGACCGCTTCGGCCGCCGTGTCGATGCTGTCGCGGATCGCGGGTTCAGTGCTCATCGTATTCCTCCGTGTTCGTCAGTTGAGTCGTCGTCGGTGGTTGTGTCGCGTTCAACAGCGCCACGTAGAGGCGCCGGCTGTGCCGGTAGGCGCCGCGCTCGATGCCGAGATACGCTATAACGAACGCGGCGGCGACGAGGCCGTGGACCGGGGTCAGCGCCATCGGCTGGCCGACCGCCGGCAGACCGGCCAACAGTTCCTCGATCACGCCGTAGACGGCGGCGTAGACGGCGATGGCCGGCAGGGCGACCGCCGGAACGGCGCCGTACCGGATCGCCGACGGGAGCGAGCCGTCCGCGACCAGTTCACGGGCCGCGTGCATGACCGTCAGGACGACCAGCAGCGTCAACAGGAGGCCACCGTCCGCTCCCGTCCCCTTGCCGGTGAGCGCCCCGAAGAGGACGCCTCCCGCGAGCGCGGTGCCGGCGACGACGGCGACGCCGAGGGGCCCGGTCGACCCGCTCGCCGTCCGCTTCGTCGGCGACTCGCGTTCGATCCCTTCACCGGAGCCGAGAAAGCGGTAGGCCTTGTAACAGCCGTGCAGGACGAGGTGGGTGATCGCGGCCCCGAAAAAGCCGAGCCCCGCCTGCATGAGCATGAAGCCCATCTGTCCGACGGTCGAACAGCCGAGCTTGCCCTTGACGTCGGTCCGGACGGTCTTCAGGAGCTTTCCGAGTATCGCGCTCGCCGCGCCGAGGGCCACGAGTCCGAGCATGACGCCGCCCTCGGCGGTGACGACGGGGGCGAACCGGACCAACAGGACGCCGCCGGCGTTGACGAAGCCGGCGTGCATCAGCGCCGAGGCCGGCGTGGGTGCCGTCATCGACGAGAGCAGCCACGTGTGGAAGGGGACGAGCGCCGACTGAACCGCCGCCGCGAGCAGGAGCGCCCCCGCGGCGAAGAGCACGACCGTCGGCGACGCGTCCCCGACCGTCGGCGCGAGGCCCGACACCGTCGTCGCCCCGGTGTGCCACCACAGCGTACCGAGCGCGGCCGCGAGGGCTCCGCTGCTCGCGAGGAAATACCGGCGAGCGAGGGACCCCGCGGCACGCGCCTGTGGCCACCCCTCGACGTGGCCGATCAGGTCGGCCATCACGAGCCCCATCGCGAGCCACGCGGCCCCGAACAGGGCGAGGTGGTCGGCCGCGACCAGGGTCATCACGAGCAGCGTGAAGCCGAAGACGCGCCCGAAGAACCGATCGATGGCGGGGCTTCCGGCCATGTAGCGCCGCGAGTAGCTGTGAACGACGCCGCTGAAGAAGGTGGCCGCCACCCACATCACCGCGGTCAACCCGTCGACGACGACGAGCCCCGCGAGGTCCCAGGGGCCGCCGCCACGGAGCCCTCCGACCAGCACGCCGACGCTCGCCAGCCACAGGAGCCACACGAGTCGCGTCAGCGCGGCCGGCACGCGCGAGTTCCCGTTCGTCGCCGTCGGTAACGCTCCCACCGTCGTCTCGGTTTGTCCTGTCATCGTTTGCGTCTCCGACCGGCCACCGAGCGGGTCGATTCGGCCCGCCAGTTCACTCGCCGGTCGTTTCTACTCACTCATACGAACAGAATGTCTATTAAATCTATCTATATTCACAATCCGTTCCAAAATTAGGAATTAAAGAACATTATGTTTCTCGTGCAGGGCCATTCGAGGGCGTGTGACTCCGAGGGGTCGTCGACGGTCAGTCGTTGGCGTGGCGGCGAGACGGGCCCGCTGCGGTCGAGCCGGAGAGTCATTTATCGTCACTGGGCGCGTATTCCTCCGTCATGCCCGAAGAGATCCTGTTCGAATCCGAGAGTACCCGGACACGAGAGGAGGTCGCATCGTACCTCCGTCGCGTCGCCGACACGCTCGAACGCGGGGACGCGATCACGCTCAAGGCCGGGTCCGAATCCGTGACGATGGAGCCGCCAGCCCGACCCACCTTCGAGGTCAAAGCCGAACGCGAAGGGCCGGCGGACGGTCCCGGGGAGTTGAGCATCGAGTTCGAACTCGAATGGGACGAGACCGACGACCGGGAGGGGACCGAGAGCGGGCAGTTGGAGATCGAGTGATCGGGACGGGCGCTTCGACGGGCGGCCCTGGTCGACGGGAATAGCGGGGGTCGACGCCGCCGACGATCCGGATCAGTCGTCCGCGTCTTCCGTGTCGAACTCCCCGAAGGGCGTCGTCTCGTGGCTGCGGACGAGCACTTCGTCGGCCACCGTCAGTCCCATCTCGAGGAGTTCCTGTGCGATGGGCGTGATGTCGTCGTCCGACTCGCCGACGACGGTCACGAGGAGGTTTCGGTCGCCGGTGACGAGTTCCTGGACCGACACGACCCCGTCGATGTCGAGTATCTCGGGGATGCGTTCGCCGCGTTCGGGGATCGACGCGGTACAGAACAGCAACATCCGGAGCGGGTAGCCCGACTGTTGGTAGTCCACCTCGGCGCTGTACCCCTTGATGATGTCCTCCGATTCGAGGCGCTTGAGCCGCTTGCGGACGGTGCTGTCGGACGTGCCGGTCCGTTCCGCGATGTCCCCGGAGGAGGTGTTTCGGGCGTCCTCCTGTAGCGCGTACAGGATCGCTCGGTCGACGTCGTCTACGTCGCTCATACCGGTACGTGCGCGACAAAGGTACTTTACCTTGTTCGACCGCTCCGCCGCCGCGTGGCCCCGCCGTACAGCGTATGTCGCGATATCGAACGGTCGGACGATCCCACGCGACCGGTCCCGCCGAGACGCACGGGCTCAGGACCGGCCAACCGCCGTCCCGTCCGACCTAGGTCACTCCTGTGGCCGGACCAGCAGCCGGACCTGTGAGCCGTCGCGGTCGTCGTAGGGGATGGGTGCCGCGATGACGTCGTACCGACCGGCGCTCACCGCATCGAGGTTGGCGACCCCCTCGATGATCAGGATGTCCTCGGGAAGGAGCGTGTAGTGGACGTGGTGTTCCGCGAGTTCGGCGCCCGGCTTGTCCGCCGACAGCGCGTCGATAGCGAAACACGCGATGTCCCGTTCGACCATGTACTCGGCGGCCTCCGCCTCGGGGTAGACGAAGTTCCGGAGGTAGTGGTCCGTATCCGCCGGCGCCATCCCGCAGTCGAAGATGAGGTAGTCGCCCGCCGAGAGGTCGTACCGCTCGGCCTGCTCGGCCAACTCCTCGCGGGAGACGCCGCTTCCGGGCTCCTTGTGAGTGAAATCACAGATCACGCCCTCGGTGACCATCTCGTCGACGGTCACCTCGTCGATGGTGCGGTACTCCTCCTTCGAGAGGAAATGCGTCGGCGCGTCCATATGCGTCCCGCAGTGGGTCTCCAGATGCAGGAGCGTGGAGTTGTAGTCGTCCTCGTCGAGGGTGGCGTAATCCTCGAACTCCGGTTTCGGATGCAGGGGCGGGAGCGTCGGGCTGTCCTCCGCGAGCGTCTGTGTGAGGTCGATCCACTCGCTCATACCCGTGTGGGCGACCGGTCACCACATAGACCTTCGGACGGACCCCCGGTCACTGGAGCGCCGGCCGGACTTCGTCGCCGAACAGCTCGATGCCGCGCGTGTCGGGGAAATCCAGGAACATGAGCTGGAGCCGCTCGAAGCCGAGTTCGCGGATGGATTCGATCCCCTCGATCACCTCGGCGGGCGTGCCGATGAGGAAGTCGCCTTTCTCCCGTGCCTCCTGGGCGTTCGAGAGGTTCTCGTCGATGTCGTCCTCCTCGCCCCACGGGAGCGGGAAGATGTCGTCGCAGAGTCGCTGGAGTTCGTCCTCGTCCTCCCTGACGAGGACGTGTGCGAGCCACGACCGCTCGACGTCGGCGGGATCACGCCCCGCCTCCTCGAGGTATTCGTCGAACTTCTCGGCCTTGAACTCGATGGGCGGTCCCCGGGCACGGCCGCTGATCTCGACGTTCCACTCGTCGGCGTGGCGGGCGGCCACGCGGAGCAGTTTCGGGCCGGCGCCCCCGACGACGATGGGCGGATGTGGGTCCTGAACGGGTTTCGGCTCGTTGTAGGCGTCCTCGATGTGGTAGTGGTCCCCGTGGAAGGTCGGTTCGTCCTCGGTGAACATGGCCTTCACCACGCGGATGGTCTCGTCGAGCATCTCGATGCGCTGCTCGATATCCGGGTAGTCGAAGTCGTAGGCGCGGTGTTCCTCGTCGTGCCACCCGGCGCCCAGCCCCAGCCGGAGGTTTCCCTCGGAGAGGATGTCCACCGTCGTGGCCATCTTCGCCAGCAGAGCGGGGTTGCGGTAGGTGACCGAGCCGACCAGCGGTCCGAGCTCCATGTCGTCGGTCCGCTCGGCGAGCGCGGAGAGCAGCGTCCAGACCTCGTACTCCTGGTGTTTCGGCCCGAGCATGAAGTGATCGGGTGCCCACAGCCCCTCGAGGCCGGCGGCCTCGACGGCGTCGACGCCGGCCATCGTCGTCTCCCTGTCGAGGTCCTCCAGCAGCGGCGCGTCGCGGTGGACGCCCACTCCCGGGTAACATTGTACCATCCAATCGAACTGCATCGTCCTCCCTAACGGCGCCGTCTGTAATGAAATTCGGGGCAGATTATCGCTCCGGGCGACCGGCCGGCCCCGACCGACACGTCGTGTCGTCCACCCGACCAGTACAGCTAAGACGGCGAACGTCCACACCTCTCGCCATGCCAGCCACTGACCTCTCCCTCGTCGGGGAGTCGGCAGTCGTGACGGGTGCCGGGCGGGGTATCGGCCGACGGATCGCCGAGGCGCTCCTCGACGCCGGGGTCGACGTCGCCATCAACGACATCGACGCGGACGCCCTCGACGAGGCGGCGGACGCCCTCGACGGAACCGACGGCGACTTACTCACCCACGAGGCCGACGCGAGCGACCCGGACGCCGCCGCGGCGTTCGTCGAGGCGGCGGCCGACGCCTTCGGCGGCCTCGATATCGTCGTCAACAACGTGGGAATCGCGGGGCCGACGAAACCCTGCGAGGAGATCTCCCACGAGGAGTTCATGTCGACGCTCTCGGTGAACCTCGGGAGCCTGTTCAACACCACGTCGGCGGCGATTCCCCACCTCAAGCGCGGGGGCGGACGCGTCGTCAACGTCTCGTCGATGAGCGGGAAACGGCCGCTCGAAGACCGGACGCCGTACACCACCTCGAAGATGGGCGTGATCGGCTTCACCCGGACGCTCGCGGTCGAACTCGCCGATCACGACGTCAACGTCAACGCCATCTGTCCGGGGAGCGTCGAGGGGCCGCGACTCGACGCCGTCATCGAGGCACAGGCCGCCTCACAGGACCGCCCCGTCGCGGAGGTGGAAGCCGAGTTCCGGTCGGCCTCGCCGATGGACGAGTTCGTCACCGCCGGCGACGTCGCCGACACCGTCCTCGTCCTGTGTTCCGAGCGTACCCGGCACGTGACCGGCCAGGACCTCAACGTCACGGCGGGCATCGTCATGTACTGACACACCGCCGGAACTCCGGTGACGGAGACGGGGTCTCAGCCGCCGAAACCACCGGCAATTTTTATTACTAATCATCGTAATCCTCAAGGACGGCATGAGTGACTCTCACAACCAAACCGACGGCATCAGCCGACGGCGGTTCGTCCACGGGATGAGCGCGGCGAGCGTCGCCGCGGCGGCCGGACTGTCCGGCTG
>Ga0207813_100746_pt1 | contig 14662 bp, 13 predicted proteins | sample A23E3SouthBayCA_2_FD_187730 | JGI IMG/M metagenome (GOLD analysis project Ga0207813, IMG submission 187730) | Aerobic enrichment media microbial communities from Eden Landing Ponds, California, USA - A23 E3 (4) (SPAdes) | ecosystem: Environmental > Aquatic > Marine > Unclassified | place... | reverse complement strand
CGAAGCCCGGCTCACCCGCCTCGTCCCCATCACACAGCAGCTCGCGTTGAACTACATCGGCGAGAACGTCCTCGGCCTCCCCCGCTCATACTGATGACAGAAACACACATTCAGGCCGGCTGGCAGGGACGGTTCTACGAGGACTTCGACGTAGGCGACGTGTACAAACACCCCTATGGCCGGACCGTCACCGAGACCGACGACGTGTGGTTCACGAACCTGACGATGAACGTGAACCCGATGCACTTCAACGAGGCCTACGCGTCGGAGACCGAGTTCGGCGAACGCCTCGTCAACGGCACGTTCGTCATCGCGTTGGCGGTAGGGATGAGCGTGGTGGACGTGTCGATGAACGCCACCGCCAACCTCGGCTACGACGACATCCGCCACCACGCGCCGGTCTTCCACGGCGACACCATCTTCGCCGAGTCCGAAGTCATCTCGAAACGCGAGTCCGAGAGCCGGGAGCACGTCGGCATGGTCACCACGGAGTTGCGCGCGTACAACCAGGAGGGGACGAAGGTACTGTCGCTGGAGCGGACGCCGATGGTGCTCAAACGCGAACACGCGAATCCGTCACCCGAACAGCCGCCGGGGTGGCCGGCGGGCGTCGGCACGCAGCCGGGTGACGCGGATGAGTGACCGACTCGTTGGCTACCTTCCGATTCGGGACGCCGCCTCAGTCGCTGCCGATATCCCGGCGGACGCCGCCCTTGTCGTGAGCGGGTTCGGGAGCGTCGGCTACCCCAAACTGGTGCCGCTCGCGTTGGCCGACGACGAGCGCGACCTCGAACTCACGGTCGTGAGCGGCGGGAGCGTCGGCGAGGAGATCGACGTGGCGCTCGTCGAAGCGGACGCCATCGCCCGCCGGTATCCCTACCAGGCCCGTCCGCCCGCCCGGGAGGCCGTGAACGACGGCCGCATCGAGTTCCACGACCGCAACATCAGCACGCTCGGCGACGACGTCCGGTTCGGCCACCTCGTCGACGCGGACGTCGCCGTCGTCGAAGCGCTCGCCGTCGGCCCGGACTGGCTGATTCCCACGTCGAGCATCGGCCAGACGCCCGCGTTCGTCGAGGCCGCGGACGAACTCGTCGTCGAACTCAACCGCTCCGTCCCCGAGTCGGTGCGACAGTTCCACGACATCTACCGTACTGGACTGCCACCGAATCGGGAGCCGATTCCGCTCACCGACCCCGGCGAGCGAATCGCCGACGACCGCATCACGTTCGACCCCGAGAAACTCACCGCGGTCGTGGAATCCGACCGCCGCGACCAGCCCTACGAGTTCCGCGACCCCACCGACGACGACCAGGCAATCGCCGCGAACCTCGGCGCCTTCCTCGAAACCGAAGTCGAAGACTCACCGCTGTTCGAGGACTCGCTTCGCATCCAGTTCGGCGTCGGCAGCCTCGGAAACGCCCTGATGGGCGCGCTCGGTGACGCGGACTTCGGCGACCGCGACCTCGTCTACTTCGGCGAAGTCATCCAGGACGGCCTGCTCGACCTGCTCGACGACGGCGACCTCGAAGCCGCGAGCGCCACCTCCCTCGCGCTCTCCCGGGAGGGACAGGACCGTCTCTACGAGCACGCCGACCGGTACGCCGAGGACATCGTGCTCCGGCCCGCGGACGTGTCGAACAACCCCGCGCTCATCGACCGATTCGGCGTCGTCGGCGTGAACAGCGCGCTCGAAGTCGACCTCTTCGGGCACGTGAACTCCACGCACGTCAACGGCACGTACGCGATGAACGGCGTCGGCGGGAGCGCGGACTTCAACCGGAACGCCGCCATCGCGGTGCTCGCACTCCCCTCCACGGCCGCTGGCGGCGACATCTCCCGCATCGTCCCGATGGTCCCCCACACGGACCACACCGAACACGACCTCGACGTGATCGTCACCGAACAGGGCGTCACCGACCTCCGCGGGAACTCCCCCCGCGAGACCGCCGCCGCGCTCATCGAGAACTGCGCACACCCCGACTTCCGCGACGCCCTCCGCGAGTACCTCGACCGCGGCCTCGACCACGGCGGCCACATCCCCCACGACCTCGAAACGTCGCTCGACTGGCACACCGACCGCTGAAAAACCGTTCGCGGACCGTTTCTCCCGCCTTAGAACTCGTGGTCGCGGAGGTCGTCGTGCGTCGCGCCGTTCGAAATCTTCTCCCCGATGAGCAGTTCCTCCGAGAGCAGCGACTCCGCCGTCTCCGCCACCGCTTCGGCGTGCTCGCTCGGCACGACGACGACACCGGTCGCGTCCGCCACCACGATGTCGTCGCGCTCCACCGTCTGTCCGTCGAGCGTGAGCGGGTCGTTCGCCGCCGCGACCCGCATCCGGCGCTGGCCCGTCAGCGGCGTCGTCCCCGAACTGAACACGGGGAACTCGCCCGCCCGGATGTCGTCCGCGTCCCGGACGCGACCGTTCGTTACGACGCCCGCGACACCCGCGCCAGCCCCGAGACGGGACGCCATCCCGCCCCAGCAGGAGAGGTCGCTGGGGCTGTCCATCACGAGCATGCGGTCGGGTTCCATCGCGTCGAACATCGCGTTCGGGAAGTTCGTCGTATCGTCCGTCTCGACCCGCTCGAACCGAACCGTCGTCGCCCGCCCGACGGCCGCGTGTGTGGGTGAAACCGGCGTGATGTCGGTGATGACACCCGTGACGCCGTGCTGGTCGAGCGCGTCGGACACGAGACTCGTATCGAACTTCCGGTAGCGGGACGTGATATCGTCCATACGCCCTCCTCACGACACGGTCCCTTCAATCTAGTGCGCGGGGTAGAGAAAGGACTAAGCGTGCCCGGCCTGGGGCTTGTGTATGGACCGCACGGGAAGCGACTACGTTCTCGACGCACTCGCGAGTGAAGGCGTCACGGAGCTGTTCGGCCTCATCGGCGAAGGAAACGCGCACTTCCTCGACCGAACCGGCGACCACGACATCCCCTTCCGATACGCCCGCCACGAACAGGTCGCCGTCTCGATGGCGGACGGCTACGCCCGCACCACCGGCAACGTCGGTGTCTGCACGCTCACACACGGCCCCGGCGTCACCAACGGCGCGACCGGACTCGCCATCGCCGAAAGCGACAACATCCCGCTCGTCGTGCTCGTCGGCGACGTAGACGGCCCCGGCCACGAGAACTCGCTCCAATACCTCGACCACCTCGCGTTCACGGACAAGATCACGGTCTACGGCACTCGCGCCGCGTCACCCGCTGAACTCCCCGGCACGCTCGCAACGGCGTTCGACACCGCGCGCACCGAACGTGGCCCCGTCGTCGTCGAACTCCCCGGGAGCGTGCAGGAGGCAGACGCGCCCGCCGAGGACTACCACCCCATCGACCGACCGTCCCAGCAGGTCCGCCCCGACGCCGACCGCCTCGCGGACGCTGTCGACCTGCTCGCGGACGCTGACGCGCCGCTCGTCCTCGCCGGCGGTGGTGCCGGTCCGTACGGGGACGCCGTCGCCGACCTCGCCGAGCACGTCGGCGCACCCATCGTCACGACGTTCTACGCGAAGGGCATGCTCGACGACGACCACCCGTATCTCGCGGGTATCGGCGGGACGTTCATGACGCCCGCCGCCGGCGAAGCCGCCGACGCCGCGGACGTGGTGCTCGCGCTCGGCGCACAGCTCTCGGGGAAGACGACGCGGTACGGCGCGCTCTACGACGACGCCGACGTCATCCAGGTGGACATCGACCACGGCGCCATCGCCACGCACACCGACCCCGCCGTGAAGGTCGTCGGGGACGCCGAATCCACCGCACTCGAACTCAGCGAGCGTCTCCCCGCGAACCCCGAGCGCGCCGCCGACGTCCGGGACGCTATCGCGACCGCGGACGACCCGCAGACGGGGCCGTTCCACACGACGGACGAGACGGTCGACCCGGCCGAACTCACCGTCGAACTCGCCAACATGCTTCCCGGGGACGAGGTCGTCACCGTCGACTCCGGGAACAACACGGGGTTCCCGCCAGTCTACCACGACCTCGACCGCGGCGGCCGCATGCTCGCGAACGGGAACTTCGGCACGATGGGGTACGCGCTCCCCGCCGCGCTCGGCGCGAGCGTCGCGGACGACAGCACGCCGTCCGTCTGCTACATCGGCGATGGCGCGTTCCTGCAGGTGATTCAGGACATCGAGACCGCAGTCCGGTTCGACCTCCCGGTGCTCGTCGTCGTCTACAACGACGAGAGCTACGGCATCATCCGCCACCGCCAGCAACTCGACTTCGACCGCGCGACCGCCGCGGAGTACGAGAGCGCGGACTTCGCCGCCATCGCTCGCGGATTCGGCGCGCAGGGCGTCACCGTCCGCGACATCGACGACCTCGACGCGGTCGCGGACTACCTCGCGGACCCGAACGGCCCGATGGTCGTGGACGCGCGCACGAACCCCGCCGTCTCCCGGCCCGGGTTCCCGCCATACTGAGTACTCGACGGATTTAACTACGCGACCGCGACAGGGTACGGCATGCCACGAATCGAACAGGACGCACTCGTCGACTTCGTCGCCACCTTAATCGACGAACTCGGTTCTGACTCCGACGAAGCGACCAAGGTTGCGTCCTCGCTCGTCGCGGCGGACGCCCGCGGCCACCACTCACACGGCGTCCGCGCGCTCCCCGCGAAGTACTATCCCGAGATTCAGGACGACAAGATACGGCCGGCAGCGACGCCCACGCGTCTGGAGACGGGCGCGTTCTCCGGGCGCGTCGAGGGCAACCGAGGGTTCGGCCAGTTCGCCGGCCGGCACGCCACCGACCTCGCCGTCGAGACGGCCGCCGAACACGGCATCGGCGTCGTGGGCGTCGACGGTGTCTCCCACATCGGCCGCATCGGTGAGTGGGTTGAACGCGCCGTCGCCCACGACATGCTGTTCGCGGCGTTCGTCTGCAACCCCGGCAGTCAGTACGTCGCGCCCGCGGGGAGCGCTCAGCCCCGGCTCTCCACCAACCCGATCGCGTTCGGCGTCCCGACCTACGACGCTCTGCCGTTCCCGCTCGTGCTCGACATCGCCACCAGCCAAGTCGCCCACGGGAAGGTCCGCGAGTACGCCGCGAGCGACGACACCGTCCCCTCGAACTGGCTCGTCACTGATGACGGCACGTCGCTCCGCGACGCCGGCGCGTTCATCGACGGCGACGATGGCGCAATCCTCCCGCTCGGCGGGTTCACCACCGGCCACAAGGGGTTCGGGCTGTCCGTGATGATGGAACTGTTCGCGTCCATCCTCAGCGACGGCACGATATCGGGTGCGGACGGTGACACGTGGGGGAACACGGCCGTCTTCGTCGTCATCGACCCAACCCTTCACACGACCCAGGATGGCGTCGAGGAACGCGTCGAGACCTTCACCACCTATCTGCGCGACACCGACTACTCCGCGCCCGTCAGCCCCGGCGACGCCGCCAGCGGCGACCGTGGACTTCTCCCCGGGGAAGCCGAACACCGCGCGCTCCGCGACACCCGCGAACACGGGGTCGATATCGTCGACGTGGACGCCGCATTGCTCCGCGAACTCGCCGCCGAACTCGACCTCTCGGACGCCGTTCCGGCCGCGCTCGACGCCTGAAGACTCCCCGACGACATCCGTTTCACCCCAACACTTACGCCGCGGGTTTCCGAACCGGCTACCACAATGGAGCTAGCCTTCTCCGAACAAACCCAGATGCTTCGCCGCGAGATACGGCGGTTCGTCGACGACGAGTTCCGACCGATACTCAACAGCGTGGACGAGAAAATCGAGCGCTACCACGACCTCGACCCCGAGAATCCCGAACTCACGGACAACGTCCGTCCGCATCCTATCAAGATACCGAGCGAGGACCGCGAACGACTCCGTGAACGCGCGAAGGACGCCGGGTTCTGGGCGATGGGCGTCCCCGAGGAGTACGGCGGCGGTGGACTGAGCCTCGTCGAACGCTGCGTCGTCCTCGAAGAACTCTCGAAACACAAGATGGGGCTCTACCAGCCCGGACTCGGCGTCATCGAACTCGGCCCCGGTCTCACCGTCGGCGAACCGACCGCCTACCTCGACAGCGCGAACGAAGACCAGATCGACCGGTTCTTCCAGCCGTGCATCGACGGCGACGCACAGAGCTGTTTCGCGCTCACCGAACCCGCCGCCGGCTCCGACCCCCGCGGAATGGAGACGCGAGCGGAACGAGACGGCGACGAGTGGGTGATCAACGGCACGAAACACTACATCTCGTGGGCCGGCGACGCGGACTTCCTCATCCTGTTCGCCCGCACGAAACCGAAAACTGACGACATCAACGACCACGGCATCACGACCTTCCTCGTCCCCGCTGACGACCCCGGAATCTCGATGCGGTCGATTCCCGTCATCCGCCCCGAGTACCCATTTGAAGTCACTATTTCGGACGTTCGCGTTCCCGCGGAGAACGTGCTCGGCGAGGTCGGCGAGGGCCTCGGAATCGCCAAGGAGTGCCTCGGCGAATCCCGCGTCCTGTACGCCGCGAACTGCCTCGGCCCCATCCAGGAGTCGATCGAGATGGGGATCGACTGGGCGAACGACCGCGTCGTCGGCGGTGACCCGCTCGCCAGCAAGCAGGCCGTCCAGTGGAAGCTAGCGAAGTCCGCCGTCGACTATCAGTCCGCGAAGTACGCCGTCTACCACGCGGCCGACGCGTACGACGACGGCGACGACATCCGTCACGAGTCCTCGATGGCGAAGTACCGCGCCACAGAGACGCTCTGGGAAGTCCTCGACCGCATGGTACAGATACACGGCGGGATGGGCGTCGACGCAGACCTCCCCCTCGAACGCTGGCTCCGCGAGGCACGCGTCCGCCGCATTGGCGAGGGCCCGACTGAAATCCACCTCAAAACCATCGCCCGCAACCTCCTCCGGGGATACGAGGACGTCGACCCGCTCCCAATCGAATAGGGCATCGGGGGATTCATACGCCACGTTTCCGTCGGTGTTTCGTATGTCGCGACTTCCGATGCGCGAGCAGGCGGACCTGCCGGACGACTACCAGTACTTGCTCTCCGAGGACGCGATGGGCGAACTCAACCTCCTCTGCGTGATGGCGAACAACCCGGACGTTCTCCAAGCGTACATGCGGTACGGCTCCGCGCTCTGGAGCGACGCTGGCCTGAACGGCGCCGACGTGGAACGCGTCATTCTCGCCGTCGCACGCGAACTCGACGCCGAGTACGAGTGGCATCAGCACTACCCGATCGCGCGCAGCGAGGGCGTGCCACCCGGAGAGATACGCGCGCTGGCGGACGGAACCACGGACGCACTCTCAGAGCGCGTCGTCGCGCTCACGACGTACGCCCGTGCTGTGGTCGCTGACGACGTGGACGACGCCGTGTTCGCGGCCGCACGGGAGTTCCTCGACGACGCCACCGTCGTCGGCGTGACACTGCTCGCAACCCACTACCTCGCCACCCAGCGCTTCCTCAGTGCACTCAGCGTTCCGATTGAGGACGAGTCGTTCATCGGTTGGACGCCCTAGACCTGAGAAGGACTATAGGCCCCCTGGGCGAACCCGTCTGGTATGGCAGACCGCGTACTCGTCGACCGAACGGACCGTGTCGCCACCATCACCGTCAACCGACCGGAGAAGAACAACGCGATGGACGTTCCGACGCGAAAGGCGCTCCGGGACGCGTTCGAGGAGGTCGCGCACGACGACTCGCGCGCCGTCGTGCTCCGCGGCGCCGGGGACGGCGCGTTCATCGCGGGCGGCGACATCGACTCGTTCGCCGAGTTCGACCACATGGACGCTCTGGAGTACGTCACCGAGTACGCGCAGGGACTCTACAACTACGTCGCCGACCTCCCGAAACCCACGGTCGCGGCGGTCGACGGGCCCGCGCTCGGTGGCGGCACCGAACTCGCGCTCGCCTGTGACATCCGCCTCGCGTCCGAGGACGCGCTGTTCGGGCTTCCCGAGGTCACGCTCGGCGTCATTCCCGCCGGCGGCGGCACGCAACGCCTCGTGCAGGCCGTCGGCGTCGGGATGGCGAAAGAACTCGTCCTCACCGGCCGCACCGTCAAACCCGGGGAGGCCGACGACATCGGACTCGTGAACCACGTCTACGAGCGCAATGCGTTCGAGGACGCGGTCGACACGATGGCCGACCGTCTCACGAGTCAGGCGCCGGTCGCACAGCGCCTCGCAAAGGAGGCGATGAACCGCGGCCTCGACCAAGAGGCAGGCCTCGACCTCGAACGGCTCGCGGGCGCGTTCGTGTTCGAGACGGACGACGCCGCGGAAGGGATTGACGCGTTCCTCGAAAACCGGGACGCGGAGTTTACGGGCCGCTGACTGGCCTGTCTTGGCTCGGCAAAAAGTACGTCGTGAATTAGTCGCGGGAGGCCTCGGTGAGGCTGTCGTCCCACGCGTCGTTGTCCTTGTAGTACTGGGCCGCGCCCGGATGGATGTCGAACGCGCCGACCGCGGACGCGTGCATGTCGCTCGTGGATTCGAAGCCGACGAACTGGGGTGCGGTGTCCTTCACCGCGCTGTTGTGCTCGTCCACGATTCGACAGAGTTCGTAGACAGCGTCGTCGCTCGCGGTCGGATTGAACATGAAGTTACACTGGATGTCCCAGGTGAACAGACTGTTCGTGCCGATGTCCTGGTCCGCGAGCGGCATGTTGCCGTACTCGATGGTGGACGTGCCGGCACCGTCGTACGCGGCCGCGGATTCTTTGAGTGCGTCCGTCGGTTCGACGTAGTGGACATCGATGCGGGACGCGATCTGGGTAACCCAACCGGTGTAGCCCGCGCCCGGTGCGCCGTACGCGATACAGGCGTCGATTTCGCCTTCTTCCATCGCGCCGGGGGCGTCCTCGACGCTGAGGTCGACGATGTTCATCTGGTCGTAGACGTCCGCCGTCGGGTCCTGCGACCAGACGTCGATGGATGTCGCACGCGTGGAGTAGCCGGGTTCTGCGGGGTAGACGTTCTTGCCGGCGAGGTCGTCGAACGTCTCAATATCCGTACCGTCACGCGCGACGATGTAGATGTTGTAGGGGAACCCGTAGAAGCCGTACCACGGGATGCTGTCAACGCCCTGCTCGGAGAACGACCCGCGGTCGTTAGCTGCTTTGACGAGCGAGTTGTTGTCCGTGATACCGGAGTTGAACTGGCCCTGGGCCATCCGGCGGATGGTGCCGATGAATCCGGGACTCTCGACTGTCGCGTACTCCAGGCTGTCGCTGTTGTTCGTCGCGACTTGTTCGACTGCGAGACCGATTTCTTTCGTTCCGCCGGCGGACGTGCCGACGCGAAGCGACATGTCGTTGTCGCCGCCGCCACTCGCACATCCGGCCAGTCCGAGCGCGCCAACAGCGGCTGTTCCATACAAGAATTCCCGTCGGTCGATGGATTGCTCTGCCATAGACGTTCATCAGCGTTCACCGCGTGTGGTAATAATTTTCCCTTGGTTACCGTTACCACTCATAGAAATTTAGGAATGGGTTTTGTACATATCACCTTATATCCAATCGTGTCCGCCGCCCACGCGCCCGCTCACCGCAGAAAGAGTTATTGTGGCGTGTTCTCCCATACCAGTATGGCCGACACCGAGAGCTACGACCAGTTCATCGACGGCGAATTCGTGCCATCTGACGGTGCCGAACGCGCCGATGTCGAGTTCCCGTACAACGGCGAAACCTGGGCTAGCGTCCCGCTCGGCACCGCCACCGACGTCGACCGTGCCGTCGATGCTGCCCGCGACGCCTTCGAACGCGACGATTGGGCCGGCCTCCACCCGAGCGAACGCGCCAGCCTCCTCCGCGATGTCGCCACCGTCATCGACGACCACGCAGACGAACTCGCGGAACTCGAAACCCGACAGAACGGCAAACTCATCCGCGAGATGAACGGCCAGATGAACTCGCTCGGCGACTGGTTCCGATACTACGCCAGCCAGTGCGAAACCCGCGAAGGCGACACCATCCCCGTCGAGAGCAAAGACGGCGAGATGTTCAACTATGTCGTCGAGGAACCCTACGGCGTCGTCGGCGCCATCACTCCCTGGAACTCCCCGCTGCTCCTCACGACGTTCAAACTCGCGCCCGCGCTCGCCGCCGGCTGCACGTTCGTCCACAAACCCAGCACGCAGACGCCCGTGAGCGCGCTCCGCCTCGCCGAACTCCTCCACGAGGAAGCCGGCCTCCCCGCCGGCGTCTACAACGTCGTCACCGGCGGCGGCAGCACCGTCGGCGACGCCCTCGTCAACCACGACGGCGTCGACAAAGCCTCCTTCACCGGCAGCACGGGCGTCGGCCGGCACATCGGGAAATCCGCGGGCGAGAACCTCATCCCCGCCTCCCTCGAACTCGGGGGGAAGAGCCCGAACATCGTCTTCGACGACGCGAACCTCGACAACGCCATCAACGGCGTCATCAAGGGCATCTTCGCTGCAACCGGCCAGACCTGTCTCGCGGGCTCGCGCGTGTTCGTCCACGAGGATATCGCCGACGAGTTCGTCGAACGACTCACCGAACGCGCCCGCGACATCGACCTCGGCGACCCCCGCGACCCCGAGACCGAGATGGGACCAGTCGCCTTCCGCGACCAATGGGAGACCGACCGCGAGTACATCCAGACCGCGCTCAAAGAGGGCGCAACCCTCCGATTCGGCGGCCACCAGCCCGACGACCTCCCCGGAGAGTGCTTCCTCGAACCCACCATCCTCACCGACGTAGAAAACGACATGACCGTCGCCCAAGAGGAAATCTTCGGCCCCGTTGCCAGCGTCCTCACCTTCGACGACACAGACACCCTCATCGAACGCGCGAACGACACCGACTTCGGGCTCGCTGCGGGTATCTGGACCGAGGACTTCCGGAAAGCCCACCGGGTCGCCGACGCCCTCGAAGCCGGCACCATCTGGATCAACGAGTACCGTACCCTCACCTACAACTCGCCCTTCGGCGGCTACAAGGACAGCGGCCTCGGCCGCGAAAACGGCCACGAAGGCCTCGAAGAATACCTGCAGACGAAGAGCGTCTGGGTTGACCTCGCCGGCGAGGTCGACGACCCGTTCACGCTCGGCTAACCCACGCCCGTCCGGCGTTGTCGATACCCGTACGCCTTTCACCCCGTACGGAGAACGTCGCCCCAATGACATGGGTCGGCAGGCTGTTCGGGCGGAACGCGAGCATGGTTCACGACGACGAGTTCCGCCTCCTTCTCGCGGCGAACGCCATCGGCGCGCTCGGCACCGCACTCGTCTCTCCGCTCCTGAATTCGCTCACGGGACCGTTCGGCGTGTCCGGCGCCGAAATCGGCCTGCTCGTCACCGCCGTCGGCGCGCCCTCCATCTTCCTCATCCCGATTTCGGGCGTTATCGCCGACCGCATCGGACGGAAACCCGTCCTCATCACCGGTCTCATCCTGTTCGGGAGCGCCGGCGCAGCCATCGCCCTCACAACCGACTTCACCGTCGTACTCGCCCTCCGCGCGCTCCAGGGCGTCGGCTTCGCGGGCGTCACCCCCATCATCATCACGTCATTCGGCGACCTCTACGCCGACGACACCGAAGCCACCGCGCAGGGCATCCGGTTCGGCGTCACTGGCCTCTCCCAGGCCGTCTTCCCTGCTATCGCGGGCATCGTCGTCGTCGCCGCCTGGCAGTACCCCTTCCTCATCTACGCACTCGCCCTCCCCATCGCCGCCCTCGTCTGGCTGTTCTTCGACGAACCCGCCGACGACGGCCGCGACCCCGACAACGAAGCAGCCGCCGAAACGGGATACGGCCGCGGACTCGCCCGGCTCGCCGCCCACCCGCACGCCGCCGCGTACCTGGTCGCGCGCGCCATCGTCGCGATGCCGTTCTTCGCCTTCCTCACCTACAACTCGCTCGTCATCGGCCGCATCCAGGGCGGGTCAGCGAGCCAGGCCGGTCTGCTCGTCGCCGCGTTCAGCATCGTCTACGCGGTCACGTCGACGCAGGCCGGCCGAATCACCGCGTGGTTCGACCACGACGCCATCCCGCTGGTTGGCGCAAACGTCCTGCTCGGCGGCGGACTCGCGACGTTCGCGCTCACGTCCGCCGTCCCGCTCGCTATCCCCTCGGTCGTCGCGATGGGTGTCGGCGTCGGCATCACGTTCTCGCTCTACCGCAGCATCATCACCGGCGTCGCCCCACCTAGGTTCCGTGGCGGTCTCGTCAGCCTCTCCGAATCCGGCGCGCGCGCCGTCGCTACCCTCACACCCGTCACCATCGGCGGCCTCCTCGCCGTCCTCGAACCGTCGCTCGGACGCGCGAATGCGCTCCGCTGGATTCTCGTCGGCGCGGGCGTCGTCGCCGTGCTCGTCGGCGTCGCGAGCGTCCTCCTCGCTCACGCCACCACCGCCCCCGAGGGCGCCACTGCGTACTCGGCCGACTAACGCCAACGATTAACTCGGCCCGCCCACTGGACCCTGTATGGACCTCGATATCGAGGGGAACGCAGCGCTCGTAACGGCATCCAGCAGCGGCCTCGGAAAGGCATCGGCGGAGGCGCTCGTCCGGGAGGGCGTGAGCGTCGCCATCAACGGCCGCCGCCCGGACGTTCTCGAAACCACCGCCGACGAACTCCGCGACATCGCACCGGCCGAGACGACCGTTCTCCCCGTCCCAGGCGACCTCACCGAGAAGGAGGATATCGAGAACCTCGTGCAAACGACGGTGGACGAGTTCGGCGGTCTCGACCACCTCGTCACGTCCGCCGGCGGCCCGCCCTCCGGCCCCTTCGTGGAGACGACGGACGAGGACTGGTACGACGCGTACGACCTGCTCGTCATGAGCGTCGTTCGCACCGTCCGCGAGGCCGCGGACCCTCTCCAGGCGGGCGACGGCGGCACCATCGTCACCATCACCTCGCGCACGGTCAAGGAGGCCGTCGACCAGATGGTGCTCTCGAACGCCGTCCGCATGGGCGTCATCGGCCTGGAGAAGACGCTGTCGACGGAACTCGCGCCCGACGTGCGTGCGAACGCCGTCCTCCCCGGGTCGCACGAGACTAGCCGCATCACCGACCTCATCGACCAGGGTGTCGAACGCGGCGACTACGACGACTACCAAGACGGCCTCGACGACCGCGTTACCGAAGTCCCACTCAACCGCCTCGGCACCACCAGCGAGTTCGGCGCGGCCGTCGCCTTCCTCTCCTCACCCCGCTCGGGCTACATCAACGGCGCCGCCATCCCCATCGACGGCGGATCGATGAACGCCAACCTCTAACCATCGTACACGCCGGGGTTAACGACGGTGTCCGGCCGCCCACCCCCGAGCACGGTTTCGACTTTCTCCGCCGCGAGCCGCGCCCCACGTTCGAGATAGCCGTCGGTCACGCCCGCGACGTGCGGCGTCGCGATGACGTTCGGGTTCGCGAGCAACGGATGGTCGGCGGCCGGCGGCTCCGCCGACAGCACGTCCACGACCACGCCCGCGAGCCGGTCATTCTCCACGGCGTCGACGAGCGCGCCCTCGTCCACGACGCCGCCACGCGCGACATTGATGAGGTAGCTGTCGTCGAGCGCCGCGAGTTCGTCCGCACCGATGAGGTTCCGCGTGTCGTCCGTCAGCGGCGCGTGCAGCGACACCAGTTCCGCGCGCTCCACGAGCGCCTCGATACCAACGAGCTCGACGCCCGCCGCCTCGACTTCTTCTCGCGAGCGCCGGGGATAGATGCGGGAGTCGGTTCGGTCGCCCGCGACGTACGGGTCGTACCCCAGGACGGTCGCGCCCTCCCTGCTCGCGCGCTGTGCCACGTCGAACCCGATCGTGCCGAGGCCGACAACGCCGACCGTCGTTCGACCGAGCTCTCGGCCCATGCTCTTCGCTGCCTGCCACTCGCCGCTCGACGTGCGCTGGTGAATCCCGAGAATGTTCCGCAGCAGCATCGTCATCGACGCGATCGTGTACTCGACGACCGCCGGTCCCGGCGCGCCCGGCGAGTGCGTGACGACGACGCCGTGCTCCGTCGCTGCGTCCAGGTCCACGCGGCCGTACCCTGACCCGTACACGGCGAGCACCTCTAGGGACGGCGCGCCCGCGAACAGCGCGCGGTCGGCGACTCCCGGCCGCAGGACGAGCGCGTCGTGCCCGTCCGCCGCCGCGGCCAGTTCCGCTCCCGACCCGCGTTCCAGGCCGTCGGCGTCGATTTCGTACGTCTCGACGGTCCAGTCGTCCGGGAGGGACGCTGTCAATACGTCTGCACGGACGGGACGCGATTCGCTGGTCGTGACTAACACCGACTGCATGCTCCCTCAGCGTTCCCGGACCAGTATGAAGATTTGGCTCGCTGGCGGCGCTGGACTTTTGTAGTGTAGTCGTGATTTCAGAGGCATGTCAACAGCCGATGCCGTTCGTCTCGGCAGCGGCGCCGGATACGCCGGTGACCGCATCGAACCCGCCGTCGAACTCTCCCAAGAGCCACGTCTCGACTATCTCGTGTTCGAGTGTCTCGGCGAGCGCACGGTCGCGTTGGCCGAGGAACGCCGCGAGCGCGGCGACCCCGGCTACAATCCGCTTCTCGTGGACCGATTCGACGCAGTCCTCGAGAACTGCGCGCGAAACGACATCACCGTCGTCACCAACATGGGGGCCGCGGACCCGGACGCCGCCGCGGAGCGCACGGTCTCGCTCGCCGCTGACGCCGGCCTCGACGGCCTCCGCG
>Ga0207813_100744_pt1 | contig 14688 bp, 9 predicted proteins | sample A23E3SouthBayCA_2_FD_187730 | JGI IMG/M metagenome (GOLD analysis project Ga0207813, IMG submission 187730) | Aerobic enrichment media microbial communities from Eden Landing Ponds, California, USA - A23 E3 (4) (SPAdes) | ecosystem: Environmental > Aquatic > Marine > Unclassified | place... | reverse complement strand
AAGTTGACTGAGAGCTTCGTCCCGAAGTCCGTCCGGTAGCTCGCGAGTTCCTCGACGTACTCGGGCAGGTCGGCGTTCGGACTGCCGCCGGGGACGCCCTCGCCGACGTCGAGGACGCCGTCGCGCGTGAGTTCGTGGGCCCGGCGCCCTTCCGCGATCGGAAACCACAGCTCGGGGACGCTGATGGCGTCGGCGTTGGGATGGTCGTCGAACCGTTCGAACATGACGCGGTTGATCGAGACCTCGGAGAGCTCGTAGGGGCCACAGCCGTATCCGTCGTCCATGGCCCGCTGCGGGGAGATAGCCGTGGTCTGGAGGTCCTCGGCGACGCGGCGGCGCTCGCCGTCGGTGCTCGCGTCCGCGAGGCGGGTGCGCCAGTCGCCGAACAGCCACTCGGGCGTGTCGAGCAGCGTTCCGACGAGCGTTCGCGACGCGATGCTATCGCGGAGCGGCGCCTCGAACGCGTACTCGAGCGTGTAGTCGTCGGCCAGGCTGACGGAGTCCCACGGACTGGTCACGCCGAGCAGGTCGTCGATCCGGTGTGCAGTCCAGCGGTCGCGGGCGGTGACGGGATCGCCGTTCCACCAGGAGAACTCGTCGCTGAACTCGACCGTCGCCGTCCTGCCGTCGACGCGAAGGTCGGCGACGAGGTCGGTCACCTCTCTGTCGGCGCCGTGAACTTCGACAGAGAGCGGTTCGAACAGCGCCGACGGGAACCCGGGCAGGTAGCCCGGCGACCACGGGTTGAGCTGGTAGTTGCTCGGGTCGTGCGGGAACGCGTGACCCAGGACGGCCGGCGAGTTCCCGACGCCGGACCCGTTCGACCCACCGGAGGCGCCGCACCCGGCGAGGCCGGCGGCGAGGCCGCTCGCGGCGAGACCGAGAAACCGGCGGCGGGCGAGCGGAGACGGCGCGGGACGATTCGTGGGCACGTGAACGGTTCGGGGTCACCGTCGGGGCGTATTCAACCTGTCGGTGGACCAAGACCGGTCAGAGGCGGTCGAGCGCGGCTTCAGCGGCCGACCGGACCTCCGGGTCGGGGTCGTCGGCCGCGCGCTCCGCGATGGCCGCACGGGCCTCCTCGTCCTCGAGATATCCCAGTACCCAGGCGGCGTTGCCGCGAACGTACGCCTCGTCGTCGTCGAGGAGGGGACGGACCGGTCCGGGGTCGACGGACCCGGGTGACTCCTCCGCGAGATAGGAGAGCAGTCCGACCGCGGCACCTCGCACCGCCGGAGACTGGTGGCCGAGCAAATCGACGACGGCGTCGTGGTACGGACCGACGGCTTCGACGACGGCGTCCGGGTCGGACTGCGAGACGGCGGCCAGCGCCAGCGTCGCGTGTTCGCGTACGCCGGTCCCGTCTTCCAGACGCGCGGCGATCCGGTCGAGGTGCTGGGAGACGGCGTCCGCGTGCCCGGCCGCGGCGGCCTCGAACGCTTCCAGGGCGAAACTCCGTGCGTCGGGGTTCGGATCCTCGAGCGCGTCCGCGAGCGCCGGGAGCGATTCGACGACGGCCGTCGGGTCCTCGCGCGCGACGGCGACGAGCGCTCGCCCGGCCGCGTTGCGGATCGCGCGCCGTTTGACCTTCGCGTTCGCGGTCGAGTCCTGGATGTGCTCGCGGGTCTGGTGGGTCGCGGAGCCGTCGATGTCGACGCCGCCGGGGCCGTCGGACGCCGCGAGAAACACCTCGCGGAACGCGTCGACGTCGCCCGTCAGGCGACCGGCGTAGCGGTCCGCGATCGGACCGAGGGCGAGGACGGCGTTCTCCCGCTGCGCGGGGTCCTCTAGGAGCCCACGGAGGTCGGCCACCGCGACCTCGAGCGCCGCCGGGTCCACGCCGCTGTCCGGGTCGTCCGCGGCGTCGGCGAGTCGGTACAGGTAGTCGGTGACGGCGGTCCGGACGAGTTCGTCGTCGCCCGAGAGGAGATCCGTCATCGGCTCTACGTGGTCCGCGACCGCGGTCGGGTCGCGGGCCGCGACGTCACCGATCGCCATCGCCGCGGTGGACCGGACTCTGGCGTCCGGGTCCGCGAGCGCTCCGCGGAGGTCGCCGACGAACGTCGAGAGGTCGATCGCTCCGACCCCGGCGGCCGTCCGAAGGGCCTGGAGCGCGTACCAGCGCGCGTCGGCCGCGTCCGCGTCGAGCAACGCCGCGAGTTCCTCCGGGTCGACCGACGACGGCTCCTCCCGAGCGAGGTCGGCGAGGTCACGAGCACGATCCGCAGGTCCGAGTTCCGACATTACCCGGGGTTGTGGATGGGGGGAGTTAACGATTGTCGTCGCCGGTCAGCACGTCTGCGGGCGACGTATCCGCGAAACCCCGTGCCGTCCGAACCCGGTCCGGTCGGCTCGTCGACCGGGATCCGCTCACAGCTCTCGGCACTTGCGGACCGCGTAGTAGGAGACGGCCGTGAACGCGGCCGACCCGACCGCGTTCAGAACGGTGACGACGCTGTTCGCGGAGCCCCACTCGTAGAAAAACAGCAGCGGGAAACTGAGGACGAAAAACATCAGCGAGATGCCAAACAGGATGCGGATCGCGAGGACCCGGTCACAGAGCACCTCGAAGAACGTCTGGTCCTGATACGACATCGGTCAGTGCACTCCGTGAGAGCGGCTGAGAGATGACACGAGCTGTGGGCGTCAGTTGGCCCACTCGCCGACCTTTCGGTTCGCGAGCAGGACGAGGTAGATCAGGATACCGAACACGAAAAAGGAGATGCCGACGACGGCGATGATCCCCGAGAACGCGTTTATCGGGTGGACCCCGAAGTTGTACGACTCCGGACCGAGCGGGTCGGTCGCCGCGCCGAGACCGACGAGCAGGAGGCCGAACCCGGCGATGGTCAGCGATATCTTGGCCGACGCGATGTAGTAGAACGCGAGGAGATATTTCTTGTACCCGCTGGACATCTGGTTCGCCCGTGTCATCGCCTGACTCATGTGAACCGATATTGGAACCACCCGTCTTCAAACTTCCGTCTCCCGGGGGCAGCCGGGACGTCGACACCCGGATGTAACCGGGGTGTCGCCACTCGGATCTGACCGGGGCGTCGCCGCTGCGACGTTCTTCCGCGTCTCGCCGGCCTGAGCGCGACCTGCGCGACAGGCGACCTCACTCGCCGTCGAGCAGGTCCCTGACGGCGCCGAAGGCGTCTTTGGGTCTGCGGTACTCCGTGACGATCCCCTTGTTGTTCTTCGTCTTCGGGCGGCCGGCGAAGCCGCTCGGTTGCGTGCGGGTGTCGCAGTACTGCCAGATCGTAAAGCCCGCGACGGCGTCGTGGTCGCGGATCGCTCCGATCGCGTCGACGAGGAGGTCGGCCTGGTAGGTCTCGCTCCACTTCTGGCGCTCGTGGGTCCGCTCGCCCGCGACGGCACCGGCTCCGAACTCCGAGACCACGAGCGGGCAGTCGTACGTCTCGGCCATCTCGTCGAGGTACTCTCCCCACGTGCGGTCGTCGTCGTACCAGCCCCAGTAGGCGTTCAGGCAGAGGAAGTCGACGAGGTCGTGACAGCGCTCTTCGGCGCCCATGTAGCCGTTGTTCGTCGCGTAGGTGAGCGGGCGCGTCTCGTCGCGCTCGCGGGCCGTCTCGGCGAGCGCTTCGGTGGCATCGACGAGGGCGTCGGTGTCGGTCGCACACTCGTTGTGGAGGCTCCAGGTGACGACCGAGGGGTGGTGGTAGTCGCGGTCGACCATCTCACCCAGCATCCGCTCGCCCGCTTCGAGGACACCGTCGCGGTCGAACTGCTCGGGCCCGAACTGCCAGTAGGGTATCTCCTCGATCACGAGCAGACCGGCTTCGTCGCAGTAGTCGAGGAACCGCGGGTGATTCGGGTAGTGGGAGGTGCGGACGGTGTTCGCACCGAGGTCGTCGAGCACGTCGAGGTCCAGTTCCATCAGTCGCGCGGGCTGGGAATGGCCGTGCTCGGGGTGGTCCTCGTGGCGGTTCACGCCGTAAATCTCGACGGGCTCGCCGTTTATACGGATCTCGCGACCCTCCACCGTGACCTCCCGGAAGCCGACGCGCTCGCGTCGTTCGTCCTCTGGTGTCGATCCGGCGCGGGCACCGGACTCGACCGTCGCGACCGCGTCGTACAGTCGCGGATTCGACGGCGACCACCGCTCGACGTCTTCGACTGTCAGGGAACGCGAGACGGTCGTCGTGCCGGACGGGATCTCGACCGCGTCCGCCGTCTCGCGGCCCGCGACCGCGACGCCGATGCGGCGCTCGACGGGGTCGCCGAGGTTCCGGAGCGTCACGCTCGCGTCGACAGTCGCCGTGTCGCCGGTGGAGACGGTCTTCAGGTCGTACTCCACGCGGAGGTCTTCGACGAACACGTCCGGGACTTCCTCGACGAACGCCTCGCGGGTGATCCCGCCGTACGGGAACCAGTCCGTGTCGGGTTTCGGGATCGTCGTCTCGTCGAGCGCGCTGTCGACGCGGACGACCACCTCGTGGTCGCCCGCCGCGAGGTCGGGAAGCACGGTCTCGAAGGGGGTGTACCCGCCCGCGTGTGACGCGACCTGCTCGCCGTCGACGAAGACGGTCGCCTCGCGAGCGACGGCCTCGAATCGCAGACGAGCGCTCGCGTCCTCCGGGAGACGGACGGTGCGTCGATACCACGCGACGCCGTGGTGGTCGTGATATTCGGCGCGGGTCTGCCAGCAGCCCGGGACGGTCATCCGGTCGGTGTCGCCGGCGAAGGCGGTGGTCGGATCGAACTGCGCGTCGTCGGTCCCGTCGTACCCATCCGGGTCGCCGGTCGCGAACTCCCAGCGCCCGTCGAGCGGGATCCGATGCCTGAACGGCGACGGGTCGAAAGCCCTGTGCATACGCCTACGCCGTCGCTGTCGCACTTCAACCCGGGAGGTCGGGGAGAGGCGTGCCGCGATCTCCTCCCGGGTGACCGCCCCTGTCCGGGCGAGAGAGCGAATGTGACCGCGTCAGGGGCGAGAGACCGAGAGCGGCCGTGTCAGGGCGAGAGGACCGTCACCGAATGCGAGAGCGTTCGGCTGTCACCGGTCGTCGGGTCGGTGACGGTGATGGCGACCTCCGTACTGCCCTGCGAGTCGAACGAGCCCTCGACCGAGACGGTCGCAGTGCTCTGAGCGCCGATTTCGATGGTCTCCGTGACGTCCGTCCCGTCGAGGGCGACCGCGAACTCCTGGGCGGAGCCGCCGAAGTTGGCGACCCGGAAAGTCCACGTGCCGGTCTCGCCGGTCGAGAGGTCGGTCGGTCCCTGGCCGGCCTGTGCGTTCCAGACCGCGCCCTCGCCTTCGAGGACGAGCACGCCGAGCGCACTGGTCTCTTTCGCGTCGTTCACTCCCGGGAGCGTCCAGCCGAGGACGTTGTTGCGACTGGCGTCGGCCTCGTCGTTGTCGTTGACGAGGACGCCGAAGGCGAAGTTGTCGCCGCTCCCCATCGACTCGGTGAACAGGGTCTCCCACGGGAACGTCAGGTCGTAGGTCGTGACGGAGCCCTCGCGGCCGGTCGAGGCCACGACGTTCGAGGCGGCCTGCGCGGCGTTGCCGTCCAGCCAGCGGTAGACGTTCGCACCGCCGGTGTGGCTGATCCCGTACTCCGGGCCGTAGCCGCTGCCCGTTCCGACGGCCACCTGAATCGAGTCCTGTTGCCACATGTTCGACCCCGACCGGGCCTGGTGGCGGTCGTCAGTGACCTCGGCGGTCACGTAGAGGTTGTCCGCGTCGTAGCCCAGGTAGAAGTCCGCCGAGACGTTCGACCCGTCGACGGAGCTGTTCGTGCCGTCGGGGTCGCTGTACGTGTCGCCCTCGGGCGCCAGCGAGAACGCCGGTTCGTCGGCCGTACCGCCGCCCGTGTTCGAGACGGCGAGCATCTTTCGTCCCTCGATGGGCGCGATTTCCGACGAGACCGACGGGGACTGCAGCGTCGGGGCGTTCCCGCCGCTCGGCGGCGTCGCGATGTTCGCGTAGTGGTCTTCGACGAGCGAGGTGGTCGAGTCCCACCGCGGGAAGACGGCCTGTTTGTTCCAGGAGAGGGGCCACTCCGCGCTGTGTCGGAAGTCCCAGACGAGCGACCCGTCGTAGCCCGCGGCGCGCATCGCGGTGAGGAACTCCCGGAAGGCGAGGTTCCGGTAGTCGACCGAGTACTTCTCCCGCGGGTCGTCGGTCAGGCGGTCGATCGACCAGCCGAACTCGCCCATGTAGACGGGCATCTCGAGGTCGCTCGCGTGGGTCGCGTGACTTTTGATGCGGTCTTTGCCCCGCGCGACGCCGATATCGGAGTGCTCCGGGTCGGCCCAGAGATGCACAGAGTAGGCGTCGATGGCCTCCTGCTCGTGGGCGCGGCGGTTGAGCTCCTCGCTGTCCCAGGGGTAAGGGTCGGCCATCCCCGTCGAGACGAGGTGGTTCGAGTCGAGTTCCTTGATGTACGACGCCGACTCCTGCACCCAGTCGTAGAAGGCCTGCAGCGTCTCCTCGGTGCGCGATTCGAAGTCGACGCTCGGCTCGTTGCACAGCTCCCACATCATGATCGTGGGGTCGTTGCGATACTCGATACCCGTGTACGTGTTCGTGCGCGTGAGGACGTTCTCGATGTGGCTCCGGTACCACTCCCTGCAGGAGCCGTTCGAGTAGAACTCGTGTTTGTCGTCCAGACCGGCCCACTCGAGGTACTGCGGGATCCCGCCCATCCAGTCCCAGTAGTTCGCCAGCGGGAGGATCAGTCTGATACCGCGCTCCCCGGCGTGGGCGATGAGTCGGTCGAGCTTCTCGAAGGCCCGTTCGCCCGCTTCGCCGCGATACGGCTGGAGGGGGTCGGTCGGCGTCTCGGTCCCGGTCCCGAACGCGACCCCACGGAGCACGTTCGTCGACGGGACCGCGTTCGACCACTCGTCGAACCACGCGGTCTGCTGGGCCTCCGATTGCTTCCGGAGCTGGGGGTGGTTCCCCCCGACGGGATAGAACGCCTCGCCGCCGACGACGAAGTCGGTACCGTCGACGTCGACGAACTCGTCGAAGACCGGTTCCATCTCCGGCGCAGGCGTCTCGGTCTCCGTCTCGGTCGGCGTGTCGGTCTCCGGCGCGTCGGTCGGCGTCGCAGTGTCCGTCGGCGTGGGCGCCTGCGTCGGTGCGTCGGTCGGGGTCGCCGTCGGCGCCGTCGTCGGCGCGTCAGTCGGCGTCTCCGAATCGGTCGGGTCGGGGGTATCGGTCCCACCGCCACCCCCGGGACACCCGGCCAGCGAAGTCACGAACGCCAGTCCGGACGCACCGAGCAACCGACGACGCGAGACACGCTCCCGCCGAGACCGTTCACCGTCGACTTCGTCGCCGGAGTCCACACCATCCACCACAGAGGTACCGCCCTCTGTCTCGTTCTCTGGCATGATCCGTTCAATCGAAGATGACGGATTAAATATTTCGGTAAGGGCTATCATCCCACGAACCGCTCTCCAGATATATCCCGCATCAGCCGTTCTCAGGCCGATATTCGAGATACTGGTTCCGGAGGCGACAGGCCGGCCCCGCGCCGCGACGGCACCCCGAAGCGATCACGTAGCGGCCCACCTTCCGGACTGTCACGACTGTCAGTTTGCGATAGTGAACGTGCTCGAACGCCACGCTGACGAGCGAGTCGCCCCCCGATCCGGCACCCTCGCCTTTCCGTGCAATCGGAATCATTCAGTAACTGACTGGTTATTAATTCGATTACTACATAAGAAAGATGTCACATAGTGGCCCGGACGACGGTAGCCCACGGAAGCGCCGCGGTTCGAGTCGATCCGGGCCGGGCCGACTGTCGGGCCGAGAGCTTTGGACGAATAGTGTGAAACATCCACTAATTTCAGAGTGGTATCCGGTAATACCCCATCCCGTCCCACGATCATCCAGAGAGTTGTGCGATCGGCGAGTCACTCCTGTCTGGACCGGCCCTCCTGCGTCTCCAGCGACAACGAGTAACGTGGTAACTACTCACAAATGAATCGACTGGTCCGTTTCGGAGTAGATGCAGTGATCTATCATTCACAATACGACACTGAAGGTGGGAGAACGGGGCTGAACAAGACGTATCTCTCCTCTGGAAACGATACGAGGAGGAGTGCAACAGATTCACGATAAGCAAACGTGTGTCGAACCGAACCGGTCGGGCGCGCGGTGGTCTCACTCCACCACGAGGTGATAGGCCCGGCCGCCGGTCGCAGTGAAGGAGACGGTGTCTGGGGACTCGCGGGAGAGTTCGACCGGCGTTCCGTCTGCCGACTCCACCCGGTCGACCGCTACCGATTCCGTTCGCACTCGACAGCGACCGTCGGTCGACGACCGAACGGTCGCTTCGTCGAGCGACCCCTCGCTCCAGGATACGTCCACTTCGTAGCCGCCGCGGGCACGCAACCCGGAGACGCTCCCTTCGTCCCAGGCCTCCGGGAGCGCGGGGAGGAGGTGGATCGCGCCGTCGTGACTGCCGAGGAGCGCCTCGGCGATACCCGCTGCCCCGCCGAAGTTGCCGTCTATCTGGAACGGTGGGTGGGAGTCGAAGAGGTTGTCGTAGGTCGATTCGACCAGGAGCTTTCGGACGCTGTCGGCGACCCGCTCCCCGTCGCCGAGGCGCGCGAACAGACAGATCGTCCACGCGCACGACCAGCCTGTGTGCCCGCCGCCGTGTTCGAGACGGCGCTCCAGCGCGGCTCTGACCGCCTCGGTCAGTTCGGGGTCGGCCGTCGGCGTGATCTCGGATCCAGGATAGAAACCGACCAGGTGCGAGACGTGGCGGTGGCCGGGGTCGACCTCCTCGTAGTCTTCGAGCCATTCCTGGAGTTGCCCGTGCTCGCCCACCTGCAGCGGCGGCAGTCGGTCGAGCGCGTCTGCGAGGTCTGCGGCGAACTCGTCGTCCCGGTCGAGGGCGTCGGCTGCCTCGATGCAGTGGGAAAACAGCGAGCGCGTGAGCAGGATGTCCATCGTCGGCATCACGCAGGTGGTCGATTCCTGTCCGTCCGTCGTCCGGAACTGGTTCTCCGGCGATGCCGACGGTGCGGTCACGAGCCACTCCTCTTCCGGGTGTTCCACGAGGTAGTCGAGAACGAACTCGGCGGCCCCGCGGAGGAGCGGGTAGATCTCGGCGAGCGTCTCCTCGTCGCCGTCGGTGAACGCGTAGCGCTCCCAGAGGTTCTCGCAGAGCCACGCCGCGCCCATCGGCCAGAACCCCCAGTGGGCGTCCACCGTCTGGACCGCCGTCGCCCAGATATCGGTGTTGACGTGGGCGGTGTACCCCCCGCAGTCGTAGTGCTCGCGAGCGGTCTCTCGTCCCGACTCGCGCAGGCGGTCGACGAAGGCGACGAGCGGGTCGACGCACTCCGCGAGGTTGGCGACTTCGGCGTGCCAGTAGTTCATCTCGAGGTTGACGTCCATCGTGAAGTTCGCGTCCCACGGCGGGTGGTACTCCTCGTTCCAGATCCCCTGGAGGTTCGCGGGCTGACAGCCGGGCCGCGAACTCGCCATGAGGAGGTAGCGGCCGTACTGGAAGTACAGCGCGGCCAGATCCGGGTCCTCGGCGCCGGCCCTGAACGCCGCCAGCCTGTCGTCGGTCGGCTTCGCCACCGGTTCCCCGAGGTCGATCGACACTCTGTCGAACAGTTCCCGGTGGTCGGCGACGTGCCGGTCTTTCAGTTCGGCGTAGGAGGTCCCGCGGACCGCTTCGATGGCCGCCTCGCATCGCTCGGTCGGGTCGGTCCCGTCGAAATCGGTCGCCGCGGCGAACGCGATCGTGAGCGCGTCCGCGTCGCTCACCTCGAGCGCCCGCCGCGGATGGCCCTCCCCCTCGACGCTGGAGAGGGTTCCGCCCTCAGGGCGCACGAGCGCCCGTCCCTCGAACCGGACGCCCCACCCGCCGGGCCCGGCGTCCTTGTCGACCGTGTCCGGTAAGTCCGGGATCTCGACGTCCGGCAGGTCCAGCACCTGGCCGCGCAGGACGAGTTCGTCCTCGACGCCGCCCGCTCGCGCCTCTCGCTCGCGGTCGAGGCGAACCTGCGCGTCGATCCCGCCGGTCTGCTCGCTGACGATCCGGACGACCACCACGTCGTCCGGCGCCGACGCGAAGTACTCGCGGGCGTAGCGCGTCCCGCCGATGTTGTAGGCGACGCGGGCGATGCCGTCCCTGAGGTCGAGTTCGCGGTGATAGCCGGTCGCGCGGTCGTGGCCGGGCTGTTCGACGACGAGGTCGCAAAAGGGCTGGTACGGTCTGATGTCGGGGGGGTCACCGAGCATGTGCTCGTTGCACAGTTCCTGTGCGCGCTCGTACTCGCCGTCGAAGACGAGGTCGCGTATCTCCGGGAGATGCGCCGACGCGCCCTCGGCCACGCGGTCGACGTTGCCGCCGGCCCACAGCGTCTCCTCGTTGCACTGGATCCGCTCTTTCTCGAGATTACCCCGGACCATCGCACCCAGTCGACCGTTTCCGACGGGGAGGGCCTCCACCCACTCGCTCGCGGGTTCGTCGTACCACAACACGGGGACGGCGCCGTCTGACATGCCCGTTCCAAGACCCGCCTGCTAGTTATATCTCTCGGGCGCAACCGACGCTCCGACGCACGCGCCGAGCGACCGGTTTTTGTCCGCCCCGCTCGGAGAGGGTGTATGGATCTCACCGTCCCGACGCGATTCGCCGACCGCGACTGGGAACGACCGGTGCCGGACGCGCCGCTGCGGATAGCAGTCGTCGGTCTCGGCTGGTTCGGCCGCGAAATCGCGATCCCCGGCATCGAGCGGGCCGACCACTGCGAACTCGGCGCCGTCGTCAGCGGCGACCGGGAGAAAGCCGAGCGGGTCGCCGCCGAGAGCGGCGCGGACAGCGCCCTCACCTACGACGAGTACGCCGACGGTGCGGGCACCGACGCCTACGACGCGGTGTACGTCGTCACGCCGAACGCGCTCCACCTGCCCCACGTCGAGACGGCGGCCGACCACGGCAAACACGTGATCTGCGAGAAACCGCTGGAAGCGACCGCCGACCGGGCGCGCGAAGTCGTCTCGGTCTGCGAGGACGCCGGCGTGACACTGATGACGGCCTACCGGATGCAGGCGACCCGGTCGGTGCGGTGGGTCCGCGACCGGATCGGAGCGGGTGTCGTGGGCGACCCGGTCCAGGTCCACGGGGAGTTCTCCTTCGACCTGCTCGCGGACGGCGACCCGGACCAGTGGCGCCTCGACCCCGACATGGCCGGCGGGGGCGCGCTCGTGGACATCGGCGTCTACCCGCTCAACACCGCGCGGTTCCTCCTCGACGCCGACCCGGTCGCCGTCGGCGCCGACACCGTCGAGAACCCCCCGCACTTCGACGGCGTCGACGAGCACGTCGCCTTCCAGCTGTCCTTCCCCGACGGCGCGACCGCCTCCTGTACCGCCAGCTACGGCGCGAGCGCCGCGAACCGGCTCTCGGTGCTCGGGACCGAGGGCCGGATCGTCCTCGAACCCGTCTTCGACGTGGACGCCGATCGGACGATCACCGTCGAGCGGGACGGATCGTCGGTGTCGGTCGACGCGGCGGAGCCCTCCGAAGTCGCCGAGGAGTTCGACTACTTCGCGACCGGCGCGCTGACCGGGATGGAAATCGAACCCGACGGCGCCGACGGGGTCGTCGACGTCGAGGTGATCGAGGCGGTCTACGAGTCCGCCGAGTCCGGGCGCCGCGTGTCGCTGGACGGGGAGTGACCGCCTCGGAAGCGGGAGAGATTCCGAGCGGCCGCCCGACACTCGTTGAGAAAAGCCTAAGCGCAGCCCGAGAGTCAGTCGGCGCATGGCGATAGAGTCAGTCACGGCCGAGTCCGACGGGCCGCTCTTCGAGACGGAACGGGGACGGCTCAAGTTGCAGGTCATCGACCAGAGCGTCGTGCGGACGGTCTACACCCAGGGCGCGATCCCGGACCCCGAGAGTCCGATGATCGTCGGGCAGACACCCACCGAGGAGTGGGAACTGGCCGAACGCGAGGACGCCTGCGAACTCGTCACCGACGACCTCCGCGTCGAAGTCGACCGCGAGACGGCGGCGATCACCTGGCGCGACGGCGACGGGAGCCGACTGGTCGGCGAACCGGAAGACGGCGGGAAGTCGGTGACGCCGGTCGACCCCGAGGACCTGACAGTCGGCGACAGCGAGGTGGCGACACCCCGCGAATCGCTCGACCGCGAGGCTTACTCGACCCGGCTGGATCTGGAGTTTTCCGACGACGAGGCGCTTCTCGGTCTCGGTCAGCACGACGGCGGCGTCGCCAACTACCGCGGCGAGTCGCAGTTGCTCTACCAGGGCAACACGAAGGTCGCCATGCCCGCACTCCTCTCGACGCGCGGATACGGGATGCTCTGGAACACGGGCTCGCTGACGACGTTCCGCGACGACGCCGAGGGGAGCTACGTCTGGACGGAGTGCGACGACGCGCTCGACGTCTTCTTCGTCGCCGGCGAGGACCCCGACGAGGTCATCTCCGGCTTCCGCGAGCTGACCGGCGAGTCGACGCTCTTCCCGAAGTGGGCCTACGGCTACGTGCAGTCCAAAGAGCGCTACGAGACGGGCGAGGAACTCGTCGACGTGGTCTCGGAGTACCGGGACCGCGGGATCCCCATCGACTGCATCGTCCAGGACTGGCAGTACTGGCCCGACACCACCGAGGACGACCCGAACTTCGAGGAGTGGGGCGGCCCGCCCGGCGACTGGGGCCGCTGGGGCGAGAAGAAGTTCCACCCCGAGCGCTACCCCGACCCGTCCGCGACCATCGACGAACTGCACGAGCGAAACGTCCAGTTGATGATCTCCATCTGGCCGAACATGCTCGCCGGCGACAACTACGACGAGATGCGCGAGGCGGGGCACATCCTCGACGACGAGGACGTTCCGGCGCCGGGCAACGAACAGCGCTACTACGACGCGTTCTCGGAGGAGGCCCGCGACATCTACTGGAACCAGGCCGAGTCGGGACTGTTCGACCACGGCGTCGACGCGTGGTGGTGTGACTCGACGGAACCCTTCGACCCGACGTGGACGCTCCCGACCGAGCCCGACACCTTCCGCCTCGCGAAACACACGACGGACGCGTTCAAACACGTCCTCGATCCGGGCTACCTCAATACCTACTCGATCCACCAGGCGAAGGGGATGTACGAGGGCCAGCGCGCGGCTACCGACGACAAGCGCGTGCTGAACCTCACGCGGAGCGGCTACCCCGGCCAGCAACGGTACGGCGCGATCACGTGGTCGGGCGACATCGAGGGGACCTGGGAGCGCTACCGCACGCAGATCGCCGACGGCCTGCAGTTCACTGCGACCGGGAATCCGAAGTGGACGCTGGACATCGGCGGCTTCTTCGTCCACGACGGCTTCTCGTGGATCACCGACGGCGACTACGACGACGGCCACGAGGACGAGGGCTACCGCGAGCTCTACGTCCGGTGGTTCCAGTACGGCGCCTTCCTGCCGATGTTCCGCTCGCACGGCACGGACACGCCCCGCGAGATGTGGCGCTTCGGCGAACCCGGCGACCGCACCTACGACACGCTCGTGAAGTTCGACCGGCTGCGCTACCGACTGCTCCCCTACATCTACTCGCTGGCGGGCTGGGAGACCCACCGCGACTACACGATGTACCGCCACCTCGCGCTCGAGTTCCCGGACGACGAGGCGGTTCACGACGTGGGCGACCAGTTCATGCTCGGCCCATCGGTCATGGCCTGTCCGGTCACCGAACCGATGTACTACGGTCCCGACTCCGAGCCGCTCCCCGAGAGAGCGGAGAGTCGCGAGGTGTACCTCCCCGAGGGACAGGCGTGGTACGACTTCTGGTCCGGCGAGCGCTACGAGGGCGGCCGGACGGTCCTCGCCGACGCACCCCTGGAAAAGATGCCGGTGTTCGTGAAAGCCGGGAGCGTCGTGCCGATGGGACCGAACGTGGACCACACCGGCGAACAGGCCGACGCGCCGTGGCAGGTCCGGGTCTATCCCGGCGGCGACGCCGAGTTCGACGTCTACGAGGACGCCGGTGACGGCTACGACTACGAGGACGGCGAGTACAGCGTGACGCCGCTGCGCTGGGACGACGCGGCGAGCGAGTTCTTCGTCGGCGACCGCCAGGGTTCGTTCCCCGAACTCGTCGAGCAGCGCGAGGTCGAAGTGGTCGTCGCCGGCGAAGACGGGAGCGGGACCGGCGTCGAACGCGCCGATCCCGACGCGACGCTCAGTTACGACGGCGACGAGACGAGCGTCACCGTCGACCGGTAATCGGACTCGCGCGGTCCCGAACCGGTGCGGCTCCGAACCCGCGAGGCCCCGAACGGGCGTGCCCTCTCTTCTCGACCGCCGGCGAATCGCGCCGCTTGACGTAGCTTCACCTGCCCCGCGTCCGAGCGACCGGTATGGACCAGACCGACACCGAAGCGGATGCGGACGAGGCGCCCGCGGACCGGACCCCCGTCGTCCTGGCGACGGACATCGGCAGCGACGTGGACGACACGTGGGCGCTGGCGCAACTGCTCCGCACGCCCGAACTGGATCTCAGATTCGTCCTGACGGAGCGGGGCGACGCCGCGTATCGGGCGTCGCTCACGGCCAAACTGCTGGAACGCGCCGACAGGACGGACGTGCCGGTCGGACTCGGTGTCGACTTCGGCGAGATAGACGAGGACCGGCGCAATCAGGCCCCCTGGGTGGAGGACTACAACCTGAC
>Ga0207813_100742_pt1 | contig 14776 bp, 11 predicted proteins | sample A23E3SouthBayCA_2_FD_187730 | JGI IMG/M metagenome (GOLD analysis project Ga0207813, IMG submission 187730) | Aerobic enrichment media microbial communities from Eden Landing Ponds, California, USA - A23 E3 (4) (SPAdes) | ecosystem: Environmental > Aquatic > Marine > Unclassified | place... | reverse complement strand
GGATGGTGTGGAGGGCGCGGAAGCGCGTGTAGTTCTGCCAGCAGTTCACGTATTGGCGGTCGATATCGAGAACGGTCTGTCGGAGGCGCCGTGTGGTGAACCGGGCGATACAGGTTTTCCCAGCGCCGCTGGGCCCAGTGAGGATGGCGGGGTCAGCAGGTTCGCCGTCTCGGGGAGGGGCGAGAATTTCGGAGAGATAGTTGACTTGTGGGTCACGATGCTCGACTTCCTGCGGGATGAAGTCCTCGCGGAGCACGCGAGCATCGCGTATCATTACCGGACTGATAATCGTCGGGACGATATAAACGCAAGGCGTCGTTTCCAGAAGTTCCAGAACGATCGAGGTCGTGTGATTGACCCCCCGAAGGCGTCGCATGGCTCATACACTGGTTTTGGTTATTCGATAGACTGGGGCAGGTCGGGTGTAGCAAGTTGGCGGATGGAGCAAATGACGGACGAAAAGTCACAACAGAAGTGAGTGATTTCAAAGAGACAGGAATCTTAGTTCGTATTATTTTGCATTACCTATTCGTCTACTAACGAAGTCGTCAATGATTTCGAACGATCGAATCTTTTGCTTAATGTCTGACGAGCCATGTCCTTCTTCGCCAAGTTCGTGATACTCAAAATGCTTGCCTTTACCTTCCTGAAGGCCGATCGATTGTAGCTCCGATTTCAGAATGCGGGCCTGACTAACCGGCACTCTGCGATCATTAACGCCGTGGACAATGCACAGCGGAGCATCGATATTGTCTATATGAGTGATCGGTGATCGTTCCTCGTAGAGGTCGGGATTTTCATCGGGAGTTCCGAGATACCGTTCCATCAACCCCGTTTTGAAGTGAGGCATGGTGTTTTTGTACATATCTTCAAGATCTGATACGCCGATCCATGCGACGCCGGCCTTGTAGAGGTCAGGATATTGTACTAATTGCCAGTAGGCAGAATACCCGCCATAGGACCCTCCCAACACAGCAACTCGGTCTTCATCAACCCAATCCCTCGTTTCGAGGACGTGTTCTGCAGCTCGGGCGATATCGGCTTGCTCGGCACCTCCCCAATCACCGTAGAGCTGTTCACGGAATTTCCGGCCACGGCCCGCCGACCCCCGGTAATTCACTTGGAGAACGCTGTAACCATGACTTAGCAAAAACTGGGTGTAAAGATCGAACGACTGCTTATCTTGGACCGGCGGACCACCGTGGGGATTGACAATCAATGGTGATGGGCGTACACCCGAATCGTATAGCAAACACCCAATATCAAGTTCCGCGGCTGGTGACGTGTCAATCGCCTGTGCCGGCGTTTTAGCCGTCCCATCTGAGGCGACCGTGAAGTACTCTGCATCCTGGAACAACTCTTGAGATATATCGCCATGCTCGGCTTGAAGAAGAGTCACGTACTCCTCAGTCTCTATGTCATAGGCCAGTAGTTCTCGTCGACTTGTTGGGGTTGTATGGATTACAAGAACCCGCTGACCTCCCAAAACTGGATTTCCAAATTCAGGAAATCGGCTCACACCTTTCGAGAGCGTCAATTCTGTACTATCGCCCGTACTAACATCGTAGATAACGCCTACATCTGCTGCTTTTCTGGTCCTGCTGGCAAGAATGTGTTCGCCGTTAGGCATGAACGCTACTGGTTCCTCTTGTGAGGAGTTATCTCCAAACCATTCAATTTCGTCCTGTCGGATGTGGTAGACACCACACCGGCCAAAATCCCTACTCATATCACTGATTAGGAGCTGGGTTCCGTCAGGACTCCAGTCACAGGGAATCGACTCAGCACCTACGTCCCCAATTTCGAGATTTCGTGCGTTCGAGCCGTCTCTATCCGCAATATATGTGTCAAGGTGACCCCGTTCGTTTTCTTCGTTCGCCTCATAGGCGATAGTCTTACAGTCTGGCGAAAGGATGCCGTTTTCGACGGGATGATCATAATTCGTGATTCGACGGCTACTATCTTTAGTAAGGTGGTGAGTGTACAGATTCAACTGCCCCTCTGCTGTCGAACCGATGAGTAGTGTTTCACCATCATCACCGACGTCGTAAAGGATGTTTTGCCCCTCCTTTGAGACTATTCTTTCAGTACATCCATCAGAGTTAATGGCGTAGATATCATTCTGTTCATCACCATCGTTGTCTTTGTGGAAAAAGATTCGTTCCCCGTTGGCTCCCCAATAGAGTGGCTCTTTCGTTGTTCGAGGGATTTCGCCGTCAGTCCACTGTGAGGATGTACCTGTCGCTACGTTAATTACGTGCAACTGATTCCGGCCAGTAATATCATAGGTCAGTGCTACCCGGTTACCAGACGGTGAAGCCGTAGGGCTGGAAAACGTTGGTAGGCGAGCGAGCTTTTCTAACAAGTCTGAATCATGATTCATACTACGCGGGTTACACTCCCGACGTATATTTTCTACTGCGTTTGTTGACGTATGACTGTCAACGAGGCTACTGTTCCTCCAACGTTGTCTGAAGAGACGTCGATGTGGATGCTTGCGGTGAGGGTTGCACGTCCAGCACCCGGCGTGCACTGTCGAACTCTTCATTCGGGGGACTGACGACAGGCGCCACTCCACGACGGGAACGTCTATCACTCACCGACAGTCTTCCAGCTCAAGGCGATGCTCTACCACGCGGGCATCCTCGCCGACCGCGGCCGGGAACCCCACCGGCTTGACCCAGCAACGGACTCGTGGCGACTCCGCACACCACTCCAAACACCCCGCTAATTGCGGGGATGGTTGTAGGTTATCAGTCAGAGCTGTTGCAATCCGTGAGTCTATCATTTCGGCTAGTTCTCCCCGGTTATATACAGCGGACTCCAGCTGTATGATGCCGACTTCCTTGAACGCCCCAATCTCTACCTCAGCGAGTAGTTCAATCGGAACAAGACGACGTACGTCGAGCGTATGGACGGCATCCGGTACCACGGTGAGTGGGCGGCTTGGCTCTCCTTTTTCATTGAAGGAGTTGCGCAGCAAGCCCGGGAATCTGTGGAGAGAACGCTTGCGCTAGCCGACCTTCGCCGCGAATACGAGGACGAATACGGAGGAACATCATACACGACGAACCAGCTCGCAGTAACCCTATTTGAGCAGCCCTACGTCACGAGCAAGACCGTTCAGCGACTCTTCGATGTACAGCAACCAACTGCCTCACGGGCGATCAACCGGCTGGTCGACGAAGGCGTCCTTGAGGAGGTACCTCGACACGGTCGGAACAAAGAGTATCGTGCTCGCGATATCTTCGAGATTCTCGAGCAACCACCACAGACCTACTAACGGAACTAATAGCTGGACGATGTGATAGAGGGTACTAGTCGAGTTCGGTACGACTTCTCTCGGCGGCGATGTTTCGAGGGAGCACCGGTTGTAAAATCGTGCGTTTCCAGAAGCTATCGGAGCCGTCCGAATCGCTGTATACGTTGCCGTTTGTGAGATGCATTGTGTCCACGTACTCGGTGGACCAACCTGGAATAGTGTCGTCTAAACAAACGGTTTAATGTGGGGTAGTAGTAGGGTTAGGTGGATTGTGTCTGGTGGTTTTGGGATGCGGTTGGTTTTTCGTGAGAGCACGACCATTAAAGGTTGTGGCCAAAACGATTCGGCCGGAATGACCTCTCAGGGTAATAAGCACTCACTAAGGGCGATATTACTTACAGTACTACTCATCATATCCGTATTCGCCGGAATTCCACTTACAACTACGTCTGCCGTAGCTGCATCCGGAACAATAACAGCTACCGACTACACACTCGTTAACGACTCTGGATACACCTACGAACCGCTCACCGCATCAGTCACAGTCAACAACACCAACGACACACAGGAATCCAAAACCATCACCATCCAGCACTATACTGATGGCAGATGGACGACCGTCGGCGAAGAGACAGTCATCGTCGACGCGAACACGACCAAAACAGCCAACGTCTCGTATACGATCAAACGGGCTCCCGACGATGGGATGGCAACGCTCCGTGTGAAGACGCCTGAGACGACTCTTACTAACTCGACGCTTCCCATCACGCGCACACCAACACATATCCAATCGGTTAAACCAGACACGACGTCGCTCGAAACTGGGAATTCGACGACGGTCACTGCGACTGTCAGAAACTACAATGAATCCACGGCTGTTGATCGAGAGCTCACCCTCGACTGGGGAAATCAGTCCACGACCTCTCAAATAACGAAGACGGTTCGAGTCCCAGCAGGTGCCTCCGTGGATGTCGAATTTACGCCGACGTTCACAATTCCAGGCGTACACGCTCCTGAGGTTCGGTCGACCTTCTCAGACCCAATCCGAGTAAATGACCCCGCTAGCTCGGTCGAACTGTCGAATCAAACCGTTCTCACGCAGACCCTCTACACGGGCGAAACCATCCGAGCGAACGCGACGGTCAACAACACCGACACGGAGAAAACGACCTATTCGGTCGTTCTGGTGGCCAATACGTCCGCGAGAGCCACGCAGTACGCCACGACAACGGTGTCGCTCAATGCGTCTGAGTCGAAGAACGTCACCCTCAGCACATGGGTGAGTACGGCCGGTGACTACACGGTTAGTATCAACCGCCAAGATATCAGTACCGCGACCGTCAAGCGACCGTACAACGCAACGAACCTCACGGTCGACGAGTCGTCAGTCGTCGGCCAGAAGACGGCGGTGTCGGTGAACGTTACGAACCGGAAATCCACGCAGATTAGCCGGGATATCACCCTGGAACAGTACAAGAGCGGGTACTGGACCAATCTCAATCAGACGTCGATTAGTCTGAACGGTTCGGAAACGAAGACGCTCACGTTCACACCTGCGTTCCAGCAGGCTGGCGAGAAAACGCTGCGGGTTGGGAACTCGCAGAATCTCTCGGTCACGGTCAAATCGACGGTGAACGTTTCCAATGTGTCGGTGTCTACGACAGACGCGTTCACACGTGAACCAGTGTATGTGAACGCGACGGTCACCAACCGTCTGGATTCAGAGACGAAGACTACACTCGGTCTGCAGCAACAATACGAGTCGAGCTGGTATACGGACCCGTCGACGGAGAAGACGGTCTCGCTGAACGCAAGTGAGACGAAGAACGTCTCCTTCCGGGTGGTGTTTACGTCGGATGGTGAACAAACCCGGCGTCTCGGGAACACCGATCCGTTCACCGTGTCGGTTACCGACACGCCCGTTCATGTGGCAAGTACGGCGGTCTCCGAACGAAGCATCGATCCTGGAAACAATACGTCCGTCACAGCGACGGTGCGGAATCACGGTAGTGAGGGTGCGGAGTACCAGACGGTGCTCAAGATTGATGGCGGAACTGACTACGGAGAAAACGGACGGGAGCTTTCGAAAACGGTCCACGTCCCGGCCGGCGATACGAAGCAGGTCACGTTCACCCCGACGTTCACGGTCGCAGGCACCCACGAGCTGAAAATCGGATATGAGGAAGCGGGGACAGTTTCAGTGTCCTCCACGAACGTCTCCGTCGTCTCGGGTGCAGCAACCTCGGACACCACCTACAAACGTGATAGTCTGCCAGTAGAGGTAACGCTCAACAATACGGCGGATACGAAGAAGCAGTTCGCCGTGACCGTCGAAGGCGATAAGAACACGTCCGAATACTATACGGTGACGAACACGACGGTTGTGAGTGTTCCCGCGAATTCGGAGACCACAACCCAGCTATTGGTTCGGCCGTATTCGACCGGGAATTACACGGTACGGGCGAACGACAAGGTTGTTGATGCGTTCCAGGTGAAACCCGGAGTTCTCGTCAAAAACCTCTCGTTCTCACAGAAAGTGGTGCCAGTCGGCCAACCAATCTATCTGAACAAAACACTCCGGAACCCGACCGGCAAAGACCGAACACACTTCACGCAGGTCGCGGGCAACTCCCATCGCACGAACGTCCCGAAGAGTGCGACAAAGGACGTTTCAACGAAAGTAGAATTCTCAACGCCCGGGGCGAAACGGGTGTGGGCGGATGGAACCACCTACACGGTTTACGCGGTCGCCGATACGTCGGGGACAGCGAATCTCTCGTTCAAGCGAGTGTACACTCCGGATCGAATCGTGAACGGGTCCCTGACCGGCTTCTACGCTGAAGTCGAAAACACCGGGAACGCCACCGGTGTCAAGACGGTAACACTCACACTCAACGGCACAGCGGTGGCGAACGAGACCGTGTACGTGCCCGCCGGTCAAACGCAAAGCGTCTACTTGGAGCATACGTTCACGAAAACGGGCGACTTCGACGGCTCGCTCAGTATCGCCGATGGAGCGACGCGGAACTTCACCGGGTCGGTGCGGTCAGAAGTCGTCGTTGACGATTCGGTGAGCGTCTCACACGTCGCTGGTACTGAACCTAATCAGTCTCCAGTCGCCGAGGCCGAATATCGATCCGGCTCGGTGTACGTCGAATTGACGCAGAACGGGAACTACGTCCGCGACCTCTCCGCACTTGGAGCGGACAATACGACCGCGTTCAACGTCAGCTTCCTCGTGACCGACTACACGCCCCGAATCGTCGTGGGGAGTGGACACGACCTGAACTTGTCCGTCACCAACACCAGTGACCCCGATACGAAACGCGTGTCCGTCCGCATCAAGCCGGGCGAACTCGATTACAAGTATAACTTCGCGGGCGAACGTCCCGCAAGCCCCTCCGAATGGGCGAGTGCCGTTGAGAACAACACCGCCGATTACGGCTGGGATACGGCCGTCCAATTCCGTGTTGGCAATGCAGATACGGCAGCTCCATCCGCGGATGCGTCTGCGGCCGCGGGGATGACGGTGTCGACCGACGCTCAGATGTTCAGCATGCCGCGGTACGTCACCCCGGAGAATTCCGCTCCGTATCTTGAAGTCTCGCTCGCAGCGCCGCACAAGACCGTCGAGGGAGAGGTCAACCAGGGGTACTACGAGGCGTTCCTTCCGAATAGCCTCCTCAACAGCTGGAACGTCAGCGATCCATCCGAAGAACTGACGGCATCCTTCCAGCGACAAGACCTCAACATGACCGTCACCGAAACCGCAGAGGGTGCCTTCGTCGATATCTCTCTGCACTACTCCAGCGGCACCCTCCAAATCCAGAAAAACACAACCGCCACCCAACCAGACGACACAGACTCCACTGACAACACGAACGACAAGACAAACAGCGACACGACCAACTTCGTCGATTCACCGCCGGCACAGGAAACCACCACAACCCAGCAATCCACAACAACCACGACGACCACAACGATAACGACTACAACAACTACACCGACCACCACGACTACGATGTCGACGGTAACAACGGAAGATACGGCGACATCAACGGCAGAATCGACAACTACGGACACGACGACCAGTGGAGCGACGAGTGCGACGCCGACTGAGTCCGGGTCTTCGGGAAGTACACCTGGCTTCGGCCTCGTGCTCACTGTCGTGGCAGCGCTCTGTGCGGGGCTGCTCGCACGACGCACCCACTAACACGGCGTCGACTTCGCTCTTATTCCGGATTTATCGGCGTTCTACTGAGTTGATCTATTCCTGGCTGGCACAGCTGTCAGGTTGGTTTACCGGGTGACGAAGTAGTAGAATGGAACGAAGTTGAGGAGGAAGGACAAACGAAGGGGACCGTTATATTCCCCATTGGATTGCTGCTGTTCTGGGAGTACCGTACAGTGTGGGTTTCCCCAAGGAAGCGGTGTGGGGTCAGGTGTGTTTGTAGAGGCAATGCGTTGTGTCTGGTGTGAGCGCAACGGCTGTGACGAGGGATGAGACGAGGCGTGGTGTGAGCGCTGCAAGCACTGAGCCTGCGTGTGCGGAGAACCGTTGGTGGTCACTGGGAAGCGAGAGTGTGACGCGGTGTGTCTCTTGTGTCTGGCTGGCGGTGTGTCGGGTGGGGGGGTTGTTGAGGGTGTGCCAGACGCGTCGTGAGGGGGTGTAGATCGTGCAGGTGGCTCGTTCGGGGGTGAGGACGTAGTACGTGTAGTCAGTCGCACCGGGCGCTGGAGTGAGTTTGAGTACCATGCGGTAGTCGGGCGGCGGATCGTGCGGGAACATGGCGAGTAGCTGCTTGAGAAACCGGGACTGCTGAGTGCGGTCAGTGGCTGACTGAGTGATGGGCTCAGTATCGACGGAGGTGTCGGTATGGCGGGGTGCTGCGGTGCGGATTGAGAGGCCAGCAGTCTCGTGAATGGGGGTTGCTGCCGGAGTAGTGAGCCAGGTGAGGGTTTGTGAGGTGTATCGTTCGACGGCGGTCTCCCGGAGTGTGTGAAGCGTGGAGCGGCTGCCGAGAGTGACGTCGAGGTGAGTTGCAGTGGTTCGAGCGGGTGTGGTGAACGTACTTGTTGTCAGTAGGACAACCGCGTCGATGCGGTCGTCTAAGCGGTAGAGGCCTGCGTATTCTCGTACGTCGCGTGTAGTGAGCTTTCTGCCGGAGTCCCGCTGCTTCACCTGTATGAGGGCTGTCTGTGACGGCGTGCTTGGGCGGTGAGCAAGGACATCGACCCCATTGTCTGCCCCAACTGGGGACATCGTCGTCTGCCAGCCGTGCGCGGTCCAGCAGGCCGCGACGAGACGTTCGAGTTCCCGGGGCGTAGTTGATTCAAGACCGGGGGTCTGTGAGTCCATCAGTCCATCCCGAGGGCCGTGGGTTCGACAGGGCTGACGGACTCGAAGGCGGCTTCGAAGTTCTCCATCGAGAGTCTGTCCTGATCGTTGAGATAGACATCCCACGCGGCTTCATTGACGAGTTGTTCGATGTCGCTGGTGCTGTAGCCATCCGTCTTGTTTGCGAGGATGTCGATTCGGAGACCGGGATTCCGTGGGCGCTCAACGGGCGTCGTGAGGAAGTGCTTGAGGAGTTTGATTCGGTCGTCGCGTTCGGGGAGACCGACCTCGAAAGACGTTTCAAAGCGGTCGCCGCGCTTGAACGCCGCGTCAATGCGGTCGCGGCGGTTCGTGGTTCCAACTACGAGGACATCGCGGGGAGATTTCTCGAATTCGTCGAGGAAGGTGTTGACCATGTCGTCCTTCCCAGTGGAGTTGTTGTCGGCGCCGCGGCTGGTGGCGAGGGCGTCGACTTCGTCCATGCAGATGATGCAGGGGGCGTGTGCCCGTGCGGTGTCGAAGAGCGCTTGAATGTTCTCTTCTGAACCGCCGACGTAGCGGTCCTTGATGTCCGGGATTTTTACTTCGATGTAGGAGAGCTCTCCTTCTCCGCCGAGCGCACGCGCCGCATAACTCTTCCCGGTTCCTGGCGGGCCGTGGAGTAGTACGCCGGAGGTCGTCTCGAGGCCGAGTTCCTCGATGCGGTCGGTGTCTCGATAGGGGCCGAGGACACGTGCGCGGAGATCGTTCTTGAGGTCGTCCCGTCCGATGTAGTCGGAGAAGTCTATCTCGGGTGTTTCCGGCGTGAACGTTGCGGACGAGTCACTGTCAGGCGAGTCGTTCGTGGTGTTTGCGTTGGTTTGTGGATTCGTGTCGGTCTCAGTCACGTCGTCTGTGGTGGTCGACTCGGGCTGGTCGTCCGTGTCGGTGTCCGTGTTGAGCGCGGTTTCACGGACCTCGTGGAGGTCGTCTAGGCGTTCGCGGACGTAGTCGAGTCGGGAGTTCGTGTGTGGGGTGGCGACCTCCGTGTCTTGGATCGTCGTGAGGTTTTGTTTCAGGGATTCGTAGAACTGGATCGTTGCCTCGAGATCCGAGCTCTGTTCGACCTCCTCAATTTGGTCTATCTGGGTTTCGATTTTGGCCGCGGTGTCAGCGAGCGACCCGTCACTGTCGGCGGGATTCGTGTTGGTGTTTGGAGTGTCAGTGGACATGAGTGGATACGGCAAAGAAAATCGTTGGTGGGCTGTGCGTGGGGGTGATGGTCGTGGTTAGAGGTCTTGGAGGTCTTCCATGGTCAGCGGGTCGGACGTGTCGTCGGCGATATCGGAGTGGTCATCGGTGTCACTGACGGTGTCGAGATCCCAGTCGTCGTCGCGTTTACTGGAGAGGCGGTCTTTCTCGAGTTCCGCGAGATCCTTGTTCACGTCGCCGAGGTCGGGTTCAGCGGTGGTTCCGAGCATGTCCAGCTGGCGGCGGAGCCGGTCGGCGTTTTGCTGCTCGATCTGGCCTTCTTCTTCGAGTTCTTCGATTTTGCGGCGGGCTGCCCCGATGTCGATTTGGGTGAGGTCGACCTCGTATTCGCGCTGGCGCTGTTTCCGACGCTGAACGCGCTCCCATTTCTTCAGGGCGCGACGGAGAACCTGGTATTTCTTCGCGAGCGCGTCGTACTCCGTGCGTTTTTCTTGGGCGTCTTCCAGTTCCGCTTGGGCGTCCATCTTGTAGTCTGTCGCGTCGATGCCGTCGGCCTGTTCGGCCGCCTGCAAGTACTCTTGGTAGCGCTCGAGGTGCTTTCGGATATCCCGGCTGAGCGACCGAAGGTCGTCCCGCATTGCGGTGACGGCGTTGCTGAGCTCGGTGGTGGAGACGCCGAGGCCGAGCACATCGGCGTTGGGTTTCACCATTTCGTCGAGTTTCGCTTCGGGGTTTCCGGAGCGTTTGAGACGCTGGATGAGGGTGGTGACCCAGGCACGGCGTTGTGGCATTAGTCGTCACCTCCGGCATCCCGGATTTTGTGCCGGTTCTGCATCATGTCGTCCAGTGCGGCCTGCTCGGCTTCCACGGGCGGAGTGCTTGCGGGGGGTGCGGGTTCCCATGTGAGGAGACCCGTGCTGAGTCCGGTGGCGGCCCCGATAATCGCGGCGATGGTAGTGAACTCGAATTGCGACCAGGTCTGGAAGCTGATGAAGTGGCCGACGAGCCAGTTGCCGGTGATGATGGCGGCTGTGAAGAAGCCGGTTGTGATGATGGCGCGCGTGGGCGAGCGTTCCAAGCCGCTGTAGGCAGTCCAGACGAGCGCCGCGCCGGCGAGGAGATTGATGAGCGCAGCGGCGATCGTGAGCGTGATTGTGTCGGGCATTGTGTTGGTGGTGTGGATTAGTGAGTGGTGTTCGTGGGGGGACTGGACGTGCTGGTCGTCGGGTTCGTTCCTCGGTGGTCGTTGGGGGTGGGTGGGTCGCACATCGCATCTTGACCTATCCGGGGGAGTGAAAAGCATCCGCCGTGCAGTTGCCATCACGTGGAATCGACGACGGGGTGCGCTTCACTCCCAAATATTGATAGGTGTCGGTGGTAGTCACTCAAAGGATGAGTTGGGGCACGACGCGGACGTGGAAGTATCTCGGGAAGAATACGGTGACGCGGAATAACGTTGGTCGAATCGTGATTCCACAGCGCGTGTTCGAGCTGGGGATTCTTGAGCAACCGCCGGAGGATCCGGACGCGTCGGATCGTAACGTGACCGGACACTGGAGTTACGACAGTGAGAAAGGCTGGTTGATCCTCTCAGATTCCGAGTTGACGAATGACCCACCGGTCATTCAATACGGGGTGGAACAAGATGACCGATTCAAAACGCAACGCGAGATCGTTTCGCGAGGTCCCGAAGACGGCTATCGGATGACGGTCCCGTCGATGTTTTTCGCGGATTCCGCTGGTGGGAATGCTGCAGTTTCAGATCACGTCCCCGACCGCGCACTCGTCGAACCCGGAGAAGTCAGGCATTTCATCACTGCAGAAGAGTTCCTTACGGACACGCCGACAGCGACGACGTCGTGTTACTTGATTCGTCGGAGCCAACTTGAGCATATCATGAGTTCGAGTGGAGACGAGTTTGACGACGCATACCCAGTGCCGCGACTGGACAGCTAACGACGCCGATTACGGATCTTCGCCGTCAGTGTCCTCTTGGAGAATTGCGAGCCGCTCGTCGGGCGCAGGATGTGCTTTCCCCATGTGGTAGTCGCCGTAGAGGAGTTCGAACCACGCACCAACTGAGAGTGGAGAAGAGGTGTCTGGAAGGAGCGGGGTGAGTGCGGCAGCTGCACGGCGGCTGTTTCGTTCACGCTCCTCACGGCCGTCCTCGGAGAGTTGGTCCTCCAGTCGGAGCTGTCGGATATTTTGGAAGGCTGCCGTGAATGCTTCACGGCTCGTTTTAGTAGCCGCGTAGCGGTCGGCACGCAATTCCCGCCCGGAGTAATTCAAGGCGGTGAAGAGGACGTTCCGGCCGACAAGGCAGAGACTAGCGAGGAGCGGTGCGTAAAAGCTGAGCCAGCCGTCCGTGTACTCGGAGGCGTGCGCGTCTTCGTGGGCAATCAGTGCGGCCAGTTGGTCTGCGGGGAGTTCTTCAACCGCGAGCTCCGGGATGAAGATATAGCCCGTTCGGCCCGTGGACGTGGCGAAAAACGCGTTCACGTTGCCCGGATACAGCCGGAGTTCGGCGTCCGCGACATCGGTGGGAAGGTCGATTGCTGCGGGTGTGACGGGGCGGCTTACGGTGAAGAGCGTGGTGAGCCCCCAGACGCCGGATGCGACTTGATAGAGAAGTCCGGTGAGAAGGTAGAAGGCGCCGGATGCGACGAGAAGTGTGGTGAGGAGGTCGACGCCCGGTTGTTGTGAGACGTTGTGTGCTGCGAGTAGCGGTAAGCCGATCCCGAGTGCTGCAACAGCGACGCTTGAGAGATAGATACCTGCTCGAAATGCGGATGACGTTGGTGGGTTCGTGATGGTGTCTCGGAATCTGGACATTGCGAGGTGTCGTTCACGCCGACACGTGTACGCTACAAAGCACGCGATTGCGAGGGAGAGCAGGCCGGCGAGACGATATGCGGAGGGGTCGGATTCGAAGAGTCCGGTGAGAAGGAACATGGCGGGCATCGCCGATACGATGCTGGTTGTCGCGTGGATTTCAATCGTGGCAGGGAGTTGGAGGCTGGGAAGACCGCTAGCGAACCACGACGTGAGTGTTTCGTAGTAGGTTGCTGCGATGAGGCTCACTACGACGAGGAGGATCGCAAAGGCATTCGCGACGTGAGGAACGGTGAGATAGGCAGCGAAGAGTCCGAGGGTTAACAGTCCGTAGACAGTGGTGAGGAGTGGTCCAGGGAGAAAGCGCGATTCGGAGATTGTGAGATGAGTGTCTGTCTCGTCAAGTCCACGGGGAAAGAGGAGGGCGGGAAGTGGGGCGAAGAGCGCGAGGCCTAACAGAGGGAGTAGCAGGGCTGGGACGAAGAGGACAGCGAGCGAACTGACTCCGGGGATACTGCCCGTGTAGAGGAAGATGGTGTAGGCGCCGAGAATCCCGAAGAGCCAGAAGAAGTACCGGTAGTCGCGTTCGAGATAGACGGTTTCGCTGACGGTGAATTGCCGGACGTTACCAGCAGACCATCCTATGGGTTCGGCGCGCCATTCGTAGCGTGCGCGAAGCCCGAACCGTGAGAGTACGCCTTCTCCGAGTACGCGGTTGTTCTCGTCTACGGTCGGAGAGGGTTCGATGTTGAGGTCGAGTGAATCTGCTGCGTTAGCGACGCGAGTGAGAAGGTCGTTAGTGTCCGTGACTGTGTACGTCGCGTCAACGGATCGGTAGGGGGTGACGAGGTCGCCGAGTTCAGTGTCGGTGTCGAAAAAGAAGTCGAGGTGATTGTGCGTGAATTCGAGATGGTGGAGTGACTTGGTTCTGGCGAGGTACGTGACGACGGCGAGTGCCGCAAGACTAGTGAGCATGTAGAGTGTGCCGAGGAGGGTCCCGTACTCCAAAATGATAGTTGGGCTTTCAAGTGCGGCGAGGAGGATGAATGGTGCTGTGAGGGGGACGTAGATGGCGGCGAGGAGGATGCTGATGCCGGTGGCGGTGGAGGTTGTGGTTCGTGGTGTGTCTGCGTCGTTGTGTTCTATGTTGGTGATGGGGGACGGAGCGGTGCTAAGGCGATGGAAGAAGAGGGCGACGGTGAAGAGAAGTACCAAACAGAGGAGTCCTCCGCCGTAGTACGCGATGATCGGGAGTCCGGTTGCAGGGGTACCGGGAGAGAGGGAAGACGTTGGAGTGCGTACCCCGATTGTTGTTAGGGTCACGAAGAGGAGGCCGAGCAGGAACGGGGCGAGAAAGGCACTGCAGAGCCCGAGGACGGTCCACGTGTTGAACTGCCAGCGTTCGCGGATACGTGTTCCGTCGGGAGTGGATTCGAGAGTCCAGTCGTAGAAGATTTTGAGTGGACCCGCGGTGTACGTTCCGGTCGTATCGTCGTCGTCAGTCGTGATGTCCGTAAGTGTGATTTCGCGGGTGAGTCTGTCACGGGCGTCGTCTCGACTGGTGGGGAGCTCTTTGGTTGTTTCCCCGCCGTAGTACCGTGACGGCATGTTCGAGACCTATCAGACTGGCCTACTAAGAGTTAGGGACACGAACTCGCCTGCTACTCTGTGGCCGATTTTTCGGACGGCTCGATTCGGGCACCACTGAACCCGCTATTTCGTCCGGATGGTTCAGTGAGAGAGTTGGCGTGAAAAACCGGGGGTGTTAGTAGTCGTCCAAGAGGAGGTCGTCGTCGTAGTAACCCGCGTCCTCAATCATTGGGTCGTCGAGCATCGCGGGGTCCTGGACGAGTTGTTCGTTGTAGTCGGGGAGGCCCCGACCGATCGTTTCGACATCTTCCCAATTCCAGTTTTGCTGGGTCATGACTGCAACTGTTGATTGCCCGGGGGAACGAGTAAACACGGTGTGGAGTTGCCAGTCACTGGCAACCCCACCGAGTACGTGGATGTTGGGGGCGGGGTTGATAGGACACCTGATGAGCTGTCACGTGTCTCGTGGGTTGGGCGGTGTGGATGTGCAGACGGGGTGGACGTACTTTTTGAGCGGTTTGCAGATGTCGGCGTGGAGTGCGTCGATAGCGTGACTGGTGGTT
>Ga0207813_100739_pt1 | contig 14847 bp, 14 predicted proteins | sample A23E3SouthBayCA_2_FD_187730 | JGI IMG/M metagenome (GOLD analysis project Ga0207813, IMG submission 187730) | Aerobic enrichment media microbial communities from Eden Landing Ponds, California, USA - A23 E3 (4) (SPAdes) | ecosystem: Environmental > Aquatic > Marine > Unclassified | place... | reverse complement strand
GGAGGGGGTGCTCTGGTACGTGTTCGCGAGCACCCGGGGTGGGGAGAACCGTGCGCGACTCCTGCGGGCCATCGACGAACAGCCGCGCAACGCCAACAGACTGGCCGAGGCACTCGACCTCGATTACACCACTATCCGCCACCACCTCGACGTTCTCGAGGAGAACAACATCGTCACTGCCAGCGGCGACGAGTACGGCGCCGTCTACCTCCCGACAGAGCAGTGTCGCGCCAACTGGGAGACCGTCGAGGAGGTTCTCGACACCGTACTGGAGGAATCATGACAGCACGCGACCGACCGTTTGTGGAGGAAATTTGGACAGAGTATAACAGCAGGGCCACCCAACGAGACACGATGAGCGTTCCCGGCGGAGGCCCACATGGCTAATCTCTGGTTCGAAGTGGCCCGCGGGGCGGTCGCCGTCAACGTCGTCTTACTCGCCGGTCTGACCTTCGTCTGGGTGCGAAACTACCGCTCGCACGGCGCTAGTCACACCCTCGGACTCCTCGTGTTCGCCGCTGTCCTCCTCGCACAGAACCTGCTCGCGCTCTATCTCTACACGTTCCACCCCACCTTCCACGCCTGGGTGGCCTACACGGACGAGACGATCGCCAGACAGGGTACGATGGCGCTGAACGTCCTCGAAACCGTCGCGCTCGCGTTTCTCGCCTGGATCACCTGGAAGTGACGAACGCGGCGTTCCACAACTGGTCTTCCCCGACGAGGGCCAGACGATGGGCACAGAAGGGGTCGAGTCCGGGAGCCCGTCGACCTGGTCGAAGCCAAGGGCCAGCTAACGGGCAGATTTTTATATATTAGTCTCACTAACTAGAAGTTAATATTGGATATATCACGCGTTTCAGCGACTATATAACCACATTTATTCTAAACAAAGGAGGCGTATTCGAACTACCCCTGCATTTGGGTTCCGGTAGTGAAACTGGTGAGGTCGTCGATTCGGTTTTCGAGTTCTTCGATTTCCCGTCGCAAGTCGTCGGTTTCCGCTTCCCCGCTCGCTGCCAGTCGGTCTTTCAGTCCCTGGAGACGTGACTCTTTGACCTCCTCGTCGACCTCTGCTTTCCGGACGTACTCGCTCTCGTCGACCTCGTAAACGTCGCTCTCGGAGAGTTCTGTTACGTCGAGCGCCTCGTCTACCTTGTTTGCGTCTACGGTCGTCAGTCGTTCGCGCTCGATCCCAGCAGCCTCGAAGGCATTCAACACGGATTCGTCGTCCTTGAGCGACCGGTTGCGGCGCGACGTTCGCTGCACGGATCCGTACTGACCGTGGACTGGTTGGTCGTGATGGAGCCGATCGAGCAGTACGTCGGCGATGTCTTTCCGGAGGTCGTTTGCGTTCCGCTGGACATCCGAGCAGAGCGTGTATATATTCACCAGCGCATCTGTTTCCAGCGCCGTGAGATCAGACAGTTCGTGACGTTCGAGTGCGTCGATAAGAAGCAGAGCGTCGGAGTACACGTCGATGCCATCAGGTTCGATACGTTCGGTCTCGCTGGCATCTGCCTCCTCACTCGCCAGTTGTGAATCAGTCACACCCTCATTTTCCGTAATGACGCCGCGGTCTTCGTCGATCTCGAAGCGTGGATGCAGACTCAGTACCGCCGGGTACGGATCAGCATCGGCTGGAAGCCGATCGAGAGCGAACCCGTCGTTGGAGTCCTGAATCCGCTGGTAGAGTGTCTCGAATTGGTCACGCTGAAGCGGTCGTCGGTCCCCCGTCTCGGAGAACGTGATAATGACGCGATGTTCTTGCACATCCGCAATGTGGAACCGATCGTGAGAGAGCGGAGTGATGAGTTCGGCACCGTCGGACAGTTCGTCGAGTTCGTCGAGGAGCGTGTGCCAACTGACGCTGAACGGCATATCGAATCGTAGCACGTGATCGAATAAAACACTCCGGGCGTCGTCCGACTGTTTTTGTTCCGCCCGACTGGATGACCAGTATGGTCGACACCGAGTATCTCCCGAATCGGCCGTTGACCGAGGACGAGTTCGAGGACTTCGTCGAGACACAGGGTATCGAGTGTCCGCTCGCCTTCCACTCCTACTGTACCCACTGTGACACCGAAGGGATCGTCGACGCGCCCGTTCGAGACGGACGGCAAGTCTACGCACTGCATCACGGATGGGAGGAGTGGGAACTCAAAACACTCGAACGGGATATGGACCCCGAGACGTTCCGGATGATGGTCTCACAACTCGACCCGGCGATGCTCCGGCAGTTCGGCGGGGATCAACTCCCGGAAGTCGAGGCCGATGTCGAAAGCGAACTCGACTTCGATCAGATCGGCGACGATGTCGGGTTTGATTTGCCACCCGTCGAAGGTGTCGAAGTGGCCGACTCCGAAGCGATCGGACTCCCCGACGGACCACCGTTGCGCGACCTTGTCGATGAGGATGTACGACAGGAACTAGACGCACATCTCCAGCAGATCATGGACGACCACGTCGATTCACTTGACGAGCAGGAGATCGAACGCATCTTCGAGCAGGCGGACGGTCCGACACCGGAAGAACTGGCCGAACTCCTCGATCCGGCGCTCATGCAGGAACTCAACCAGGCCATAGAGGAAACAATCGACGACGAGATGCTCCAAGAGATCGCTACCGAACACAGTGGTATGACCGATGACGACTTCCCAATGATGCTGGATCTGGAGAGTGAACAGCGGTTCCTCGACCTGTACGCCCACCTGCTCGTCTACGTCAACGATCGGTTCGACGTGATCGAGGATGTCGAAACAGTCGACGACATCTCCAAGCGAGATACCGGGGAACTCCTGCCGCTCCGCGAGCGCCTCTACGAGGAAGACACAGCGGCGGTCATCGAAGCGTTCGTCGAGGAAAACCCCGCCAACCTCTCTGCGGACGACCTCGACACGGTTGCAGACTGGACCGACTACGAGTACGGTGACTTCGTCGTCGTCCGGCACCTCTCTGACTACGCAGTCCTTCTCGACTGGGACGACCCACCACGAGCGTTCGGTGTCAAGGCCGTTCGCATGTCCTTTAGCGACCTCTGGCCAGAAGACCGGCTCCCGGTGTTCGTCTCGGAAGTCGCCCTGCTCCCGTTCGAGGACCGGATCGTGACTGACGGCTGGCTGGCCATCCAGCGACTGGTCGCCGGTGGCAATCTGACTACCGACATCGACGACAGCTACGAGGAAGCCAAACACCGGTTCGGGATCATCGAAACCCTGCCGACTCCCGACGAATCCGAGAAATCAGACGCCGAACAGCTCCGATATTATATGAAGAACAAGCGCAATCGGGAGCGGTACGCCGAAGAAATCACCGAACTCAAGAACAAATCGAACGAGTTAGAGCGAATCTATCATCAGGAGATGGGCAAAGCCCGGGCACGGAGTCTGGGACGGGAGCTACGCGAGACCGATCTCAAGGAGGCGTACTTCGCAATCTACGACGACCGGATCGTCGCAAGTGGCACGTCCGAACAACAGGTCCAGAAGGTACTGGCAGAGATTTTACCTGCTGGCAAGGAGACACACCCTTACATCTACCATTACGATCCCTGACTGCCGGGACATATATACGAACACGCGCATACTGTCTCCCGTGGACGAGTTCGTCGAGTGGGTGCGGAACCAAGACTACTATCTCGACCAGATACAGTTCCAGCGGGACGTATCCGCACGCAGTCCTGTAACTCGTCCCTGTAAGACGGAGCCCCGGGTCACAGAGCAACTCGCCGACCGGGGAATCGACGAACTCTACGCACACCAGGCCGACGCTATCGAAGCGGTCCGCAACGGCCGAAACGTCGTGCTGGCCACACCGACAGCGAGCGGCAAAAGCCTCACGTACACGCTTCCCGCGCTCGAACGCGCACATGACCACGACGGACGGACGCTGTATATCGGTCCGCAGGTCGCGTTGATCAACGATCAGGAGTCGACGCTCTCTGAGTTTGCTGCACCGTTCGACGACGTATCCGTCACCCAATATACGGGGGCACTCGATTCAGACGAGCGCCAGCAGGCCCGTGACGACGACCCGTCGGTCGTCTTGACGACACCGGATATGCTCCACTGCGGACTGCTCAGCCACGCGACCGATATCTGGCACTCGTTCTTCGAGTCTCTGGACCTCGTCGTCGTCGACGAGGTTCACGAGTACCGCGGTGTCTTCGGCAGTCACGTCGGCCTCGTCTGCCGGCGATTAGCGCGGATCTGTGACCGACTCGGTGCCGACCCACAGTTCGTGTGCTGTTCTGCGACGATCGGCAATCCGCGGGACCACGCAGCGACGATTACCGGCCAGTCGACCGACTCCTTCGTACTCGTCGACGAGGACGCCAGCGAAACCGGGCCGACACACTGGCTGTTCTGGCAACCGCCGAAATACGACGACGGAGATGCTCCGGCTGGTGCAGGTCAGCGCCGCTCTCACCACGGCGAAACCATGCGGCTGTTCGTCGACCTCGTCCAGCGCGGCTACCAGACAGTGGCATTTACGCGCGCCAGACAGACCGCCGAGCGCTACGCCACCATCAGCAGCGATACACTCGCAGAACGCGGGAAAAACGACCTGGCCGAGAACGTCACGGCCTACCACGCGGGGCTACGCGACGACCGTCGAGCGGCCATCGAGACAGCACTGCACACCGACGAGTGCGCCGGCGTCTGGAGTACGAGCGCACTGGAACTCGGTGTCGACATCGGGAGTCTCGACGCCGTGCTGTTGGACGGATACCCGGGGACGCAAATGGCAACGTTCCAGCGAGCGGGTCGCGCCGGTCGAGGGACCGAACCGAGTCTCGTCGCGCTCGTCGCCAGCGAGGACCAGCTCGATCAGTACGTCATCAAGCACCCCCACGAACTGTTCGATCAGACGCATGAACGTGCCGTCGCCAATCCATCGAACCCACATCTCCTGCGACTGCACGCTCACGCAGCGGCCGTGGAACAGCCGCTTCGAACCACCGACGAGACGTATTTCGGTCCGACCTTCCCCGACATCGTCAGCGCGCTCACGGACGACGGCGAACTGACCCGACGGCAGACAGCCCGTGGCCTCGAATGGCGACGGACCGCCAGGGGACGAACGGTGAACCCGTACGATCAGGGGCTACGAACTATCACCGAACGCACCGTCGCCCTTCGGGTCCGAGGGGGGGAGGCTGACGAACTCGGGAAGTTACCGCTTGACGCCGCGCTGCGAGACGTGCATCCGGGCGCGATCTACCACCAGCAGGGGCAGAGTTACGAGGGCCAGTCACTCGATCTTGACCGCGACGTGGCGTGGCTCGCTCCGACGGAGAGCGACCACCAAACCCGGGTTCAGTACGAGGAGTCGATGACCATCGAGGAAGACATCGCAACGAAACCATTGGCGACGCGCGATGACGTTACTGTCCGCTTCGCAGATGTGACTCGGCGAAAACAGGTCACCGGGTTTCAGCGACGGGACCACCGAACGGGCGAGATTATGAGTGAAGCGTCGCTCGACCTGCCCGAGACAACACTGTCAACGCAGGCGTTGTACGTGACACTCCCCCCGGGGCTCGAACGACTCACGCAGACGATGTCCGGGTCCTTCGAGGGCGGTCTCCACGCTGTCCAGCACGCTCTCGTTGCCACGTTCCCGCTCGTCATCCTCTGTGATCGTCGTGATGTCGGAAGCGTCTCGACAACCGATCACCCGCAGGCAGAAACGAGTGCGCTGTTCATTTACGATAGCTACCGCGGTGGTGTCGGACTCGCCCGCAACGGATACGACCACATCGAGGAACTATTCCGACACACGTGGGAACTGCTCGCCGATTGCGGGTGTGCGGACGGGTGTCCGGCGTGTATCCAGTCGCCCCACTGTGGCCGGGCGAACGAACCACTGGACAAGCGTCTCGCGGCGACTCTCACGATGGCGCTGGCCGATCCGAGCCGGCAGGCTGACGATGCGACACCGAAATCCGGTTAGGGTCCCGCATCGAACGGCACGATATGAACGTCGACAGGGAAACCATCCAGAATCGAAGTACGGATGCAGTGTTCGAGCGTGGCGAGAACTACCGCGCCGAGGGGCGGATTCAGCGACTCGACCGATTCGACGAACTCGTTACCGCGGCTGTCAGCGGCTCGAAACTGTACGACGTGACCGTCGAATTCGGCGGTCGGAGCATCGACACACGGTGTACCTGTCCGTACGACGGCGGCGGCGACTGCAAACACGTCGTCGCAGTCTTACTGGACATCGCGGCCGGCGCGCCACAGGACGAGAGCGAGCGCGTCGAGGCAGTCTTAGACGACGTGTCGGCCGACGACTTGCGTGGATTCGTCCGTGACGCGCTCGCCGAGCACACGGAGTTGCGCGAGCAGTTTCTCGCACAGTTCGGCGACGACCACAAGTCAGTCGACGAATACCGAGAGGAGATCGCACAACTGTTTGAGCAGCACGCCGACCCTGGCGTGTACGACGCCATCGACTTCTCCCGGTTTTTCGACATCGCCGATCAGTACCGTGACCGCGACCGGTATCTGGCCGCCGCGACGGTGTATCGGGCCATATTCGAGGAAGTCGACGAGAAATCGAACTGGATCGACGGTGCCTACGACCACTACGCACGGACCATCCAGACCGCAATCGAAGGATACGCCGACTGTATCTTGGCGACCGACCCAAGCCCCGAGGAGTTCGACACGTACGCCGGCGTGCTAGAAGCACGGGCAACGTCGGAGCCACCGATCAACAGCGATCAGTTCTGGCGCGAACTCGACAATCTCGAAGAGCGATACGAACAGTGATGCCAAACAGTCCCGACGGAAGAGATCTCAAGCGTTCGAGGTGAGAAGACCCAGCTATGCCCCACACCTGTGACGACTGTGGTGAAGAGTTCGACACCCTGTCCAGCCTTCGCCTGCACGACTGCCCGGAGGACGGATCGACCGCCGACGAAGACCTATTCGAGGAGAGAAGCGCGGAGATCAGAAAACAGGAGCGCGAGACCGAGCGGAGAGTGAAACGAGCGGCCAGCGAGGACCTGACAGACGCGATCGAAAAAGCACGACAGGGCGACGAGATGGCCGTCTACCAGACACTCGCGGAGTACGAACGTCGTCTCTCAGATGAGTGGGCACAGGAAGATGGGGGCGACTACTGGGGGTTCCATCGCGTCTTCTTCGGGCCGGCAGTCGAGGGGGTCGAAACGGTCGTTCAGCGGAACGGATGGCCGTTCCTCCTCGATGTTCTCGACGCGTACTGGCCCGAAGCCACGTACGACTTCGACACCTATCCCGAACACGAGACGTTTGGCGGCGCCGAACGAGGCGATTTCGAGGAGTACCCACACGTCAGCCACGTGCTCGTGACCGTGACTGGCAAGCAGATGGTTCGGACCCGCCGTGCCGACGGTGTCTCGGTGATACCAGTCGAGGCACTCGACTATCTGCTGCCGTTCCATCGCCACCCCGGGGACACACAGCCCTGGATCGACTCGATGAGTTACGGCTGGGGGATCGGTCATCCGGACCACCCGTTCGATGAGACTCTCAGGACGATCGTCGATGGCGAGTACGAGATCTGGGCCAGCACGGCCATCGAACACGCCATGCACGCAGACCAACGCGCTGCGACGACACTCCTCGAAGACCTGTTCGCTGCGGACCTCGTCTCGGACCCCGCACAACTGCTCCAGATCGTCGGCAGAATCGACCGTGGGTACGACCCCGATTCGAGCGACCACTGGGACTGGGAGACGCTGTCTCCCGAGTTCCACGTGGACGGCTTCGACTGGGACCCCGACGTTCGAGACCGACTTCGGGCTGTCGTCGTCGACTGTGGACTCACCCGGCAGCTACCTGACGACTGGTCGTTTACCGATATCGTCCTCTAACACTCGATAGAAATGACCCAAACACCAGATCGATTCATGATAGAAGTTGGGAGCGGAACAGTCGCACACGTCATCAATATGGGTGCGAGCGAATCGGAAACGGAGAGCCCCTCGTCGCTCGGACCCAGCGTGACGGGCGAGAAGATGTGCACTCGGGGATACCGTGACTTCCGATCCCGACGAGTTCCGTTTTCGGAGTTCGTCGCTCATCACGATATCGACAAAGAGGGCTTCGAAGGCGATGCCCCGGACGAGATTTGCTCGTACTGCTGGTCGAATACACGCGAAGCATTGGCGGACGAACAGGAACAAGCCGACAAGGACATATCCGAGAGGATTGGAACCGTCGGGTATCGGCTCCGGTGGAAGCAGAAAGGCCGTGCGCGAGACGAATGGTACGATATCGTCGTCAGACCGGAGACCACGATGGCGGAACTGGACCGGCTCGTGTGTCGGTTCTCGACGCTCGATGACTTCCACCTCCGGATGTACGGCCTCGAAGACGAATATCTGGACTCCAGTCTCAACGTGCTTCCTGACCGTCAGTACGAGGAAGCAGGTGACCGGACGTACACGAAAGCGAGCGAGATGAGGATCGCGGATGTCGCCGAACGGGCCAGGCTCCAGGAAGGTGACAGACTCAGTCTGGTCTACGACTTCGGCACGCCATCTCACTACTACTGCATCGTCAAGGATGTCTACGAACCGGAAAAGATGAACGAGATGCTTGGCGGCGACGATCTGATCAGGTCGACCGACACAGCTGCGATCGTCAAGGAGAAGCGATCATGACCCGGGAGACCGACGAAGAGCGAGACAAACGTATTCGGAGGGAAGTACTCACCGACGCCTACACCGCCGACGAGCAGGCGATCAGCTGGTGCTACTATCTCGAACGCGAGATGACGTTCCCCTATCAGGCGCGATGTATCGAGGAGCGAACGATCTCGCCGCTGCGCGAGGGGGAAGAAGTACCTGTCGTGGGGATGACAGACGAAGTCGTCAGCAGTCGTGAGATGTTCGTCATCGTGGAGTGGATGGACAGGGAGTTCGGGGTGCCGCTCTCACAGCTCGAAGTGCTCGACGCGGACCAGGACACTCGGGACGCAGTCGACGACTGGCACTACTGGAACGGCGACGGCGGCCGGTTGGGCTGAACATCCGATCAGTCGCGCTCTGTTTCGACGGGTGAGGCGTACTCCTCGGCCAGTTCAACCACGTCGTAGACGTGCAGCCCGGTTTTGAACCACAGCACGCGATCCGCAGCGCCTCCGAAGTCCTCGTCGGAACAGTCTAGTCGTTCCGAGACAGCTAACACGAAGTTATCGGCCTCTACTTGCCGGATCTTCGCCAGTTTCGACGCCAAGTACTCGGGCGTCCAGAAGCCAACGATCTCCAGAATGGCGCGGCGTCCGTCGGGATGTTCGATAGCGAAGTCGGGGACCATCACCTCGTCACCGAGGTCGAATACATCGTCCTCACGCTTGAGTTCCCACTCCGTGTTCGCTCGCTCCCACTTCCGAGCGAGCGTGCGTTCGATGTCGCTGTCGAACCGTTGGCCGGTGCTGTAGTGCGAGACGAGCCCATCGGTGTGGTCGAGCGTGAATCGGTTCGTGTCACTGGCCGACTCCCCGGCGAGGATCTCGACGCGCATTTCCCAGCGGTCACACAGTGGCAGGGCCGGCAGGAAGTTCGCCATCCGGATGCCGTACTTCTGTGACTTCCGAAACAGCGACACTGGACCATCGAGTTCGGCCTCGTAGCCCGCTGCAAGGTCCGTACTCGCTACGCGAGTCCCGTCCCCGCCGATCGGGTAGATCCGGTGCATCAGCCCGAACAGCTTCATGTAGCTGAACACCGTTCCGAAGTGGTCCCACACCCGAATCTGCATCTTCGAGGCGTCGTACAGCACGGCCTGGGCCAGCGCCAAGTTGTACCGAGCCAGCAGCCAGTCGACCGTCTGTTCGGCCTGGTCGTACTCCCGTTTACTGTTGCCAGTCAGTTTCGTCGTCGTTGTGGTCTCACGTTCACAGGAGTACTCGTCGACGGACTGATCGCCGAACCGGACCAGTCGTTTGTTGGCGTCCAGATCCGCGTACATCCCTCGGTAACACGCTTCGAGTGAGATACCGAGTTCGTTGGCGACCGCGCTGTAGACCTCCAGTTTCTGGGTGTCTTCCCCGAGCGTGGGTTGGCGAACGATGGGGTAGCGGTCGTTCGCTTTTTCGAACAGCAACTGGCGAATCTCGCGTGGGTCAGCGGCCGCCCGCATCTCGAATTCACACTCGTCTTTCAGCAGCTTCGCCAGCCCCTGGACGATTTTGTAGTCGGTATCTGCGACGGTCAGGTCGTTGATTGCATCTTCGAGTTCGCCCTTCCGCTCGCCGAGGTGGTCCTCGAACAACGCGATCAGCGTGGCCGCAGTCTCTCGGTACTGTTCGTCGGAGATGTCGATGAACAGGGGACGGACCTCGTTGTCGCGGATACGCGAGCGGGCGAGGTCAGCTGTTAGCACTGCTGCTCACCCCGTCGCGGCGTCGCTGGGAGACGTACGTCTCCATCGTATCGGTCGTGATGATCTCGTAGAGTCGTGCTGGCTGGCGGTCGTCAGTCGGGCGGAGGATACGGCCGAGTCGTTGGGCGTACTGTCGTTTCGATGCGCTCCCGGAGAGAATAATGCCGACGTTAGCAGCGGGCACGTCGATACCCTCGTCGAGTACCTGAGAGGTGGCCAGCATCGAATACTCACCCGTCTTGAACCGTTCGAGAATATCGGTGCGTTCGTCGGTGTCGGTCTGGTGCGTGATACACGGGAGGACGAACTCCCGTGAGATGTCGTAGGCGAAGTCGTTGTTGGCAGTGAAGACGATGACGCGGTCGTCGTGGTGGCGTTTGAGGAGGTTGTCGAGCGTATCGAGTTTCTTCGTCGCCGTCCGCGCGATGCGCTCTGCCCGCTGCTTTGCGACGAGCGCGCGTCGTCCCTGCGGATCGTAGGACGTGCGTTTGAGAAACTCCGCGTACCCCTGTTCGTTCCAGAGATCGAAGTCGTGACTGTCGACGTAATCCCGGTAGATCTGGTACTCTTCGTCGTATTCAGTCCGTTCCTCCGGTGTGAGATCAACGGACATCTGAATGGTTTCGTACTCGCTGAGATAGTCGCCGGCAAGGTCGTCAACGGCCTCCTCGTACACGACCGGCCCCATCCTGTCTTCGAGGAGCGTCTCCCGTCCGTCGGCGCGTTCGTAGGTCGCCGTCAGCCCGAGTCGATAGGGGGCGATCGTCATCTCGGGAATCTGGAGGTAGGTTTCGGCGGCTAGATGGTGAGTTTCGTCCGTGATGAGCAGCCCGAACTGGTCACCGTACTCGTCGATGTAGCGGTAGGCGCTGTCGTAGGTGGTGACTGTCAGTGCTCCGATATCGTGACTGCCGCCACCGAGAACGCCAACGTCGTCCGCGAGCTGCTCACCGAACGCGTTGGTGAGCGTGGCGTGCCACTGGTTCATCAGGTCGATAGTCGGTGTGACGACGAGCGCGCTGACGCCAGCGTCGGCGATCGCCTGCAACCCAAGGAAGGTTTTCCCGCTGCCGGTCGGCAAGACGACTGTTCCCTGTCGGTCGTGAACCCGCCACGCGTCGAGGGCGGACTGCTGATAGTCACGCGGTTCGATCTGGAGGGCTGGTGTCAGGGCGAGATCCGGGTATGCTCTGGCAGCGTCTTCGATATCGTGACTGAATCCGCTGTCAAGCGTGGCCTGCCCATCGCTTTCGCTCCACTGTCCAGCCCACTCAAGCAGTGCCCGGTATCGATAGGCTTGAGCGCGGTGCGTACCGACACGGTCGTCCCACTCCGCGTGTGGAACTGTCTCGGGCGCATCGTAGAGCAAGAGCGTTCCCTCGTCGAAGTCGATCCGCATTCGGTACGTGAACGCACGAGTGTGGGACGATTCAATCTGTCGGGCACATGCTCAAGCAGGATCCCGACTCGTGCTTCGGATCGCCTCGCTGCGAGGGTTCATCCCCGATACCGGTCCCAAATACGCGATAGATGGACGAGACGCGACACGCCAGTTCTATGCCGACCACGGTCCTACGAGATACCCGCGAACAGCAGCTCTGGACGTTCGACGGGTGTGCGGTCAAGACGCGCGACGTGACCCTCTCAACCGGAGACTACGCCGTCCCGGCCGACTGTACCCACGACCCAGGGGCAGACACCTACCACCCACAGTTCGCGGTCGAACGCAAGTCCGGGCAGGACTTCCTCACCGCACTCACGTGGGAACGAGACAGATTCACCGCCGAGCTACAGCGGGCCGCGGAGTGGCCACGGCCCCTTGCGGTCGTCGTCGAGACTTCCTGGGAAACCCTGCTTCGCAATCGCGGCTGTATGACGTGGCGGGACATCCATCCGAATCAGATCGTGGGCACCCTCTCGGCGTGGACTCGTCACTACAACGTCGCATTCCATTTCGCCGAGTCCCGGCGACGAGCCGAACTGTGTGCATATCTCCTCCTCGTTCGTCACAGTCTGCTCCGACGACGTGAGTGAGTCTGACGCGACAACTTGTTCGGTTGAGACGTTCCCATTCAATTTCCGATATATCGACATCAAAAACGAGACGTGCCAAGACATAGTCGTCTTGGGCTTTAGGGTAACGTGTGAGAGCCAAGGGCCGGATTTGAACCGGCGGGGGATCCGCTCTGCAGGCGGATGCGTTGGGCCAGACTCTGCCACCTTGGCGCACTCTACACTATCCCGCTGGCTCGCTTAAGCCCATCGGATCCACGCAATTCGGACCCGCCAGCACAAGACGTTTACCTCGGTTGGTCGACACGCCGAGTATGTCTCACGACTCGAACGTGATCTTGCTGACCACGGCCGGCGTACTCGCTCTCGCGTTCGGAGTGGGCGGCCTCGTCACCTCCGTCTGGCCGCTCGTCGTGCTCGGCCTCGGGGCCGGTTCGCTGGCGCTCGCACTCGCGACCACGGTGCGACGATTCCACTCGCGAGAACGGGTATCGTTCCCGACCGCACTCCTCGCCACCGCCCTCCCGGCAGGAGTAACCGTCACAGCCGCGGCCCAGTTCTCGGTCGAGAACGTATTCAGCTGGGGTGCTATCGTGGGTGCCGCCTTCGTCGCCGGACTGGGGTTCGCGTTCACTCTCGGTGCCGCGCGGACGACTCGCCAGCGGTGGATAGTCGTCGCGGCGCTGGCGATGCTCGGCGAACTCTTCGTGGCCGCGGCCGTCCTCGACTGGAACACCCACCTCGAAGCCGAGGGACTGGCGACGATGCTCGGCGTGGCTGCCGTCCCGCTGCTCGCCCTGCTGTCGATCCCGCTCTATCTCGTCGGGGTCGGCACGCGGCGCTCGGTCCACGACGACTCCGACCACGACGAGCCTGCACACCGACCGCTGCTGGCGGCCGTCGCACTGCCCTGGTTCGCGGGCGTCATCGCGCTGGTCGTCCCGCAGACGCTCGATTCCGGACTGCTCGGACTCCGACTCGCTCTGGTCGGTTCGGCGACACCGTTCGCGATCCCGCTACCGATGCCCAACCTCATGATCGTCGTGTTCGTCGTGATCGGCGCGACATTCACCTACGCAGTCCACCGCTTCGGACGACCCGTTACCGCATAGTCACACTACGCTGATCCCACTCGCGACCGGTCCGGCGAATCCTCGCCTCCATTGATTATCCCGACGAGTGCGCCGGCACCGCCAGCACACACTGCGGGGTAGAGAACCCCAACCAGGAGGACCCCGACCGCCCCCGGACCTGCAGTCCCACCCGGTCCCATGCTCCAGGCGGTCGACGTCGCGAGTTTCCCGACGACCGCGAGGACGAAGTAGCCGGGGACCACGGCGAGTCCCGCGACCAGTCCCTCGCGGGGACGCTCGACCCCGGAACGGAGTGCGACGAGCGCGCCCGCCGCGACGAGGAGAACAGCGGGCACGGCGTACAGCAACGGGGTTAACCCGTCCGGTCCGACGAGCGTCACCGTAAACGACGCTACCGGACCGCCGCGCGCAGCCGGTTCGACGATGATCCCGACGCCGTGGGCGCTGTAGAAGACCCAGCCGACCGTCTGATACAGCTCCGGCATCGGTGTCTCGCCGAGCGCTGCCGCCAGAACCGCCTCGTGGTTGTCACTCCAGGTGACGGCGAACGTACAGAGGTAGCCGGCGATCCAGGCAGCGTGACCGGCGACCAGGCCGGCGAACACGGGGACACGGCGGGTGGACACAGTGCGCGACACGGTTCGCGTTCCGTTCACTGCCGGTAAATGTCTTCGGGAACGACAGAAACCCCTCGGCCAGCGACAGTTGTCACTGGTCGAGGGGTGATGATAGCCGGCCGGAAAGGCCGGAATGAATGGGAGGCGGCGAACCGGGTTTCCCAGAGACTCTCGTACTCCAGTACTCACCGGAACGCAGGCGGGCTTAACTTCCGTGTTCGGGATGGGTACGGGTGTTGCCCCGCCGCTATGGCCGCCTTGACGCCGATCCGCGGAATCGAACCGCGCAGGGCCAGCGATCGGTTGGTCGATGCAACGACCGTGAGTACGTGCGATCCAGATTGCGCCTGGACTCGTTCGTCGAGTTCCATGCGGTATGATTGGTGGCTTCGGCCGATTAGTGCTCGCAGGCTGAACACCTCGTTACCTCGGTGCGTACACCTCGAGTCTATCGATCTCGTCTTCTACGAGTGGCCTCAGCGGTGCCTCTTTTCCAGGTGGGTTTCCGGCTTAGATGCGTTCAGCCGTTACCCCGTGTGGCGTAGCTGCCCGGCAGCGCTCTCTCGAACGACCGGTACACCAGTGGCCACCATCCGTAGTTCCTCTCGTACTATACGGACGTTCCCGTCAGGCACCATGCACCCCCAGTAGATAGCAGCCGACCTGTCTCACGACGGTCTAAACCCAGCTCACGACCTCCTTTAATAGGCGAACAACCTCACCCTTGCCCGCTTCTGCACG
>Ga0207813_100737_pt1 | contig 14881 bp, 16 predicted proteins | sample A23E3SouthBayCA_2_FD_187730 | JGI IMG/M metagenome (GOLD analysis project Ga0207813, IMG submission 187730) | Aerobic enrichment media microbial communities from Eden Landing Ponds, California, USA - A23 E3 (4) (SPAdes) | ecosystem: Environmental > Aquatic > Marine > Unclassified | place... | reverse complement strand
CGCCGGCCTCCCACTGCTCAACGGCGGCGCCATCCTCGGCTACCTCGTCGGCGCGCTGTTCGCCGGCGTTCCTCTCGATGTCGCGCTCGGCATCGCGGACTACCTCTAGGATTCGTCCTCGCCACTTTCCAGTCCGGACAGCGCGCTCCCGGTCGCGCTGTAGTCGGCGACGAGGTTTTTGTGTCCTCGCCTCCTACATAGAAACATGAAGTCCCGAATCAACAGGGCCGTGAGTCGTGCGAAGTACGCAGCCATCGGTGCCGCCGTCGGCGCCGGGCTCGGCGGACTGCTCGGTCGGAACACCGCCAGCACGGGCGGCGCGGTCGGCGGCCTCGTCGGCGCCATCGTCGGCGAGAAGAGCGTCGGCGTGATAGAGCGCGTCGACCGCGTCCGCGGCCGCGACGAGTAGTTACTCCCCCGTCAGCGCTTCGCTCGCGGGCGAGATATCGATGGTCGTTCCACGACCCGCTTCTTCCGCGCGCTCGTACAATAGGTAGGCAGCGGCGGCCGTCTCGATACCGGTGCCGCCGGAGTCGAACACCGTGATTTCGTCGTCGCTCGTCCGACCGTCGGCGGTCCCGGCGATGACGTCACCCAGTTCGGCGTGGATGTGGTCCTCAGTGACAACGCCTTCATCGAGCGCGTGGAGGAACGAGCCGGCGTCCTTCGTCGCGCGGTCGCGGAGGTCGGGGACGTAGGTCGCGCGCTCGATGGTCGTCGCGTCGAGTTCGCGCTTGTTCGGGTTGTACTGCCCCATCGCGGTGACGTGCGTCCCGGGTTCGAGGTGGTCGCCGTCGAACACCGGTTCGGCGGCGTTCGTCGCGGTGATGACGATGTCCGCCTCCTCGATGGCTGCGTCCGGGGACGCGACCGCGGCCACGGACGCGTCGAGCGCGGTGTTCATCTCGCCCGCGAACTCCTCTCTGTGTTCCTTGGTCGGGGAGTACACCCAGACGGTTTCGAGGTCGCGGACGGTGGCGGTGCAGCGGAGCTGGCCGCGCGCCTGCGCGCCGCTCCCGATGACCGCGACGGAGGTGGCGTCGTGGCGCGCGAGCGCGTCCACGCCCACCGCGCCCGTCGCACCGGTCTTGAAGGGATTCATGCTCGCGCCGTCGATGAGCGCGAGCGGTTCGCCGGAGTCGGCGTCGAACAGCGGCGTCATGAACCACGCGTCGCGCTCGCCGAACCCCGCGCTGTACATGTAGCCGCCCATCGCGCCCGTGTCCGGGAGGACGGCGGCGTACGTCGTGAACATCCCGGGCGGGTCGCCGTTCACGAGTTTCGTGCGCGGTTCGGCGGGCGCGCCCTCGCCGCGCTGGCGGTAGGCGTCCCGCACGGCCTCGACGTAGTCTGCGGGTGTCGCGAGGTCGGATACGTCGTCGCTCGCGAGGTAGCGTGCGTCAGTCACGTCTGCGAGTTCGCGCGGCGGGAGGAAAAGCGTTGAGGGACTATTCGGCGTCGACGGGCGCGTTCATCGCACCGGAGACGTTCTGTGCGGCGGGCGCTCCGGTAGCGGGCGTCGTGGCGGGCGCGTCCGGCGTGGACGTGCTGTCGACGGGGCCGTTGACGAAGAGGGCGTGACCGACGAGCGCGACGCCAACGAGGCCTGCGGCGGTGACGGCGGTGGTGAGGGAGAAACCGGAGAAGCTGAAGCCGCCGATGGTACCCAGGAACGCGAGCGGGATGATGCCGAGGATGACGTCGTAATACTCACTCATAATATGATGTATACTATGCGAGATAGTCATATAAGTGTTTCCCACAGGTGAAGCGTGGCTAATCGATTACTGACCCATAACTTATGGATCGAGTACAGTCGTCGCGGCCACCCGCCACGCCAGCAGGAACAACGCCCCGAACGTCGCCGCGACCGCGAAGAACACCGGGGACGCGTCACCCGGGAAAAACGCCGTACTCCGCAGGAGTTGGCCGATGACGTCTGCGACGAGCCAGCCGCCGACCGTCGCGCCGCCGAGGCGAAGCCACGAGTCGGTCACGCGCCCGCCGTACGCGCCGAGCGCCCACGACCCCACCAGCCAGCCCGCGAGGAACGGCACCGCCGCACCCGCGAGCTGGACCGCGAGGTCGCCCGACTGCGACGGCTGGAAGAGGAACGGATTGTGCTGATACTCGCCCACAGTCACGAACGCGAGCACCGCGAGCACGTCGCCCGCGGCGAACCGCCGAACCGACCGCCGGTCGAACTCGAACATACCTCGCGCTTCGACGCCCTCCCTATTCGCTCCTCTGCTCTCGAACGCCCGCCACCGTGTACGCGAACCCGCGCTCGACGACGTGCGCCGAAAACCCCGCGTCCGCCAGCAAATTCTGAAGAGCGTCCGGCGCGTAGAACGTGGAGTCGAACCGAATCGCGTGCTCGGCCGCTTCGAGCAGCCGCCCCCGAACTGTCGATGGGTCGAACTCGCGAACCACGAGCACGCCGCCCGGACGGAGGACGCGCGCGGCCTCGGAGAGCGCCGCGGGAACGTCCGGGAAGTGGTGGAGCGCGTCCACGACCACTGCCGCGTCCGCGGCGTCCGACCGAACCGGGAGCGCGCCCACGTCGCCCTGAACTACGGGGAGGTCGTCCGCAGTAGCGCGTTCGAGCATTCCGCGGGAGGCGTCCACGACGGTCGCGCCGCCGAGCGCGCGAGCGGCCCGCCCGGTTCCGCCGCCGAGGTCGAGCACGCGCTCCACGTCCCGCTCGGCGTGCGCGAGGCCGGCCGTGAGCGGCGCGCGCTCCGCAGCCGGCATCACCAAGTCGTACACGGGCGCGAACGCGTCGAAGTACGGAACGTCGTGCACACCCGTGGAGTCGCGGGCGTGCGACATAAGCGTCCGCCGCCCTCAGCCACGAGCATGGAGTTCGACGTCCTCGGCTGGCCCGCGGACGAACCCACGCTGCGCCTCGACTGGCAGCGCTTCGCGTACGCCGGGAAGTTCGTCATGTCGAACACGGGGAAAGCCGTCGCGCGCGACGACGGCGACGTAGTGGGCGCGGTGTCGTTCAACGCCGACCGAACCGACGACTCTGTGGGGTGGCTGCGGTACGTCACCGTCCGCGAGGACTACCGCGGCCGCGGGGTCGGCCCGCGGCTCTGCGCGTTCGCGACCGACCGCCTCCACGAGCGATTCGCCACTGTCCGCATCGCCGTCAACAATCCGTTCGCGTACCACGCGCTCCACAAGGCCGGGTTCGGCTGGACCGGCGACCGAACCGGGCTCGCGGAACTCGTGCTCGCGCATCCCGCGCCCGCGGACGCCGACTACCGCGCCGGCCTCCGCGAGTACCGCGAGCGCGACCTCGCCGACGAAGAGGTCGCGTTCGTCGCGGAGAAACTCGACGCCGGCGCGCCCGACCCGCGGGAACCGCCAGCCTGAAGCGCGCGCTCACCCCTACCACCACGCATGAACCCCGTCTTCCTCGTGCTCGGCGTGCTCGCGCTCGGCACGGGCACCGCTGCGCTCCTGAAACCGGACCTCGTCTTCCGGCCCGAGAACGCGATGTACGACGGCGACGACGACCTCACCGACCGCGAAGCCGTGCTCGTCCAGCGCGGCGCGGGCGCCGCCACCGTCCTCGTCGGCCTCGTCCTCCTCGCCGTCGGCCTCCGCTGACTGGGGCGTGACGAAGCCTTAACGTCGAACGCGTCTAAGCACGAGTAATGGGACTCTCGGACCTGCGGCAGCTCGCCGCCATCGAGGAAGTCGCGTTCGCCGACCTCGACGGGGACGCGGTCGCCGTGGACGCGCACAACTGGCTCTACAAGTACCTCACCACGACCGTGAAGTGGACGAGCGACTCCGTCTACACGACGAGCCAGGGGACCGAGGTGGCGAACCTCCTCGGGGTCGTGAAGGGGCTCCCGAAGTTCTTCGAGAACGACCTCACGCCCGTGTTCGTCTGGGACGGCGGCGTCACCGAACTCAAGGACGACGAAATCGCGGAGCGCCGCGAACAACGCGAGAAGTACGAGGAACAACTGGAAGAAGCGCGCGAGGAGGGGGACGCGGTCGCGGTCGCGCGCCTCGAATCCCGGACGCAGCGGCTCACCGACACCATCCACGAGACGACGCGCGACCTGCTCGACATCCTCGACGTGCCGCAGGTCGAAGCGCCCGCGGAGGGCGAGGCGCAGGCCGCGTACATGGCCCGCGTGGACGACGACATCGATTACGCGGGGAGCGACGACTACGACACGGTGCTGTTCGGCGCGCCGTACACGCTCCGCCAGCTCACCTCGAAGGGCGACCCCGAACTGATGGACTTCCAGGCCACGCTCGACGAGCACGACATCACGTGGGAGCAACTCGTGGACATCGCCATCCTCTGCGGCACCGACTTCAACGACGGCATCAGCGGCTACGGCCCGAAGACCGCCCTGAAGTCCGTGAAGGAACACGGCGACCTCTGGGGCGTCCTCGACGCCGACGACGAGTACATCGAGCACGCGGACCGCATCCGCACCCTCTTCCTCGACCCGGACGTGACCGACGACTACGCGCTCGACCTCGACATCGACCCGGACGTGAGCGCCGCCCGCGACTACGTCTGCGAGGAGTGGGAGATACCCGCGAGCGAGGTCGAGACCGCGTTCGACCGCATCGAGGAGTCGATGGTGCAGACGGGCCTCGACCAGTGGACTTAGGCGAGCGCTAGCCCGCCGAGGAGGACTGTTCCGACGGCGACCATCACGAGCCCGGAGAGCTGCTGGAGGGCGACCCGCCACGGCTTCGGTTCCACGCGCTCGCCGCCCCGTGTTCCGATGAGGTCGAGCGCGAGGTCGAGGTTTTCGAGGCCGCGCGGGAACGCGAGCGCCGGAATACCGACCGCGACGAGGAGGATGCCGAGTGCGCCGACCGAACCAGCGAACTGGACTGGGGCGACGGCCGGAACGAGGAAGCACGCGCCCGCGACAGCGGCGACGGTGCCGGCGCGCCGCGACGACACGCCGAACGCGGTCTGCCAGGACCGCCACCAGACGACCGCGGTCCACGCGGCGGTCGCGGCGACGAGCGCGAGCCAGACGGGTGAGTTCGGCGTCAGCGCGTCGGCGGCGAGCGAGCGCGCCGCCTCGATGCTCGCCGGCGTGAGAGTCGCAGTCTCCATTTCGACGAGGAGCGGGCGCGCGGCGTAGCGGAGCGCGGCCGGCACGAGTCCGATGGCCGTGACGGCGAGAACGGCGGAGAACTGCACGCGCTCGTCGTAGTCGTCCGCCGTCGCTCCGCCGATGAGCAAGTGAATGAGGCCGCTCACGACCGCCCAGACCGCGAACGGAACGAGGAACGCGGCGAACGCGAGGTCTGATATCGTGTCCGCGGCGTAGCTGGCGAGCGGTTGCTGGACGGTCGCGGGTTCGTTTTTGCACGTTTCGTGGTGGTACTCGTAGAAGAAGTCGCCGGGCGACTGCGCGTCCTCACAGACTGTCTCGGCCGGCCGTGCGGGGTTGTCAATCTGGACGCTTCCGGTGGTCGCGTCGGCGACGACGCCGGACGCGTACAGCACGCCCGCGGCGTTCAGCGCGCACAACAGGACGACGACGGCGAGACCCACGCGGAACGGCACCGAGCGCGAATCGCCGAACACCGCTCGTGGCCGGACGAGCGCGCGGAGGACGCGTCGGAGGGCTTCGAGCATGTCCGGGTCGATTCGATGGACTGTCAAAAATCCGTGTGATTCGCCGCGGGGTTCCACGACCGGGCGGTTTTTCCTCGCGACCTTCCTTCTGCCTCCATGGACCTCTCCGAAATCGAGGCGCTCATCGAGTCGAACATCGAGGACGCGGACGCGGAGGTCTCGCGCACGCGCGGCCCGCAGGACGACGACCACCTCGGCGCGGTGGTGGTGTCGCCCGCGTTCGAGGGGCTCTCGCTCGTGGACCAACACCAGCTGGTGTACGACGCGCTCGACGGGAAGATGACGCGGGACATCCACGCGCTGGAACTGAAGACCTACACTCCCGAAGAGTACGACGCGTAGCCTGGTGTCAGCGGGCCGCCATTCCTTTGTCGCGTCGCGTGCTACCACGAGTCATGGCCGAGACGACCTACGTCCATCGCGACGACTTCGGCGAGCGCTTGGTGGACCGACTCCACGACCGGGTCGGCGAGACGCTGCGGTCGGTCGTCGCGTACACCACGGACGAGTACGCGCTCTGGTACCTCCGCGAGGACGTGGAACACCGGTACACGCCCGAAGACGTTGAGGCCGCCGTCGAGGAGATGCGCCTCGAAACCCTCCACCGCGACTACATCAACGACGTGTTTGCGGAGCGCTGCGGCGACCTCCGCTGCAGCATCACCTACTTCACCGAGTCCGTCGAGATGAACTTCCCCATCTCCGAGGGCGAAGGACTCGCCATCTCCGTCGACGAACACCACTTCACCGAACAGACCGACCTCGTACGGAACGTCACCACGTTCCTCGACGAGGAAGCCAGCCCCGAGTTCTTCGAACCGTAGGCCGCGGCGAGCGCGCGCGGTTCCGGTGGGTTTTACGCTGTCCGCGACGACCCCCCGCGTATGGCAGACGATTACCGCGTCGAGGAGGACAGTCTCGGAGAGATGGAGGTGCCGGCGGACGCGTACTGGGGCGCGCAAACCCAGCGCGCGGTGGAGAACTTCCCCATCAGCGGAGAGACGTTCAAGCCGCGGTTCGTGCACGCGCTCGGCGTCGTGAAGAAGGCGGCGGCGCAGGCGAACCGCGACCTCGGAACGATTCCCGAGGACAAAGCTGACGCCATCATCGAGGCCGCGGAGGAGGTCATCGCGGGCGAGCACGACGACCAGTTCCCCGTGGACGTGTTCCAGACCGGGTCCGGTACCTCGTCGAACATGAACGCGAACGAGGTCATCGCGAACCGCGCGACCGAGATTTACGGCGGCGAAATCGGGACGCGCGAGATTCACCCGAACGACCACGTGAACTTCGGGCAGTCCTCGAACGACGTGATTCCGACCGCGATGCACGTCGCCGCGCTCTCGGCGCTCGTGGAGGACGTCCAGCCCGCGCTCGAAACGCTCGTGAGCGAACTCGAAGCGAAAGAAGACGAGTTCGACGACATCGTGAAGACGGGGCGCACGCACCTGCAGGACGCGACGCCCGTCCGCCTCGGCCAGGAGTTCGGCGGGTATCGCGCGCAGATAGAGAAGGGGCTGGCGCGCGTGGAGAACGTGAAGCCGCACCTGCGCGAACTCGCGCTCGGCGGGACCGCGGTCGGCACGGGACTCAACACGCATCCCGAGTTCCCGACGACCGCCGCGGACTACATCAGCGAGGAGACGGGTATCCAGTTCCGCGAGGCGGACAACCACTTCGAGGCGCAGGCCGCACACGACGCGATGAGCGAGGCGCACGGCGCGCTCAAGACCGTCGCCGGCAGCCTGAACAAGATAGCGAACGACCTCCGCCTGCTCGCCAGCGGCCCCCGGAACGGCCTCGGCGAACTCGAACAGCCGGAGAACCAGCCCGGCTCGTCCATCATGCCCGGGAAGATAAACCCGGTCGTCGCTGAAGCGGTGAACCAAGTGCACAAGCAGGTCGTCGGGAACGACGCCGCGGTCGGCGCGGGCGCCGCGGAGGGTCAGATCGACCTGAACCTCTACAAGCCGATTCTCGCGCAGAACTTCCTCGACTCCGCGGCGCTCGTCGCGAACGGGAGCGAGACGTTCGCCAAGAAATTCGTCGCGAAACTCGAAGCGAACGAGGAGCACTGCGAGACCCAGGTCGAGCAGTCGATGGCGCTCGCCACCGCGCTCAACCCAGCAATCGGCTACGACAAGGCGAGCGAGGTCGCGAAGGCCGCGCTCAAGGAGGACAAGACGGTGCGGGAGGTCGTGCTCGAACGCGGCTACCTCACCGAGGAGGAGGCGGACGAAGTGCTCGACCCGGAGGCGATGACGCACCGCGTCATCCTCGGCGACGACTAGAGGCTTTTTCACCGCAGGCGTTCCCCCAACTGATATGGAACGCCTGAATCCCCGCGTGCGACTCGTCTGGGCGGTCGGCGCGCTCGTCACCGCGCTCGTTCTGGGCGGTATCGTGGCCGGTATCGCGCTGTTCGCGGACACGAGCGACTTCCCGTGGTTCACGCCGCTCTACGGCGTCGCCGTCTTCCTGCTCGTCGGCGCTATCGGCGTCGTGTTCGCCGTCCTTCGGTATCGCGTTTTCCGGTTCGAGGTCCGCGAGGACACGCTGTTCCTCCAGCGCGGCGTCATCACGCGAGTGCGGACTGTCGTCCCGTACGTCCGCGTCCAGCACGTCGACACCCAGCGCGGCCCCCTCGAACGACTCGTCGGCCTCTCCTCGGTCGTCGTCTACACCGCCGGAAGCCGCGGCGCGGACGTCTCGATTCCCGGACTGACGCCGGAGCGCGCCGACGAACTGCAGGCGTCGCTCCGCGAACTCGCAATCGAGAGCGAACCCGAGGACGCAGTATGAAACTCCACCCGTTCAGCGTCCCGTACCGCGTCGTCGACCGCGGCGTACGGTTCGGCTGGGCGGCCGTCATCGGCGTCGCCGCGACCTCCGGCGGCACGTTCGCCGAGTTCTGGCCGTTCGTCCTCGTCGGCGCGGTCGCGCTCGCCGTCCTCGTGCTCGCCTACCAGTACGCCTACTACCAGCGGTTCTCGTACGAACTCGCTGGCGACACGCTCGACATCGACTCCGGCGTGCTCAGCCGCCGCGAGCGCGAAATACCCCTGCGTCGCGTGCAGAACGTGGACGTGACGCGGAACGTCCTCCAGCGCGCGCTCGGCATCGCCACGCTCAGCGTCGAAACCGCTGGCGGCGGGAGCACCGAGGCGAAACTGGAGTGCGTGAGCGCCGAGGAAGCGGAACGCCTCCAGACCGAAATACGCCGCCTGAAAGCCGGCGAAACCGCCGACACCGAGGGCGAAGACATGGGGGACGTTCTGTACGAACTGGACGACCGGTCGCTGCTCGCGTACAGCTTCCTCTCCTTCGACGCGCGGGTCGCGTCCGGCCTCGCCGTCCTCTTCCCGCTCCTCGGTCCCGTCATCGCGACGCTCGGGTTCAGCGACGCCGCGTCCGGCCTCGGCGCCGCGCTCCTCGTCTTCGTGGTCGGCGTCGGCGCACTCGCCGTCCTCCTCGCGCTCTGGATCGCGAGCGCGGCAATCCGGTTCGTTCGGTTCTACGGCTTCCGCTTGCGTCGGGAGGGCGACGACCTCCGGTACGAGCGCGGCCTCCTCAAGCGCTACACGGGCACGATTCCGCTCGACAAACTCCAGTCCGTCTCCCTCACCGAGAACGTCCTGATGCGCCGCGTCGGCTACGCCACGCTCGCGGTCGAGACCGCCGGGTACGCGCCCGGCGACACGCCGTCGGGCGGCTCCGAAGCGGCCGTGCCGTTCGCGCCCAGAGAGGACGCGCTGGCGCTCGCGCGCACCCTCGAACCGTTCAACGAGGTCGCGGTCGAACGCCCGCCCCGGCGCGCCCGTCGGCGATACATCGGCCGATACGGCATCCTCGCCGGCATCGTCACCGCGTCCGCGTTCGCCGCGAGCACTCTCTGGGGGCTGCCCTACTGGTGGATCTCCCTCCTCCTGTTCCCGGTCGCGGTCGCCGGCGGCCACTACCGCTGGCTCCACCTCGGCCACGCGGAAGGCGACGAGTACGCCGTCACCCGTGGCGGGTTCTGGTCGCGCTCCACCACGGTCGTCCCCTACTACCGCCTCCAGACCGTCATCGAATCCCAGTCGGTCTTCCAGCGACGCTGGGGGCTCGCGTCCGTCGTGTACGACACCGCCGGAAGCAGACGGCTCACGGGCGGCGACGCCACCGCACACGACATCGAAGAAGAGACCGCCCGCAGTCTCGTCGAGCGCGCGGTCAACCGCCTCCGCGCGACGCTCGGCCGACAGTAACCGGCAGACGGTCGGCCTACTTTTTTAGCGTGTCGCGCCGAGGCGCTGGAAGCAGACCGCGGCACACGCGGTCAGCACGCCGAGCACGAGGAAGGACTCGTCGAAGAGGTCGGCGTCCGCCATCGCGCCGACGAACGCCGACCCGGTCGCGCTCACGAGGAAGAAACACGTCCGTAGGAACCCCCAAGACGCGCCCTGTGCGTCGGTCGGGAGCGCCGCGATGACCGAGGAGTTCGCGACCGGCGCGATACCCATTCGCGTGCCGAGGAGGAAGGAGAGCACCGCCCACGCCGCGAGCGAGTCGACGAACGGCACCGCGAACAGCGTGAGCGCGCCGAATCCTGCGGCGACGACGAGCACGGGCACGGTACCGTAGCGGTCGGAGAGCGACCCCGCGGCGAGCTGGGTGAGGCCGCCGCCGACGAACAGCAGCGCGAACACGCCGGAAGCGACGCCCTGTCCGATTCCCTCCACGTCCACGAGGTAGGTCGGGAGGAACGCGGTCAGCCCCTGGAACGCGAACAGGTAGAACGTCAATCCGAGGATGGCGAGCACCACGTCGCGGTCGCGGACGGCGTCCGGAACGCGGCGGACCGCCTCCCGGAGCGTGAACGTCGGGCCGGTGTCGATGGTGGTCTCCGCGTACTCGTCGATCGGCTCCGGAAGGACGCGGTAGGCGAGCACGGAAACGGCGAGGAACAGCGGGACCGCGCCGCCGACGAGCATGCGCCACCCGAGTTCGTCCACCGCGACGCCCGCGACCAGCGGGAGGACGGCGGAGCCGAAACTCCCCGCGGCGAGCGTGATGCCGAACGCCGCGCCCGCGCGGGCCGGGAACGCCCGCGAGAGCGCGGTGCCGCGCGCCGGGCCGTAGAACCCGGAGCCGATGCCGAACAGCGCCGCGCCCACGAGGAACACCGCGAACACCGGCGCGCTCGCGAGGAACGCCAGGCTCGCGGCGCTCATCGCGAGACTCCCCGCGAGCGCCGTCCGCTCCCCGATGCGGTCCGTGATGAGTCCCGCGGGGAACTGCGTGAGCGCGTAGAACGCCCACACCACCGTCACCGCGATACCCGCCGTCGCGTTGTCCACGACGAACGTCTCCTTCACCTGCGGAATGACTGCGGGAACAAGGAAGCGCAGGCCGAGCGTGAGCAGCCAGCCGGACGCGATGCTCGCGAGAATCCAGCCGCGGCCGTCGCCACGCAGTCCCCGGACCGACTCGACGATTCGACGACGAACCTCTGACACGAGTAGTGAGAAACGAACCGCAGATAAGAAACCCGTGAAAGACGGCAGGGGTAGCCGGTAGTCGCGCCGCGCTATTCGAGGTCGAAGCGGTCGGCCTGCATGACCGTGCTCCACGCCGCGGCGAAGTCCTCGACGAACTTCTCCTCGGCGTCGTCAGCCGCGTACACGTCGGCGTGCGCGCGGAGACGGGCGTTCGAGCCGAAGATGAGGTCGAAGCGCGTGGCCTCCCAGACCTTCTCGCCGGTGTCGCGGTCGAAGCCCTCGAACACTTCCTCGTCCTCAGTGACGGGCTCCCACTCGTAGTCCATGTCGAGGAGGTTCGCGAAGAAGTCGTTCGTGAGCGTGCCCGGGTCGTCCGTGAAGACGCCGCGGTCGGTGTCGTCGTAGGTCGCGCCGAGCGCGCGCATCCCGCCGACGAGCACCGTCAGCTCCGGCACGGAGAGATTGAGGAGTTCGGCCTTATCGACCATGCGCTCCTCGAGACTGCCGTAGAAGTCGTTGAAGTCGCCGTCGCCGATGTAGTTCCGGAAGCCGTCCGCCTTCGGCTTCAGCGGCTCGAAGGAGTCGGCGTCCGTCTGCTCGGCGCTCGCGTCCGTGCGTCCGGGTTCGAACGGCACGTCGATGTCGTAGCCGGCGTCGGCCGCGGCCTGTTCGACGGCGACGTTCCCGCCGAGGACGATGAGGTCCGCGAGCGAGACGCGCACGTCGTCGTCACGCGACTCGTTGAACTCGGCCTGGATGTCCTCGTAGGTGTCGAGCACGTCCGCGAGCCGCTCGGGCTCGTTGACCTCCCAGTTCTTCTGGGGTTCGAGGCGGACGCGAGCGCCGTTCGCGCCGCCGCGCTTGTCGCTGTCTCGGTACGTCGAGGCGGACGCCCACGCGGTCTTCACGAGCTGGGAGCGCTCGATGTCCGCGTCGAGAATCGCGGCTTCGAGCTCCGCGATTTCGTCCTCGCCGACGATGTCGTAGTCGGCGTCCGGAATCGGGTCCTGCCAGACGAACTCCTCGTCCGGCACTTCGGGGCCGAGGTAGCGCTCCGGCGGTCCCATGTCGCGGTGAAGGAGTTTATACCAGGCGCGCGAGAACGCCGCCTGGAACTCGTCGGGGTTCTCCTTGAAGTTCTCGAGGACCTCGCGGTAGTCGTCGTCGCGCTTCAGCGCGACGTCCGTCGTGAGCATCATCGGCTCCTCGGACTCGTCGAAGTCCTGCGCGTCCGGGGCCTTCTCGATGTCCTCGCGCTCTTCCTCGGTGGCCGGCTGCCACTGCCACGCGCCACCGGGGCCCTTGTGCGGCTCCCACTCGTATTCGAGGAGGTTGTCGACGTAGCCCGTGTCCCACATCGTCGGCGTGGAGTTCCACGGTCCCTCGATGCCGCTCGTGATCATGCCGGCTTTCTCGAAGTCGTGGTCCCAGCCGAGGCCCTGCTGGTCGATGGGCGCGGACTCGGGGTCGGGGCCGACTTCCGTCTCGTCGTCGGCGCCGTGGACCTTCCCGAACGTGTGGCCGCCGGCGATGAGCGCGACGGTCTCCTCGTCGTCCATCGCCATGCGGTCGAACTCCTCGCGGATGTTCGCCGCGGACCCTTCGACGTCCGGTTCGCCGTACGGGCCCTCGGGGTTCACGTAGATGAGCCCCATCACGGTGTTCGCGAGCGGGTCCTTGAGGTCGCCGACCTCGCCGTCCTCGAATCGCTCGGGCGACGTGGTCTCCCACTCGGTCTCCGGACCCCACTCGACGGCCTCGTTGGACTTGTACTCGTCCACGCGGCCGCCCGCGAAGCCGTACGTCTCGAAGCCCATCGATTCGAGCGCGACGTTCCCCGCGAGCACGATGAGGTCGCCCCACGAGAGCTGTCGGCCGTACTTGTGCTTGACCGGCTGGAGGAGGCGGCGGGCCTTGTCGAGGTTGACGTTGTCCGGCCAGCTACTCTCCGGCGGGAGGCGCTGGAGCGCACCGGACGCGCCCGCGCGACCGTCGAGCGTGCGGTAGGTGCCGGCGCTGTGCCACGCCATCCGGATGAACAGCGGGCCGTAGTGGCCGTAGTCCGCGGGCCACCACTCCTGCGAGTCCGTCATCACGTCGGCGATGTCGGCCTTCACTTCGTCGAGGTCGAGCTTCTCGAACTCCTCGGCGTAATCGAAGTCCTCGCCGTAGGGGTCGAGTTCCGCGGCGTTGTCGTCGAGGATGTCGAGTCGGAGCAGGTGCGGCCACCAGTCCTGATTGGACCACGTCATTCGTCGGCCACCTCGCCGTCGAACGCCAGCTCGTCACGTACAGCCGTTCCGGGATTGGATGCGTCTTCCATTGTTGTCCGTCACATGAGTACTGAGCAGATATCTTGATAAATCCACCGATGGTATTCCCATTTCCAACTTTTGAATTCGATAATAGCGCACAATTCTTCTCGAAATACAAACTAGGTGTGTCTGGTCGCTCGGCCGTTCGACGCCACACGTGCTGGGGGCCACCGGATATATGTCCACGCATCTACTCGGTAGCGGTATGTCACCGGTGCCGACCGTTCGCCCCCGCGTCCTCTGGGTCGCGTCGAACGAGGGGGAGGAGGCCGGCCGCGTCGCCGACCGAACCGACCGCTTCGAGGTGGGCCGGAGCACGCCTGCCGACGCCATGGACCGCCTCGCCGCCGGCGAGTACAGCGCAGTCGTCGCCGACACAGACCGCGACCGCGAGGGACTCAGCGTCCTCCGCGCCGTCCGCGACCGCCACGACGCCCTCCCGCTTGTCCTCCTCACGTCCGCCGACGCCGACGCCGATATCGCGCGGTCGGCCGCCCGCGCCGGCGTCACCGCCACCCAACCCGCCGGCGACCCGGACGCACTCGCCGCCCGACTCGAAACCCTCCTCGACACCTACGAGGGCGGCGACCGAGACTCCCACGAGCACGCCGTCTCCGTGCTCGCCGACCTCAACGACGTGGTCTACCGCGTCGTCGACGCCGCCTTCCGACAGAGCACCCGCCGGGACATCACCGCACTCGTCTGCCGGGAAATCGCCGCCACCGACTCCTACCGGTTCGCGTGGGTCGCGGAACGCGACGAGAGTGACGACACCCGCGTCACCGCGGAGGCGAACACGGACGGGTACACGGACGATATCGACCTCCGCCTCGACGCCCCGCCCGCGGAACGCGGCCCCACCGCCAGCGCGTTCCACACCGGCGACGTCAGCGTCGTCGACGACACGCTTACCGACGACGCGTTCGCCGAGTGGCGCGACCGCGCCCGCGAACACGGCGTCCGGTCGTCCGCCGCCGTCCCCATCCGGACGGACGACGAGACGTACGGCGTACTCAACGTCTACTCGCAGCGCCCGCATGCGTTCGCCGACCGGGAACGCGAAGCGCTCTCCCGGCTCGGACAGCTCGTCGCGAACGCCATCGCCGCGGTTGAACGCCGCCACCGCTACGAGACGCTCGTCCGAAACCTCCCGAACGGCGCTATCGCCCTGTTCGACGACGATAAACGCTGCCTCACCGTCGGCGGCGAAGCCTTCGCCGACAGGGAAGACATCGACACGGACACGGTCGAAGGCACCCGAGTGGACGACCTCGACATCGTGCCGGCGGCGTTCCGGACCTGGTGGGAGGACGCCATCGACGACGCCATCGACGGCGAGCGCGTGGGCGCGGAAGTCGAAACGAGCAACGGCGTCTCCCGCGTCCAAGTCCTGCCCGTGCACGCGGGCGGAAGCGTGGAGAGCGTGCTCGCACTCACGCAGGACATCA
>Ga0207813_100733_pt1 | contig 14925 bp, 16 predicted proteins | sample A23E3SouthBayCA_2_FD_187730 | JGI IMG/M metagenome (GOLD analysis project Ga0207813, IMG submission 187730) | Aerobic enrichment media microbial communities from Eden Landing Ponds, California, USA - A23 E3 (4) (SPAdes) | ecosystem: Environmental > Aquatic > Marine > Unclassified | place... | reverse complement strand
CGGCGGCTTGCGCCGCCTCGCAGTCCGGTGACGCGTAGCGTCACCCGCCCGCCACGAGGGTTTCCCGGCTGACCCGGCACGCCGCCAGGAATGATGTCGGTCGTTAGTGTTGCGGGCGACACTAACAATATTATAGATAATTCTTTAGGGTTTCAGACGCTAATACGGTACATGAGCCAGGAAACGAACCCACAAGACCGGATGGTTCGTCTCTATTTCGGTCGGCCGGGTGAAATGAAGCCCAGCAAGGAGGAGGTGGGCGAGTTCATCAAGACCAAGATGGGTCTCGTCCGCACCGGTGGAGAGCCCCGTTGGAGCGAGGGACTTTGTGAGCTAATCGCCCTGGGGATGGACGCGTGGTACCAAGGGCAGGTGGAACGGGCAAATCTGGTGTCTCCCGAGCGCGTCGAGAAGCTGGAGGACCGGACACAGGAACAGCGCGAGAAGATCGCGGATCTACAACAGCAACTCGCCCGTGAACAGCGTGACGACGGCCGAATGGACGCTGTTGATGAGGTACACCAGACCGAAGCGTCCATACTCAAAGTACTGTGCCGCGACCAGCACATCGGCGCGAAATCCCCGAACTACGTATCTATCCCCCGTGTGTCCGAAGCGACCGGCCTCGATTACGATACCATAACTCACTGCGCTGAGATGCTCTCGAAGCCAGCCTTCGGCGAGCACGTGGAGATGGATCGGTTTGGCGAGAAGATCAAAGCCGCCAGCGAAGAAGCCTACGACGAGTACTGTGAAGCCGCCGGAATCGACGGGGTGAGTCTCGATGAGTGAACGCGAGATAGACGATCAACTGCGGGAGGTCGTGGGTGAACTCCAAGAAGAGGTCGAACAGTTAAGGGAAGAGAACCGGAAGCTCAGGGGTGAGGAAGACAAGCCACCGGCACCGTCGAACGACGAGATCGTGGATCTGCACTTCGAGGAGAAAAACTACGCTGACACGACCGAACGCCCGAAACGCCACGCAATCAGTTACTTCCGCAGGCACCTGGATGATAAGCCCTTCCGGGCAGTCACGACCGACGACGCGCTCGACTTTGCGAACAACTGGAGCGGAGACGATGGGCGACCAAAGCGGCGGTCGATACTGAACTACCTTCAGGCGGTGAAGGTGCTCTACGACTGGATGACGCGGAAGGAGTGGGGGCCGGATGAGAACGTTGTGGAGCGCGCACGCGAGGAGTTCAAATCCGAGAACAAGAGCCAGCTCCGTCGTTCCGGCCAGCACACCGGTACGGTGGTTCAACCAGAGGAGTATCTGGAACTCATCCGCGCCAATATGAGCCCCCGGCTCAAGGCGATCTTGGTTCTTCCCGCGAAGACAGGACTTCGACGGAAAGAGCTCGCCGCTCTGAAGGTTCAAGACCTCGACCTGGACAAAAAGAAGGTCTATAACCGATCTCCCAAGGGGGTCGGAGAAGAGCGTCTGTCGAAGACCGATGCGGATCAGAAGCTGATCGACGACGAGGCAGTTGATGTTCTTGAGTCCTGGTTACAACGCAGGAAGATCAGGTTGGAGAGCCTCGAAGACCGCGATCACTCCGGCTATCGGGAAGAAGGGGGCGGACCTGATAGTGACTGGCTGTTCCCTAATGACGCCGGGGAGAAGCTCACACCTATGACGGTGTCTCGCTGGTGGAAGAAGGCGACGACCAAGGCGGAGCACCGTCTCAAAGACGATCAGCCTGAATTAGCAGAGAAGCTGGGCGGTATGACACCCCACGATGCTCGTCGATGCTTCACCTCCTGGCTCAACTGGAACAACTGTCCACGGGACATTATCAAAGCGTTACGTGGAGACGCAGATGGCGATATGGTCGCCCTCTACACGCAGTACGGAGAGGACAAGGTTCGACAGGAATACGAGAACGCTATGCCAACCTTTGCCCTCGTGTAATCGTACACCGAGCTACGTAAGTGCGTAACCACAGTTCGGATAGAACCCTTCGCTAAAACCTCACGGGTAGAGCCACTACACGGTAAACAAGTGCCCATCGAGTGTTTCACCGCACGCCGTCAGACGAGGAGCTATCACGGCACATCGGAACGCGAACGTCCCGAAGGAAGTTGCGTCTGACCGGATGGATGTGAGTCCAGATGTGTTGGACAACACTATGATCAACTAACGGAGAGCGAACGCCGTGAGCACCGCCGAGATTTCTTAGACGATATATAGAGGTTTAGCTACCCAAATTTATTCGTTCCTTCGCCGAGCACGGTCACTAATCACTAATGTTAAAAAAACAGAGAGAGTTATGCGTATGACCTTGGGGAGAACGTTCAGGAGATTATGAATGACGTTATTGAGGGCTACTCTCCGCCAAGTGCTGGCCGAAGCGCGGTCGAGTATGAAGACGAGATAACAGGAGCAATCTCCAGCCGAATTGAAACAAACCTTACAATAGATTCAGACAATTATACCATTTTGCCAGATACTCACAACGGGGTGACAGAACAAGAGACGGGAGCGGATCTGGCGATCTTATATAATGTAGACACTGCGGATATTTCTCTTCAGACTGGCGTTCTTATGCAAGCTAAACGCTACGAGAGCGGATATTATAACGCTGACAATAACGACTGGAGCAAACTTGTGGACCAATGTGAAAAGATGCTGAAGTACTCGACTGATTCTTATGTGATAGATTACTCGATGAAGGAAAACGGGATCTACCTGATTCCCGCGGTCTCAGTGGCCGGGACTTCGAGTTCGACTTTAGATGACTTCGATAATGATTCCTGGTTGCCTCAGAAGTTTCACCGACGGAAGCCCGGAGAGGTGATTAAACCGCTATTCTTGGGATTCTTGGGGAGTGAATACGTCTATCAGTTCATCTCTAAAACTGAAAGTAGTGTTCCAGATTTTAGACGAACTGACGATCTCGAACACCCGGATCCCATTTACGCAGATGGAGCCGGTGAAGTTGAAGAAGAGCGGCAAATCCAAATTGTGAATGTCACAGTGAAGGACAAGGAGCAGTGATCTCGCTGTATCGTGTCGGCTATATCTAACTTATACCTCATCCAATAGCCACGTATTGGAACCGGCCTTCTACTCAGAGAGCGCACCCCTGCTGACGGAGCGTAGGCCAGAGTAGCTGACAGCACTGAGCCGCAGTCCTTCGATTATCGGCCAAGCTACCAAAGTCTACATCACTCATAAACTATATAATTCAAATAACAAATCAGGGCTTCAGCATACCGAGAGAGGCATCGCTACCAACCACCGACAACGAACAAACGAAACCAATGAGCAACGATACGAACGACCTCGGAAAGCCACTTGACAGCAACAAGACGAAGGGCGGTTATTCGCGCTATACGATGGCCAGCCTCTTACAGAAGTCAGCCCGCCGTGGAGATCGTGAACGTGCGATGTTCGCGGCATTCGAACTGTGCCGGTCTGGGTACAGCTGGAACTTCTGGGATAGAGCACAAACGGTTCTACTCGAAGACCTTCGACTTGCGGTCACCGATGCCGATCTACTCCCCGCCATCGAACGACTCCGACAGCTCGCCACGAAGAAGTGGGAGCCCGACGAGGGAATGGGAATTGCCTGCGCGATGCGAGCCGCCAGCCTCCTCGCTGAAGCCGAGTCCGCGCGAGAACTACTCCCGATGAAGAACTGGTGGCTGGAGATCGCTGATGATCGGATGCAATCACTTCGTCGTGGCGAACAGCCAGAGCATGACTTCCCCGTGCCGCCAGAGAGCAAAGACCTCGGCGAGTTGGGCTACGTCGTGAACGACACGCACACTGCCGCTGGCTCTCGCGCAGGGCGCAATATGGCGCACTACCTGATCGAGTCCAGCCGAACTACTGACCAATCGGAGCTGGGTCAGCAGTACCAGAAACTCATCATGGAGCACGAGATCAGCTACGATCTCACTGACGAGCAGATCGACCACGGAACGACACCGGTCTCCGAGGACGAACCCTGGGCGCACGACCGCGAGATCGGGTTCCCGCGTCACTGAGCTAACCCTCCCCGATTTGGTCTCCCACCCCAGGTTGGTTGGTCGAACCATAGGGGATCGCGGCCACTTTCACTCGAACACACGAATAGCACGACCAGGCTGGTCTGCGAGTGCCGGAATACTGCGTGCGATGTGTCTAAGCCGTGTGCTCCAAGCGTGAGACGGGTTAGAGATTGATAGACTACGGACGGATCACGGATGTTTCGACGGAGCGGAATCGGCTTTAGCCACCTTTCGCTTACTGTGGTGAGGCCCCGAACACCTCGTGACTGAGTTCAACGAGAAGGGCGAACGTCTCGGCGATCTCATCGAGTACCTCATCTTGATTCAGCGGTTCGAAGCTGTCCATCTCCCAGGTGAACATCACCACGCGGTGGCGCGAACGCGTGTGGCTCACCTCGAAGCCGTGCTCCTCGAACAGGTCCGCGTGCTCCCGAATCGTCTTGACAGCCTCCTCGTCGTTATCGACATCGAGGGTTACTCGAACTTGTCCGTCCGTCCGGGGCTTGACTCGGAGACTGAACTCGACTGCCTCAGGATGGTCCGGATGCTCTGAGTGGAGTCGCGGCTCTCGACTGTCGAAGGAATTTACGAGCTCACCGAGAGTCGATCCGCCGACGAGAGACTGAATCCGTGGATAGACACGCTCCAGGATCTCTCGGTTGACCTCGTCATAGGTGGGGTTGCCGACACGACTCGGACGCACCCGCCTGTCATCGTAATCGACCACGACCGTCGTTGCCAGCGTCTCGGATGTTCCGTCGGCAGACTCGAACAGTTGGACCTCTTGGGCCTGGAGATGCAGACCTTGATCCTGGAGATAGCGCACGTTCTCTGCGGTCTGGCCGGTAATGGTCTCGGCGACGATGACCATTCGCTGATACTGATTGTAGTCTCTGGGTTTGACCACCCGCCCGAAGACCGCCTCGAACGCATCGTCCAGCGACTCGGCGGGGATGAGTGATTCATCGACAGCCCACTCCCCACTCCGAATCTGCCGTTGGTACTCCTGGTAGAGTTCGTTCAGGTCGTCGTAGTCGAACGGGCCAAGGGCTCGAGCGTAGTTCTGTGGCTGGCTGAGAATCGTCTCCTCACTTGCGCTTCCGGTCCCGCTGAGGCCCTTCTTGAGCTCAAACACGATGACGTTCCCGTACTGATCGAGTCCGACGAGATCCGGCAGGCCAGGGTCGAGACTCGGTTGACGGCTGAAGATGAACACCGGTTCGTCCAGGAGTGCCTCGGGAGCCGCGTGGAGAATCTGTTCCAACTCGAATTCGCTCTCAAAGTGTGTTTGTTCGTGCGGTTCGGCCTCGACTGGCATCGTGGTCTGGTCTACGTCAAAGAGTCGCACCCGTCTCACAACGGAGACAGATATGTTAGAATTTTCTAACCGGTCAGGTATTCTTTTATATACCCTATCTCAAATCGCTTGTTTTTCTCTGATAGATGAGTCTGATTGGAGAGACGAAGTTAGCCATTCTCCGCGAACTCCAGGACGGCCCCTCTCACGGCTATGCGATTGCGAAGGCGGTGGACATCTCGCACGGTGGCGTCTACACGCATCTCGATGAACTCGACCAAGAGGGTATGATCGAGGTCGTTGAGGTGAGCGAGGAGGGCCGTGGTAAGAAATACTACGGGCTGACGGAGGCTGGTGAGCTCCTCCTCCGGTCATTCGAGAGAGCGAACAGCTGAGCGCGTGAAAACTGGTATTAAAGGATAAGCCCGTCAATTAATACAGAATCATGGAGATCACAACTGTCAGTATCGACAAATCGACGCGGGATGTGCTCCGCTCGATTAAGGAGAAACACGAGTTCGAACACTACGACGCTACTGTGTCGTGGCTCATCCAGGAGGTGGAGACCGAGAACTAAGCGGTTAGCTGGGAACCGCCGAGCATAAGGGAGGATGCTCGGCGACACGTAGCCAGAGGCCACGGGAACGTGCCTGGATCAGGCCTTCCATGTACTCCTTGTACGTGGAGTGGCTTGGCGGTTTCGCCCACCCCGATTGGCCCGGCTGGGGCCCAGCTTGCTGTTGCCATTATTAGTCTACGATGACAGGATCAGATGCCAACGACACTGGGATCGGCTACCCTAAGCCAGAAGACCGGCCGTTCGGACTCCGCGCGTGCAAGCCTCCGACTCGAAATGCCGTTCCCCTCGATAAGGAGGCACGGCGACAGGAGCTACAAAACGAACGGTATGAAGCATGGAAGGCGCGTGATGAACTCGAAATTTGGGGCGATGATCCTGGCCTCGGTAAAACAACAAATATTGCTCTCGGAGCTGAACAGCAAGATGACACGCTCGTATTTTATTTCCCACAGCACGAGAACGCACACGAGTTTCGTGCGGATGACGCAAAGCCTGATCCACACCTCCATCTAAAGGGTCCGGATCAGCCCATCGAATCCGAGTGTATGGATGCGAAGGTAGCTGGCACCCGTTGTGAGACCCACGGCAACCGGGACAACTGTCCGCGGATGTGCTCCGTGTTTGATTTACCCAGCGATGATGCCGTTCGAAAGCGGTTTGAGCTCATCGCCGAGGAACGTGGCACCAAAACAGCTCACGATGTGGTCAACCCACACGATGACGACGAGGATTGTCCGTGGGAAGACCAGTGGGATACCTTAGAGAAGATTAAAGATCGCGATGGGTCGGCGATCGTCGTTACCGTATTTAATTACATGAGCTCGGTCAATACGGTCGGGTACAACGTCCTCGACGATGTTCAGAGTCTATTCGAAGACACTACGAATCTATCTCAGTCAGACCTCGAAGACGTAAGTCAGACGCTGGCGGAGTTATCGACAGACTCGGCGATCTCCTCTGTAACCAACGAGATAGCGTCATTCATAACCGACGTTATCGACGTGCTCAGACAGAACCGCCGTCAGTCGGATGACCCGCCCGGAATTAGTGACCTCGACCCACCAACAGTTTCTATTGAATCGGACTCTTGGATCGGTCGGCGAATCGGCGATGAGATTGACCCGGTTGCTGAGGCCCTGGCATGGGTGAAACATGCCTACCATGAGACGCTTCTCGGCGGGGCCGTCTCTGTGGATGGCGTACTTCAGCGTCAGGTCGATCTCGCTAACTGGGACTATGTGCCCCTTGGACTGGATGCGGTCTATGCGGCCGCCGCTGAAGCCGGTCTTGCAGACGAATCAGCACGACGCGCTATAGCTGCCTCACCCGGAGTCGAAGACTGTCCTGTGTGCGGAAACGTCTCAAAGTTCTGCATCCGGACTGGACGGTCTTCGGATGACCCAATGCTCACCGACCGTGATGTAGGGATGCACGTATGCGATAAGTGCGGATGGCACGAGGCTGATGATCCGCTCACCGAGACAGTAGGTGAGCTTCCGAGAGTGATAGCATGGGCCGACGAAGATGATTCCCGAAAACGACGGCCCGAATATGAGCTGTATTATCAGAAGCTTCCTCTGACGAGCGACCTGCCCGCGCCGAGCGAGACGCTCATCCTCGATGCGACACCGACAAAACAGAAGTACGCCCTACTGTTCGGTCTCCCCAAGGACGATGTAGTTGTCACCGGCGATGAGCCAGTAAGACTGAACGCGAACATCACGCAAATCTACAACGGACAGTACCACCAACACACGCTTAAGAACGCCAGAGGGGAACGGAAAGAGCAATTCAACACGGTCATCGAAACAGCGGCTGACCGCCACGACGGAGTTCTTGTGGTCAGTCATCGAGGGAACGACTCCTTCCTGGATGTAGACGAGCACGACTGGATGTACTTCCACGCCGGGCGTGGCTTGAACCGAACAGAGCCCGAGGCGGTCGTGGTTGTCGGCGCACCTCACGCGAATGAAAAAGACCTCAAGCGCAAGGCAAAGCTCCTCGCTGTAGACCGTGAGAATGCCCGAGTCGGCGGGGTAGAGTATAGTTCACGGCGGAATGAAGAGGGAGAATTAGCCGCCAAACCACCGATATACAGGAAGTATTACTACGAGAATGAGGCGGGGAGTGGCCGGGCTATCGCCACGAAGCACTACTCCGGGTTAGTAGGTGATCTGTTTCGAGACACTCGAGAGCACGAGATCGTTCAGTTGGCCCACCGGCTCCGACCGGCGATCTCTGATGAGAGAAAGTTCATCTACCTTCTGACAAACGTTCCGACAGAGATCCCCGTCGATACGCTTGCCGATCTCTCGGAACTCGCGGACCCGATCTATGAACAGGTCGGGATCTCCGAAGGAGCCATCAAGCTCCTGCGAATCTGCGTTGAGCTATATGACGATGGCCGTGCGAGAACGAAGGATGATCTCTTCCACGAGTGGGACAAAGAGACGTTCACGGCGACGGTGAGCCAATTCTACGATCTCGCCACGAATCACAGCGACGGGGTTGACGTAACCAAACGTCAATTCCGCGACTACCTTGACGAACTCATATCGCTCGGCCTGGTGGAACGCGGAGAGTACCAGCGACGGGCAGGGCGGCTCCATCGGGTAGACCTCTCTACCTCGAAGCAAGCGTTATTAGTAGTCAATAATAACAGCAATTTCGAAGTAGACGCTGTCAGGCGATTGTCCGAAAAAATCGAGAGTGCAGATGGGTCGGAAGACTGGGTAGAGTGGGCCACAGAGCAGTTTGGCGTCTCGGGCGAACCTGATACAGAGAGTACCGTCCAGATGTGACGGACCACCACACCCCATAAGAGGAGGTGGCACTGCTGTCAGAGCCGTCTGTCCGGTTACCGGAGTACCGGTTGACGTCGGCCTGGCCTCCGCCGCTGACAGCAGTTCGATCTTCGATGAGAGAAACACCGGTAGAGCGTTTGGAAACCGCGAAAAACACCGTTTCAGATACTACTAATCTCTTACCACCCCACTCTTTAAGTGGGAAAACAGGCCACCAGCGACAGCTTCGGGCTCTCGTTCGGAGCTGAAAACCCGGCGCTAGACCGCCGGGATGTGGCTTCCCAATGGAGGCAAGAAGCCAATGGAACCAACGAACTCGATAGAGGAATTGCTGTCGAATCGCTCGCTCACTACGGAGGTCAGTTGCCGATGAAGATCCTCGACGCGCAGGTAGACTGGCGCGAGGATGTCGGCAACGACCCGCGGTTAGAGGTTCTCGTGGACGAGATCCCCGACCGTTCGGAATTGCGGTTCGAGCACGAGGACGGGCTCTGGGTCGCCATCGACAACGGGTACGTCGAGTTTTTCGCCTGGAGTGGAGACGGCAACGACGGTGGCTTCTCGGGACGGTGTTTCGAGATCACGACCACCGACGGCGAACAGGTGACGCTCAAGGGGCCGTGGAGTTCGCGGGCCGGATGCGTCAACCAGCGGAGCTTCGGGCCGGTCGTGGACGTGCGACTCGCCACAGACCCAGCAGTCCTCGAACGTGGCTATACGTTCCGGAGTGGGACCCTCACCCTCTCGGCGGCGAAGCAGGCCATCGACCTCGCGGATGAGGACGCTCACCTGGAACGTATGGTCAAGTTCGATTCGGACGAGCCCTACTGGGTTCCTGTCCGTGATGATGGAGGTGTGGCCTGATGACGACGTGTCGAGAACTTGGGTGTAACCGCGAGGCCACGCACACGGTCATCGTCAACGCGCCCACCCGTGGCTACGCAGAAGACCCGGCCTGTGCCGAACACGCTGAGAAAGCCCGTGATCGGGTCTACGTCAGCGAAGTGTTGACTACCCGAGGTGACGAGGCGTGAGCTCCGAATCGATCCAGCCCGACGTGGAACCACGAACGGTTCGGGCGGCAACGGAGCACATGACCGTCATCGAGGAGGCTCCGGCGTTATTCTCGGTGACGACCCAATCGGGCTCAGAGTACTCCGTTGATCTGCGCGAAGGTGTCTGTTCGTGTCCCGATTACCGCAATCGTGAGCCAGAGGGTGGCTGTAAGCATCTCCGGCGTACCCGGATGGAGGTCGGACAAGTGGATGTCGAGACGCTGGCTGCCGAGCTTGAACGGACTGCGAGCGAACTCGAGATGAGCGCAGAGCAACTCGAACAACAAGCCCAGGATCTCAGCGAGGAAGCGTCGACGCTGGAGGCCGCAATTGATCGGCTTCAGGAGGTGGCTCGATGAGTCGAGACTCATCGGTATCGTCTGTAGGCGAGCCCCAGCGACAGCCACCGAGAGCGAGTGGCGAGGCGGGCGCGGCGACGGAATCGACGCACGTCTACGCTGGTAACCGTGATTCGGGGATGCCTGTGGGTGAGGCCTGTTCAGTCACAGTCGATGGCGACTCGCTCGATTGTCGGTACGATCTACTCTCGGCGTCTCCGAGCGGATTCGAGTGGGGCTACGGAGGAAGCGGCCCAGCCCAACTGGCAATCGCCATCCTCGCGCACGCGTATGACGACGAGTTCGCCCAAGAGTACCATCAGCAGTTCAAGCGTGACGTGGTCGCCGAGCTTCCGGAAGACAGCTGGACACTGACGAAGGCCGACCTCAACGAATGGCGTCGGGAGGTGATTGGGGATGCTTGAACAGTACTTCCGGTTGATGCGGTGGTGGCTCCGGAAGTGGTATCCTGTCTTTCGGTTCGTCGGTCGAATCACCGGCCAGCCGGAATACATCGAACGGGCAATCGATGTGACCGAGGAGAACTTCGAGCGGATTCTGGAGGGTGACGACGAATGAGCCGTACTGATCCAGCGGCGGCTCTGAACGGGGTCGGGACAGGCCACATTTGCGACCGCTGTAACCGACGCATCCAGCACGGTGACAAGGCCGGTATGTATGTGACGTGGTACGACGAAGGGGGATGGATACCCCGTAGGACGTACTGCGAGACTTGCTGTCCTGAGGCGGTTGACCCTGGGACAGAGGGAGCCGACGAAGCAATCCTGATCGGGGTGTTCTTCAGTCATCGCCTCGCCGGAGTCCGTGTTCGAGATCGAAGCCAACCTCAACCCGATTTATAGGGTACCGTCCCCCGCTTTCAGAGCACTGTTGCCGCCATTCACATCCTCGTCACGAGACGATAGCATGTTTCTGCTCGCTCGACTAACTCAATTCTCACTCACTCTCTCACTCTGAGTAAGACTTATCACTCTGTAATGAGATTATGAGAATAGAAGCATGGACGAAATAGTGCTCACGCAGGATGGTGCTCACATCACCAAGCAGATCGACGTGATGGGGTCTCCCAAGACGTTCGAGGAGGACCTCAGCTACGACGAGCTGAACGAAAACCACGACCTCCGGCTGGATATTGAGGAGATCAGACCCGATTCCGAGGAGGACGGGGAGTTCGTCGTACATATCACGCTGAACTCAGATGGGAGTGCGTCACGCTCGGGGACGGGCGAGACTTCAGGAGAGGTTCCGGACGTGCCGGAGGTTCCGCTCGACGACATCAAGGAGAACCGTCAACCGTTCTACCGGCGTCTCTCGAATCCCGAGAGACAGCCCTACACCACGCGCCGGATCATCTACGAGGCGGGTGAACTCACCGAGCGTGAGCTGAAGCGACGATTACACGAAAGCGGACACACCGGAGTCGAGCCCGGGAAGCAGAACGGGAGCGTTGCCGCCACACTGGTCGTACTCGACGAGGTGACAAAGGAGATCGAGCGCGAGGGACGCGGCGAAGACAAGACTCTCCGGTGGGTCGGCGAAGCCTGACTCGGTTCCTGTTGTTACCCTCACTCAGAGAGCCGCATAACGTGATCAGCTAAGCACCGACGGGTAGCGACTCGGATGGGATGCTGTAGTTCGTCAACAATCTATATCACTCCCGGACCCAACGGTTTGTTCCATGCCCCTATCATTTCTTGAATCCCGAACCGGTCGTCCGTGGAATTACGACCGGGGCGGCGACGATTTCGAGTACTATCAAGGCCAAGGTGCGAGTCAGCTCGAAATTGCGGTTGCCGATCACGGCGAAAGACCAACGAAAGAGTTCCTCCGAAAAACGTACTCTGACCGACGAGGGAACCGCGCGAACCCGATCCTGATCATCGCCATCTACGGCGACAAGGTCGGCCTCTGTGGCCCGAGTGGTGAAGACCCGCCGATATACCGCGACGTTGACCGCGGACAGGCTGAGCGCGTGTGTGATGCCGCGCTCGATAAGCCCGACCGCTTCACCGCTCAGCAATTCCTCAGCGAGATGCTTCCCCAGCTCGACGAGGAACTCACCGGGCTCAGGAATCAGGGACTGCTCTCGACACACGAACTCCGCGTCGGTGTCCCCGAACGTGACGACTGGGAAGACGCGACTGAACAAGCTCGCCGCGCCCTCGACGACGATGACCCACGGGAGATGGTCAAGGGGCTGAACTACGAGATCGACCAGCTCACCGACCAGAGCTACGTCCTCAAGGACTCCAGCGACGGTCATGAACGAGCGGTCGCGATGTTCCTCCAGGAAGACGAATCGTTCGACCACGCACAGGACCGGTTCGTCGGTCAGTCGCCGGTCGCCTACGCACTCAACGAGGCCGACAAGCGCAACCTCGACTACGTCATCGGGAGTAGCGGTGACACGCTCCGACTGTACACGACGAACCCCGACGCCGGGTTCGGGTCGCGCGGTCGTACAGACACCTACGTCGAGGTGAATACGAATCTGCTCGCCGACGACAAAGCCGCGTACCTCTGGCTCCTGTTCTCCGCGAACGCGCTCCGGGACGAGGGGACGCTCCACGACATCATGGAGCGGTCGAAAGACTACGCCGCCGATCTCGGCGCGCGCCTTCGTGAGCGGATCTACGACGACGTCGTCCCCGATCTCGCAGAGGCCATCGCTCGTGCTCGAGACCTGGACGACCCGACGAAAGAGGACCTCGACGAGACGTACGAGATGGCGCTCATCCTACTGTACCGGCTCCTGTTCATCTCCTACACCGAGGACGAGGAGTTCCTCCCGCGGCGGCGCAATGCTCGGTACGATCAGGACTCGCTTAAGCGCAAGGCCCGCAACCTCCACGAGTTCGTTCAGGAGGACGGCGAGTTCGACGAGAACTTCTACGACCACTGGGACGACGTGATGCACCTCTCGCGGGCCATCCACCACGGTCACGACGAGCTGGGCCTGCCCGCGTACGACGGACGGCTCCTGTCTGAAGACCCCGATATTTCGGAGGCCGGGGCACGGCTCGCAGACATCCGGCTCGACAACTCGGAGTTCGGGCCGGTGCTGGTGAACCTCCTGATCGACGAGACCGAGGACGGTTACCAGGGACCGGTGGACTTCCGCAACATCGGCGTCCGCGAGTTCGGCGTCATCTACGAGGGACTCCTCGAATCCGAGCTCTCACAGGCCGACCAGCCGCTCACCGTAGACGACGAGGGACGCTACGAGCCCGTCAGTACTGACGGACAGCAAACGCTGGGTGAGGACGACGGCGGCGTGGTCGTCCAGGAGGGAGAAGTGTACCTCCACGGTCAGTCTGGGGAGCGCAAGGCTACCGGAACGTACTACACCAAGACTCGGTTCGTAGAGCATCTGCTGGACTACTCGCTGGAGCCCGCGCTCGACGATCATATTGAGCGTATTGACCGTCTCCGAGAGGAAGAGGGTGAGAACGCCGCCGCGGATGCGTTCTTCGACATCCGAGTGGCCGACATCGCGATGGGGTCGGGACACTTCCTCGTGGGTGCTGTTGACCGTATCGAGTCCCGGCTCTACTCGTACCTCACTGAGAACCCACTACCACCTGTTGAGGATGAACTCGACAACCTCGAAGACGCCGCACTGGACGCGTTCGCCGACGAGGAGTACGCCCCACCGGTAGAACGAGGGCAACTGCTCCGGCGGCAAGTGGCCCGGCGGTGTATCTTCGGAGTTGACCTGAATCCCCTGGCAACGGAGCTCGCTCGACTGTCGATTTGGGTCCACACGTTCGTCCCCGGCCTCCCGCTTACGTTCCTCGACTATAACCTCGTGACAGGCGACTCGCTCGCAGGTATCGGCACGCTGGATGAGGTAACGGAGATCCTCGACATGGAGCAGTCTTCGCTGGGGATGTTTATGGGCGGTCAGAGTGTGATGGACGAGGTCCGCGATGACATCGCTCGTCTCGGAGACTTCGCAGATGCCAGTGCCGAACAGGTCCAAGAGGCCCGCGAAACTCGAGCCGAGATTGAAGAAAGTCTGGAACAGGTCCGAGCCCGGTTCGATATTCTTGCCGCCTCCCGTATAGACGATGAGATCGACACGGAACGCGTTTCCGATACCAGTATCGACGACGTAACCGAATTACCCAGCTATGAGCGAGCCCAAGAGGTGCTTGAATCGACCAATCCGCTGCACTTCCCGGGGGCATTTCCGGAAGTATTCGATGGTAACGATTCTGGATTTGACGTAATAATCGGGAATCCACCGTGGGAGGAGGCCATAGTTGAAGAGGACGAGTTCTGGGCGAGATATGTCCCAGGTCTAATGGGCAAGTCGTCAGCTGAGCAGGAGCGCGCTAAGGAGAGATTGCGAACTGAGCGCCCTGACTTAGTTGATCAGTACGAGAGTGAAGTGGAGCAGCAGGAAATGAGACGAGAGATGCTAAAGAACGGACCCTACCCCGGTATGGGTACGGGCGACCCAGATATGTACAAAGCCTTCTCGTGGAGATTCTGGGATCTCATTTCAAATGATGGGGATGTCGGTGTAGTTCTACCGCGGAGTGCGTTCGTAGCGGCCGGTTCTGAGGAGTTCCGTCGAACCCTCCTTCAAGAGGCAACCGTACGGGATCTCACATTCGTCCGAAACACGGGGGGGTGGGTATTCGATAACATGGAGCCTCGGTACACTATCGCTCTACTCGGCTTCAACAAAGCGGATCCAACTGATGACGCTGAATTGCCCCTGAGAGGCTGTGTTGAATCACTAGACTGCGGCGGAACGAGTCAGTAAATCAAAGGCGTTGAAGCGGGAGACCTGAGTTGTCCATGACACAAATCTCCCGCTTCA
>Ga0207813_100732_pt1 | contig 14959 bp, 13 predicted proteins | sample A23E3SouthBayCA_2_FD_187730 | JGI IMG/M metagenome (GOLD analysis project Ga0207813, IMG submission 187730) | Aerobic enrichment media microbial communities from Eden Landing Ponds, California, USA - A23 E3 (4) (SPAdes) | ecosystem: Environmental > Aquatic > Marine > Unclassified | place... | reverse complement strand
CGGCACGCGCGAGAAGCGAGATTACGTCGCCCGCCACATCGCGGAGTCCGCGGGCGTGAGCATGTCGAGCGCGCGCCGGGAGCTGATTCCGTTCCTCGCGGCGATGACCCACCACTGTAAGAACCGCGAACTCACGGTAGCGATGACGGCCGCCTACGACCTGAACGAGGACCACGTCTCCTTTATCACGGGCAGCGGGAAGACCACGAACAAGGTCAAGTCCATCGTCGAGGACGCCCAGGAACTCCGGGAGGAGCGCGCGGTCGAGCACTCGGGCGGCGCGTTCGAGGGACAATCCGACCTCTCGGACGCGGACGGGCCAGGGACTGAAGAGGCGGGCGCGGCGGAGACGGATGCGGACGCGGAGGACGTGTTCATCGACGAGGAGGAGGGGGAAGAGTCGGCGGACGAGGAGGCGGACGACGCGCAGTCGGGACTGGAGGACTTCTTCTAGAAACCTAACTCGGTGGAGCGCACAGGCGGTGTATGCGCGCGGCAGTGCTGCGGGAGTACGGCGAACCGCTGAGTATCGAGGAGCGCGACCGGCCGTCGGCGGCCCCGCACGGGGTCGTGGTCGAGGTGGAGGCGTGCGGCGTGTGTCGGAGCGACTGGCACGCGTGGAAGGGCCACGGCGAGTGGGCGGACGACGACGTGCCGCTCGGTCAAGTGCTGGGTCACGAGCCGGCGGGCCGGGTGGTCGAGGTGGGTGAGCGGGTGTCGGAGTTCGCGGTGGGTGACGACGTGGCGGTGCCGTTCTGCCTCGGGGACGGGTCGTGTCCGCGGTGTCTGTCGGGGCACGGGAACCGCTGCGAAGACGGGTACGCGCTCGGGTTCGAGCCCGCGGTTCCGGGCGCGTTCGCGGAGTACGTCGCGGTTCCCCACGCGGACTACAACGCCACGCATCGTCCGGAGAGCGTGTCGGCGCGTGCGGCGGCCGCGCTCGGCTGTCGGTTCATGACGGCGTTCCACGCGCTCGCGCACCGTGCGCCGCTCAGTCCGGGCGACTGGGTGGCGGTCCACGGGTGCGGCGGCGTCGGTCTGTCGGCGGTGCAGGTCGCGGACGCGCTCGGCGCGCGCGTCGTCGCGGTTGACGTCCGCGAGGAAGCGCTGGACGCCGCGGCGCGAATGGGTGCTGCGGAAACCGTGAACGCCGACGAATCGGACGTTCCCGCGGAGATTCGGCGGCGGGTCGGCGGCGCGCACGTGTCGCTGGACGCGCTGGGGAGCGCTGAGACGTGTCGGGCGTCCGTCGAGAGCCTTCGTTCCGGCGGGACGCACGTCCAACTCGGCCTCACGACGGACGCCGAAAAGGGCGAAGTGAGTCTCCCGACCGACTACATGACGCGACACGAACTCTCCTTCCTCGGGTCGCGGGGGATGTCGCCGACGAGCTACGACGAACTGTTCTCGCTCATCGACGCCGGCCGGGTCGACCCCGAGGCGCTCGTCACGCGCGAACTCTCCCTGGACGAGGTGCCGGCGCGGCTGGCGGCGATGGACGACTACGGAACGAACGGCGTCGAAGTGGTGACGGAGTTCTAGACTTCGAGGAACTTGGAGAGGAACTGCTTCGCGCGGTCCGTCTCCGGGTTCTCGAAGAACTCCTCCGGCTGTGCTTCCTCGACTTTCTCGCCGTCCGCCATGAGGACGATGCGGTCGCCGACCTCGCGCGCGAACCCCATCTCGTGGGTGACGACGAGCATCGTCATTCCCTCGTCCGCGAGGTCGCGCATCACGGAGAGGACTTCCCCGACGAGTTCGGGGTCGAGCGCGCTCGTCACTTCGTCGAACAGCATCACGTGCGGCCGCATCGCGAGCGCTCGCGCGATGGCGACGCGCTGCTGTTGGCCGCCGCTGAGCTGGTGCGGATAGGAGTCGGCCTTCTGTTCGAGGCCGACGCGCTGCAGGAGGTCGCGCGCCGTCTGCTCGGCGTCGTCCGCGGCGATACCCTTCACTTTCCGCGGGGCGAGCGTGACGTTCTGCAGGGCGGTCTTGTGCGGGAAGAGGTTGAACGACTGGAACACCATCCCGATGCGCTGACGGAGGAGGTTGATGTCCGTCTCTGGGTCGGTGAGGGAGACGCCCTCTAAGCGAATTTCGCCCGACTGAATCTCCTCCAGGCGGTTCGTACACCGGAGGAGCGTTGACTTCCCGCTTCCCGAGGGGCCGACGACGACGACGACTTCGCCGTCCTCGACGTCGAGGTCGATGTCCTTGAGAACGTGGTTCTCGCCGAAGTACTTGTTCACGCCGTCGAAGACGAGTTGTGGGTCGCTCATTCGTTGTCACCTCCGGGGCTCGCGCGCCGCTCGAAGTACGTCACGACGTAGCTCAGCGGGAGCGTGAGGCAGAGGTAGGCGACGGCGACGAGCAGAATCGGCGTCCACGGGTCGAACGTCGTCGAGTACACGTCCCGGAACTGACTGAGGAGTTCGGGGACGGCGATGACGGTGAGGAGTGAGGTGTCCTTGATGAGGATGACCTGGTCGTTCCCCATGGCGGGCAGGGCGTTCCGCCACGCCTGCGGGAGCACGACCTCGCGCATCGCGCCGATGTAGGACATGCCGAGCGAGCGCGCGGCCTCCATCTGGCCGTCCGGGACGGAGTTGATACCGCCGCGGATGGCTTCGCCGATGTACGCGCCGTGGTTGAGTGTCAGTCCGAGGATGGCGGCCGGTATCTCCCAGTTCTGGATGGGGAAGTCGGGGCCGCCGAACAGCGTCGGGATGCCGTAGTAGATGACGATGAGTTGGAACAGCAGTGGGGTTCCGCGGAAGAACTCGACGTAGCCGACCGTCACGCCCCGTGTGAGGGTGGAGCGCGAGATGCGGCCGAGTCCGACGAACACGCCGAGAATCACGGAGAGGACGCCGCCGACGACGAAGATGAACAGCACGAGGAGGTAGGCGTCGACGAACCGCGGGAAGATCGTTTCGAGGAGTCCGAGGTCGACGAGGGAGGCGATGCGGTAGAGGAGGTAGAGGACGGCGGCGGCGAACACTACCGCGACGACCTGTCCCGCGAGCCGGACGTTCCTGTCGGTCAGGAGACCCGTGTTCGTTTGGGGGTCGGTCTCGGAGAAGGCGTCGGCCATCGGGGGGTTAGCCCTCGAAGTACTCGTTGTAGATTTCGTCGTACGTTCCGTTCTCGCGGATGGTGGCGAGCGCCTCGTTGACTTGTTCGCGGAGGTCGTCGTCGTCCTGACGGAACGCGATGCCGTACTCCTCGACGGTGAGCGTCAGGTAGGGCGGCGCGTTCTTCCCCTGTTCGACGGCGGCGCCGTCGCCCTCGACGAACCGGAGTTGGTCCTCGTTCTGGGAGATGTACTGGGCGTTGACGGTGTTGTCGTTGATGATGGCGTCGACCTGATTGTTCAGGATGGCGTTGAACGCGTCCGCGATGAGGTCGTACTGCTTGATGTCGAGGTCGCCGCCGAACTCCTCCTTGAGTTCCGCGGCCGCCGTGGAGCCGGTCGTGCCCTTCTGGACGCCGATGGTCGCGCCACGGAGGTCTTCCTTCGTGGTCACGTCGCTGTTCTGGGGGACGACGATGGTCTGGTACGCGGTGAAGTAGGGGTCGGAAAAGTCGACTTTCTCCGCGCGCGTGTCGTTAATCGTCATCGCGGACATGATGACGCGGAAGTTCCCGTTGTTCAGCGCGCTGATGATGCCGTCGAACGCGGTCTGATTGAACTCCGGCGTCATTTCGAGCTGTTCGCCGAACACGGCCGCGGCGATGTCCACGTCGAACCCGACGAGCGTGCCGTCGGCTTCCCGGTATTCGAACGGCGGGTAGGGGATGTCGCTCCCGATCTGGATGGTGTCTTCGCCGCTGCCGCCGAACCCGAGACAGCCTGCGAGTCCGAGGGTCGCGGCGCCCGCGGCGGTTCCTTTGAGGTACGTGCGTCTGCTAGTTCCGTCCATACGACCTTCATTAAACGGCATCACGTATAAACTGTTTACCCATACCGCAACGTTCACTCGGCGGTCGAGCGGGCGCGACCCCCGCTGGTGGCGGTGCGCGCGGCGATGCCGGCGGCGGCGAGCGCGAGCGCGGCGGCAGCGTACGCGGCGACTTCGACGGGTGTCGTGACGAGCACCAGTCCGACGGTGAGCGCGGTTTCGCCGAGGTAGAAGCCGACGGCGGCGCCGGCGGCGGTGCGGGCGCGCGTCGAGAGCCCGCCGGTGTTCCAGCAGAGCGCGGCGAGCAGCGCGGCGAACCCGAGGAGTGCGGCGAAGTGGTAGAGCGTCTGAACGGTCGCGGTGTAGGTGAGGAGGAGGTCACGGACGAGCAGGAGATGCGCGAGAAACGCGCCCGCGCCGACCACGAGCGCGGTTCGTGGCGCGTTCGAACTGATGCGGCCGTCGCGCTGGTACGCCCACGCGGTCGCGGCGACCAGTGCGGAGAAGATGGCGAACGCGGCGATGAAGTGAAGCGACTGGACGGACGGCGTGTACCCGCCCTCGACGAGGCCGGCGAAGGTGACGGTGGTGCCGCCGAGGACGACCTGAAGCGGCAGGAGGACGAGCGCTGTCCAGCCGGCGCGGCTCGCGTTCGTGCCGGGGAAGCGGTGCTGGAGGACGAGCGCGTTCCCGAAGATGACGAACCCGACCGCCATCGCGACGAACCGGTGGAACCACTCGATGAACTGGGGGAGCGTGAGGCCGAACGGGGAGAGCTGGCCGGCGCAACCGGGGTACGTCTCGTTGCAGGTCGCGCCCGCGCCGACGGCGGCCGTGTAGAGGCCGAGCAGGAGGAGGAAGAACGTCACGCCGGTGGTGGCGAGCGCGATCTCCGGGGCGTGGTCGTCCAGCCACGCGACGGCCCGTCGATGGAAAGCCATAGTCGGGTGTTCTGCGGCGTCCTACTTAGGGACACAGGTCCTGTCTTCGTCGTCTGTCGAATTGGTCTTCGACGGGTTCGGGTAGTTTTTTGGCGTTCGGTGTCGGGGGTTCGGTATGGGACTCGACGAGGACGCCTTAGACTACCACCGTGAAGACCCGCCGGGGAAGATAGAGATATCGACGACGAAGCCGACGAACACGCAGCGCGACCTCTCGCTCGCGTACTCGCCTGGGGTCGCCGCGCCCTGTGAGCGAATCGCGGAGAACCCCGACGACGCCTACCAGTACACGGCGAAGGGGAACCTCGTCGGCGTCGTGTCGAACGGGTCGGCCGTTCTCGGCCTCGGTGACATCGGCGCGCAGGCGTCGAAGCCGGTGATGGAGGGGAAGGGCGTGCTGTTCAAGCGGTTCGCGGACATCGACGTGTTCGACATCGAACTCGACCAACAGGACGCAGAAGACATCGTCACGTCGGTGTCGGCGATGGAACCGACGTTCGGCGGCATCAATCTGGAGGACATCAAGGCTCCAGAGTGCTTCGTCATCGAGAACCGCCTCCGGGAGGAGATGGACATTCCCGTGTTCCACGACGACCAGCACGGGACGGCCATCATCTCGGGCGCGGCGCTCCTGAACGCCGCCGACATCTCCGGGAAGGACCTCGAAGACGTGGAGGTCGTGTTCTCGGGCGCGGGCGCGTCCGCAATCGCGAGCGCCCGGTTCTACGTCTCGCTCGGCGTCCGGAAGGAGAACATCACGATGTGTGACTCCTCGGGACCTATCACGCCCGACCGCGAGGACGTAAACGAGTACAAGCAGGAGTTCGCGCGGGAGACCGACGCCGACGACCTCGCGGGCGCGATGGAGGGCGCGGACGTGTTCGTCGGGCTCAGCGTCGGCGGTATCGTGAGCGAGGAGATGGTGCAGTCGATGGCGGAGGACCCCATCATCTTCGCGATGGCGAACCCAGACCCCGAAATCGGGTACGTCGAGGCGAAGACCGCGCGCGACGACACGGTCATCATGGCGACCGGGCGGTCGGACTACCCGAACATGGTGAACAACGTGCTCGGGTTCCCGTTCATCTTCCGGGGCGCGCTCGACGTGCGCGCGACCGATATCAACGAGGAGATGAAGGTCGCGGCCGCGGAGGCGCTCGCCGACCTCGCGCGCCAGGACGTGCCGGACGCGGTCGTGAAAGCGTACGGTGACCAGCCCCTGCAGTTCGGCGCGGAATACATCATTCCGAAACCACTCGACCCCCGCGTGCTGTTCGAGGTCGCGCCCGCAGTCGCGGACGCCGCGATGGAGACCGGGGTCGCCCGGCAGTCCGTCGACCTCGAGGAGTACCGCGAGCGCCTCGAAGCCCGCCTCGGCAAGTCGCGGGAGATGATGCGGGTCGTCCTGAACAAGGCGAAGAGCGACCCGAAGCGCGTCGCGCTCGCCGAGGGCGACAACGAGAAGATGATTCGCGCGGCCTACCAGCTCCAAGAGGAGGGAATCGCGGAACCCGTGCTCCTGGGCGACCGGAACACCATCGAGGGAACGGTGAGCGGGCTCGGCCTGGACTTCGACCCGGACATCGTGGACCCGGACGAGGGCGACCACGACGCGTACGCGGACCGGCTCCACGAACTCCGCAAGCGCAAGGGCGTGACGCGGAGCGAGGCCGGCGAACTCGTCGCGAAGGACTCGAACTACCTCGGGAGCGTGATGGTCGAGGAGGGCGACGCGGACGCTCTCCTCACCGGCCTCACCCACCACTACCCGAGCGCGCTCAAGCCGCCGCTCCAGGTCATCGGCACGGCGCCGGACGCGGACTACGTCGCGGGCGTCTACATGCTGACGTTCAAGAACCGCGTCGTGTTCGCCGCGGACACCACGGTGAACCAGGACCCCTCGAAGGAAGTGCTGGCCGAGGTCGCAGAACACACCGCGAACCTCGCGCGCCGCTTCAACGTCGACCCGCGCGTCGCGATGCTCTCCTACTCGAACTTCGGGAGCGTCGACACCGAGGGCACGCGGAAGGTCCGTGACGCCGCGGCGTCGCTGCGGGAGGACCCCGATATCGACTTCCCGGTGGACGGTGAGATGCAGGCCGACACCGCCGTCGTCGAGGATATCCTCTCCGGGACGTACGACTTCGCCGACCTCGACGAGGCCGCGAACGTCCTCATCTTCCCGAACCTCGAAGCCGGAAACATCGGGTACAAACTCCTCCAGCGCCTCGGCGGCGCGGACGCCATCGGCCCGATGCTCGTCGGGATGGACGAACCCGTCCACGTCCTCCAGCGGGGCGACGAAGTCAAGGACATCGTGAACCTCGCGGGCGTCGCCGTCGTCGACGCACAAGAAGAATAATCACCGTCCGAGCGCGCCTCTGGCGCGCTCGGCTTTTTCCCTCCAACGTCAGCGCGATGCGCTGACTGGCTCCCCCTCGCTCACTATCGTTCACTCGCGAGAACAGGTTTTGCGGCGCTCGCGCCGCAAAAGGGGGTCTACCGGTTCGCTCTGCTGGGCGGCGGAATCTGTGGTTCGGGTTCGTCGAGGCCGGGGAGGAGGCACTTCGGGGGTTCGTCGTTGACGTGCGCGTACTGGTCGGGGGCGTTCGCGAGGACGTGCGCGGGGTTCCGGCCGCTCGGGAGGCTGGCGGCGCGGAGTTCGGTGAAGGAGGCGACGCGTGCGCGGATGCCGCGCCAGTGGTGGCCGACCGTTGACGGCACGGACACGTCGCGGAGCGGCCGGTAGTCGGGGCCTTTCGCGGCGAGCGCGGCGAGGTTGACGTTCGCCGCGACCTCGTCGTGGTCGACGAGCACGCCGACGCGAGCGTCGCGGGGGGCGCGTGCGGCGAGCACGTCGAGGCCGAGGTGGAGCGCGCGGTACTCCGCGACGTTGTTGTCGGGGACTTGGTCGGGGACGGCAAGGCGGGCGACGCGCTCGCCGCTCCGGGATTCGATGATGACGCCGAGACCGCCCGTTCCGTCCATGTAGGACCCGTCGGTGGCGACGTAGAAGTCTCGATGATGGGTGTGTGGCGGATGGGCGATGTGAGGGGTCGGCGCGTCGTCGAAGAGTGTTCTGAGGCTGGAGCGCCCGGCGTGCGCCATGTTTCGTGATTGACTCGGTGAGACTTAAACTGTGCGCCGGTAGGGGCGACAGCACAGCCTATATATGCGTTCACGTGTGAGAATTGGGTATGACAGGTAGTGACGAACATAGTTCGACGAGTCGGCGGACGTTCCTGACCGGCGTCGGTGGCGCGGCCGTGACCGCTGCGCTCGCCGGCTGTCAGGGCGGTGGAGACACGACCACGGAGACGACGACGTCCGGGACGACACAGGGAACGACGCAGACGACGAGCGGGAGCCAGGAGTTCCCCGTGACCATCACGCAGGGCCAGATGCCGACGACGCTCGACCCCCAGGACCACCGGTCGACGCCGACGGACAACGTCGTGCTGCACACGTACGAGGGCCTGCTCTCTCGGACGCGCACGGGCCAGATGCAGGCGCAGCTCGCGACCGACTGGGAGCGCGTGGAGGACGGTCGCGTTCGCTTCCAGATTCGGGACGGCCCGACGTTCCACAGCGGGAACGACCTCACGCCCGGTGACGTGGCGTACTCCATCAACCGCATCGTCGACCCCGATGTCGGCATCAACAGCCCGCAGTCGGACCAGCTTGCGGGCGTGACGGGCGCGGAAGTCGTCGACGGCGAGCGCGCGGTCGACGTGATGTCTGACGGCCTGAATCCCGCGGTGTTCTCCCTGTTCGCCTCGTACGGCGACGTGATGGAGCAGGCGTGGGTGGAGGATAACGACGCCGACTACATCGCCACCCACATGAACGGCACGGGGCCGTTCGAGTTCAGTAACTACGAGCAGGGCGTGCAGGTCGTCCTCGAACGCTTCGACAACTACTGGCAGGAACCCGCGTCGATCTCCGAGCTGACGTTCAACGCGGCGAGCGAGTCCAGCACGCGCGTGAATCAGCTTCTCGCGGGTGAGACGGACGTGGTCGTGAACGTGCCGCCGCAGGACATCTCGCGCGTGCAGAACGGTGAGGACACCCGCATCGACGCGGTGTCGAGTTCGCGCGTCCTCTACAACGGGATGCGGTACGACGTGGAGCCGTTCGACTCCGTTGAGTTCCGGAAGGCGATGAACTACGCGGTGGACCTCGACGCAATCATCGAAAGCGTGCTCGACACGTTCGGGGACGCGACGAGTCAGCCGACGCTCCAAGGGTTCGTCGGGTACAACGAGGAGCTGAGTCCGTACCCCTACGACCCCGACCAGGCCGAGCAGCTCGTGGAGGACAGCGGGTACGCGGGCGCGGAGATCGAACTCCACAGTCCGGTCGGCCGCTACCTGAAGGACGTGGAGATCGCGCAGGCGGTCGTGAACCAGATCGACGAACTACCGAACGTCTCCGCGAGCCTGAACCAGCGCGAGTTCGCGTCGCTCGCCGGCGAACTCACGGACGGCGATATCACGACGAGCCCGCACTGGTACCTCATCGGCTGGGGGAACGCGACGTTCGACGCGAGCCAGACGCTGATTCCGCTCCTGACGAGCGACGGCGCGCTCACGTCGTACAAGAACGACGAGTTCGACTCGCTCATCGAGCAGGCGCAGAGCGAGTCCGACACCGAGCAGCGCCGGGAATACCTCGAACAGGCGAACGCGCACGCGAACGAGCAGGCGCCCTGGATCTTCCTGAACCGCCAGTACAGCGTGTACGGCGTGTCCCAGCGGATCTCGTGGCGGGCGCGTCGTGACGAGCGTATCGACGCGTACGCGATGAGTCAGACGTAACTCCTCCGTCATGTCTTTCGCTCGCTTCATCTCGAAACGGATACTGCAGGGTATCCTCGTCATCTGGGGCGTGGTGACGGTGGTGTTCCTCCTGCGGTATCTGACGCCGGGTAACCCGGTGTCGTTCATCGCGCCGCTCGACGCGGGGCCGGAGCTCCGGGCGCGTATCGCCGCGGAGCTCGGGCTGAACCAACCGATATACACCCAGTACTGGAACTACCTCACGGGCGTGATGCAGGGCGACTTCGGGCAGTCGTACATCGTCGCGAAGGGACTGCCCGTGTCGGATGTCGTGTTCGGTCGGTTACCGGCGACAATCGAGATGGCGGTCGCGGCGTCCGTCGTCGCTATCGTGCTCTCGATTCCGCTCGGCGTCATCAGCGCGACGAACCGCCACGAGCCGAGCGACTACGCGGCGACGACGTTCTCGCTGGTCGGTATCAGCACGCCGAACTTCTGGCTCGGTATCATGCTCGTGCTCGTGATGGCGATCCAGCTCGACCAGCTCACGGGCGCGTGGGCGTGGCTGGGCTGGTTCAGCCCGCCGACGAGCGGGATGGCGCGCTACCAAGGGAGTCCCGTGCTGTTCTACGACGGCCTGCGGTACCTGCTGTCCGGGAACACAGCGCCGATGATAGAGTGGTTCCAGCACATGACGCTTCCGGCGATAACGCTGGGAACGTACTTCACGGCGCTCATCACGCGGCTCACGCGGAGCGGGATGCTGGACGAACTCGGGCAGGCGTACGTGCAGGCGCTCCGGGCGAAGGGACTGCCGGAGACGCGGACGCGCTACCGGCACGTGCTCAAGAACACGCTCATCCCCATCATCACGGTGCTCGGCCTGCAGTTGGGGACGCTCATCGGCGGCGCGGTCATCACGGAGAGCGTGTTCGACTGGCCGGGCCTCGGGTCGCTCCTCATCGACGCCATCAATCGGCGTGACTGGACGGTCATTCAGGGGTCGCTCATCGTCATTGGCTGCGGTTTCGTCCTCATCAACATCCTCGTCGACGCGCTGTACGCGTACGTCAACCCCCAGGTGGTGAACGACTAATGAGTCTCCTCAGTGATTTCTTCGACTGGCTGTTCGGCGGCATCGCCATGGTGCTCGGGAAGGCGGCGTCGCCGCGGACGATTCGGAACCTCAAGTCCGAACTGTCGCGGAGTCTGCTCGCGAAACTCGGCGTAGCGTTGCTCGTCGTTATCGTCCTCGCAGCGGTGTTCGCGCCGTTCATCGCGCCGAACAACCCACAGGTACAGCACTTGAACCAGACGCACCTGCCGCCGCTCGGGTTCAGCGCGGCGACGACGCAGACGACCTCCGAGATGGTGAACGGCTCCGTCACTGTCGTGGAGAAGACCGTGTGGGTGAATTCGACAGCGGAGTATCCGCTCGGCACGAACTCGCTCGGCCAGGGGATGTTCTCGCGGGCGCTCTACGGCGCGCGTGTGAGTCTGCTCGTCGGACTGCTCGGGTCCGGTATCGCCGCGTTCGTCGGCGTGGCAATCGGGCTGTCCGCGGGCTACTTCGGCGGGAAGGTGGACGACGCGCTGATGCGGAGCGCGGACGTGATGCTCGCGTTCCCGTCGCTCGTGCTCGCGGTCGCGCTCGTCGGCCTGTTCGGCAAGCAAGGAATCGCCGTGCACGACCCGTTCGTCGCGCTCGGCCTCGCGCCGGGGATGCCGGCGACGTTCAAGATACCGGGAACAGTCATATTGGTGGTCGCGCTCGTGAACTGGGTGTGGTTCGCTCGGGTCGCGCGCGGCGAAGCGCTCACGCTCGTCGACCAGGAGTACGTGAAGGCGGCGCGCAGCGTCGGCGCGAGCAACTTCCGCATCCTCCGCTCGCACGTCCTGCCGAACGCCATCACGCCCATCCTCGTGCTGGCGACGATTCAGGTCGCGGCCATCATCCTCCTCGAATCCTCGCTGTCCTTCCTCGGGTTCTCGGGCACCACGCTCTCGTGGGGTTTCGACATCTCGCAGGGACGGCAGTACCTCGCGACCTCGTGGTGGATTTCGACCGTTCCGGGACTCGCTATCGTCCTCTCCGTAATTGGCATCAACCTTATCGGGGACTGGCTCCGGGACGCCCTCGACCCAGGTATCGAGGGGGAGGGAGGTGTCTGAGATGACGGACGTGCTTCGCGTCGAGGGTCTCTCGACGCGGTTCTTCACGGAGCAGGGCCAGGTGAACGCCGTCGAGGACGTGAGTTTCACCATCGAGAGCGGGGAAGTGTTCGGCGTCGTCGGCGAGTCGGGGAGCGGGAAGTCCGTCACCGCGCTCTCCATCGTCGACCTCGTCGAGAACCCCGGCAAGGTGACGGACGGCGAAATCTGGTACCGGCACCCCGACCTCGCCGAGCGCGCACGCGAGGACTACGCTGAGGAGGTGGTGGACGGCGAGTACGTCGACCTCCTCCAGTTGCCGGAACGGGAGCGGCGCGCGCTCCGCGGCCCGGACTTCGGGATGATCTTCCAAGACCCGATGAGCAGCCTCAATCCCTCCGTGACGGTCGGCGAGCAGATCGCGGAGGCAGTGGAGGTGCAGCGGCGCGCGGAGGCGAACCCGCGCGCCACCCGGTCGCGGACGCAGGGCTACGGGCTCGGCTCGCTGTTCGCGGACGCGTTGTTGCCGACGAAGAACTACGTCTCCGAGGAGTCGCGGGCGCGCGCTATCGAACTCCTCGACCTCGTGGGGATTCCGGACCCCGAGGAGCGCTACGAGGAACATCCCCACCAGTTCAGCGGCGGAATGTTGCAGCGCGCGATGGTCGCGATGGCGCTCGCGGGCGAACCGGACGTACTCATCGCTGACGAACCGACGACGGCGCTCGACGTGACGATTCAGGCGCAAATCCTCGACCTCCTCAAGGAGTTGCAGGAGGAGCGCGGAATGAGCGTGATGCTCATCACGCACAACCTCGGCGTCATCGCGCGGATGGCGGACCGGGTCGGCGTGATGTACGCGGGCGAAATCGCGGAGCGCGGAACGCTCGCGGACGTGTTCGAGGAGTACACGCATCCGTACACTGCGGGGCTTCTCGGGAGTATTCCCGACCTGGACGACCCCGCGCCGCGACTGAACCCCATCGAGGGGAACGTCCCCAGTCTGCTCGACGAGGAGATGGGGAGCGGGTGTTACTTCGCGGACCGCTGTCCGAAGGCGATGGAGGAATGCCTGGAGAAACCGCCGGAGTTCGCGTGCGAGAGCGGGAGCGACGAGCACGCGGCGAAGTGCTACCTCGCGGACCACGAGTACGACGAGGCGCGTGCGCTCCCGGACGACTACTTCACGGGTGATAGCGATGAGTGAGACGTTACTCTCGGTCGACGAGTTGGAGAAGTACTACTACGAGCGGGACAGCCTCCTCGACACCGTGCTTCGGCGGGAGCCGGACGCAGTGCAGGCCGTCGACGGCGTGTCGTTCGACGTCGAGGAAGGGGAGACGCTCGGGCTGGTCGGCGAATCGGGCTGCGGGAAGTCCACGACGGGTGAGACCGTGCTGCGGCTTCGCGAACCCACCGGCGGGACGGTGGAGTTCGACGGCGCGAACGTCGGAGAGCTGGAAGGCGAGGAGATGAAGGAGTTCCGGCGGCGCGCCGGCATCGTCTTCCAGGACCCGTTCGCGAGCCTCGACCCCCGGATGACCATCGGCCAAATCGTGCGAGAGCCCTTGGACGTGCACAACGTGTCGGGGGCGGACGAGCGCGTGCGCGAACTCCTAGAGCGCGTGGGGCTGTCGGCGGACCAGTTCGACCGCTATCCCCACGAGTTCTCGGGCGGGCAGCGCCAGCGCGTCGGCATCGCTCGCGCGCTCGCGCTCGAACCCGACTTCCTCGTGCTGGACGAACCCGTGTCGGCGCTCGACGTGAGCGTGCAGGCGCAGATACTGAACCTCCTCGAAGACCTGCAGGAGGAACTCGGCTTGACGTACCTGTTCATCGCGCACGACCTCTCCGTCGTCCGCCACATCTGCGATAGGGTCGCCGTGATGTACCTCGGCGAAATCGTGGAGACGGGTGACGTGGACGGTATCTTCGAGAACCCACGGCATCCGTACACGCAGGCGTTGCTGGAGAGCGTGCCGCGCGCGGACACCCAAGAGTCCGAGCGCGAGGTGCGGACGCTGAGCGGGGACGTGCCGTCGCCGCGGAACCCGCCGTCGGGGTGTCGGTTCCGTACGCGGTGTCCGCACGTCATCCCGCCCGACGGCCTCGACATCGACCAGGAGGCGTTCCGGTCTGTGATGAACCTGCGTGACCGTCTGGAACGCGGAGACTTCGGTCCCGATGACGTAGACTCTCCCGACGAGTGGACGGAGCACGTGTCGGCTGAGTTGTCCGGGCGTGCGCGCGACGCCGTGGAGGACGCCTTCGAGTCGCTCGCGGCGGGCGGCGGTGACGCGGCCCGCGAGCGGTTGCAGGAGACGTTCCAGACCGTGTGCGAGACGGACGCGCCCGAGCTCGGCGAGGGCGAGCAGCCCGCGGCCTGCCATCTGGACGACCCCGCAACCACTACGTAGCGGGGCCGTCTCACTCCGGGTATGACGCTGCTCGCGCGCGACGTGATGACGGCGGACGTAGAGACGGTTGACGCCGACGACGAGGTCGCGGAAGTCCTCGGGAAGCTCTCTCGACGGAAGTTCAACGGGTTTCCCGTCCTGGAGGACGGCGAACTCGTGGGCGTGGTGACCCAGCGGGACTTCGTGGACTTGTTCGAGCCGAGCGACCGCACGCTCTGGATTCCCATCGGCCTCCCGCCGTTCCTGGAGACGGTGGAGTACGCGTTCGACCTGTCGTGGGACGAGCTCGACGCGGAGCTCGATTTGGCGGCGGCCGCCGGGAAAGCAGTCCGCGAGGTGATGACGCGGGATGTGGAGACTGTGTCGCCGGACGCGTCTATCGACGACGTGCTCGACATCCTCGCGACGGACGACCCGAACGTGAACCGCGTGCCCGTGCTGGACGACGGCGACCTTGTGGGCATCATCACGCGCGAGGACGTGGTGCGCGCGCTCCGCGACGAGCGCGCATCGAAACCCTAACCGTCCCGTCGGTTCGACTCTCGGTGTGTCCCGGTATCGGAACCTCTCGTTGTTTCTCGTGCTCGCCGCGGCGTGGGGGGCGGCGTTCATGGCTATCAAGGCCGGATTGAGTTACTTTCCGCCCGTGTTGTTCGCGGCGCTCCGGTACGACGTCGCCGGGGTGTTGATGCTCGCGTACGCGGGGTACGCGACCGACCACCTGCTTCCGGAGGGGCGGCGGGAGTGGCTGGCGGTCTGGGTTGGCGCGG
>Ga0207813_100731_pt1 | contig 14981 bp, 15 predicted proteins | sample A23E3SouthBayCA_2_FD_187730 | JGI IMG/M metagenome (GOLD analysis project Ga0207813, IMG submission 187730) | Aerobic enrichment media microbial communities from Eden Landing Ponds, California, USA - A23 E3 (4) (SPAdes) | ecosystem: Environmental > Aquatic > Marine > Unclassified | place... | reverse complement strand
CCGCCGGGTCTCAGCAGAGAACGAGCGACGTGCCCGGCGCCAACCACTGCTGCCCGACGAACGCAACGCTCGTGGAACGAGCGTTAAGTTCGTCGCCTGAATCGAACATCGATCAAACGGCACCTCGACGGACAGCAGTTTCACTTACCGACGGTAATCTCGAAGCGCGCACCGCCGGAATCGCTCCCGGTGACGTCGATAGACCAGCCGTGAGCCTGGACGACGGTCCGGACGATCGCCAGGCCGAAACCGGACCCGTCGCCGGTTCCGGTCCCGAACTCGAAGACGTCCGCGCGCCGGTCCGGTGGAATGCCGGGGCCGTCGTCCGCGACGAAGACGCCACCGTCGAACGTGCCGACTCTGACGTGAGTGACTCCATCCGGGCGGTCCACGCCGGTGGCCGAGCCGCCCCCTCCGCCGCTCGCGACGGCAGTTTCCGCGGCGCGCGCGTCGGGGTCTGTCGCACCGTGCTCTACGGCGTTGAGAAAGAGGTTCTCGAAGACGCGCTGGAGGCGCTGGCGGTCGCCTTCCAGTCGTGTGGTCCCCTCGACCTGCAGTTCGACGGCGCCCGTGTCGAGGACGCGCCAGGCCGACTCGGCGAGGTCAGTCAGGTCGCACTCGACCGGCGCCTCGACGTCGGTGCTCCCGCGGGCGAGTTGCGGGAGGTGTTCGACGAACTCGTCGAGTCGGTCGTGGACCTCCGTCAGGTCCGCCAGCGACTGTTCGACCGCCGGGTCGGGGTCGTCGAGGTCCTGGTTGAGCAGTGCGAGGGCGGTGTCGGCCGTCGAGAGCGGGCCGCGCATGTCGTGGGAGACGACGTCCGCGAGACGTTCGAGCTGTTCGTTCTTCCGTTCGAGTTGCTCGTTTTTCCGGCGGAGTTGTCGCTCGCGGCGGTAACGCTCGGTGACGTCGAACAGGAGGAGGCCGCGCCCGACAGGCGCACCCGAGGACCCCTCCAGCGTCGAGATACTGATGGCGAACTTTCTGCGCTCGCCCTCGTGGACGGCGGCGAACTCCCGGCCGTCGAGTCGCTCCTCGATGGCGGCGAGGTCCGCACCCGCCTCGATATCCTCCGCGAGTGGCGGTGAATCGGCGGGTTCCGGTACGTCGGCGAGTGACGACGACTCGGCCAGCGCCGCGACGATGTCGGTTCTCGTCCCCTCCTCGATGCCGAGCAGGTCCCGCGCACGGCGATTGCTGTCGAGGACGCGGCCGTTCTCGTCGTAGGCGAGGATGCCGGCGTCGATCTCGTCGACGATGCTGTCGGTCGCGAGCGGGACGACGTCGAAGTGGCCGAACGTCCCGATAGCCACGGCGAAGATACCGCCCGTCAGGAGATACGCCAGCGGCGTCACTTCGACGGGGACACCCCAGAACTGAGCGGCGAGCGAGATGAGGGTGACGGCGACCGGTGCCGTTAGCAACAGCGCGTTCCGCCGGCGATAGAGGCGTTGCTCGGGACGGAAGGTGAACTCGGCGAGCAACGCGAGCATCACGAGCACGCTCGCAGTCGGGGCCACCCGCCAGACCAGTCCCAGCGGGCCCGGTGTCCGGTCGAACGCGGTCAACCCGCCGACCTCGACGAGTCCCGGGTCGGCCCAGACGAGCGACTGGAGTTCGAGTCCCGGGAGCGCCAGCGCGACGAGTCCGGCGACCGGGATCGCCACGAAACTGGCCGCCAGTGGCAGGAGGATCCGAGGCCGGACGAGCGAGCCCCGACCCGTCCAGACCAGGGTGAACCCGAGGAAAGCGAGCGCGTCGAGGCTGATCGCGACCGCGAAGACGTAGTACCACGCCAGCGTCGCGGTGAGTCCCCCCGCCAGGAGCGAGGCCGTGTACGCTTCCGCGGTGAGAAACGCCGTCGCCATGATGGCGGCCATCCACACCGAGCCCCGCACCTCGTAGCGGTAGAACAGCCACACGAACGGCACCATCAGCACGCCGGCGACGAAGTAAGTCGCCGCGACGGCCGTACCCAGCGATACCACGTCTGCTCGTGGGACTTCGGTGACAAAATTGTTTCGAGGTGATGCTCGTCGTCGCGGCTCGTGCGAACGGGAGACAGGTCCCACGTCAGCGCGTCGACGCATTCCAGTGTGTCGACGCACTCCAGCGGGTCGACGGGCTGTGGCAGGTCGACGAGCGAATTCTTTTGTGCCGGCCCGGCGAGTCCCAGGCATGGTCTCCAGGGACACGACAGTTCACGCGGGCGTCGTCGCGGTTTCCATCGCTGCACTGCTGGCCCTGAGCTGGGCGTTCCCGGACGTCGAGAGCCCGGTCCTGACGTTCGCGGTGCTCGTCTGTTACGGGTTCGTGCTCGCCGGTGCTCACCTCTTTCTCGCCTGGCTCGGTGACGACGGTATCGTGCCCGCCTCCTCGCGATGGCGCTTCGTCGGTCTGGTGGCTGGTGTGGTGGTCCTCGCGACAATTGCGGTTCTTACGGAGCCGATTTCGCTCGGTCCCGTCTCGTCGGACTTCGTCCTGACCGTGGTGGCTGTCGCCGGCATCCTGGCCTACTGGGTGCTCGAAGCGGGTTCCGGCTACGACGAGGCGACTGAAGGGTCGTGAGTGTACTGTACCTCTTCGACCTGCTCGCTAGCAGTCCGGTCGACCGCGACGCACAGTGACGGGTGAAAGCCCTCGGCACGCTCGCGGTCGCTGAGCGGGATATCCGCGCTCGGACAACCACACCGCCCCGCACTCGCGCGGATAGAGCCCGCTCAGGCGACTACATAAACGCGAGCGCGCCTCGCCCTTTCAGTCCGCCAGGGACCGCACGGCAGCGCGACCGCAACCGCACCGCGACGGCCTCACACCTCCCCAACCTCTTGCGCTCCTCGCTTCGCTGCGCTCGCTGCGGTGCTCATCCACCGTCAGAGCAAGCTCTGACGAGCCTTCGCTCGCTCCGCTCGCGAAGACCTCGCACGGTAGGTCTCGCGATGAAACGCTCGACAGCGCGCGCCGTTCTGTTTGTCGGGGCGGGGTTTCGTGCGGTTAGTCGGGGTGGTCGAGTACGTCCGTCAGTCGGCGCTGGCCTCGACGAGTTGCTCGGTTGGGTCCTCGCGAGAGACGGTGGCGCGGTTGGTGCGGGCGTCCTTGCTGACGCGGACCAGGTCCTCGGCGGCGCCGACGAGTTCGTCGTCGTGGCTGACCACCAGGATCTGCTCGACACCGTAGTCGCGCATCGCCCGGACCAGTTCGACCAGTTGCGAGACGTGTCCCGAGTCGAGGAACACGGTCGGTTCGTCGAGGATCAGCGGCGGCATCGGTGCGCCACCTTCGATCCCCTCTGCGAGGAGCCGATAGATCGCACAGCGCAGGCTGAGGTTGAACAGCGCGCGCTCGCCACCCGACAGTTGCTCGGGTTCGAGGGGTTCGCCGTCTTTCTGGTAGACCGTGAGTTCGTACTCGCCGGAGAGTTCGATTCGGCTGTAGGAATCGTTGCGATACACGAGGTCGAACACCTCGTTGAGCATCGCCTCGAGGCTCTCGACGTTCCGCCGGCGCAGTTCGGCCCGCAGGTCGCCGTACATCCGCTGGAGTCGCTCGGCCTCCTCGTACAGGGAGTCGAGCCACGCGACCCGCTCGGCGAGGTCCTCGCGCTGGGTGCGCAGGTTCTCGAGTTCCGTGATCTCGTTTTCGACAGCGCCGATGGCCCCCTGGAGTTCGTCGCGGCGTTCTCGAAGGTCGTCGAGGCGCGGCTCGACCTGTTCGAGGTACTTCTCGGCGCGGTCGCGCTCTTCCCGTGCGCTCTCGACCTGTGACTCGTCGAACTCCTCGCGCAGGTCGTCGCGGCGTTCGCGCAGGTCCACGTGCTGTTCGCGGCGCTCGTCGTTCAGTTCGTCGAGTTGCTCGCGGCGTTCACGCACTCGTTCGATCTCGTCGTCGGCGTCGGCGACCGTTTCGAGCAGGTCCTCGACGCGCTCCAGACGCTCGATGCGCTCGGAGAGTTCCGTTCGGGCTCCGTTGTGATCGCCAATACGCTCGCGACAGGCCTGGGCCTGTGCTTCGCGCTCCGCTGCGGCCTCGCGTTTCTCCTCGGCTTCGGCGTCGAGTTCGTCTGCTTCGTCGCGCAACTCCTCGACCCGCTTGATATTCGATTCGAGACCGGACTCGCGTTCTTCGACGAGTTGCGCGACGTTCTCGCGGTTGGTCTCGGTCTCGGCGACCGCGGTCTCGATCTCGACGAGGCGTTCGGCCCGCTCGACGCGTTCGGCGAGTGCGTCGCGGCGCTCCCGTGCGTCGGCCAGGTCCGATTCGAGGTCGGCGAGTCGCTCGCGGTCCTCGTCGATCGAGTCGACGTGCGGTGCGCCTTCGACGTCCTGCCCGCACTCGGGACACTTCCCCTCCGCGAGGAGCGCCTCGGCCTCCTCGATGGCTTCGCGCTGGTTCTCGACGTCGGATTCCAGTCCGGCGACAGTCTCGACCGCCTCGTCGCGCTCGGTTACCACCGACTTCCGGAACGACTCGGCCTCGCCGAACTCGACGTCGATTTCGGTGTCGGCGTCGGCATCGGCAGCGGCGTCGGCCGCCAGGTCGCCAGCGATGTCCTCGAACTCCGCCCGTAGCTCCTCGATCCGCTCGTCCAGTTCGTCGAGTTTCTCCCGGCGGCTGTCGAGTGTTTCCCGGGTCGCTTCGATGTCCGCTTCGAGTTCCTCGACCTCCTCCCGGTCGTCTTCGGCGGCCGTTTCGAGTTCGTCGGCCCGTTCGCGCATGTTCCCGGCCTCGCTCTCGTGGCCTTTCATCTCGACGCGGGCCTCCTCGATGGCCTCCCGGTGCTCGTCTTTCTCCGCTTCGAGGTCCTCGACCAGGTCAGCCACCGCGTCGACCGTCGCGTCGTCGGCCTCGTTCGCGTCGAGTGCTGTCTCGGGCAGGGTATCGTCGAGTGCCTCGGTCGCAGTCTCGCGTTCGTCACGCAGGTCGTCGATCTCGTCGGCGAGGTCGTCGCGTTCGCGTTCGGTCTCGGAGATGGCCTCTCGTAACTCCTCGACGTCGGATTCGAGGTCTTCGAGTTCCTCGCGGCGCTGTTCGTGCTCTTCGATCACCTCGACAGCCCGGTCGCGCGTCTCGACGGCGTTCTCGCGCTGGGTTTCGAGGTTCTCTATCTCCTCGTCGACTTCCGCGAGGTCGCTCCGCAGACCCGAGAGCCTGTCGTGGAGGTCTTTCTCCTCCTTTTCCTCGATCTGTTCGTCGAGGTTCTCCAGTGCGCCCTGTTTGTTCTCCCGCACACGGCCGACGCCGACGCGGGCGTCACTGGCACGGTCGCGGTACTCCTCTAACTTGCCCAGTTGCAGGAGCGAGTCGATCATGTCCTGGCGCTGGGCCGGCGAGGCGTTGATGAGTTTGTTCACCTCGCCCTGGCGGACGTACGCACAGTTGACGAACGCCTCGGCGTCCATCCGGAGCAGGTTCTCGATGTACGCACGAACGTCGCGAGCACCCTCGATGGGGCCCTCTGGTGTCTCCAGGACACACCGGGCGGTCGTCGCCCGCTCGCCGGTCGCGCGGACCCGGCGCTCGACGTGGTAGGACTCACCGCCGTGGGTGAACTCCAGTTCGATCTCGGCGTCGTCGGCACCGATGGTGACGATGTCGTCGAGGTTCGCGTCGAGGGCGTTCGACCCGTAGAGCGCGAAGAAACACGCCTCCAGCAGCGAGGACTTGCCGCTGCCGTTCGGCCCGTGGATGACCGTCACGCCCTCGTCCAGCCGCAGGTCCGCCTCCTCGTAACACTTGAAGTTCGACAGCCGCACGTACTCGAATTTCACAGGTAGTCCTCCAGCGTGGCGTCGCCGTCGCTTTCAGCCGTCGCTTCCGCTGTTTCGGCTCCGCCAGACGACGTTTCCGTCGATCCGGCGGGCTCCGTGGAATCAGCCGCGCCGTCCGACGCTTCGTCCGCACCGTCCGACGCTTCGTCCGCACCGTCGGCGGCTTCGGCTTCGACTTCGGTGTCGTCACTGCCGTCGCGGCCGTCACTGCTGTCATTCGCTGTCCCCTCGGGTTCGGATCCAGTCGGCGGTTCGTCGGTCTCCGCCGGTTCGACGGACGCGAACGTGTCGGCGTCGCCGGCCTCGACGAGTTCCGCGACTCGCCGCTGGACGGCCTCGTCGACGTTGGAGTCGGCGACGTCGCTCGCCCGCACGGTCTCGTCGATGTCGCGGGCGGCGTCGCTCAGCCCGAGTTCCCGGACCCGTTCGCGGACGGCGTCGTCGGGGTCGGCGAAACTCACCTCGCGTTCGGTCTCCTCGGCGAACTCACGGTGGTCGGTGACGCGGGTCACCAGCGCGCCGCGGTCGAGCGCCGCTTCCTCCACGTCGGCCGGTGCGACCGGCTCGCCCTCCCCTTCGATGGTGACCACCACGACCGCTTCCTCGACGTCGTACTGTTCGACCCTGTCGCGCACGCGGTCGACGCCCTCTCCAGCCGCGAGTTCGATATCGACGTAGACGAACTCGCGGGTGTCGAGCCCCCGGCGGCGGATGTCCACCTCGCCGTCGAAGGTGACGAGGTTGTAGCCCCTGTCCTCGCGCTCGGCGGCGCTGGCACGCTCGGTCGACCCGCAGTAGGTGACCCACGTTCCCTCTATTTCTGCCGTGCCGGGGTCGTGGTTGTCGCCGAGCAGGAGTGCGTCGAACGCGACGTCTGCGGGGTCGAGGATCTCCCGGGCGTCCCACTCGCCGAAGTCGAACGGCTCGAACAGCCCGTGGGTCACGAGCGCCGCGTGGTCTACGTCGTGGGGTTCGAAGGCGGGTTCGAAGTTCTCCCGGCGGGCGCGCGGGACGAAATCGAGCCCGTAGAAGGCGGTGTCGCCGACGACGACCGGTTCGTCGCCCAGACGCGTGGCGAGCCCGAGCGACTCGTAGAGGTCGAGCCACTGTGCCGAGCGCTTGGCCTCGTGGTTGCCGACCACGGCCAGGACGGGGATCCCGGCGTCGTCGAGGGTCCGCAGAACCGAGAGTGCACCGAGGATATCGCCCAGGTCGGGCCGCCGGTCGTGAAAGAGGTCGCCGGAGTGGACCACCGCGTCGACGTCGTCTTCGATGGCGTCCGCCGCTACCTGTCGGAACGCTTCGAGGAAGTCCTCCCGGCGTTCGGGCCGGTGATACTGCCGATAGCCCAGGTGCGTGTCGCCGGTGTGGATCACGCGTGTCATCTGACAGCCGGTAGGCCAGCCCCGCCTAAAGAGGTGTCGTGCGCACGGTGAAAGTGGAGCGGGCGGTCGAGCTCACTCGATGTCGAGTGTGGTGTCGGTCACTCGATGTCGAGCGTGTAGATGCGCTTTCGTGCGTCGGCAAACGAGAAGCGCGAGTCGACGACGTCGACTTCTTCGAGGCGGTTCAGTGCGTAGCGAACGGTCCGGGGCGGCAACAGCGTCTCCTCGGCCAGTTCGCTCTGGGTCAGTGCCTCGTTGTACTCCAGGGTCTTGGCGACGAGTTTCGCGCTCGGCGGCAGTTCGGCCACCGCGTCCCAGCCACTCTCCCCCTCCGCACCCTCGGGCTCCGCAGTCTCTGACGTGCTCATCGTACCCCCCGATACTGAATACAGCGTAATAATATTTCCCGTTTCGAAATAACCCGGGAGAATCCTGCGGCAAAATACGCGGCTGCCCGGCCTCCGACGGGGAGGGTCGTCTGCCGGGCGGCCGACGGGTGGCAGACGGGAGCCGTCGAAACCGGTCGCATTCGGGCCAGAGTCGGGTGAATCGTGCAGAACGGCGATTGTTACGACCCGAAACCTCTTATTATCCCACCCACTAGGGGCGGTGTAATGACCGACACCGTGGACGAGGTGGACCTGCCGTACGACGACGACGCGTCGCAGCAGGACAAGATCGAGGCGCTGGAGGAGCGCCTGGAGGTGCTGGAGAGCCAGAACGAGGAGATGCGCGACAAGCTCCTCGACGCGAACGCCGAGAACAACAAGTACCAGCAGAAGCTGGAGCGGCTGACCCACGAGAACAAGAAGCTCAAGCAGTCGCCGCTGTTCGTCGCCACGGTTCAGGAGATCACGGACGACGGGATCATAATCAAGCAACACGGCAACAACCAGGAGGCCATCACCGAGGTCACCGACGAGATGCGCGACGGCCTCGAACCCGACTCCCGCGTCGCCGTCAACAACTCTCTCTCTATCGTCAAGAGTCTCGACGACGAGACCGACGTCCGCGCCCGCGTCATGGAAGTCGAAGAGTCCCCCGACGTCACCTACCAGGACATCGGTGGTATCGAGGAACAGCTCGACGAGGTGCGCGAAACCGTCGAGATGCCCCTCGAGAACCCCGGTATGTTCGAGGAAGTCGGCATCGACCCGCCGTCCGGGGTCTTGCTGCACGGCCCGCCCGGCACCGGCAAGACGATGATGGCCAAGGCCGTCGCCAACCAGACCGACGCCACGTTCATCAAGATGGCCGGCTCGGAACTCGTCCACAAGTTCATCGGCGAGGGCGCGAAACTCGTGCGGGACCTGTTCGAACTCGCCCGCCAGCACGAACCCTCCGTCCTCTTCATCGACGAGATCGACGCCATCGCGGCCAAGCGGACCGACTCGAAGACTTCGGGCGACGCCGAGGTCCAGCGGACGATGATGCAACTGCTCTCGGAGATGGACGGTTTCGAGGACCGCGGCGAGATCCGCATCATCGCCGCGACCAACCGCTTCGACATGCTCGACCGTGCCATCCTCCGCCCGGGCCGCTTCGACCGCCTCATCGAGGTGCCCAAGCCCGACGAGGCCGGTCGCGAGCAGATCTTCCGCATCCACACGCGCGACATGAACCTCGCGGAGGACCTGGACTTCGAGAAACTCGCCAGCGAGACCGGCGAGGCCTCCGGTGCCGACGTCAAGGCCGTCTGTACCGAGGCCGGGATGTTCGCCATCCGCGACGAGCGCACCGAGGTCCGCATGGAGGACTTCGTCGAGGCCTGGGAGAAGATCCAGGCCGAAGAAGAGGAAGAGGACGTCTCGCGCACGTTCGCGTAGGTCCGTTACGTTCTTTCCACGGTACGTGTCTCCACTCGCTTGCGTCGTAGTCGAATTCCGTTCCTGCGCCGATCACACGACCTGAGCTGCTGCCGATCCGTGCCCCGAAGACTGGGTGAGTCGCGTACGGCCGTCGACCCTGTGATTTTTCACCTATGGCATCGAAGCCATAGCAAGGGATAGCACCCTATCACCCGGTCGACGACTGGTCGTACACCGAGGACGGGAAGGTCGTCAAAGTAACCATCGCCACGACCGACGACGACGCGTACCCCAGCGGGTGGCGCTACGCGCTCCACTACGGGACCATCGACGGAGAAACGGTCCTCAGATACGACAACGCCCACGAAGAGACGAAGGGGCACGAGAAACACGCCGGTGACACGGTAGAGCAGATCGACTTTCCGGGCATGACGGCGCTGTACGAGCGGTTCCTCGAGACGATCCGGGAGGATTTCGACGACTTGCCGCGGTGACCGTGGGAGGTGCCATCAGCGAGAGAACATATGACGAAACTCAAAATCACCGTCGGTAGCGTGGACGAACTGGCAGAGCGAACAGCGGAGCGACTCGCGGCCATCGAGTCGGGAACCGATCCCGAGGACCTCGGGGAGTCGCAACCGGAACTCCGCTTCGGGTCCTACAGCGAGTTGTTCGACCTGCTCAGCGAGCAGCGTATCGAACTGCTGGAAGCGGTCGCAACTCACGAGCCGGGGAGTATCAGGGCGGCAGCCGACCTGGTCGAACGCGATTACAAAACGGTCCATCGACAACTCAGTGAGCTGGCGGAACTCGGGGTCATCGAGTGGGCCGACGCGAAATCCGGGACTGCGAAGAAGCCGCTGTTCCCCTACGACGGACTCGAAATCGACCTCGATCTGGTCGACGGCGCACGACGGGATCCCGCGGCAGTCTGAACGGTTGCGTGACGGCTGTAGCGAACACTTCTGGTCCGTACCAGCTCCACAGGCCTAAGTCTGTAGACTCCGAGCGTAGCTGTATGAACGCGTTCGACCGATTCGACCAGTTCGACCACCCGGCGTGGCTGACTGCCACCGGCACGCTCGCCAGCTACGGACTGATACTGCTCTTCCTGTTCGCTCTGCTGTTCATACTGCCGTATCTGGCCCTCGTTCTGGTGTTCTGACCCTGGTATATCGTCACACGGGGCCGACAGTGATTTGTTGCCGGCCCATCCCAACCGAACCAACGGGTAGGCGACTGATGCTCAGCTAATTCCTGTCCCCGTAGTGACCTCGCATCACGAGCAGCCATCCGAACTACAACCGACAGCCATGAGTCTACCCGAACGAGACGAAATCGACCCCGAGTACCGTTTCGATCTGACGACCATCTACGAGACGCCGGACGACTGGACCGCGGCCGCCAGCGAACTCGACGGCGAACTCGACGCACTCGAAGCCAGCGCGGCGGGTCCCCTGGAGACGACGGACGACCTGCGGGCGTTACTCCAGTCCATCGAGGAGTGCTACCGCCGCAAGCAACGGTTGAAACTGTACGTGAACCTGGCGAACGCCATTGGCCGGGACGACGCGCCGCGCTGGGAGCGGTACCACGCCCTCGAATCGACCCACGAAGAACACGTGGCGACGGCTCTGCGGCGTCTCCACGACGACGAGGCACTCGACGCCCTCGCCGCCGAACTGGACGACGACCGGTGGTACGTCGAAGACGTCTCGCGCACGTTCGCGTAGCGCCGCTTTTTGACGGTGTCGGCCGGTCTTCCGGTCTCTCTCTGCGTCGTAACAGACTTGTATACGCGGCCGTATACAGACGTATATGAGCAAGAGCATCCGGGTCGCTGACGACACTCACGCGGCGCTCGCCTCGCTGAAGGGGGAAGACGAGACGTTCGACGAATTGCTCTCCCGACTCCTCGCCGAGCGACGGGAACTCGTCAGCGAGGGCGCGGGTCTGTGGGAGGGAACCGACGCCGCCGAGGGCGCCCGGAGAGCACGCAAAGAGATGAAAGACGGCGTCGGGACTCGATGACAGTTTACGACAGTAGCGTCCTCATCGAGTATCTCGACGGGAATCCGGCCGTCGTGGAGTACGTCGAGGCCCACTTCGACGAGCGGGCGGTCGCACCGCCGCTGGTCGCCTTCGAAGTGTACCAGGGCGAAGTCTTCAAATCGGGACCTGCGGACTTCGACGCCGTCGACTCCGCGCTAGAGTGGGTCACGATAGTCGACGAAACACCGAAGTTGGCTCGCGCGGCCGCAGAACTCCAGAACGAACTCCACCAGCAGGGACAGGTCCTCACGGCCCGTGACGCGTTCATCGCAGGGACCGCGAGAGGTCTCGGTGACTCGCTCGTCGTCGCAGATTCGGATTTCGAGATCGAGGGCCTCACTGCTGTCCTCGACGTCGAGTTTCTGTAACTGCACCCCTCTGGACGAGAGCCGTTTTACCGGTACTCGCGGCCCCCATCACTAAGGCCACTGCCCGAGAACGACCGGTATGAACGCGCTCGACCGCTTCGACCGGTTCGACCACCCGGCGTGGCTGACCGCCGCCGGCACGCTCGCCAGTTACGGCCTGATACTCGTCTTCCTGTTCGTCCTGCTGTTCGTATTGCCGTATCTAGTCCTCACACTGGCGTTCTGACTCGGGACTGGCTGTTGGCGGACTCGCTCTCGGCACCCGGTTTCACTTTCAGTCCGCGCGGCTGACAGTTATATCGGTGGCTCTCGAACCGGGAGTATGGCACTCTCGGAGGTCACGTACTTCAGCGAAGACGTCGGGCGAACGGTCGACATGTACGAGACGGTCTTCGGCACCGAACCGTCGGTCCGGGACGAGGGGATAGCGCTGTTCGAACTCGGCGAGACGACAGTGATGATCCACGAGGCGGTGGAGTCGGACGACGGACGGCCGCCGAACGAGGACCACCCCGCGGTGACCGTCGACGACCTCGACGCACGGTTGGAGGCGCTCGTCGACGGAGGCTTCGACGTCGTCTCCGAGCCCGAAGAGTACCGCTGGGGACGGGCGGCCTACGTGCGCGACCCGGACGGCCGACTGGTCGAACTCACTGCGGAGTGAACGACCCCGGCCGCGGGCGCGGTCGTCATGAGTGTGGCCGGAACAGCCGCTCAGTTCACGATGTCGGCGATGCGCCGCGGCTCGCCCGAGAGCGCGGGATCGTCCTCGACCAGTTTGAGCACCTCGTGGTCGGTCACGTCGGGGTAGGGCTTCTGGACGGCGTCCTCTATCAGCGACTTCTCCAGACGGAAGTCGTGACCCTCGTAGACCACGTCGACGCCCTGGTCGTCGAACGAAAGGACCGTCATACCGGGCGGTAGGCAACAGTCGCTTAAATACTTGGAGGTGCCGAGCCGGGCGCACTGGTGGACCAGTCAGCCGGGCGATGGAGACGAGCGACTTGCCCGTCAGACGAGCGTCAGACACACGGCAGACGCGGCGTGAGGCTTTAAGACGCCCGAACACGCTATGTGGACTGTGTCTTTGCGCTCGGCCCGCCTGGACGAACTCGCCATCCCCGACGGCACGACCGTCGAAGAACACGACCTCGTGACGGACGGCGACGTGGTCGTCGGCGGCCAGAGCACCGTCGAGTTCGGGGTCCGCGGTGTGGACGTCATGGCGGGCGAGCGCGTCGAGTTCGGCGGCCACATCGAGGCCGAGGGCGACTGCCGACTCGACATGTGGAGTCAGGTCGCCGAGGACGTCCTCGTGGGCGGTGACGCCTACGTCGGCGAGCGTGTCAGCGTCGACGGCGACCTGCGAGTCGCCGGTAACGCCGACATCGGCGACGACGTCGACATCGGCGAGACCTTCGAGGCCAGCGGCCACATCGAGATCCGCAACCCGATGCCGACGGTCGTCTTCCTCGTCGTCTACCTCTCGCAACTCCTCCGGATCGGTGAGGAGGAAGCAGCCGAAGACCTCGCCGACCAGTTGCTCGAAGCCGACGAGGGCGAGGCCCAGCCGGTCGTGATCCCGCGGAGCGCTCGCGTCAGCGACGACGCCTGGCGCGTCTCGACGCCCGCGACGATCGGCGAGGAGTGCCGACTCCACGGGAACATCCGCGCCGAATCCATGACCGTGGGTGCGGAGACCATCGTCTTCGGCAGCCTTCGCGCGAAAGACGACGTGGCCGTCGGGAAAGAGACCGAGATCAAAGGTGACGTGACGACGCGGGGCGGCGACGTCCGGATCGAGGAGGACGCCCACATCTGGGGCGACGTCTCCGCCGAGGACGTCGAACTCCACGAACACGCGGTCGTCGAGGGGACCATCCGCGTGAGCGGCGAACTCACGCAGGTCCGCGACGCGCTCGGTCCCGAACCCGCGGACGAACCTGCAACCGACGACGAGGAGGTCGACGAAGACGAGGCGACCCCCGCAGCGCCCGAATCCCATACGGAGAACGACGACGAGGACGTCGAAAGCGACGTCGGGACCGACGACGGTGCCGAGATCGACATCGACGACGCCGAGGAAACGCACGCCGATGGTGCCGACGACGAAGAGGACGCTGAGAACAGCGAGACCGACGCCGAACCGCCGACGATCGAGAGCCGCGAGAAGATCGAGGAGTCACTCGACGGAGTCGTCCCGATGATCGGCGAGAGCCCCGATCCAGAACCCCGGAGCGCCCACGACGAGGACGCCGAGGTCACCTCCGACGCGGACTGACCGACACGCGGACGCCGCCAGCGCAACATTCGTGACAGTCGTTACACAGTATCGGAAGATATACCTGTCACTGTAAAGAACAGCGGGCGATGACCGGGTACGGGAAGGCCGTCGGTTTCGAGACGGTACTCTACAGGGCGGGCATGGTCGCGATAGCGTCGGGGATCGCACTCGCGCCGGAGTCGAGTATCGCCCTCAGTGGCGGGATCGCCCTGCTGGGTCTCGTGACAGTCATCGGGTACGTCTCCGTGCAGGCCGACGGCGTGATGGACGCCCACGGCCTCGACGACGTTCTGGGGGTCGTTCAGTACGGCGCGTTCCTCTCTATCGTCTTCCTCGGTGGCGTATACATGATCCCGAGTCGGTTCCACGATCACCTCTACGTCCCCGCCGGGTCGATGGCCGCCGCGCTGGTCGCCGGGATCACTATCGGCGGGGTCCGGTATCTCTCCAGCGGGCGGCCGTTTCGCGTGCCGTGACCGCCCGCGGGAGTGAACGGACCGAAAGGCGTTTTCGAGCGTCCCGAGTAGCGAAGCTATGCTCTCTATCGCGCTCGCCGGGAAACCCAACGCCGGCAAGTCGACCTTCTACAAGGCGGCGACGATGGCCGAGGTGGACGTCGGCAACTACCCGTTCACGACCATCGACGCCAACCGCGGGGTGACCCACGTCCGCACCGACTGCCCCTGTCTCGACCGCGAGGAGCGCTGTGGCGCGGAGAACTGCCACGACGGCAAGCGCTACGTCCCCGTGGAGTTGCTCGACGTCGCCGGACTCGTCCCCGGTGCCCACGAGGGGCGCGGACTGGGCAACCAGTTCCTCGACGAGCTCACGAACGCGGACGTCATCCTGCACGTCGTCGACGCCTCCGGCGGGACCGACGCCGAGGGCGAACCCGTCGAAGTCGGCGAGCACGACCCCGTCGAGGACCTGCAGTTTATCGAGGAGGAGATGGACCTCTGGCTGGCGAGCATCGTCGAGCGCAACTGGGAGTCAGTCGAGCGCGCCTCCCGCTCGCCCGATTTCGACATCGACGACCAGCTCACGGGGATGCTCACCGGCGTCGGCGCGACGGAACTCGACGTCGCCCGCACCCTCCGGGAGATCGACTACCCCGAGGACCCGATCCAGTGGACCGACGACCATCGCGAGGCGCTCGCGAGCGAGATCCGCCAGCGCACCAAACCCATCGTCGTCGTCGCGAACAAGGCCGACGTCGCCCCGCCCGAGAACATCCAGGCACTCAAAGAGCGCAACGCGGCGACCATCCCCGTCACGGCCGACGGCGAACTCGCGCTCCGCCGGGCCGCCGAGGCAGG
>Ga0207813_100728_pt1 | contig 15135 bp, 17 predicted proteins | sample A23E3SouthBayCA_2_FD_187730 | JGI IMG/M metagenome (GOLD analysis project Ga0207813, IMG submission 187730) | Aerobic enrichment media microbial communities from Eden Landing Ponds, California, USA - A23 E3 (4) (SPAdes) | ecosystem: Environmental > Aquatic > Marine > Unclassified | place... | reverse complement strand
CCGGTCTTGCGGCCCACGTCGTCGTCCAGGTCGATGCACAACACCAGCAGCATCACGCGTCTGTTGGCGAGCCCACCATATGGGTTTTCGGCATCGTTTCCTGGCCGCGCTGATCAGACAGGGTGCCGACCACAGAACCGATCGCACGATGCGAGATCGACAGGCGAGCGTCTTAGCCCTGGAACAGCCGATACGCACCCGTTCCGACCGCGACCGGTTCGACGGTGCCCGTCGGCGTCTCCGATTCGACGTAGATCTCGGAGACGCCGACGCTGTTGCCGGCGCGGACGACTTCGGCACGCGCGGTCAGGTCGCCCGAGGCCCGACGCAGGTAGTTGACGTTGAGGTTGATCGTCGCGACGCCGCCGCCCACCGGATCGGACAGCGACGGTCGCAGCGCGACGCCACCCGCCGTGTCCGACAGCGTCGCGGCAATCCCGCCGTGGATCGTCGGCGGGTCGGTCGTATTCGTGAGCTTCTCGTCGTAGGGGACCGTCATCGTGATCGTGTCGGCGGTGAATTCCTCGACCGAAACGTCCAGCCACGAGAGATACCCGTGCTCCTCTTCGATGTGATGGCAGATCAGTTCCTTCGTCTCCGTCGTGAAATCGCCCGTCATAGGTGCTGCTGTGTTCCGGACGGATTTGTAGGCTCGGGTCTACGCCGGCTTCCGTCCGACCAGCAGTTGAAACCGGGTGTCGGGGACGTCACGGATCTCCGCGTCGGCGAACCCCGCCGATTCGAGTGCCGACAGATATTCCGATTCGGTGTAAGTGTTGCCGACCTCGGACATACTCAACATGTGCATACCGAACCGCTCGGCGACTTCGGCGCGACCCAGGACCCATTCGGCGGCGACGAACGTCCCTCCGGGTTCGAGCGCCTCGAAGACGTTGCCGAAGTACTCGTTGATCTCCGACAGCGACAGCGAGACCGTCATGCGGGCGCTGAAGACGAGATCAAATCCGTCGGGAAGCGACTCGCGGGCGTCGCCCTCGACGATATCGAGATCCAGTTCCTCGTGGTGGTCGGCCAGCAACTCCAGCACCGATCGCTGGTCGAGCAGCGTCACGTCCGCACCGCGGCGGGCGAACTCGGCACCGAACCGACCCGGACCGCCGCCCACGTCGAGCACCTGGCCGGGGCGCGGATGGACGTGCTCGGCCGCCGTGACGATGGCTCGGAGAGTGCCTTCCGGCACCGACGCCATCGCGCCCATGTAATTTTTAAACTCCTCATCGCTCGGCTCCGGGGCCGAGCCGGTTCGCATCGTCTCCGGGAGGCGGATGTAGTTCTCCAGCGAATCGACCCGGTGTGGCAGGATGCCACGCGCTGTGGGCGGCGTCTCGGGATCGAACCCGCGCAGTTCCTCGGTCGGGATGTACTCCTCGTCGGATTCCTGGGTGTAGCCCGCATCGGCCAGCGCTTCGAGGACAATCTCGGCGGCCCGGTCGGTGATACCCGCGTGCTCGGCGACGGCGTCGGGTCGGCGCTGGCCCGCGAACAGTGCCTCGAACACGCCGGTCTCGCGGCAGGCCCACAGGAGAAACACCTCGTGGTGTCTGTCGTAGATCGCGTCTGAACCCATGGTTGGCGTTCAAACTGACTGTCAAAAAGTATTCGGGGGAATCCCACGTCGGCAGCATCTCGACGCCCAGTCACGGCGTCCGCTACGACGACCTACTCCGGGGTCACCTCGAAGGTCATATGGCAGGCCGGGAGCCGACGCACGGGATGGTTGTCCAGGTACGACAGATGCGGTCGGATCTCGAACTCGGGTTCGTCGTCCTCCATCTCGAAGAGAGAGGGATACACGTCGATGAAGTGGTATCCTGGCTCGCCGGTGGCTTGTAGGACAGTTCGGACTGTCGGACTACGGAGGTCCTCGCTGGCGCCACAGGCGTACCCCAGCGGCGCGTTGTCGTAGACGAAAAACGGCGCGCTCTCGTAGGCGGTCCAGCCGATGCCCGAAAGCTCGATCTCGATCTCGGTTCCGACGGGGCCGCTCGTCGGCTCGAACGTCTCGATCGAGGGCTGCATCATGAACCCGGTCGCCGCGACTGACTGGCCGTCAACTTCTGCGAGGACCGGGCGCGTCGACCCCTCCGCGGGCGGGACCTCGAACTCGACCTGGAATCGGCCGTCGGCGTCTGTCGTCACCGCCGGCAGGATTCCGGGCCGGGCCGTCGGCGTCACTTCGAGCCCGCGGATACCCTCGCCGACGTGCTGGTACCACTTGAGATCGACCTCCGTCCGCGCCGGGAACTGCCGACCCGTGATGATCGCCTGCGTGCCGGCCTGGCCGTACTGCGGCGTCACGTCCAGTTCGGCGTCAGTGTCTGCGTCGAGTTCGGGGTAATGGGCCTCGATGGGACTCTCTTCGAAGAGCGTGTCGACCCACGCTGTCGGCGGCGTCTCGGCCGGCTCGGTCACTTCGACCGTCCAGGCGTTCGCGCGGTCGCCGCCGACCGATCCGAGCGGCGACTGGGTGTTGTTCGCGACGAACGGCACGCCGCGGTAGTTGCGCCAGACCTGAATGACGTGTTTGCCTGGTGGGCCGACCGCCCGAACCTGTGCGGTCGCCGTGCCCCGGTTGCGAACGCCCGTGACGAACCCGACGAACTGGTTGTCCCAGGCGATCTGGAAGTTGTTCGACTCGACGGACGGGCCGATCCCGTACCCTCGGACCACGAACGCATCGCCCATCGGCGCCTCCGTCCGATCGATCTCGAACCATGGCCGAACTTCGAACTCCGCCCGCGCGAGGACGCTATCGCCGTCCTGAAGCGTAATCTTGTGGGTGCCGCCGTAGTCTTCGGGGACCGTCCAGCTTGTTTCGAACGCGCCTCGTTCGTCGGTCCTGACGGTCGTGATCGTCTCAGTTCGGGGCTGGTACTGCGGCCCGACGACCCGATTGGCTCCGATGATGGCCCACTCCCCATCGCTCGTCTGCCAGACGAGGTCGTACGTTTCGTCCGTGGGGAACTCCCGCCCGCGGATCGTCAACTCGTCGCCGACGTATCCGTCCTCGTCACTCAGTTCGAGCGTCCCCCGCGCGTCACCCGTTCGCCGGTCCGCAAGCCGATCTTGCAGTTCCGAGGAGAGGTCGGAGTCGTCCATACTCGTCGTTCAGCACCTGGGAGGAAATAGCTTGGCTCGGCCGGGATCGACCCCGAACGGACAGTCACACGACTAGCAGAACGACGCCGCTCGCCACGACGATCCCGAGCACGATCGCGACGAGGTGGCCCAGTTTCCGCGTCCCAAGCGCCCATGCCAGCGCGGCCTTGACGAACGTGTTGGCGATTGCTGCGATGACGATCCCGGTGGTCGCGACCTCCGCGGAGACGGTCCCCTCAGCGGCGAGTCGGCTCAGCGTGAGCGTCATGGCGTCGACGTCCGCCAGCCCGGAAAAGAATGCCGTCGCGTAGATCCCCGACGCGCCGAGCCACTCGTTGGCGTACTCGGAGACGAGCAGGACAACAGCGAAGATCGCACCGAACAAAAGCGCCGGCCGGAGCCGGAACGGGTTCTCCAGTTCGTCCGGTTCGATAGATTCCCCGGCGGTCGTCCGCCAGTACAGCAGGACTGCGGCGACTATCCCGACGGCCGTCATCGCACCCAGCGGCAGGGCGACGGAAGACAATAGCGCGGGATTGACGACAGCGACCTCGATGAGCGCCCGCGGAAACATGACGATCGAGGCAGTCACGACCGCGAAGGCACAGACGTGATACAGTGACCTGTTCTGGACGGTCTTTTCCGCCATCGAGACCGTCGTCGCCGTCGAGGAGACGAACCCGCCCACGACACCCGTGATCGCGATCCCGCGCTCCGGCCCCAGGACGCGTCCGAGCACGTACGCGACGAACCCGAGCCCGGTGACGAACACGACCATCAGCCAGACGAAGCGCGGATTGAGGCCGTACAGCGCCTCGAGTTCGCGGTCGGGAAGCGCGGGCAGGACCACGAGCACCACGAGCACGAACTTCGCCGAAGCGAGCCGTTCGCTGCGCTCGATCCGGTCGGCGAACTCGTGGATCGGGTCTTTGATCGTGAGCAATACGGTGACCGCGCCGCCGACGACGACCGCGAGCGTGGCCGCCTGCTGGGAGTGCATCGTCATCGCCCCGAGCAACACCGTCAGCAGCGCGGCCGCGACCGTCGTGAGGCCGATGTCCCGTTCGTAGACGACCCGGGCGACGTACGCAACCGTCAGCGGGATCGCGAACACGGCGAGCGCGGCCGGGAACGCATCGGGAAAAAAGCCCCAGACGAGCGCGCCGTACAGCGCGAACAGCGGGAAGGTCCGGCTGCCGGCGATCGCACCCGCGGACTCGCTTTGCTCGCGCTCGATCCCGATGAGCGCCCCAAGGCCGAACGCGACCAGCAGGTGGAGGACGACTTCCGCCAGCGGGTCCGCGACTGGATCGACCATCGTCTAGACGTTTCGGCGCAGGTATTGTCAAACGACCGGCCACCGGCGACGTCCGGCACGCGAGTGAAAAATCAGTCGCCGCGTACTTCCCCGGCGACGTCTTCGAGCAGTCGGTACTTCGCCGGCGAGTAGGCGATCACGCGCACGTCTTCCAGGGTGTCGGGCTCGTAGGCCGCGATCTCTTCGCACACCAGCCGCGCCCCGTCCTCGAACTCGAAGGCGGCTGCTCCCGTCCCGAGGATTGGCACGACCAGCGATTCACAGCCGAGTTCGTCGGCTGTCTCGAGGCTGTTTCGAGTCGCATCGCGGATGCTCTGGTCGGTCGCGCGGCCGTCGTCGTAGTGTGGCATCGCGGCCGCGTGGATGACGTACTCGGCGTCGAGTTCGTAGGCGTCGGTGACGGCCACCTCGCCGAGGTCGACCGGCCCCTTCGAGGTGGCTTCCTCGTTGATCGGGCCGTTCGCGCCGCGTCGAAGTGCCCCGGCGACGCCGCTGCCCATCTGCAAGCTCGTCCCGGCAGCGTTGACCAGTGCGTCGGCGCGCTGTTCGGCGATATCTCCCTGAACGGTGGCGAACTCCATACCTGCGAATAGAAACGCCCGACAGTAAAATCTCACCTCGTTCCCGGAAGCCGCCTACTCGACAGCGTCCATCGCCGCCTCGAGCGTGAACGACCCCTCGTAGAGTGCACTCCCGACGACGACCGCGGCTGCGCCGGCTTCTGCCAGCGCCCGCACGTCCTCGATCGTCGCGACGCCGCCGCTGGCGACCACCGGGATGTCGACGGCTTCGACGACCCGACGGACCGGCTCCGTCCGGACGCCGTCGAGTTGCCCTTCCACGTCGACGTCGGTAAAGAGGATCCCGCCGGCTCCCAGGTTCTCGTATCGTTCGGCGGCTTCGGCCGGGTCGAGACCGGTGCCCTCCGTCCAGCCGGAGACGACGACCTCGCCGTCCTTGGCGTCGAGACTCACGAGCACGCTTTCGGGGTGTACGTCGCTGATCTCGGCGACGATCTCGGGGTTCTCGACGGCGGCCGTGCCGAGGATGACCCGGTCGACGCCCCCGTTGAGGAGTCCGACCGCGTCCTCGACGGTTCGGATCCCGCCGCCGAGCTGGACGTCCACGTCGACGGCCTCGCGGATCGCCTCGATCGCGGCGGCGTTCTCGCGCTCGCCCTCGAACGCGCCGTCGAGATCGACGAGGTGGAGCGTCCGTGCGCCCGCCTCGACCCACCGCCGGGCGGCCTCGACCGGATCCCCATAGGTCTTCCCGGTCCCGCGCTCGCCGCCGACCAACTGGACGACCTGGCCGTCCTGCATGTCCACGGCAGGGACGACCTCGAACTGTTCGAACATGCCTCTCTCTGGGAGCAGGCGGGGCAAAACGGGTTCGATTCCGTCTACGGTGTCGTCCGGACGTCCAGTTCGTCGTCACACCAGTTCCGTCGCTATCCAGGGTTCACCGCTGCTGTGTCAGGTTCGCCGCCGGAGGTATCGTGCGGCGACAAGCGGGGCGACGAGCAGTGTCACGGGCACGAGTATCCAGATCCGGCCGGCAAGCACGTCGTAGTCGGCCAGCAGGACGGCCCAGGATTTGCCCACGACGTAGTGGCCAAAGCCAAACTCGAACGCGAGCGTCAGGACCGTCCAGAGGCCGCCGACGGCCAGCAGCGTCCGCCGCTCGGCCTCCTGGGCGAACCGCTCGACGTACAGTACTGCGACGATTGCGACCGCAACGGTAAGCAGGAGCGTGCTGAGGACGTGTGCCCCCGCGTCACCGAGCGAGGGGGCTAGCACCGCCTCGCGGAAGATACCGTTGAGTACCGCCAGGACGGCCAGTCCGGCCCAGACGGCCAGCGCCGGCCCGAGCAGGCGACGCCACGAGGATCGGATCTGTGTGTTGACCTGTGATGTAGGCGCTTCCATGCGATGACAGACGCGTCCGGCCGATATGAAACCGTATTGACGCGTGTCAGCAGGTGCCTCTCGATGCCGAGACGCGACGTAGCGGCAGGGACCGAACGTGTCTTTTCGGTCCCCCGCGTACCCCCGACATGCGCGCGTTTCGGATCGCCTACGACGGCCGTCCGTTCCACGGGTTCCAGCGCCAGCCCGACGTGTCGACGGTGGCCGACACGCTGCTCTCGGCTCTCCGCGAACTGGATGTCCCCTTCGATGGCGATACGCCGCCGGGGTACGCCGCGGCGGGCCGGACTGACGCCGGCGTCTCGGCGCTCGCCCAGACGGTCGCCTTCGAGGCCCCGGAGTGGCTCTCTCCGGCGGCGTTCAACAGCGCACTCCCTGCAGATGTCCGCGCGTGGGCACACGCCGACGCTCCGGACGGCTTTCACGCCACGCACGACGCGACAGAGCGGGGGTACACCTATCATCTCTATGCACCCGGGGTCGATCGCTCGCGAGCGCGTGACGGAGCGCGACTGCTCGCCGGCGAACACGACTTTCACAACCTCACGCCGGACGAGACCGGAACCGTCCGGGATCTCACAATCGAGGTCGAGCGCGACGGGCCGTTTCTCGTCTGTCGGTTCCGGGCTGGGGGGTTCGCACGGCAGCTCGTCCGGCGACTCGTGACGCTGCTGGCGTCGTTCGCCCGCGGCGAGGCCGACCGCGACCGGATCGAGCGCGTGCTCGGCCCCGAACCCCTCCCTGGACCCGACGGGGTCGGTCCCGCGCCGCCGGAGCCGCTGGTGTTGACCGACGTCGACTATCCCGAACTGAGGTTTCAGCCCGACGAGAACGGGACGGCGAGCGCTCGCGAGATCTTCGGACAGCGCCACCGGGAGCTGCGCTCGCAGGCCGAGGTCGCGAGGTCGATCCACCAACGGCTCCCGACAGATCCCGACTGACCGACTACTGCAGCCGAGAGGTACAAACCGCTCCAGGCCCGAGAGAAAGCCGATGGATCGATCACAACTCGTGACGGGAGGCCTGCTCCTGGCCGCGGTCGTTCTCGTCCCCGGGATCTCCAACTACGCGCTGACCCAGCTCGGGTACGGGACGCTCGGCACGGCGATCTGGTACGGCGGATACGGGATCGGCGTCGTCCTCGTCTGGGCGCTGTGGCTCCGCCCGCTGGACATCTCCGGCCCGAACGACCGCGACTATCCCGAGGAGTGATGCACGAGGGCGTCCTGTCTCCACTATGGGATCCGAGACAGTCCGCCTCTGGCTGGTCGAGCGTACCTATTCTGACGACGAGCAGAACCTGATCATCCTCGTCTACGCGACGACCGACGGCCGTCGGTACTTCCGCAAGGAGCGGGCGCTGACCAGCTTCACCGGCGCCGAGCGCGAGACGACGGCGGCGATCGAGGAGCACCCGGACAACCTCGGAACCGTCGAGCCGGGCGATCGGGAACGCTACGCCGCCGAAGCCGGCCGGATGGCCTCGAAACACGACCCGGACGACAGCGTCTGACGCTCGGAGGACGGCCACAGGGACAACCGCGCCTGGCGTACGCTCGCAGTTTGCAGGGACCGGAACGGACTTTTCTACGAAGGCCACAGTTCGAGTAATGGCAGAGCGCGGTATCTCGCGGCGTTCGTTCGCGAAGGCGGCTGTGGCGATCGGTGGTGCAAGCGCGCTGGCGGCGTGTCTGGATCGCGGTGACACCGAGCCGATCCCCTCGGGTCCGGACGACCTCTCGGCGCTCCCACGTCGCCAGCACGCCTGGAACGAGTCGCTACCGACCGACGAACACGGCAACGTCCGGACGCCCTATCACCACCTGCTGCTGTATTACGACTACGGCAGCGCTGAGACGACGGCCGGGGCGACACCTACCGATGACGATCGGAACGCCGTCGAGAATACCCTTCGGAGCCTGGAGCGAGCGTACGAGCACTCCAACGACGGGCTGTTGTTCACGGTCGGCTACTCCCGGCGGTACTTCGAGCGCTACGAGGCCGCGCTGCCCGAGAGCGTCGATCTGCCGCGACCGGACGCGCTCGCGCCCTTCGAGGACCCCGAACGCGACGAGTTCGATGCCGTAGTCCACCTCGCGAGCGACCGCGCGGACGCCCTCCTGGAAGCCGAAGAGGCGCTTCGGGGCAACCGCGAGACGGCGAACGGCGAAGAGATGGCCGCCGCACTCGATGACGTGCTTCGGTTTCGCGACCGCCGGACGGGCTTCATCGGCGAAGGGATGCCGGCCGAACGCGACGACGTCGACGGCGTGCCGGACGGGGCAGTGCCCGAGGACGCACCGATGTATATGGGCTTCAAGTCCGGGTTCCGTGCCAACCAGGCCACCGAAGAGCGGGTGACGATCGGGTCGGGTCCCTTCGAGGGCGGGACCACCCAGCACGTCTCGAAGATCCGGCTCCACCTCGAGCAGTGGTACGAGCAGGACAGCCGCTCCCAGCGCGTGAGCAAGATGTTCTGTCCGGCCCACGCCCAGGAAGACCGGGTCGAGGGCGCGGGACAGAACCTCGGCGACGCAAGCGGTGCCAGCGCCTGTCCGGCCCACACGACAGACGCCCGCGAGAACGGCGTCGTCGGACACGCTCAGAAGAACACCGCTGCCCGCGAGGACGGGGCCCCGATTATGTTACGCCGGGACTTCGATTCGACAGATGACGAGGCAGCCGGATTGCACTTTCTGGCACTACAGCGCGAGATCGGGGACTTCGTCGAGACCCGCGAGGCGATGAACGGCACCGACGCCAACGAGGCCAGCGGCGCGGTCGGAGTGCGCCATAACAACGGGATCCTCCAGTATATGACCGTCCTGCGTCGGGGAAACTACCTGCTGCCACCCAGAGACAAGCGCGCGCTACCCCGGCCGAGTTGATCCGTTGCTCTCGTGGTCCGTGGCCGGGCTGTGTCCCACAGAGATGGCCGCGACCGTGTCGCTATTGTGCGTCCGGCCCGGATTTTGGGTGATGAATCGACGGACTTTCCTGCGGGTGAGCGCTGTCGGTGCCGCCGGCGGGCTGGCCGGCTGTGGCGAGTTGTTCGCCCGGCAGTCGACCGCTCGAATCCCACCGGTGCTCGACGATCGGCCTGACGGCGTCTATCGGCCGACACACATCGAGGGAATGAAAATGATCGGGACGCAGACGGTCGGTGACCGCACCGTCGGGCTGTTCTACTCGTTTCCCCATCGGTTCTGGACCGTCAGCGGGGAGACCAACTTGGCCGAAATCCAGGACGCCCAGACCGTCCACCTGATGGCCTCGATATGGGACCGGGAGACGGAGACGGTCGTCCCCGTGTTGCGCCAGCCCCGGTTTGCAGTGTCCCAAGACGGCGATTCGATCGACGAGAAGCGCGCCTGGCCGATGCTCAGCCAGAATATGGGCTTTCACTTCGGCGAGAACATCGACCTCGACGGTGACGGCACCTACACCGTCGAGGTCGAGGTCCCGTCGATCGACATCGAGACGGTCGGCGCATTCGACGGACGCTTCGAGTCTGCACACACGGCGGAATTCACCTTCGAGTACGCCGAGAGCGAGCGTGAGGATATCCCATTCGAGGAGTTCCCCGACACGGCCGGCGAGCGCGCGGCCGTCGACCCAATGGAGACGGCTATGCCGCTCTCGTATGCACCTGCCATTGAGGAACTGCCCGGCTCGCCCGTGACGGTCGGTCGTGTCGGCGACGCCGAGTTCGTCGCGACCGTCGCGGACGGAGCACTGATCGTCTCGCCGCGGACGCCGTACAACCGTTTCGCTATCCCTGGGTTCCCGCTGTCGGCGACCGTCGAGAGTGCCGGATTCGACGACGTCCTCGCGGGCGCGATCGGCCCGTCGCTCGGCGCTCACTACCGCGCTGGGCTCGACAACACGCCCGAAAGCGGCGACACCGTGACGGTCACCGTCGACGGCCCGAACTCGCTGTCCCGCCACGAGGGCTACGAAACGGCGTTTCTCGAAGGCGGGTCGATTTCGACGACGCTGTAACGTCGATTGAGACGGTCGGTTGTACCGATTTCCTGGCGGCCGTATGACCTGTGCAATCGAGTCATACTGGTGGCTAGACCATTTCGAACTGATCCGGTACGCCGTCGTGCCGGATCCCTTTACGAACGTATAGCCACCAGTGTCAGAATGAAAACTATTTTGTATCTGGGGGGTGATACCAAACACCACGAGCCGCTGCTCGCGCGTCGGGGTGGCGCGCAGTTGTGGCTGTGGGGGCCGCCTATGGCAACGCAAGAGTCGACAGCAACTAGCTGGGTGGATAGACAGGCAACCACTGGTGAGCACAGTCAAATTGTCCGCATGCTCGCGGATATCGAAAGCTACCTCTGGGGAGTCCTTGTCGTTGCTCTCCTGTCCGATGTCGTCCTTACAGGGTACGGGCTACAGCATGGATTGAGCGAGGGAAATCCAGCAATGCGTCTCGCGGTCGACGCGGCCGGTATCGTCGCGCTGCTTGGCGCGAAGCTCGCCGCCCTCGGATTCGGTGTTGCGGTCCGACGGGCTCTTGACGATCGGGGCGCCGTTGTCCCGCTTGGACTAGCGATACCGTGGGTCGGTGCTGCTACGGTCAACGCTGTGTTGATACTCTGATATCGAAACACTCAGTTCGCGCCGATTTGCCGGACGGACTGTCGTAACGATTTGTCGCGCTAGTTGCAGTCGGCCAGTTAATTCCGAGCAGACTTACACGGCTGTATGACGTGCCACGATCAAGTCGAGAACCTGAAAAAGCGCGGCCCCGTGTCCCGACGTATGGAAGCGACCAAGCGCGGTGACGTCGCGATCGGGTACGATCGCGTCGGTCCCGAGGACGCCGAGACGATCGTGTTTCTGGAGCGGCTGGGGTACAGCCGCTGGATGTACAACTGGCAGCGACGGGACTTCGAGGAGCGGTACGAACTGCTCGTGCCCGACAACCGCGGCACCGGCGCGTCGAGCGAACCGGAGGGGCCGTACACGATCGCTGAGATGGCTGCCGACCTCGAGGCCGTGCTGGCCGATGCCGGAGCCGATACGGCCCACCTCGTCGGCGCGGAGATGGGTGGAATGATCGCCCTGCAGTACGCCCTGGAGTACGACCGGGCGGTCTCGCTGACGCTGATGGCGACCCATCCCGGCGGCCCGGACGCGAAGTCGACGCCCGAGTCCGTCCGCGAGCGGCTGTTCGATCCCCGTCCAGATATCGATGAGGAAGCCCGGATCCGAAAGCGACTTGAGCCGATGCTCAGCGACTCCTATCGCGACCGGTATTCCGAGATCGTCGATCAGATCGTCGAGTGGCGGGTGCAGAGTGACGCCTCCGAACGCGCTCGCGACTGGCAGGCCGCGGCCATCGAGGACTTCGACGTGAGCGACCGACTCGAAGATATCGCGCTCCCGACGCTCGTGATGTCCCCGACGGGCGACGAGGTCGTGCCACCCGAGAACGGCGAACTGCTGGCCGAGCGGCTCCCGAACGCGGAACTGCTGACCTTCCGGAACGCCCCGCATCTCTTTTTCATCGAGGAGGCGATCCAGGTGAACGAACACCTCGCGATGTTCCTTGCGGACGTCGAAACGTGAGTGCAGGAGGGGAACACCCGTCCCGCCGGACCCGGAACGCGTTGACGAGACACGAAGCTAAAAAGCGCTGGCGACCGGACCGTCACCAATGGCTGTCCAGGGAGCACTCCGCGAGTGGGTCCGCTCACACACGCTCGGCGTCGCGGTCGCGATCACGGCGATCGGCTACGCACTCGTGTTGAACGCCTTCGAGGGGATCGTCCCGCTGTTCCCGTCAATCGGCGAATCGACTGTCCGTCTGCTCAGCAGTGTCATCGTCGTGATCAACGCCGCGACGCTGACCGCGCTGCTTTCGGGCGTCTACTACATTCGGCAGCGACGGATCGACCGCCACCGGGTCGCGATGGTGACGGCCGTCGCGCTGGAGCTGGGGTTTCTGGTGTTGTACCTCTGGAAAGTCGGCGGGGGCGGTGAACTGTACATCCAGGCGAGCGGACTGTTCCGGCTGGCATACCTCCTGGTCCTCGCGATCCATCTGGTCTGCTCGGCGCTGTCAGTCCCGCTGGTCATCTACGCTGTCCTGCTGGGGTTGACGCGTTCGCCGGCAGAACTGGAACGGACGGCACACGCACGCGTCGGCCGGATCGCGGTCGCCGTCTGGTCGGTCAGCCTCGCGCTCGGGATCGTCACCAGCGCCATGCTCCGAATCGCCGGCTCGGAACTGGAGACCGTCGGCGCGATTGTGCTGGTGTGACCGGATCTATTCGAGATCGAGACTCAGGTGTTTGACCGGCGGGCCGTCGGCTTCTAGATCGTATCGCGGGGCCGCGAGTGCAACGAGCAGGTCCGTCAGGAACGACTCCTCGTCGAGGACGGCCGTCACGTCCGAGCGACCGGGAAGTTCCGTCGACTGGAACAGCTCCCGAATCTCCGGGATCGAGGCGACACCTTTCTCGTCGAGTTCGGCGACCGTGTCCTGGACCGCGAGCCAGGTTTGAATCGTCGTGACGAGGTACTCCCGGGCGCGCCCCTCCGGGTTCGGCACGTCCACGATCGTCGAGAGGTACTTCGTCGCGCTACTCTCGGCAATATCGACCTCGCCGTCGAGCCAGTCGAGCACCTCGTCGCGAGTCACGTCGGTGTCCAACTCCTCGACCGCGCGTTCGCAGATGTCGGCCTCCTCGGCGGCGACCTCGTGGAAGACGTTCCCGACGACGACGGCGTCCGCGCCGGCGTCGAGGACGGCATGCGCGTTCTCGCGGTTGTCCAGTCCGCCGCCGTACCACAGTCGCGACCAGCGCCGCCCCTCGTCGACGGCTTCCAGAATCGACTCGGCTTCCTCGCCGCCGAACGTTCCGGAGTATTCGAGATAGATGAGTTCACTACCGAGGTGGCGCTCGGCCGCCATCGCGCGCTGTTTGGCCGTCCCCGGATCGAGCAGATCATTTTCGGTGACGTTGCTCTCGCGGGCGGCCGCACTGTCGGGGTTCATGATGATGTACGCCTCGAAGACCGTCTCCTGCAAGAGCCACGACGTCGCAAACGCCGCGAGCCGATCCTCGATGGCCGCCCCCGGCGATATCGGGAGCTTCTTGGCAATCATCTCCGGGGCGAGTTCCGACTCGATGTATTCGACACCCGAGCCGAGTGTGCCGATCAACGCTTCGACGTCGCCGTTGAGGACCTCCGGGATGGCCAGAAACTCCGCCCGAGAGTGCGTGTCGGTCGTCACCTGCTTTGGGCCGCTTGGCTCCTGGAACGCCGGGACCGGCCGGTCGGCGACGAGTTCGAGCGTCTCCTCGGTGTTCTGATCGGTCACGTCTCGGGAGCCGCCGACCTCCAGGGCGCTCGTGTGCTGGAGATACAGTGGGTACAGCAGCGGCAGTTCCTTTTCGTCCTCGGGATCGATCTTGGTGATATGTGTCCAGTCGGCCGGAACCGGATTCGTGTCCAGATCCAGCAGCGATCGACCGGCGATGCCTCCGATCGTCGAGTACCGCTCGACCGTGCGTGCGATGTCTTCGATCCGTACCATTACCCGTTCCGTGGGCGCGTCAGTATAAAAGCCTGGCAGAAATCGTTCGAAACCGATCGGGCTGTCACAGCTGCCCAGTACCAGGCAGCACGTGCGGGTTGCCGGAGTGGTAGATGTACTCCGTGGCGATACCCGTCAGCGGTGACTCGGTTTCGGCCGCGTGGGATCGGGCAATATCGAGATATCGCTCGGTGATCTCCTGAACGCGTCGGGCGGCCTCGCGGTCGCTGTCGGCCAGTAGATATTCGGCCGTAACCGGTGTTAGCTGCCCGTCTTCCACGTCCGCGCCGTAGTCGTCGACGTCGTCGAGCCAGATCTGTGCGGCGATGATCGCCAGCACGATCGAGCGTTTGAACGCTGTCTCGACCGGTAGGCCCGCCGCGCGGTACATCTCGATCATCGCGTCGTAGATCACGCCGACCCTGGCGTACTGGGTCCAGAGATACGGCAAATCGTGCTGTTCGTCGCCGAACACGTCCGTCTCGGCGTCGAACGGTGCGTCCCGATACTCGGTCTCGATCGCCGTGACGGCGCCAGCCTCACCGCCGCGGGCGCGTTCGTACAGGTCCCGGAAGTGCGGGTCGCGATCTTGATGGGCTTCCGAGAGATCGACGGCCCACTCGTAGGTCTCGGTCAGTTCGTCCGGCAACTCTTCGAGGTGGTCTTCGAGGTCGGCCTGGAGCGTCTCTTGGGCGATCCGTGCGACGCGAGCGCGCTCGTCGCTGTCGACGCTTATCGACACCTCGAAATCCTCGTATTCGCCGTCGTTGACGGCGTCGCGCATGTCGCCGTCGAGCAGTGCTTCGATGACGATCCGCGTCAGGTACTCCGCCCGGTCGACCATCGCCTCTGGGCTGGCGGGAGCCTCGCCTACGTCGGATGGATCGGCGGGTGTGCGATAGCCGTCGTCGCCGACGGCGTTTGCGACTCGGCTGGCCCAGGTACTCCCGGCGACCGGATCGGTCCCGTCGGCGCGACGCTGAGCACGCCGGTAGAGGTACCCGAGCGTCAACTCGGCTGGCAACAGTAATTTGGTGTCGTATTCGAACGTGACGGACTCGACGTCGAACTCCCTGGCGAGTTCGGACTCGACGAGCGTGAACACGTCCTCGACCATCGCCTCGGTCCGGTCGTCGACCGTCGATTTCAGCCGTAGACTGCCCAGATCGAACGCGCCGGTGTGCCCGTAGTAGCCGAAGACGGCCCGC
>Ga0207813_100727_pt1 | contig 15136 bp, 13 predicted proteins | sample A23E3SouthBayCA_2_FD_187730 | JGI IMG/M metagenome (GOLD analysis project Ga0207813, IMG submission 187730) | Aerobic enrichment media microbial communities from Eden Landing Ponds, California, USA - A23 E3 (4) (SPAdes) | ecosystem: Environmental > Aquatic > Marine > Unclassified | place... | reverse complement strand
CCCGCCGATCTCACCGTCGGCGACCGTTACCTCGAAGACGTAGCTCTTGTCGTTGCCCAGGTCGTCTTTGATCCCGAAGTCGTCGACGAGGTCGCCGGTGTCGTGGAGGACGACGCCGTCGCCGTACCGCTCGACGGCCTGGACGCAGTGGGCGCTGTGGCCGTGGACGAGGTCGGCGCCCCGGTCGACGAGCCAGTGGCCGAACGAGACGAGGCGGTCGCTCGGGCGCTCGATCCAGTTTTCCCCCCAGTGGACCGAGACGACGAGCAGGTCCGGGTCCGTCGCCTGCGCGCGGTCGATGGCGTCGCCGACGAGCCGCTGCGTGCGCTCGTTGTCGGGGTCGCTCCGCGCCCAGGCGATACCGCCGCGCTCGTCGGTCGCGGCGTAGACCTCGTACTCGTCCGAGAAGGAGACGACGGCCACGTCGAGGCCGCCGACGGTGAACGTCGCGGGCGCCCAGGCCGCCGACGGAGAGGCGCCGGTCCCGGCGTTGTGAATGCCTGCCTCGTCGAGCGAGTCGATCGTGTCCGTGAGCGCCACCGGGCCGAAGTCCATCGCGTGGTTGTTCGCCAGCGCGGTGCAGGTGACGTTGCCTGCCTCGAGCGCGGGCACCGCCCAGTCGGGGTCGCCCCGGAAGTAGTACGCCCGGTTGGGGAACCGCTCGCCGCGCACTGAGAGGCAACACTCGAGGTTGCAGCAGACGCCGTCGAGCGACTGCAACTGCGTCCGGAGGTCCGCGCTCCAGACGCTCGCCGGGTCGACGCCCTCGTCCCCGTAGATGGGGTTGAGGGTCCTCCCGACCATCGCGTCGCCGGCGAAGCCGATCGTCACCTCGTCCGGAGGAGTCTCGGTCGGTGTGTCGGTCGGCGTTTCGGTCTCGGTTGGCGATTGAGCCTCCGTTGGCGTCTCGGTCTCGGTCGGTGTCTCGCGCCGGTCGGTCGGGGACCGGAGCGGTGTCTCGGTCCCGGTGGGGCCGCGGTCGTCGGTCGGAGTGTTCGGTTCTGTCATGTTCGTCTCGGTCGATTCCGTCCCGGTCGTGTCCGTCTCGTCGGCGGCGTCGGGGTCGCTCCGGCTCCCGAGACAGCCGCCGACCGCCGCGGACCCGACCGCGGCGAGGAAGGCTCGGCGATCGCGGGTCATCCGTTCGAGCGAGGGGGTCGTAGCGGGGAATTGACTGGCGGGGCACGGGCGGCTGCGGTGGTCGCGGCCGGCTCGGGGCCGTCTGCGGAGGAGCCGACACGCGTCGACAGGTCGTCGCGTGTCATGCGACCGTTCGATGGAGCAGAAGGGGCGATATTATGACGCCGGTAAACAGGTGCGAACGCTTTCGCAGCCCCGCGTCAGGACGGCGCCGTGCAGAACACGACGTCGCCGTTGTCGTAGAGCGTGTTCTGACCGGGCCGACACACCCGCTGGCGGGGCACGTTGAGCGGCTGGCCGGTGCCGTTCACGAGGAAGAAGGTCGCCTCGTACGACTGGGCGCGACGGTAGACGGTGATGTCGTGTGGCGACCGCTGGCTGCGGTTGAGGAAGGCCACGTCCGCCGGGTGCGAGCCGGTCCGGTCGATGATGGTCTGGTAGGGGTGGTCGGTGAAGACGACCTGGTCCGGTCGGATGTGCGCGCCGTCCGGGCTCCCGGTGAGGTCGCCGAACGTCCGCGCGGCGGTGATCTCCGACTGCGTGTAGGCGAGTTGCTCGCGGTTGTCGTCGAAGACGGGGTCGTCGACGGTGGCCTCGCCGGAGAGTATCATCGCGCCCGGGTACACCGCGACGAACAGGACGAGCGTGGCGAGCAACAGCGAGAACGCCAGGTCGCGCGACAGGTGCCGGAACCCGATGGCGCCGAGGATCGCCATCGGCGCGTAGAGGAACGCGAACCACCGCGTCGGGATGAAGTTGCGGATGCCGAACATCGGCAACACCATCACGAACACGAGCATCACGGCCGCCGACACCAGCAGCGTGAGCACCGACTGGTGGGCGCGCTTCTGATTGATGACGTAGAGACAGCCGACGAAGGTGGCGAAGAGCAACAGCAGGAATCCGAGCGTGTCGACGTACACCGCCACCTGTTCGATCATGGTGGTCCCGCCGCCGCCGCTCGCGCCGCCGCCGCTGGAACTGCTCGCGAGATTGAGGAAGCCGGCGCTGGTCCGGATGGTCTCTTCGAGGTAACTCAGCACGGTCTCGAGGAAGGAGTCGCCGTTGTACGGCGTCAGCGACCACATGAACGTGACGAACCCGGCGTCGAAGACGAACAGGCCGACGACGTTCGCCGTCTCGCGGGTCCCGAGCGAGACGGACCGGTCGGGGTTGAACACCCCGAGCGAGCCGAGCACCTGCGCGACGATGGCGGTCAGGAGCGTCACCAGCATGATGAACGACGACACCTGGTGGGTGAGGATGACGACGACGGTGAGCCCGGCGAGCAGGGCGAAGTCGCGGGCCTCGTAGGCGGTCCGCATGACCCGGACGAGCGCGTACAACACGGCGAGGTAGAAGGCCAGTCCCATGCTCGTGGGGATGAGGTGCATCCCCCACTGGACTGCGTAGTCGCCGACGGCGTACAGCCCGGCGGCCAGCACCGCCCATCGCTGCTGAACGAGCAGCCCGGTCGTCAGGTAGACGAAGACGATGGATATCGGCATCGCGACGCCGAGCGAGAGGTACAGCGCGGTCCGGAGCGACGTGTCGAAGAGAAACGAGGAGGAGGCGACGAGCAGGTGGTACAGCGGCGAGGCGAAGTACTTGTCGCCGGCCATCGCCGACAGCGAGTGCTCGGTCGCGACGCCGCGGGCCAGGATCGGCACGTGCGTCCAGATGTCGATCCCGATGAACCCCGGCGTGGTGTACAGCGCCGCGAACCGGAGCAACGCGGCGAACAGGACGACCTGCACGAGCGCCAGGCGCGGGCGGAAGTCCTCGGCGGCGGCCGCGAGCGGCTGGAGCAAGACGAGCGATGCGACGGCGGCACCGAGGAGGTAGAAAGGCAGCGTCCGCCCGCTCTCGACGACCGCCACGACGGCGAGCAGCCCCATCCCCACGAGCGAGAGTCCGGGGAGCGACCGCGCGACCCCGGCAGGGAGCGTCGGCGGCATCGCGGCCTCCCGGGGCCGGTAGACCGCGAGCAGGTAGAGCGAACACGCGAGCCCGAGGACGATCGGGATCGTGAGGATGTAGATCTGGGAGGCGAGAAACCGCAGCGGAAAGAGCGCGATCGCGAGCAAGAGGCCCGCGATCGCCGCGGCTGCGTCCAGCCGTATCCCGCTCGACTGGGACCGGCCGAGGCTAGCCACGGCGGACCACCTCCCCACCGTCGGCCGCCGCTCCGCTGTCCGGACCGGTGCGGTCGGTTGGTTCGGCGCGGTCGGCAGGGTCGCCGTCCTCGGCGATGCGACCGCCCTCGATCGATTCCCCGGTGACGCGGCAGTACACCTCGTGGAGGCGCTCGCCCATCTCGTCGACGCCGAGGCAGTCGACGGTCACGCGACCGTCCGAGCGTCGGTCCTCGCCGGGATCGCCGTCGGCGCCGGCCTCACCCTCGAGGACCGCTTCGAGCCCGTCGACCAGCGCCGCCTCACCCTCGCAGACGCGGCTGTTCGCGACTCCCGAGAGCGTCTCGCGGACGAAGCCGACGTCGGTCGAGACGACGGGGACGTTGCAGGCCGCGGCCTCCTTGACGACCATCGGGCCGGCCTCGCGCTCGGAGGTGACGAGGACGGCGTCGCTTGCGTTCATGTACAGCGGAACGTCCTCGTGAGGGACGCCGGTGAGTATCCGGAGGTCGGCGTCGACGTTCGCCGCCTCGACCACCCGACGGGCGGTCGGGTAGTCTTTCTCCGGTCGGGACGGGTCGTACGGGAAGAGCACGACCCGCTCGTCGGTGTCCCAGCCGACGCGCTCGCGGGCCGCCGACCGCGACACGGGTCTGAACCGGTCGAGGTCGACGCCGAAGGGGATCACGGGGTGGTCACCGGGGACGGCGGGCTCGCACGCGCGACTGGGCAGGACCACCGCGTCGGCCGCACGTGCGCAGAGCCGGCTGATCCCCGTGAGCCACTGGCGGTCGCCCATCAGGTCGGTCCCCCACGGCGTGAACACCACCGGTCGGACGGGCTGAGCGAGCGCGTACGGCGCCGTCAGCCCGTAGTTCGCATGAATCAGGTCGTAATCGTCGAGCCCGTGGTCGAGGACGCGCGGGAGGTACCGGGCGTAATCGCCGACCGACCGCGGCGAGTCGGGGTCGTACTCGCCGGGGACGCCCACGGCGGTACACGAGACGCCGCGGTCTTCGAGGGCCCGGATCTGGTCCTCGAAAAAGGAGCGCGTCGAGGTGTAGAGCTGGAGGACGCGCACTCACTCACCCCCTTCGGTCGCCGGAGCGCGGCCGGCGACGAACCGGTAGTTGTCACGCACGACCTCGCGCAGGTCGCACCCGTTCACCCGCGCTGAGACGCGGCACTGTTCGTCGGACCGTCGCCCGCCCCTTCGTCGTGGAATCTCGTCGTACATTCGAAGTTGTGGGACGCCGTCGGGACGGCACCCCGGAGGTGAGAGGGACAACGGCCGTGGCGTGTTTTATTATCGGTGCGGTAAGCCACTGCGTCCGCGCGAGCGCCGCCGCCGATGCGCCGATCTCCCGCGGTTTACCGGGTGGCTAAGCGTCGCTCGCCGCGACCGCGGACGCCGCTTCGCTCGCTCAGATCGGCTGCCACTCTCCGACGACGATCGTGTCGGTGAAGCGCGGAACCGACGGCGACGGGTCTCAGGTGTCCTGAACGATCTCGCCGATCCGGTCTATCTCGAGCGCCTCCATCGTCTCCGTGTCCAGACCGTGGCGCTCGATGACCTGGGTCACCTGAAACGCCGCCTCGTTGCTGTCCACGCTGAAGGTGATGTGGAAGTCGTAGCCGCCGAGGACGGCGTAGGTCTCGTGGACCTCGCCGCCGAGTTCCTGGATGTCCTCGCGGATGGCCCCCCAGATCGAGACGAGCTCCTGGGCGTTCTGGAACTGGTCCTCGTTCACGTCGACTTGCGTGATGTAGGTTGGCATCTGATCCCGTTCGGCCAACGGACGGCGGCCGGTTGAATATTGCGTCGTTCCGGGTTTCGGGAGAATCGGGCGAGAGCACCACCCCGCGGCCGGGACTCAGTTCGTGACCCGGCGCACGCGAGCGGCGAGCAGGCGGACGCCGGCGCCCGGCCCCGGCGCGCCGTCGACCAGCCAGAGGAGGCCGACGGCGGTCAGGAACCCGATCTGGGCGACGAGCAGCGGGCTCGGATCGAGCGTGAGGATCTGGTAGAGATAGCGGAGGACGTACACGAGCGCCTGCTCGACGAGACCGCGTTCGGTCTCTGGACCGGGGAAGGATGCGAACGGCCAGAGGACGCGCCCGAGCAGGAGCGGCCCGCCCCGGAAGACGGGATAGACGAGGTCGCCGACGAGGTGTGAGAGGTGCCCGACCGCGTACGCGGCCACGGTCCTGCCGTCCAAGTCGGTGCGGGCGGCGAGCACGACCGCGAGGCCGAGCAGCGGGACGACGACGAGCGCCGAGTGCGCGACGGCGTAGCCGACGGTGAACACGTCCAGTCCCCACGCGAGCGGCTTGTCGACGAGGTCGGGGACCTGCGTCGCGAGGGCGAGGACCAGCACCCGCCGGCCGTCCGGGGCGCGACGGTCGAGCGCGTGGACCAGCACCGAGTAACACAGGTAGCCGAAGGCCAGGTGTTCCCAGGGCCACATCAGCCGCTCGGCCCCGCCGGTCGACCCGGCAGATCGGCGACGCGCCGACCGGCCCCCGTCGCGTCTACAGTGGTGCAACCGATCCCCGTCGGATCCCCTGCGGTGCCGTCGCCCGTGCCCGCCGCGACGAGAGTCGGGCGTCGCTCCGTAAATGTCATATCGCGATCGACGGACTGTGGGCGGTTAATTATCCGACCGATAAAGCGATCCGACCGGGAAAGCGCGACCGCGCCGCGTTCAGTCGTCGGCGGGCCCGCCGAGTTCGATGGTTGGCGTCCGCCAGCCGGTGTCGGTCGCGGTCGTCTCGGCCCAGGGAACGTCTTTGACGGGAGCGATCGCGGCTCCGTCGGGGTGGCCGTACACCCCCCACTCGCCGAACGCGGCGCCGTGGTCGGCGGTGATGACGGTTCGCCGGGCGTCGACGTTCTCCAGGAGGACCTGCACCTCGTCGAGGACCGAGCGGAGCGACTCGAGGTAGCGCTCCCAGGCGATATCCCGGGAGACGCCGTTCGATTCGAGCGCGTGCCAGGGACCGGCCGCGACGCCGGTAGGTGCGTCGTCGCCGACGAGTTCGGTCAGCCCGGGGTGGCGTGGTCGGTCGTAGTGGGCGACGATGCGGTCGGCGTCGGTGGAGCGGCCGGCGGCGATCGCGCATTCGGTCAGGTAGCCCGGCGGCACGTCGTCCCGCGGTTCGTCGCTGACGAATCGCGTGACGTGCTCGAGGACGGTGAACGCGCTCTCGTCGACGACGTTCCGGCGAGGCCAGCCGAACGGGACCGAGACGAGCGGACCGTGCCGCCCGTTCTCGAACGCGGGCTCGGCGAACTCGTTGGCCGTGACGTGGGCCGTCTCCGCCACGCTGTCGCTGTAGTCGGTCGTGAACGTCTTGACCAGCCACTCGTGGGAGCTGCAGCCGACCGACGGGACGCGCTCGATGTTGTCGGACTCGAGAAACTCGTACTCGGCGGCGAGTTCGCGAAGCGCGTCGACCCGGCAGGCCTCGAGGACGACCAGCAGGTCCCAGTCGCGCTCGTAGACGTTTCGGCCGTGGCCCACCCGCGTGGTGAGCGTGTACCAGAGACCGAGATAGGAGCGGTAGAGGGCCTGACGGGCGGCGCGTCGCGGACTCTCGGAGAGGGCGTCGCGGAAGTCGGAGAGCCACCCGCTGAAACTGACCGGCATGGGGCGTATTCGACCGGCCGGAGCCTTCACTATGGGTCGGGTAACCCCCGAGGGGCCGCTTAGTGGAGCCGTAAGCGGGCCGACCCGGTGAGCGACGGAGCGCGCCTCGTCGGCCCCGTCGGCGGCCCGGTCGAGCGGTCGCCCGGCGTCGCCGACGCGAGACGCGGTGCGGACGGGTCGAACGACATACGGAGCGGATAAGAAAGACGGTGGGGCACCTCGGGTCGTCCGTATGAACCGTCAGACCAGACGCGCGTTCCTGGGCGGCCTCGGTGCGGTCGTCGTCGCCGGCTGTTCGTCGTCGAGCGGACCGTCCGGATCGACCGACAACCCCGACCCCAGCGAGACGCCCGACGGACAGACGCCCTCCAGTACCACCCCGACGACCACGCCGACGCCCGGTTCCGGTTCCGGGACCGACACCGGCACCGGCACGGACGGGACGACGACGACGCCGGGCGGTGGCGGCAGTCTCGACCTCCCCGGCGAACAGGTCGACGACTTCGAGAGCTTCGACGGCTGGTACGTCCTGAGCAACCAGGGCGAGCTCTCCGCGCAGACGAACGACCCCTACGCGGGAAGCCAGTCGGCGCACGTCCAGTCCCAGTCCGGCGACTCCTTCGGCGCCATCTACAAGGCGTTCACCGAGCCCAGGGACTTCTCGAACGCGAACCTCTCGCTCGCGATCAAGCTCACGAAGCCGGAGATCGCGAAGATATCGGTCGCACTGCTGGCGCCCGACCGCGGGAACATGGTGCGGATGATGCGCACGATGCCCGGCCCGACGGACCGCTGGGTCCGCGTCGACTTCGGGACGACCACGGTCGAGCGGGACCCGACGCTCTCGTCGGTCCAGGAGATCCGCATCGTCGGACGCCACCGCGACGGCGCCGACGAGCCGGTCGAGTTCGCCGTCGACGACCTGCGCGCCGTGGAGCCCCCGAAGAAGGGGCGAGTCATGCTGACCTTCGACGACTGCCACGAGACCCACTACGACCGCGCGTTCGCGGCGATGCAGGACTACGGGTTCGAGGGCGTCGAGGGGATCATCGCGGAAGCGGTCGACAACAGGGACCGCCTCGACATCGGGATGATGCGGGAGATGCGCGACGCCGGCTGGGACATGGCGTCGCACCCGCTGACGCGCGGGACGCTCATGCCGGAGTTCTCCGAGCGCAACCAGGAACAGCGGATCACCGACAACAAGGAGTTCCTCGACCGCAACGGGTTCCGCAACGGCGCTCGTCACTTCCTCACCCCCCAGAACCTGGTCGGACCGAACACCTTCGATATCGTCCAGGAACACCACGACTCGCTGTTCACGTTCGGCGGAATGCCCAACGGGTTGACCTCGACGACCAACTACAACTTCGGTCGCGTGAACGCCACCAACCTGGACGCCGTCAAGCAACACATCGACTACGCCGAGCGCTTCGGACAGATGGTCGTCCTCAACCACCACGCCATCGCTCCGGACAAGATCCCCGAAGAGCAGTTCAAGGCGGAACTCGAGTACATCGACCAGGCCGGCGTCGAGGTCGTCACCGCCTCCGACGTCGTCCCGCAGTCGTAACGCGCGGTCACCCTGCCCGGTCCCGGCAGACCCTGCCCGGTTCCCGTTCCGGCTCGTCGGTCTGACCGACCGCGGCGCCCCGGGCAGTCGGGGACGGGACGGCGATCCCTGTCACGCCGTCGCGCAACCGGCTTCCTCTCGCGTCGCGTCGTTTCGACCGTCCTGCGCCGCGCTGCTGTCGACCTTCCTGTGCCACGTCGTCACACGCGCCCAACTGCGAAGAGGACCAGATACGCCGACCGGCCGCCGCCGACCTTATCACACGCATAAGAAAGGCGCCTGCGGTACGACCACGAGTACCTGTGACCCTCGTTTCCCTCGCCACCTCGAACGGCGGGTTACCGTCTCGCCTCGCACGGTGGGCGACCGCCGCCGGGGTCAGGACGCCGAACTCGCCCTGCCCGTCGATGGACGCCTCGGACTCGCTCGCAACCGTTGATCAGATGTGATCGGACGTATACGCCGAGCTGTCGGCTCGACGCGCCGGAGGATCGACCTCGACCGGTCGCGACCGGGGCCGTGGTAGCGTGGACCGGAGCATCCTCAGCGGGTTCCTCTCGATAGCGAGCGCCAAGGCGATCTCGCTCGTGATGGGGATCCTCACGACGCCGGTGCTCTACCAGCTGCTCGGACCGAAACGGGTCGGGATGTTCGGGACGGTCATCTCCGTGCAGGCGCTGTTCATGATCCTCGTGAGCGCCGGCGTCACCGACGGCGTCCGCAAGTACGTCGCCGAGGACCGCGACCGCGAGAACTGGGAGCGCGCCGTGGTCGGCTTCTACTTCCGGCTGGCGCTGTTGCTGGCCGCGGGCGGCGCCGCGGTCATGTTCGCGGCGACGCACTTCGGCGTCGTCGAGGCGGTGTTCGGGTCCGCGTACGAACCGCTCTTTTACCTGCTCGTGGTCGGCGTCTTCGCCGCGCAGTTCTGGGGCTACACCCGCCGAACGCTGATGGGCTTCGGCCTCGAGCGGTACTCCGAGCCGCTCAAGCTGTTCAACCACGGCCTGTTCGTCGGACTCGCGCTCCCGCTGGTGACCCTGGGGTTCGGCGCGGTGGGCGCGCTGGCCGGCCGCGTCTTCTCGGGCCTCATCGCCGCTATCGTCGGCCTCGTCCTCATCGCCCGGCGGGTATCGCTGCGTAGCGCCGTCGGCTCCTCGCCCGGCTGGCTCCCGCGCAAGGAGATGATGACGTTCAACTCGCTGACGATCCTGCTGATGTTCCTCATGATGTCGCTGTATCACGTCGACATCGTCATGCTGCAGATCCTCGTCGGCGGGGCGAAGGTGGGCTACTACAAGGGCGCGCTCAAACTCGCCGAGTTCCTCTGGATGGTCCCGCTGATGATCCAGTCGGTGTTCGTCCACTCGATGTCCGAACTGTGGTCGAACGACCGCATCGACCGCATCAACGAGATCGCCGCGCGGACGACTCGCTACACGCTCTTGCTCACGGCGCTGATGGGCCTCGGCCTCATCGCACTGGCGGAGGCGGCGGTGCCGACCTACCTCGGCCAGGAGTACGCCCCGGCGGTCGTCCCGCTGGTCTTTCTCGTCCCGGGCGCGGTCGGGTTCGCCCTCGCGCGGCCGGTACTGGCCATCGAACAGGGCAAGGGCGACCTGCGCTACCCCATCGCCGCGACCGGCGCCAGCGCGGTCCTCAACCTCCTGCTCAACCTGGCGCTCATCCCGCAGTTCGGCATGCGCGGCGCGGCGGTCGCGACCAGCGTCGGCTACGCCTCGATGTTCGGCTTCCACCTCTGGAGCGCGCGCCGGGTCGGCTTCGACCCGCTCGCCGACCTCCGCGTCAGGCGGGTCGCCCTCACCGTCTTGCTCGCGGCCGGTCCGATCCTCGCGCTGCCGACGTTCGTCCCCGGCGACGTCGTCCTCCCGGTCGTTGCGTTCGCGGTTCCGCTCTCGCTGTTCGTCGTCCCGCCCGCCGGACTCGTCGTGTTCCTCGCCGCCGCCTACGTCACCGGGGCCGTCGGCTTCGGCGAGACCGTCGAGATACTCACGTCCTGCCCCGACCCGCTCGGCACGGTCGGTCGACGCCTCAGGCAGCGGTTCCCCGAACGCGCGGCGACCTGACCGCCGTCCCGGGGCGAGAAAACAGGGAGAACGACCGCGAAGAACACCGTCCGCGCCGGCGGGTCGGCCGTCGCGTCCGCGCCGTCTCAGGCGCTCGCCGGTCGCCCGCCGTCGGCGACACGGTCGCCGATGACGTCAGGGAACCCGACGGCGTTGGTCCGCCCGACCGACACGCGGGCGATCAGCCCCTCATCTTCCATCCCGCTCAGGTAGCGACTGACCGACGACGCCGACCACTCCGTCACGGAGACGAGGTCGCGCTGCCAGGTCCACCCGCCGTCCGCCTCGATCAGCTTCGAGAGCAGCGCCTCCGGCGACATCCCCAGCTCGTGGTACGTCTCGGTCGGCGTGTCGGGAACGTCGAACTCACCCGGCGGGTCGGCCTCCGGCGCGTCCCCCTCGCTCACAGCGGCCCCCGTCGGCCCCGGGTCCGCCGCGTCCGACGACCGACGGGGATCCACGCGTTCGCCGCGTCGATCGGACGGGTCACCGGGCGGCACCGCCGCCGTACCCCGGTCGTCCCCCGTGAGACGCTTCCAGAGCATCGCGATGATTCCGGTCATATCACCTGAACCCTCTCCGCCGACACTGAAATACGAAGTGACGAAACCATCAAATGGTCTCGATAGATATGTGTTCCGCCCGTCGGGGCGCGGGTTTCGGCCGTTACCCGAGTCATAATAATGACCGTTCCGGGCGATATCGGGGTCGTGACGCCGCAAGAACGGGGTATCTCGGAGGCGATGCCGCGGCTCCGGAGACCGAACGGGACCCGCATCACCGAGAACGAGGTCGTCGTCGGGGCCTCGCGGGGGTTCGAGTGACGGGGACGCTCGTCATCTCGCTGGACGCGGAGCTCGCCTGGGGGTTTCACGACGTCGATCCCCCGGCCGAGCGCATCGCGGAGGCGCGGCTGACGTGGGAACGGCTGGTCGCGCTGTTCGACCGCTACGACGTTCCGGCGACCTGGGCGGTCGTCGGCCACCTCTTCCTGGACGACTGCGACGGCGGCCACGCCGACCACCCCGCGGGCGAGCGGCCCTGCACAAGGGATCTAGACGACGGCGATTCGGTAGACGACGGCGACGCGGTAGACGACGATGGCTCGACGTTCCCCGGAGACGCGAGCCTGCCCGGTCACGCGAGCCTGTCGGCCGACCGCGCGTGGTACGCGGCCGACCTCGTCGAGACCGTCCGGCGAGCCGACGCGGACCACGAGATCGGCGCCCACGGGTTCACGCACGTCCACTTCGACCACGAGCGGATGTCGGAGTCGTTCGCCCGCCGGGAGCTACAGCGGTGCCGCGAGGCCGCGGCGGCGGCCGGAGTCGGTCCCGACTCGTTCGACTCGTTCGTGTTCCCCGTCAACAGGGTGGGCTATCGCGACCATCTCGCGGAGTTCGGCTTCGGCTGCTACCGCGGCCGCGAACCGACCGCCGACCGCTCGGCACACGCGCGCCGCGCCGGGAAGGTTATCGGGGCCGTGCTGGACCGGGGAGCGCCGCCGGTCGTCCGTCCCGAAATCGACGAGCACGGCCTCGTGAACGTCCCGGCGTCGATGTACCTCTTCGACGGACTGGGCGCGCTGACGGACGTGGCCGAGCGGGTCCGCGACGACCCGGTCGCGCGCCGGGCCGAGCGCGGTGTCGACGCCGCGGCCGACGGCGACGGCGTCTGTCACCTGTGGTTCCACCCGCACGACGTGACCGAGCCGAAAGACTTCGACCGCCTCCGGCGCGTGCTGGAGCGGGCGCGCGAGCGACGCGCCGACGGCGACCTCACCGTGGCGACGATGGGACAGGTCGCCGACCGCGTCCGGTCCGCACGGCCCCAGGGGGGTGCAGTGTGAGCGCGAACTACCTCGAACAGGGCGTCCGCCGCGCCGACATCACGATACAGCGGGCTCGCCTGCGGTTCGCGCCCTCACCGCGCGCGCTCGACCCCGAGCGGGCGCTGGAGGGTGTGCCGGAGACGCCGCGCGTGCTCTTTCTCTGTCACGGGAACGTCTGCCGGAGCCCGCTGGCCGAGCGGTACGCTCGTCGGTGCGCCGACCCGGGGCTGGCGCGGTTCGATTCCGCCGGGTTCGTGCCCACCGACGGACGGACCAGCCCGACCACGGCAATCGACGTGGCCTCGCACTACGGCGTCGACCTCACCACCCACCGGTCGACGCGGGTCACCGAGACCATGCTCGCCGAGAGCGACCTCGTGTTCGTGATGGACGCGTACAACGACTACCACCTCCGGCGGGAGTTCGACGACCGCTACGACGCCTGGTTCATGACCGCGTTCGGGCCCGACGAGACCATCGAGATCGAGGACCCGCACGGCGAGGGCTGGGAGACGTTCGACACGTCGTACGAGCAGGTGACCGACGCCGTCGGGAACCTCGTCGCGGCGCTGTCTGAGCGCGAGTGCGTCGCTCCGGCCGCGCAGGGTTAGGAGCGCGATAATAAACCCCGTCGGGAGAGTACGCTCGAAGCGACATGGACGCTGGAGCGAGCGGCGGCGGGCACAGTCGCGAGGGCAACGACGTGGACGGCCCCAAGAGCGCCGACGCCCCCAGGAACGCCGACGCCGACGCGGTCGTGGTCCCGGCCGACCACGGCGGGAGCAGCCTCGCCTGCATCCGGTCGCTCGGCCGGCTGGGACTGACCGTCGTCGGCGCCGCCGCCGACGAGTCCGCACCGGCGCTGGCTTCCGACCACTGCGACGAGCGACGCATCGTCCCCTCGCCGTCCACGGACCTCGACGGCTATCGCGACGCCCTGCTCGCCCTCGCGGCGCGACCGGACGTCCGGACGCTCGTCCCGCTGTACGAACCCGACATCTACGTGCTCGCGAAAGAGCGGGAGTCGTTCGCCGAGCGCGTGGCGACCCCGTGGTGCGATTTCGAGCGGCTTCGCCGGGCCCAGGACCGCCGCGAGCTGTTCGCCGTCGCCGACAGCGTCGGCGTGCCGACGCCGGAGACGGCGCTGCTGAGCGAGTGGGACGACTGGTCGTCGCGGTCGGTCGTCAAACCCCGCTACACGCTCACGGTCGAAGACGGCGGCGTCACCTATCCCGAGGTCTCGGTCTTCGAGCCCGGCGAGGAGCCGGACGCCGACGCCCTCGAGGCGGAGATGGGGCACGAACCGATCGTCCAGTCCCACGTCCCGGACGGCGGGGAGTACGGCTTCTTCGCCGTCTGCGACGAGGGCGAGCCGGTCCGGACCTTCCAGCACCGCCGGGTCCGCAGTTACACGTACGACGGCGGCGCGAGCGTCTACCGCGAGGCGGTCGACATCCCCGATCTGTCGGCGGCGGGCGAGCGCCTGCTGTCGGCGCTGGACTGGCACGGCCCCGCGATGGTGGAGTTCAGACGCGACGAGCGCGACGGAACCTTCAGACTGCTGGAGGTCAACCCTCGCTTCTGGGGGTCGCTCCCCCTCGCGGTCTCCGCCGGCGTCGATTTCCCGGCGACGTACTACCGGCTGGCGACCGGACAGACCGAGCGCACCCGCTCCAGCACCGAAGGCGCCGACCCCGGGTCCGAAGGCGCCGGCTCAGGTTACGAGACCGGTGTCGGCTGTCACACGCTCCGCGGCGAGGCGAGCTACCTCCACAGCGTCGCCCGGTACGACTACGACCACGCGGCGACGCCGTCGCTCCCGCGGTCGGTCGCCTCGGTCGTCTCTTCGGTCGTCCGCCAGCCCAACTTCGACTACTTCTCCGTCGAGGACCCGTCGCCGTTCGTGCGCGACCTCGCGAACACGGCTCGAGACGCGCTCGGCGACTGACCCCGGCGAGCGGCCGCTCTCGATTTCGGACTCGCCGCTCTCGATTCGATACTCGACACGCTCGACTCAGAACCGCGACAGTCACGCGACCCCGGCTCCGTTCGAAAGAAGTCAGTGAAAAACAGTTCGCTGGCGCCCTTCGAGCGCGTCGCAGTCGGGCAGAGATCTGCGTGTCGCGAGTCGGGCAGAGATCTGCGTGTCGCGAGTCGGGCGGGGACCAGTCGGTCGCGGTCAGACCGGACCGTTCCGGTCGCCGTCGTAGACCCTGGTGATCTCGACCTGCCAGTGTCCGCCGCCGTCCGCGACGATGTCCTGTGTCTGACAGACATCGACGTCCGCCCGCTCGGCCGTCCTGATCAGGGCACTCAAGACGCGTTTGAACTCCTGTTGGTTCTCCGCGATGGGAGTCTGGGAACTCATCGTATCTCCGTTCGGTTGTCCCGGCAAAAAGCGCCCCGACTGTTCCGACCGTTGCACGATCCTGGGGATGTTGCTAAACCGACCGAGCGGCCCGGACGATGCCGTTTTCGGCACCCGTTCGCTCGACCGGAGACTCCGACCGTTTCGACCGCAGACGACGGGAATCCGGCGGTCGCGGGGCCGAGAGTCCGGAGAGACTACGGCCCCCATAATAAAGCAAGACACCGGGAAACGTGGTTCCATGCGACAGCACACGCTCGCGACAGTCGCGCTCGTCGTTGTCGTCGTTCTGACTGGTTGCAGCGGACCGGGCCAGTCGGTCGGCGATAGTTCGACCGGAACCGACCCCCCGCCG
>Ga0207813_100725_pt1 | contig 15146 bp, 12 predicted proteins | sample A23E3SouthBayCA_2_FD_187730 | JGI IMG/M metagenome (GOLD analysis project Ga0207813, IMG submission 187730) | Aerobic enrichment media microbial communities from Eden Landing Ponds, California, USA - A23 E3 (4) (SPAdes) | ecosystem: Environmental > Aquatic > Marine > Unclassified | place... | reverse complement strand
GAGGAGGACTTCGCGCGCGACGGCTACGTCATCTCCTCGAACTCCTCGAACGACCGGCTGGCCGAGGACGTCCCGCTGACGATTCCGGAGATCAACCCCGACCACCTCGACCTGATCGAGGTCCAGCGCGACGAGCGCGGCTGGGACGGCGCCCTCGTCAAGAACCCGAACTGCTCGACCATCACGATGATCCCGCCGCTCGCGGCGCTCGATCGGTTCGGCCTCGACCGCGTCGACGTCTCCACCCTGCAGGCCGTCTCCGGGGCCGGCTACTCCGGGGTCACCTCCATGGAGATCATCGACAACGCCATTCCTCACATCGGCGGCGAGGAGGACAAGATGGAGACCGAATCCCGCAAACTGCTCGGCGAGTTCGACGGCGCGGCGGTCACCTGGCACGACATGGACGTCGCGGCCTCCTGTAACCGCATCCCCACGCTCGACGGCCACCTGGAGAACGCCTTCGTCGACCTCGCGGACGACCCCGACGTGGACGAGGTCGCGGACGCGATGCGGGAGTTCCCCGGCGTCGACCTGCCGAGCGCGCCGAACCAGCTCATCCACGTCTTCGACGACCCCGAGCGACCCCAACCCCGGATGGACCGGACGCGCGGTCAGGGAATGCAGATCTGTGTCGGCGGCGTCCAGTCCACCGACCACGGCGTCAAGTTCAACTGCCTCGCTCACAACACCGTCCGCGGCGCCGCCGGCGCCAGCGTCCTGAACGGCGAGTTGCTGGTCGAGAACGGCTACCTCTGATCACTCCAGCAGCCGGGCCTCGGTAAAGGAGAGGTAGGCGAAAAAGGAGAGCGCGAGCAACAACATCCCCGCCTGCATGAACACGCCCTCGTAGACGAACTTCACGACCAGCAGGACGGCGCCGACGATGATCGTCCGAAAGAGGAGAGAACTCAGGAGGACGGTAATCGGGGGCGACACACCAAGAGTTGGGCCTCGATCCGCAAAAGGTCGCCGGCCGGCTATCGGACAACGCTCATTACGGTGCCCGTTCGTGTACCCGTATGAGCACTGACGACGGGACGGGGCCGCCGGCGGACGGAGACGGCGACCTGTCGGAGATGGGCGTCGGCGACGGGCGGGAGAAACACCTCTACGTCGTGACCGCGGCCGGCAAGGAGTTCGATCACGACGGGGTCTTCCTCCGGCACACGGAGACGGAGTATCTCGTCTGTGCCGATCCGGAGTTCCCGCCCGCCGAGACGACGCGCTATCGGAAGGACGACCTCCACCGCGCGGAGATCACACAGCACCACTCCAACTGCTTCATTACGACCGCCACCGCGGGCGAGGGACCCACCCTCGACTCGCTGCGTGGCTTCCGCGCGGACGTGATGGCTCCGACCCGTTCCGGACGGGCACTCCTCCGCGTCTACGAGGCCGTGAGTCCGCCCATCGCCGCGACGCTCGCTCGCCACCCCGACGCGGGACCGACCCGTGCCGTCGAGTGGCTGGTCGACGCCTGCGGGTCGCTGGCGGACCGCCGGGACCGGACCGATGACGTCGGCCGGGCCCTGCTATCCGTGGTCCTGATCACGCTCTACGTCGTTGGCGTCGCCGTCGCCGCCGCGGGCCACGCCTGGCTCCGCGGCCGGGAACGCGCCGGATCGGCGCCTAACTGAAGAACCGCTGGACGTTCTCGCGCGGGGCGAACCCCCAGCCGGATTCGACGACCACCTCGAAGGGGCGGCCCTCGGCGACCTCACGCAACTCGGCGGCGAGGGCGTCGGTGTCGTCGTTCTCGTGGAGTCGGTAGGCGTTCGATCGGGCCTCTCCGTCGACCGGGTAGACGGTGAGCTTCGGCCGGCCGAAGCGGCCGCCGGTGTGGAGTACCACGCGGTCGATCCCCTCGTAGTTCAGCCAGTAGACGGTGTCGGCTTGCAACAACACCTCGTCGAGGCCGTGGACCTCGTAGACCTCCTGCATCGCGCTTGCCTCGCGGCGGTGTTTCTTCGTTCCCAGTCCGAACATGGGCGTGATGTAGCTGTACTCGGCGAGGTGGAGTCCGTCGCTCGCGAAGAAGAGGTCGGCCATCCGCAGCGGGAAGGAGCCGGCCATCCCGAAGTGGACGTGAAGTTCGGTCTCGATGTCGGTCGTGGGGAGGTCGTCGAACTCGTCGGGGTCGACCTCCAGGTCCGACTCGTCGAGGTCGGCGGCGGGGCCGCTCCCGGCTTCAGACGCCATCCGCACCCTCCAGTTCGGTTCGGTACCCCATGTAGGCAAAGAGGAACGCACCGATCATAAAGAACGCTCCGGTGAGCGGGTTGACCTCCATGACGACGTAGATGCCGATGGCGAGGCCGACGACGGCCGTCGCGATGGACGCGCGCAGACGCAACGAGTACGACTCCGTCGACTCGCCGGTCGTGGCGTCGACGTGGTCGCGTCCCACGCGGCGTTCGCCGATGTACGTCGCGATCATCAGCACGAGGCTCACCACGACGACGGCGGTGCGAGCGCCCGGGGAGAGTTCCGCGCCGTAGGCTCGCTGGAGCAAAAGCGGGATGCCGATGGCGATCAGCCCACCGAGGTAAATAAAGAGTCGATAGGTGACCAGCAACCGCAACAGGGTCCCGAACGGACGGTCCGGGGACTGCGTCTTGGATGCCATGGTGTCACTTGGCGACGACGGCAATAAAAAACGGTTGGTCGGCGGAGCGATGCGTTACGACAGGAAGCCGCGCGCGTCGTCCGACCCCTCGACGGTGCCGGAGGCGTTCAGCTTCCCGGTCGCGGAGCGGTACATCGTGTAGACCTGCACGCCGAGCGCGAACACCCACAGCGCGTAGCCGGCCGGGCCGCTCCCGACGACACCGACCGTCGTCGCGAACGCCGGGAAGTTCAGCCCGTAGGACTCCGGCGAGGTGAGCACGCCACCGATGAGCAGCACGGTGAAGTACCCGAAGAAGCCGGTCGCCCACCACATCGCGACGATGCGGCCCCAGCCGGGCTGGGTGTGTTCGGGCAGCCGCGTCGAGTTCAGGATGGTCACGAGCGCGTTGTACGGCCACATCATCGCGCCGGCGATGGCGGCACCGATGACCAGCAGGATCCACGGCTGCTGGAACTGGGCGACGATGATGAGGATGCCCCAGAGGGTGAACAGCGTCATCAGGCCGAGGAAGACCCGCGAGAGGTCCCAGCCGGCACCGCGGCCGTACCCCTCGAAGATGATGTCGACGCTGTTGCGCACGAACGCCTCGAAGATGGCGTACTGGGTGCTGAACAGGGCGATGAAGATCACCGCGTACATCAGCTGGGCCTGTAGTGCGCCCAGCTGCGGGATGATCACGTCGAGCCACATGTTGATCGCACCCTGGTCCGTCCCGCTTGCGTACTCGGCGGAGATGGTCATCGCGACCGTCGCGACGACGAGCAGGCCGACGACGAACGTGAGGAAGTGCTCCTGCTGGGTGACCTTCCACCACTGTTTCCAGCGGAGGAGGTTCTTCTTCGTCGGTTCGAAGGTGAAGCCGCCGTGGACCTCTTCGGGTTCGGCGCCGCGGAGGGGGTTCTTGATCCGGCCCTGGTAGGTACCCATGCCGTACCCCTTCTCACGGGCCCAGATGCCCTGTGCGAGGTTGATGTATCCACCGGCGCCCGCGTACGCGAGGCCGCCGAGGAAGGTCGCGATGTCCATGTTCTGCGGGAGCGCGCCGAAGTTGACCGCGCCGCCCGGGACGCTGGCGAACTGACCGATCGAGCCGGCGATGAAGGCCAGAATCACGGCGCCGAAGATGGCGACGAACATCATCACCAGTTGGGCCTTCTCGATGGCGTTGTACAGGATCGGCCCGGCCTGGTAGCTGAGCCAGATGACGACCATCGTCGCGACGCCGATGACGGCCCAGTTGTCGCGGGGGACGATCCCGGTCCAGACCGCCAGTACTTCCGATGCGCCGGCCGCCCAGCCGGGCCACCCGACGTGGAAGAAGCCGGCCACGAGGAAGAACCACGGCCAGAAGCTGTTCATCCGGTCGAACGCCCGGAAGATACTCTCACCCGTGGCGATCGTCCAGCGCTGGATCTCCGTGTTGATGAAGAACTGGGTGAGTACGCCGACCCAGAAGGCCCAGTACAGGCCCCACCCGTTCTGGGCGACCAGCGTCGGCCAGAACATCGTCTCGCCGCTCCCGAGCGACGCACCGAGCATGATGGCGCTCGGTCCGACGAGGTGGGACACCTTCGGAACCTTCGGCATGTCGTATTTCCGGAAGCCCCATTTGCCGTCCGTACTCGGGTACTCGCTCGTCTCGGGTGCCACCTCGAGGTCGTCGTAGTCGACGTCCCGGTACACCGTCGCACGATACTGCTCACCGACTTCGGCGGTCGTGTGGATGTCGTCCTCCGTCAGACCACCGTCGGTTTCGACTCGTTTTTCGTCGTGGGTATCTGTCATTGTCTCCCCTGGTTGGATGGGATCATACTTCGTGGGTCATGTTACCATCGTCTGTGCGATCCATGTTATCCAGGTTTGTCATATCATAAATAATCATCGATGCATGACAGCGGGGTAATGGTTCCTGTCCGCTAATCACGTGCAGATGCCACTCATCGAAGCGTGAGCGGCTCTCGAACCGAAAGAAGCGTGGCGGGAGGAAGTCGGATTCCTGTCAGTCAACCGCGACGCGAACCGTCGCGCCGGCACCGCTCGGGAGGGCCGACAACGGAGCGACGTCGTCGAGGTGGGCGACGACGTTCACCGGCGACGCGGCCCGCGGCGTCGAACCCGTACTCGCCGGCGTCGGTCCCCAGAACAGACAGAGCGCCGGTCCCTGGGGCCAGTAGGCTATCGCGCCGGGTTCGACCGCCGGCCGCGGGTCCTCGGCGCCGACGTCGACCGGGACGCGGAAGTAGAGCTCGTCGCCCCAGCGGGTGGCCTCCCCTTCGAGCGGGAACGCGTCGGCCAGCGCTCGGCGCGTCTCGGGGCTCTCGTCGGCCCACGTGGCCTCGACCGCCGTGCCGTCGACCGTGACGGTGAACGTCCCCTCGCTCATCACAGCGCGTCCGCGAGCTTCTCGACCGGGTGTGGCGGGTGGTCGTCGTACTCGTCGCCGAGCTGGGAGCGACACGACGCCCCGGGTGCAGTCACCTGATCGCCCGGGCTCTCATCGACTTCCTCGAACAGCAGGCTCCCGATGGCCTGCGAGATGTCGTAATGTTCCTCGTGGTAGCCGAACGAGCCCGCCATCCCACAGCAGGTCGTGTTGAGCGGGTCGACGTCGTAGCCCGCACCCTGCAGGACGCCGAGGGCGTGGTGGTCCTTGTTCGTCGCCTTCTGGTTGCAGTGGCCGTGGTAGGACAGCGACTGCTCGGGCGTGGCGAACTCGACCGTCTCGGGCAGCCCGGCCACGTCGGCGTACTCCATGATGCCGTAGGCGGCGTCCGAGACGGCCTCGACGGCCGACCCCGAGAGCAGGTCGCGGTACTCGTCCTGGAACATGACGGCGTCCGAGGGCTCGATGAACACGACCGACCAGCCGTCGTCGACGGCCTCCCGCAGCGCGGAGACGTTCTGCTCGGCGCGTTCGCGGCTCAGGTCGAGCATCCCCGACGAGAAGGCCGCACGCCCGGAAGGCGCCACGTCGTCGGGGATGCGGACGAAGATGTCGGCTGCCTCGAGCACCTCGATGGCCGCCTTCCCGGCGTCGGGGTAGATGTAGTTCGTGTAGGTGTCGGGGAAGAGCAACACCTGATCCTCCGCGTCGCTCGGGGCCACCTGACAGCGGCCGCGGCGCTCGAACCAGGCTTCGAGGCTCTCGCTCGCGAAGGTGGGCAGTTCGCGCTCGCTCGAGATGCCGATGGCCTCCTCCATCACCTTGCGTGCGCCCGGAATCTTGGGCGCGATGTTGGAGACGGGCGCGAGCATCGAGCCGACCTTCGAGAGCGTATCGATGTTCGCGAACACCCGCTCGCGGAGGCTGACTCCCTCTTCCTGGTGGTACTGGTGTTTGACCTCCGTCTTCAGCTTCGCCATGTCGACGCCGGTCGGGCAGTCGCTCTTACAGCCCTTACAGCCGACACAGAGATCCATGACCTCCTCCTGGAAGCGGTCGGAGTAGATCTCGTCCTCGTCGAGTTCGCCGCTGATCGCCGCCCGGAGCATGTTCGCACGGCCCCGGGTGGTCTGGATCTCCTCCTCGCTGGCCCGGTAGGTCGGACACATCACTTCCGAGTCCGTCTGCCGGCAGGTCCCACAGCCGTTACAGAGTTCGACGAGATGGGAGAAGCCCCCCTCGTCCTCGAAGTCGAGCGCCGTCTGGGGCTCGACCGACTGGTAGTCCACGCCGTAGCGCAGGTTCTCCCGCATGTCGGCGCCGACGCCGCGGTCGGAGTCGGGCCCGATGTCCTCGGGCCCGTCGCGGTAGACGACGTTGCCCGGGTGCATGTGCCAGTCGGGGTCGAACGCCGTCTTCAGTTCCTTGAACGCGGTCCAGAGTTCGTCCCCGTACATCTTGGGGTTGAACTCCGTCCGCGCCATCCCGTCGCCGTGTTCGCCCGAGAACGACCCGTAGTGGTCGAGTACGAGGTCGGTGACGTCCTCGGTGATCGAGTGCATCTTCTCGATGCCCTCCCCGTCCTTGAGGTTGAGGATGGGTCGGATGTGGAGCGTCCCGCTCCCGGCGTGAGCGAAGTAGGCCGCGGAGGTGTCGTGGTCCTCCAAGACCTCCTCGAACTCGAAGACGTACTCGGACAGTTCCTCCGGTGGCACCGTCGCGTCCTCGATGAACGGATACGGCTTGGGGTCGCCTTTCATCCCCATCAGCAGGGGGATGGCGGCCTTGCGGAGCTTCCAGATGTCGGCCTGGTCCGCCTCGGTGTAGGCCTCGATGGCGTGGAACGCGTCGCCGTTCTCGACGAAGTAGTCGTTGGTCTCCGTGATGGCCTCCTCGAAGTCGTCGACGAGTTCGGAGTCGAACTCCAGCATCAGCGCCGCCTTCGTCCCCTCGGGGATCATCTCGACGTACTGGGCGTACTCCGTCGAGTCGGCGGCGAGCGCGAACACCTCGTCGTCCATCAACTCGACTGCACCCACGTCGAACTGGAGCGCCTCGGGGACGGCCTGCATCGTCTCGACCAGGTCGTCGAAACAGTAGAGGACGAGCGCCGTCTCCTCGGGCAGGGTGACCAGCGACACCTCGGCCTCGACGATGACGCCGAGGGTCCCCTCCGCGCCGACGAAGAGCTTCGAGAGGTTGATGACCTCCTCGCCCGCGTCGTTCTCGTAGATGACCTTCTGGAGGTTGTAGCCGGACACCGACCGCTTGAGGTCGGGATACTTCTCCTCGATCTCTTCCTCGTGTTCCTCGACGAGGCGGCGGGTCGTCTCGTAGATCCGGGCCTCCAGACCGTCACCGGAAACCTTCTCCTCCCACTCCTCGCTGTCGAGGACGATCTCTTCGGTGTGGATCAGCGACCCGTCCGCCAGCACCACGTCGAGTTCCTCGGTGTAGGCGTCGGTGATGCCGTAGCGTACCGAGTGTGCACCCGTGGAGTTGTTGCCGATGCCGCCGACGACCGTCGAGCGGTTCGAGGACGCCGGATCCGGTGCGAACTTCAGACCGTGGTCTTCCAGCCGGTTGTCGAGGTGGTCCTGCACGACGCCGGGCTGGACGACCGCGCGCTGTCCCTCGGGATCGACGTCGACGATGTCGTCCATATACCGCGTGAAGTCGACGACGACACAGCCCGGCCCGACCGTCTGTCCGCCGAGCGAGGACCCCGTGCCGCGGGGCAGGATCGGCACGCCGTGTTCGGCCGCCGTCTCGACGGTGTGTTGCACGTCGTCGACCGACTGTGGCAACACGACCCCCGCGGGCTTGGCCTGGTAGATGCTCCCGTCCGTCGCGTAGAGCACCTGTGCGTACTCGTCGAAGGAGACGTCCCCCTGCACGCCCTCACGGAGGTCTTCGGCCAGTGCCCGATACTCCTCGGCGTCGGGGTGGTCGTGCCCCAGGGAGTCCGCCGAGGTCTCTAATCCCGTTGATCGTTCATCAATGGCCATGCGTCTCACACCGGACCGTGCCGGTATAACTCCTACGCTACGGTCTCAGAGCGCCTCGTCGCCGTCCTGCATTCTAGCTGAACGTACTGTGTGAATAATTGCCGCGACCGACAGTATCCTACACGATCGATCACGCACGATCCCGCGAATCGACACACCGCTCGGCGTCGCGTGGCGGACTCCCGTGTGGTCTGCCCGGTTCAGACATCTTTTTGTCCGCGGCGGGGCGTGTCGGAGACGCGATGAACCTGATTCACGTCTGTCTGAACGTCGCCGACGCGGACGAGTCGATCGAGTTCTACGAGCAGTTCGGCTTCGAGGAGTCGTGGTCGTTCGAGACGCCCGACGGCGAGACGGAGAACCGCTACGTCGCCGATCCCGACGGCGTCGAGATCCAACTCTCCGAGACCGACGGGGAGACGGAGTTCGAGGCCGGAACCGCCTGGGACCACCTCGCCCTCGGCGTCGACGACGTGGACGAGGTCTTCGAGACGGTCGATCACTACGGCGTCGTCGAGGAACCCGGCGACCAGCCCGCGGCCGGCGCGCGCACCGCCTTCATCGAGGACCCGGACGGGCACGTCGTCGAACTCGTCGCACCGCTCGAATAAGGGGTCGTGCGCCCGCCGCTCACACCCGGCGAAACGTCTTTTCCGCCCGGCCGGTCCGTCCGGCCATGAACGACGGCTCGGTACCGGGACGGCTCACGCGTCGTGGCGCCCTCGGTGCGGGACTCTCGCTTTTCGGCGCTGGCTGTCTGGGAACGGGCGGGGCCGGGAAGGGAAACGGGGACGAAGCACGTCCGCTTGCCACCCATCCGGTCGGGGCGGACCTGGCCGCCCAGCCCCGTCTCGGCCCCGACCCCGGGTCCGCGACGGCCACCATCGTCGCCTTCGAGGATCCCTCCTGTCCCCGGTGTGCCACCTTCGAGCGGGAGACGGTCCCGAAGATCAGATCGGAACTCGTCGCCTCCGGCGAGGCGACGTTCGTCGCCCGGACCATCCCCGTCGTCTACCCGTGGGGTGAGCCGGCGACCTACGCCCTCGAGGCGACGTTCGCCCGGGACGCCGACGCCTTCTGGACGCTCGCCGCCCACTACTTCGAGCGGCAGGACGCGTTCGACACGGACAACGTCCTCGACCGGACCGAAGCGTTTCTCGCCGCCGAGACCGACGTTGACGCCGCGGGGGTCGTCGCCGACGCCGAGAGCGAGACCCACGCCGAGGCCGTCCGGACGGACCTCGACGCGAGCGAGGCGGCGGACGTGAGCGGGACGCCGACGGTCTTTCTGTTCCGGGACGGCGAGTACCGGACGCGCGCCACCGGCTCCGTCAGCTTCGAGTTCGTCATCGGCGCGCTGGAGCTGTGAGCGTGGCGGTCCGCCTGCCCCTCCGCGCCGACGACTGGCGGCTGATGGGGCGGACGGCGCGGCTCGTCCTCGGGGGGCCCCGCTACGCCGCCGTCGCGCTCGGTGCCGCCGCCGTCGCCCTCGTCGGGTTCGTTCTCTCGCAGAACCTCGCGACCGTGCGCGACGCCCTCGCCGGACGGGTGCCGGTCTCGATCCTCGCCGAACTCTTTCCCTTTATCGGCACCTCGTACGGACCGTTGACGGGGGCGGTCGTCGTGTTGGTCGCCATCCTCGTCGGCGTCGACGTCGCCCTCGTGGCCTACCACGTGCGCGAACACCGGCTCTCGGCGGAGGGTGGGGGCGGGAGCCTGCTGGGGGTCGTCCTCGGGGCCCTCGGGGCCGGGTGTGCGGCCTGTGGCTCGGCCGTGATCGCCGGTCTGCTGTCCCTGTTCGGCGCCGCGGGTTTGGTGACGCTCCTGCCGCTGGACGGCCTGGAGTTCGCCCTGCTCGCGCTGGTGGCGCTGGTGCTCTCGATTCACTGGCTCGCCGAGGGAATGCGCGGCGGCGAGATCCGTGGCTGTCCGGTGGGTGCGAAAGAATAGGAGACGGAACTCGAGGCCGACTTAGAGGATGCCGGCGGCGCGGGCCTTGGCGACGATCTCCTGAGCCATCTTGTTGGTGGCCTCGTCGACCATCTGGCCGTCGACGGAGACGGCACCCTTGCCCTCCTCCATCGCCTCGGCGTAGGCGTCGACGATGCGCTCGGCGCGTTCGGCGACCTCCGGATCGGGCGCGAACACTTCGTTGCCGAGTTCGATCTGACTCGGGTGGATGGCCCATTTGCCGTCACAGCCGATCATGTTGGCGCGCTCCGCGGACGTCCGGAAGCCCTCGGGGTCGTCGATGTCAGCGTACGGACCGTCCATGCACGGCAGGCCGGCGCTCTTCGCGGCGGCGTTACACTCCGAGAGCGCGTGGTGCCAGTAGTGGCCGGGGTAGTCCGGGAACTGCCCGATGTCGAGGCCGGGGGTCCCCATCGCGGCGGAGTAGTCGCCGGGGCCGAAGATGATCGAGCTGAGCCGGTCGGAGGCGTGGGCGATGTCGTGGACGTTGTGCATCCCCTCGCCGTCCTCGATCTGGGGCTCCAGACCGATCCCGCCGACCTCCAGCCCGTTGTTCTCCTCGACCTGCGCGAGGAGGTTCTCGACGGTGTGGATGTCGCTCGGGCCGGCGACCTTCGGGACGATGATGTCGTCGATGTGTTCGCCCGCGCGGCCGACGACCTCGATGATGTCGTCGTACCACCACTTGGTGTCGATGCCGTTCATCCGGAAGGACAGGATCTTGTCCGACCAGTCGTGTTCCTGGGCCGCCTCGATCAGCGGCTCCCGGGCTTCGGCCTTCGCGTTCGGCGCCACGGAGTCCTCCAGATCGAGGAAGACTTCGTCGGCGTCGCTCCGCGAGGCACTCTCCATGAAGTCGGGATCGCTGGCCGGCGTCGCGAGTTGCGTACGACGGAGTTCGACGTCTTCGGACATAGTTTGCACACATAAAGGCCGCTCGCTTCCCAATAAAGATTCCTTAGTATACGTGTTTTCGGGAGCTGACGTATCTGTTTTCGTCCGTTGTCGACAATGGTCGAACCGAAAGCGACGCCCTCGGCTCGGCGGCGACTCGCAGACTGAACGCTTTTAGGCTCGCCGGGTAGAGATACCGACGATGAGCGAGTACGACTACGAGGCGCTCGGGCTGGTCGCGGGGCTGGAGATCCACCAGCAACTCGACACCGCGACGAAACTGTTCTGTGCGTGCCCGACCGAGCGTCGGGAACCCGAGGAGGCGGTCCGGACGTTCTCCCGGTATCTTCACCCGACCACGAGCGAACTCGGGGAACTCGACGAGGCGGCGGTCGAGGAGAGCCGCGTCGACCGCGAGTTCGAGTATCTGGCCTTCGAGACCACCTGTCTCGTCGAGGAGGACGACGAACCGCCGGGTCGGATCGACGACGAGGCCCGTGACGTGGCCTTGCAGATCGCCGACCTCCTCGACATGACGGTCGTCGATCAGGCCCACGTCATGCGAAAGATCGTCGTCGACGGCTCGAACACCTCCGGCTTCCAGCGGAGCGCCCTGGTCGGACAGGACGGGCAGATCGAGACGACGGCCGGCCCCGTGGGCGTCGAGGATCTCCTCCTCGAGGAGGAGAGCGCCGGCCGCGTCGCGGAGACCGACGCGGGCGTCCGCTACAGTCTCGACCGACTCGGCATCCCGCTGGTCGAGATCGGCACCCGCCCGGACATCAACACGCCCGAACAGGCCCGGGAGGCCGCGGAGCGGATCGGCATGCTCCTGCGCTCGACCGGCGCCGTCAAGCGCGGCCTCGGCACCATCCGCCAGGACGTCAACGTCTCCATCGCCGACGGCGCTCGCGTCGAGATCAAGGGCGTCCAGGCGCTCGATCAGATCGACGAGATCGTTCACCTGGAGGTGCGTCGCCAGGTGGAACTGCTCGACGTCGCGGCCGAACTCGCCGACCGCGACGCCGCGGTCGGCGACCCGCGGGACGTGACCGACGTCTTCGCCGACACCGACAGTGGCGTGCTCCGGAGCGCGCTCGACGACGGCGGGGCGGTGCGAGCCGTCCCGCTCTACGGCTTCGACGGCCTCGTCGGGCGTGAACTCCAGCCCGACCGCCGGTTCGGGACCGAACTCTCCGACCACGCCAAGCGCCACGGCGCGGGCGGGATCTTCCACACCGACGAACTCCCCGCCTACGGCGTCACCGAGGCGGAGGTCGCGGCGCTTCGCGAGGCCGTCGGCGCCGGCCCCGACGACGCCGTCGCCATCGTCGCCGACGACCCCGAGACCGCCGAGTTGGCCATCGAGGCCGTCGCCGACCGCGCCCGGACGGGGATCGAGGGCGTCCCCGAGGAGACCCGGGACGCCACCGAGGAGGGGACGACCCGCTATCTCCGTCCCCTGCCCGGTGCGGCGCGGATGTACCCCGAGACGGACGTGCCGCCGGTCGAACTCGACCCGAGCGACGTCGAGCGCCCGGAACTGCTGACCGAGAAAGTCGAGCGGTACCGGCGCGAGTACGACCTCGACGCCGGCCTGGCCGAGCAGGTGGCCTACGGCCGGCGCATGCCCCTGTTCGAACGGGCGGTCGAGGCCGGCGTCGACGCCACCTTCGCCGCGGGCGTGCTGGAGGGAACCCTGACCGAACTCCGCCGCGACGACGTGGCCGTCGACCGCCTCACCGACGACCACCTGCTCGGCACCCTCCGGCTGGTCGCTGACGGCGACCTGGCGAAGGAGGGCGTCGACGAGGTGCTCGGGACGCTCGCCGCGGATCCCGACCTCGATCCCGAAGCGGCCGTCGAGGCAGCCGGTCTCGCTGGCGTCTCCGAGGACGAGGTGCGCGCGGCCGTCGTGGACGTCGTCGAGCGCAACGCCGACCAGGTCGAGCAGGAGGGAATGGGCGCGTTCTCCGCACTCATGGGCGAATGCATGGGCGCTCTCCGCGGCAAGGCCGACGGCGAAGTCGTCAGCGACGCGTTGCGCGAGGAGATCGGTAAACGGACCTGACCGCTCGGCGCGACGGCACCGTCACGTCGCCGACTGGCACTCGCTCGGACGCGTGACGCCGCTGATCTCGACCCGCGTTCCGCCGTCGTCGCTCTCGACGACGTCGACCGTCCAGTCGTGGGTGTCGGCGATCTTCGATACGATCGAGAGCCCGAAGCCCGTCCCGTCGGCCGACGTGGAGTAGCCGCTCTCGAAGACCCGCTCTCGCTCCTCCTCCGGGATCCCCGGTCCGTCGTCGGCGACGTAGAACCCGCCGGGCAACTCGCCGACGGTGACGCGCGTCGATCCGTCGTCGGTCTCCGACCGGCTCTCAGTGGAACCGTGTTCCACGCTGTCACCGGCGTCGCCGGTTTCCCGAGAGATCTCCGATCCCTCGCTGTCACCGGACCGTGTCCGGCTGCTCGTGGAGCCGTGCTCCACACAGTTCCGAAACAGGTTCTCGAAGAGTTGCTGGAGTTGGCTCCGGTCCGCGCGGATCGCCCCCTCCGTCTCGACGCAGAGGGTCGTGTCCGGCGACGAGACGTTTCGCCAGCAGTCCCGTGCCGTCACCGCGAGGTCGACCGTCTCGAAGTCACCTCCCCGGTCGTCCGTCTTCGCGAGCGTCAGCAGATCCTCGATCAGGTCGTCCATGCGCTCCAGCGCGTGGGCCGTCTCGTCGAGGTGGTCGCTCTCGATCTCCCGTCGAGCCACGGCCAAATGGCCAGTGGCGACGTTCAGCGGGTTCCGGAGGTCGTGGGAGACGACGCTCGCGAACTCGTCGAGCCGCTCGTTCCGGCGGCTGAGCGCCTGCTCGTGTTCACGCCGTTCGGTGATGTCCCGTGCCGAGGCGATGAGCGAGACGACCGTCCCCGATTCGTCGGTGACCGGACGGATCGTCCCGCTCACACTCCGGTTCTCGGTCCCGGAGTTGACGTGGTCGGCCTCGAACTCGACGTACTCCCCGTCGGCGGCGCGCTCGATCCACTCCCGGACGTCCGCACGGTACTCTTCGGGCCACCACGGCGTCTCCGGGAACGGGACGCCGACAACCGCCTCGTGGTCCGCGTCGATCAGCTCCATCGCCGTCCGGTTCGCCTTGCGCAGACGGCCGTCCGTTGAGAGCACGCCGACGAGCATCTTGGGGTCCTCGAAGACGGCTTCGAGGCGCCGTTCGCTCCGTCGGAGTTCCCGTTCGCGTCGCTTCCGGTCCGTGATCTCTCGACCCTCGGGAACGAGCGAGGTCACCTCGCCCCGCTCGTCGGTGACCGGGCGAACCGAGAAGTCGATGATCGCCTCGCGGTCCGTTCCCTGGACGCGGACCTCGTCGCGGAACAGGTCGCCGGAGCGAGCCTGCCGCACCGCCTCGCGGACCGTCTCCCGGGCCCGTTCGCCCGTCGCGAACCAGCACGCCTCCCAGAGCGGCTTGCCCACGACCGTCTCGCGGTCGACGCCGCCGAAGTTCAGGGCCGTCCGGTTGGCCTCCTGGACCGTCCCGTCGGGGTCGAGAAGGCCGGCGAAGGTGTAGGCGTTGTCGAAGACGGCTTCGAACTGGCGGGTCCGCTCCCGCCGGTCGCTCACGTCCCGGACGGAGCAGATCAACTCCCCCTGGTCCGTCGTGGCGAGGCGATGGTCTTCGACGAACGTGCTCCCGTCGGCGCGGACGCCCGTGGTCTCGCCGTGCCACTTCCCCTCCGCCCTGACCGTCGGGAGTACCTCCTCGCGGATCATCTCCGTCTCGTCGTCGGGGTAGATCCGCTCCCAGCTCTCCCCGACAAGGTCGTCGGGCTCGTACCCGTACAGCGACGCGTACGCCTCGTTGACGTAGACGAACGCCTCGTCGTTCAGGATGGCGATGCCCTCCTGTGCCGTCTCGATGGCGTCCAAGTGCCGGCGTCGTTCCCGTTCGGTTCGGTACCGATCGACGGCGTTGTCGATCCGGTTGGCCAGGATCGCGTAGCCGTCGGCGTGGGCGCCCTTCTGGAGGTAGTCGGTCACGCCCGCGGAGATGGCCTCGCTGGCGACCGACTCGCTGCCCCTGCCGGTGAACAGGACGAACGGCAGGTCGGGGTAGCGGTCGCGAACGAGTTCGAGGAGTTCGATCCCGGTCCGGTCCGGCATCTCGTAGTCCGAGACCACACAGTCGATCCCGTCGTCGAGGCGGTCGAGGGCCGTCTCCGTGTCGAGGGCCGTCTCGACCACGAACCGTTC
>Ga0207813_100724_pt1 | contig 15162 bp, 13 predicted proteins | sample A23E3SouthBayCA_2_FD_187730 | JGI IMG/M metagenome (GOLD analysis project Ga0207813, IMG submission 187730) | Aerobic enrichment media microbial communities from Eden Landing Ponds, California, USA - A23 E3 (4) (SPAdes) | ecosystem: Environmental > Aquatic > Marine > Unclassified | place... | reverse complement strand
TCCAGGTCCGGTAGGCCCGGGCGTGCTCGCCGTTCTCCGCGAACGCCTCGACCATCGCCGCCGCCACGTCACGGCGACGGTCGGGCGGACAAACCGCGAGCACGCCCGGGCCGGAGCCGCTGACCGTGACGCCGTGGGCGCCGGCCTCGCGGGCGGCGTCGGCGGCGTCGTCGTAGCCGGTGATGAGGGCGGCGCGGTGGGGGGTGACTACCTCGTCGGCCATTCCCGCGCCGACGAGCGCCGGGTCGGAGCGACACATCCCCACCGAGAGCGTCGCCGCGTTGCCGACCGTCGCCACCAGTTCCTCGATCGTAACGTGGGTCGGCACCACCTCGCGAGCGTCGCGGGTGGAGATGGGCTCCTCGGGCAGGCAGGCCACCAGCGGGACGTTCGTCTCGATCGAGCGGACGCCGTCGGCGGTGGCGATGGTGAACCCGCCGAGCAGCGCGGGGGCGACGTTGTCGGCGTGGGCGGCGCCGGAGACGACGGCCTCGCCCTCGGCGGCGATGGGGACCAGCTCCTCGCGGGTGAGGCCGCGGTCGTAGAGGGCGTTGAGTGCGAGCGCCGCGCCCGCGGCGGAGGCGGCCGAGGAGCCCAGCCCGGAGGCGGGTCTGACGCCCTTGTCGATCTTGATGTGGGCCGGGGCGTCGAGCGCCCGCGCGACGGCGCCGACGGTGTTCTTCTCCGGATCTTCGGGAATGAACTGCGCCCCCGCGCCGGTCACCTCGATGGTGGTGCGATCGGCGCGTTCGACGCTCACGATGTCCGCCGGGCGCGAGAGGGCGACGCCAAAACTGTCGTAGCCGCTACCGAGGTTCGCGCTGGTCGCCGGAGCCCGGACTGTTCGCATGCGGAGTCGTACCGCGGATCGCGCGAAAAAACTGACGCTCGTTACTCGTCGGCGACGGAGAAGATCATCGGCGCGATGATGACCAGCGCCAGCCCGAGGAACAGGTAGATCCGGGAGTTGACTGCCTGTGGCGTCAGCAGGAAGATCAGGCCGAACGCACCGAAATGCAGGCCGAGCACCTTCTTCGACCCGAGCCCGAGCAGGCCGATCGTTCCCAGGGCGAACACGAGCAACAGCACCTGCCCGATCTCGTAGTTGAGCAGGAAACTGTCGATGACCTGGAGCGGGAGCATCTCTTATGACTTCTCTGTCCGAACGGCGCTTTAAAGTTCTGTTCTCCGCCCGGGCTCGTCGCCCCGAGCGTTGTCGCCCTGAGGCCCCGAATCGGGCTCAGAGCGGGCCCGACCCGCCGTCGGCGACGCCTGCCACTCGCGCCACATACATACACTCCCGCGCCGTACCGAGGAGTATGACTCAGACAGCGACACTCGGCGGCGGCTGCTTCTGGTGTGTCGAGGCGGCGTTCGAGGAGCTCGCAGGCGTCGAAGACGTGACCTCCGGCTACGCCGGCGGCCACGCCGAGGACCCGACCTACCGCGAAGTCTGCTCCGGCAACACGGGCCACGCCGAAGTGGTCCAGGTCGAGTACGACGAGGACGTGCTGGAGTACGAGGACGTGCTGGAGGTGTTCTTCACGATCCACGACCCCACCCAACTGAACCGTCAGGGGCCGGACATGGGCAGTCAGTACCGGTCGATCGTCCTCACCCACGACGAGACTCAGCAGGAACTCGCAACGGCCTACGTCGAGGCGCTCGACGAGGAGGGCGGCTACGACGACGCGGTCGTCACCGAGGTCGAGCCGCTCGAGATGTTCTACCGCGCCGAGGAGAAACACCAGAACTACTTCGAGAAGAACCCCGACGACGCGTACTGCACGATGCACGCCCAGCCGAAAGTCGAGAAGGTCCGCGAGAAGTTCGAGCAGAAGGCGCAGGCCTGATCAGTCTGCCAGCCGCCCCAGCAGCTCTTCGCGCAGTTCGTCGCTCCCCGCACAGACCACGTCACACGCCGAGAGCTCCGTCTCGGCGTTGTGCTCGACGCGGTAGCCGACGACGACCATCCCGGCCCGATCGGCCGCGAGCGAGCCGTTCCGGGAGTCCTCCACGGCCACACACCCTGCCGGATCGACGCCGAGCCGGTCGGCTGCGGCCTCGTAGATGTCGGGTTCGGGCTTCCCCGGGCCAGGGACCTCGTCGTTCGAGAGCACGAGGTCGAACTCGAGGCCGAATCGGTCGAGCACGTACCCCATCCACGTCGGCGGCGACGAGGAAACGAGGCCGACTGGGACTTTCCATCCGCGAGCGGCCTCCCGAACGTCCCCGAACCCAGCGAGGAGTTCGACCCGTTCCCGATAGATCTTCGCTGCGGTCTCGTCGTACAGGTCGACGAACTCGGCTTCCGAGACGGTCGTCTCGTAGTGGGCATCGAGGTAGTCGTAGATCTCCCGGTACGGCATGCCCGTGATCTCGTCCAGGTCCGGCACGTCGCCGGCGAGCACCGCAGGCAGCAGTTCCTCGCGCTCGGCGGGGTGCCAGTAGTCCTCGGAGTCGACGACGACGCCGTCCATGTCGAACAACAGCGCGTCCATGATCGCCGTACCAGTGCCCCCGCCATCGCGTTTGGGGTTTCGGGCCGACGCTCAAGGCGGATGCCGGGACCACTCCCGCGCGTGACCGAGACGATCCGACTGTTCGCGGGCGACTGCACCGTCGAGTTCGAGGGCGAGCGCGAGCGCACCCAGCGCGGCTACGTGGTGGTCGTGGTGAAACCCGACCGCACCGTCCTCGTTCACGACGCCGAGGGGTACCAGCCCGTGGCGTGGCTCACCCGCGCGGACGAACTCACGACCGAGACCGAGGGCGACTCCTTCTCGATCGTCGCCCGGAGCGGCGAGCAGGAACTGCGCGTCGTCTCCAAGGCGCCGACGGGGCGCCGCGAGTTCCCCGCGAGCGAGGCGGGCGTGCCGGTGGGGACCTGCCCCGACTGCGGCGACGCGCTCGTGCGGGCGGGCGGGGAGGTGACCTGTCTGGGCTGTGACGCCGCCTACGGGCTCCCGGCTGGCGCGACCGTGCTCGAGGAGACGTGCGACGACTGCGGGCTGCCGAAAATGCGGGTCGAGCGCGGCGAGCGGTTCGAACTCTGTGTGGACTGGCAGTGCGACTCGCTGGCCGACGCCGTCGCCGACGCGCTCGACGGTCGCTGGGACTGCCCGGACTGTGGGGCGCCGCTGGGCGTGGTTTCCCGCGGTAACCGACCGTTCCTCGGCTGCGAGGGCTACCCGGACTGCGAGACGACGTTCTCGATTCCGGCGGGCGTAGTGGTTGGCGAGTGCGCCTGCGGGCTCCCGGTGTTCGAGACCGCGGCCGGCCGGCGCTGTCTGGACGGGACCTGTGACCAGTACTACGAGTCGGGGGTGGACACCACCACCGGGCCCTGAGCGGCGTCCGTCCCGTCCGGCGCCTGCTGCCCTCCGCGGCCTGCCACAGCCGCCGCGGGCTACCACAGTCCCTATACCTGCCGACCCGGGAGGTAGGGCCATGAACGGGACCCTTCGCGACGGCGTCGTCCACCTCTCGGGCAACGCCAGACAGCAGTTCTACGACTCCGGGGGGTACGGCCGCCCGGCCGGCGGGAGCGACCTCGAACTCGCGCCGGTGGAGGCCGCCCACCTGCTGTATCGGGGCGATCTCGATGCGGTCGTGGACGAGGAGGGAGCGTCGATGGGGTTCCGGGAGTTCCTCACCCGGACCGACGCGGTGCTCCCCTTCGTGGTGTACAAGGACCTCCGGGACCGCGGCTTCTACCTCTCGCCCGCCCGGGACGGCTGGGTCGACCCGAGCGTCGACGACGCGACGGATTTCGTGGTCTACCCGCGCGGAAAGGGACCGAGCGACGGGGAGATCGCCTACCGGCTCCGGGTCGTCGGCGAGCGCGCGCCGTTGCCGGCCGCGAGCATCGACGAGCACGTCCTCGCTGTCGTCGACGAGGACGGCGAACTCACCTACCTCGGCACGGAGTGGCTCTCGCCGTCGGGCGACGCCGACCCGTCGCTCCCCGACTCGCTGGACGCGACGCTGACGGACGACCGCCTGCTGGTCTGGGACCCGCCCGCGGCGTTGTACGCGAACGGCTTCTTCGGCCAGCGACTCGCGGGCCGGAACGCCGACGCCGGGCCGCTCCAGCTCTCGCTGCTCGAGGCCGCGTATCTCGCCCACCACGACTGCCTCGACGTCGACGCCGCGACCGTCCAGGGGCACGCCGAGGCCGTCGAGGGCGAGCGGTTCCGCCGACGCTACGCGGCCTACGAGGCGCTCCGTGACGCTGGCGCCGTCCCCAAGTCCGGCTTCAAGTTCGGTGCCGACTTCCGGGTGTACGAGTCCTTCGACGGCGTCGCCGACCTGGGCCACTCCGACAAGCTGGTCCGGGTCGTCGAGCCGGACCACGAGTTCCTCCCCCGGGAGCTGTCGCTCGACGTGCGGCTGGCCGGCGGGGTTCGCAAGCGAATGGTTTTTGCGCTGACCGAGCCGAAGGACGGAATAGATTGGCTCTGCGTCGAGCGAATCACGCCGTGACGCGAGGTCTACGATGACTGAGGATACACCCACACCGAAGACCGACGGGGGCACCGACAGCGTAGCAAGCGACGACGTGGCCCTCGACCCGTGGGGATCCTCGACCATCGAGGACTACCGCAAACTGTTCGAGCAGTTCGGTATCGAGGAGTTCGACGCCGACGAGGTGCCCGACCCACACTACCTGATGCGCCGTGGCGCCATCTTCGGCCACCGCGAGTACGAGCGCGTCGTCGCGGCGATGGCGAACGACGAGCCGTTCGCGGCGCTCTCGGGGTTCATGCCGACGGGCGACCCCCACATCGGCCACAAGATGGTGTTCGACGAACTCATCTGGCACCAGCAGCAGGGCGGCGAGGTGTACGGCCTGATCGCCGACCTCGAAGCCCACTCCGCCCGGGGGATGTCCTGGGACGAGATCGACGAGCACGCCCGGAGCTACCTGCTCTCCTTTATCGCGCTGGGATTCGACGTGGAGGACGGCGAGCTCTACCGCCAGTCGGACAACCGCGTCCTGCAGGATCTCGCCTTCGAGATCGGCTCGACGACGAACTTCTCGGAGTTCGAGGCGATCTACGGCTTCGGCGGCGAGACCAACGTCAGCCACATGCAGTCGGTGGTCACCCAGCTGGCGGACATCCTCTACCCCCAGCTCGACGAGCCGATGCCGACGGTGATCCCGGTCGGGCCGGATCAGGACCCGCACGTCCGGTTCGCCCGCGACGCCGCTGCTCGGATGCGCTACTTCAAGGTGACCGAGGCGTTCGCCTCCTTCGAACTCGACGACGCGGAGCGCGACCTGTTCCGGGCGCTGTACGACGACCTGACCGAGCGCGACGACGTGGTCACCGACGATCTGCGGTGTGAGGACGCCGCCGAGCAGCTCCTGGCGTTCGTCAACGATTCTTCGACGGCCGTCGACGCCGATCCGTCGACCCGCGACTCGCTGGTCGAGAAGCTGGAGAACGGCGGCAAGGAGCCGATCCGTCCCCGCGTGCGCTTCCTCGACCGCAACGCCAACGAGGCGGCGTTCGACGCGTTGATCGAAGCGATCCCGGGCGAGAAGCGCCGGTACGACGCCCACATCGACAGCTTCGACCTCGATCCTGCGGCAGCCGAGGAGATCGCCCGCGAGATCGAGATCGACCACGACGGCTACGGGTTCCAGGCGCCGTCGTCGATCTACCACCGCTTCATGACCGGGCTCACCGGGGGGAAGATGTCCTCCTCCATCCCGGCTTCGCACATCTCCCTGCTCGACGACCCCGAGGACGGCTACGACAAGGTGAAGTCCGCGGCCACGGGCGGACGCACGACCGCCGAGGAGCAGCGAGAACTCGGCGGGAAGCCCGATGAGTGCCCGGTGTACGAGCTGTACGCCTACCTGCTCGCCGAGAGCGACGACGAGTTCGCGGCCCGCGTGTACGAGGAGTGCGCCGAGGGCGAACGACTCTGTGGCGGCTGCAAGGAGCAGGCCGCGGAGCTGATGCGAGAGTTCCTCGCAGAGCACCAGGAGAAACGCGAGGAGGCGAAGGAGGTCCTCGAAGACGTGGATATCGATCTCTCGAGTGAGCGGCGCGGCCTCGGCGGGAAGGAAGAGGAAGACGCGGTCTAAGGTCGGGTTCTTCCTTCGATTCTGTTTTTGGAGGGTATCGTCGACACCACTGCTGCGAACAGCACCGCGGTCGCAAGTGGTCATGCTTCGAGATGCTGTTGCTGTTGCGGTTCCAGTAGCTGTGCCAGCCGTCCACGTAGAAACCGAACTCCCACAAACTGCATCCACCGGGAACGAAGCCGGCCCACTCACGGAAGCTTTTTGCGCGCTCGGGGGATTGCTCCGCGTATGGCGCCCGACACCGCCACCCGCACGCATCGCCTCGCAGCCGCCGGTCGCGGGGTCGGGTTCTTCTTCGCCTGAGTCGGTCGGCGGAGCCCGGGAGCGGTGCAGACCGGGCGAAACCGACCGAGCGGGCAGTACCGCCCCCGGAGCGACGACGCCGGGGCGACCGATCAGCGACACACACCACTCACCACATGCGACTTCCGGAACGACAGGTCGCGGCCCTAGAGGCCGCGAGCGCGACCGACGCACAGCCGATCCCCGACCTCGCCGCCGAGGCGGGGATCGACGAGGCGGCAGCCACGACTGCCGTCTTCGAACTGGAGGAGGCGGGGCTCGTTACCGTCGAGAGCGAGACCGAGGAGACGGTCTCGCTCACCGACGAAGCCCGCGACTATCTCGACGAGGGGCTGCCCGAGGTCCGGCTCTACCGCGGCGCCGTCGACGCCGGCGCCGCCGACGCGCCGGTCCAGATGGGGCAGGTCATCGGCGCCTCGGGCTTGGGAGGCCCGCAGGTCGACATCGCGCTGTCGAACTTCGCCCGCAAGGGGTACGGCGAGATCGACAGCGGCGAACTCGCCGCCGATCCCGAGGCCGACCCCGATTCTGACCCCGAGGCTGCGGCGCTCGAAGCGCTCGACGCCGGTGCGGCCGTCGACGACGAACCGCTGCTCGACCGCCTCGCAGAGCGTGGCCTGATCGAGCGCGAGGAGCACACCGTCCGCTCGGTGCTGCTCGCCGACGCCGGCGTCGACGCGCTAATGGCCGGCGTTGAGGCCGCCGAGACCGCCGACCGACTCACACCCGAGATGCTGACCTCCGGGGAGTGGGAGGACGTAGAGTTCACTGACTACAACGTCGAAGCCGACGCGACCGAGGCCGGCGCGGGGAAGGTCCACGTGCTCCGGCAGGCCGCCGAGCGCGTGAAGGACGTGCTCGTCGGGATGGGGTTCCAGGAGATGGACGGGCCCCACGCCGACGCCGACTTCTGGATCAACGACGCGCTGTTCATGCCCCAGGACCACCCCGCGCGTACCCACTGGGACCGGTTCGCACTGGACGTGGATCCGATCGAGGACCTCCCCGAGGACCTCCTCCAGGCCGTCGAGAACGCCCATCGCGAGGGTGTGGGCCCGGACGGCGACGGCTACCACTCGCCGTGGAGTGAGGACTTCGCTCGGGAGGTCGCACTGCGCGGGCACACCACCTCGCTGTCGATGCGATACCTCTCCGGCGCCGCCGAGGGCGAACTCGAGCCGCCGCAGCGGTACTTCTCCGTGGAGAAGGCGTACCGGAACGACACCATCGACTCGACGCACCTGCTCGAGTTCTTCCAGATCGAGGGGTGGGTGATGGCCGAGGAGCTCTCGGTGCGTGATCTGATGGGCACCTTCGAGGAGTTCTACGCCCAGTTCGGCATCACCGACGTGCAGTTCAAACCCCACTACAACCCCTACACGGAGCCGAGCTTCGAGCTGTTCGGGCGCCACCCCGAGACCGACGAACTGATCGAGATCGGCAACTCCGGCATCTTCCGCGAGGAGGTGCTCTCACCGCTGGGCGTCGAGTGTGACGTGATGGCCTGGGGGCTCGCGCTGGAGCGGCTGGCGATGCTGTACACCGGCGCCGAAGACATCCGCGACCTGCACGGCACGCTCGCGGACTTGGAGTTCCTGCGGAACGCGGAGGTGATCTACTGATGCCCGTCGTCGACATCGACACTGACGAACTGCGCCGGCTCACCGGCCACGAGGAGAAGGACGACGACCAACTGAAGCAGGACCTGTTCGGACTGGGGCTGGAGTTCGAGGGCGAAACCGAGGACGGCGATCTGCAGTTCGAGTTCGCCCCCGACCGCCTCGACCGGCTCTCCGTCGAGGGCGTCGCCCGCTCGCTGCGCTACCAGTACGGCGACGACCGGGGGGTGGACGTCCCGAGCATCAACGACGCCGAGTGGACGATCGAGGTCGACGAGTCCGTCCCGGCCGAGCGCCCGTACGTCGCGGGCGCGGTCGTGCGCGGGGTGGATTTAGATGAGGACGCGCTGGACTCGCTGATCCAACTGCAGGAGAAGCTCCACGCGACGATGGGGCGCAAGCGCGCGAAGGGCGCCATCGGCATCCACGACCTCGCGATGCTGAAAGGCGAGCGTATCGAGCAGCGTGAGGTCGGTGCGCAGAACGAACTCGAACCGCCGGAGGATCTTACCCCCGTCGGCGGCGACGAGGGGCCGACCGACGTAGGCGGCCCGACGATTACCTACCGTGGCATCGACCCTGAGGGCGACGAGTTCGTGCCGCTCGACGCCGAGAAGGGGATGACGCCAGCCGAGGTGCTCACGGATCACCCGACCGGCGCGGAGTACGCCGACATCGTCGGCGAGTACGAGCGCTACCCCGCTATCTACGACGAGCTGGGGCTGTTCTCGTTCCCGCCGGTGATCAACGGCCAGCGGACCGAGGTGACGACGGAGTCCCGGGAGCTGCTCGTCGAACTGACGGGCACCGACCAGTGGACGATCGACCGGATGCTCGCGATCATCTGCTACGCGCTCGACGCCCGCGGGGCGACGATCGAGGCGGTCGACGTGGTGTACGACGACGGCGCGGCCGGCGAGCTGTCGGGCGATCACCTCGTCCGTCCCGAACTCGATACGCGCGAGAAGACGGTCTCCCACGAGCAGATCGAGACGACACTCGGCATCGAGTTGGAGATGGAGACGGTCGTCGACCTGTTCGAGCGCTCCGGGCTGGACGTGACGACGAACCTGGGGGAGGAGACCAAGTACGAGGTGGAGATCCCGCCATACCGCGTTGACGTGCTCCACCCCGCGGACCTCGTCGACGACGTGGGGCGGGCCTACGGCTTCGGCAACCTCGAACCGCGCTACCCCGACATCGGCACCATCGGCGGCCGCCACGAGCGCAGTCGGCTGGAGCGGGCGACCCGGACCGCACTCGTCGGCCTCGGGTTCGAGGACCTGCTGAACTTCCACCTCTCCTCCCCCGAGGAGAACTACGTGCGCATGGGCGTCTCCGAGGGCAGCGACCACCTCGGCGGCGGTGAGGCCGTCGAAGTCACCAGCGCCTACAGCGAGGACTACACCCAGCTTCGGACGTGGGCGCTGCCGTCGATCATGCACGTCCTGGAGAACAACACGCACCGACGCTACCCGCAGGAACTCGCGGAGGTCGGCTTCGCCGCCGAGCGGGACGACGCGGAGAACACCCACGTCGCCGAGCGCCACACGGTCGCGGCCGCGATCGCGCGCACCGACGCCACCTACGAGGACATCAAGGGGCGGCTACAGGCGCTCGTCGGCGAGTTCGACACGAGCCTCGAGACGCCCGCCACCGAGCACCCGAGCTTCATCGACGGCCGCGCCGCCGAGGTCGTGATCGACGGCGAGAGCGTGGGCGTCATCGGCGAACTCCACCCGAAACTGCTGGTCGAACGCGATCTGGAGGTGCCGGTCGCGGCGTTCGAGTTCCGGCTCGACGCGCTGGCGAACTGACCAGTCCGCTCGGTCTCCTTCTCAACCACGACTGATGGTCGTCCTGGGGAGCGTCTCGGGTTCACCTCACGGTTGGCAGGGGGGACGCCTACCCACAGGACCGAGCTATTTAACAGGCGTTCACGGGAACGTTCACGCAACATGCCCAGCGGCCCGTACGACGCCGACGCCGTCGAAGAGAAGTGGCAGCAGCGGTGGCTCGACGAGGACACCTACGCCTACCGCGAGGGCGAGGTAGACGACCCGAACACCGCCTTCGCCATCGACACGCCGCCGCCCACGGTGTCGGGGAGCCTCCACTGGGGCCACGTGTACGGAACGGTGCTACAGGACATCGTCGCCCGCTTCACCCGGATGCAGGGCGAGGAGGTGTACTACCCCTTCGGCTACGACGACAACGGGATCGCCTCCGAACGCCTGACTGAGCGGGAACTCTACATTCGCCACCAGGACTACGAGCGCCAGGCGTTCCAGCAGAAATGCCGGGAGGTCTGTGCGGAGTTCGAAGACGAGTTCACCGAGAACATGCAGTCCTTTGGCTTCTCGATCGACTGGGACAACACCTACCGGACGATCGAGCCCCGCGTCCAGCGCATCTCGCAGCTCTCCTTCATCGACCTCTACGAGCAGGGCAAGGAGTACCGCAAGCGTGCGCCGGCGATCTGGTGTCCGGAGTGTGAGACCGCGATCTCGCAGGTCGAGACCGAGGATGACGAGCAGGACAGCCACTTCCACGACATCAGTTTCGACGTGGTCGACAGCGAGTCCGCCGGCCAGGACGAGTTCACCATCTCCACAACGCGCCCGGAACTGCTGCCGGCCTGTGTCGCGGTGTTCGTCCACCCCGACGACGAGGAGAACCAGAACCTCGTCGGCCAGGAGGCACGCGTCCCGCTGTTCAGTCACGAGGTCCCGATCATCGCCGACGAGCGCGTCGACATGGAGACGGGCTCGGGGATCGTAATGTCCTGTACGTTCGGCGATCAGACCGACATCGAGTGGTACCAGGCGCACGACCTGGACCTCCGGGTCGCCATCGACGAGTCCGGCCACATGACCGAGGTCGCCGACGAGTACGAGGGGATGTCTTCCGCGGACGCGCGGGAGGCGATCGTCGCCGACCTCGACGAGACGGGCGCGCTGCTGGACCGCTGGCCGATCACCCACACCGTCAACGTCCACGAGCGCTGTGGCACCGGGGTGGAGTTCCTCGTTGCCGACCAGTGGTACGTCGAGATGCTCGACAGCACCGACGAGTACCTCGAGGCCGGCCGGGAGATGGACTGGTACCCCGAGAAGATGTTCTCGCGGTACAAACACTGGATCGAGGGGCTCCAGTGGGACTGGTGTATCTCTCGCCAGCGCTCCTCGGGCATCCCGTTTCCGGTGTGGTACTGCGAGGACTGCGACGAGGCGGTCATGGCCGAGAAGGCCGACCTGCCGGTCGATCCGCTCTCGGACGACCCGCCCGTCGACGCCTGTCCGGCGTGTGGCCACGACGAGTTCGTCCCCGAAGACGACGTGTTCGACACGTGGGCCACCTCCAGCCTGACGCCGCTGATCAACGCCGGCTGGGACTGGGACGAGGACACCGGGGAGTTCACGATGGACAACCCCGAGCTGTTCCCGATGGATCTCCGGCCCCAGGGCCACGACATCATCAGCTTCTGGCTGTTCCACACGGTCGTGAAGTGCTACGAGCACACCGGCGAGGTGCCGTTCGACTCGGTGATGATCAACGGGATGGTGCTCGACGAGAACCGCAAGAAGATGTCCAAATCGAAGGGCAACGTCGTCAGTCCCCAGGAGGTCAAATCGCAGTTCCCCGTCGACGCCGCGCGGTTCTGGGCGGCCGGAAGCTCCATCGGGGACGATCTGCCGTACCAGGAGAAGGGGCTGCGCGCCGGCGAGAAGCTGCTCCAGAAGCTCTGGAACGCCTCGAAGCTGGTCGACTCGCTGACCCCGGAGACTGTGCCGGAGATCAGCGACGAGGATCTCTCGGCGCTCGACCGCTGGCTACTGGCCGAACTCGACGCCGAGGCCGAGTTCGTCCGGGAGAAGCTTGAGCACCGAGAGTTCTCGAAGGCTCGTGACAGCCTCCGGAGCTTCTTCTGGGGGACGTTCTGTGACGACTATCTCGAGATCGCCAAACAGCGCGTCCGCGAGGAGGACGACGACTCCGCGAAGTACACGCTCGGGGTCGCCCACCGGCGGTTCCTCAAACTGTTCGCGCCGGTGCTCTCACACATTACCGAGGAGATCTGGCAGGAGATGTACGCGGGGAGCGAGGCGCCACGGGCCGCTGCCGGCGACACCGCCGCCGACGGTGGGTTCCAGAGCGTCCACCGAACCTCGTGGCCCGAGCCCACGGGCATCGACGCCGATCACGCGGCCGGCGAGACGGCGATGGCTGTTGTCGGCGCGCTCCGGCGGTACAAGAGCGAGCGCCAACTCCCCCTCAACGCCGAACTCTCGTCGGTCGCCGTCTACGGCGAGATCGAGGGGTTCGAGAACGACATCCGGAACGTCATGCACGTCGACCAACTCGAGACGCTCGAGTCCGAGCCCGAGATCGAGTCGGTCGTCACCGGGATCGACCTCGACTACTCCATCGTCGGGCCGGAGTACGGCGCCGACGTGTCCGACATCGACGATGGGATCGAGAGCGGCGAGTACGAGATCAGAGAGGGACCGAGTCCCTCTGGCAGCCGGTCGGAGACCGGCGACGCCGACGACGGCGAGACCCTCGCCGTTGCAGGGCACGAGCTCTCGGCCGACGAGTTCAGTGTCGAGCGCCAGCGACAGTACACCGGCGAGGGCGAGATGCTCGAAGCCGACGGCGCGCTCGTGATCGTCCGAGAGTAAGAGACAGCCCGCGGACGCGTTTCTACAGGTCCGCGCCGACGGCTTCGGAGACGTGGTCGAAGCCGTCGCGGTCGAGCAACTTCAGCAGCCCTTCGTTGATCTCGCGAGCCAGCGACGGTCCCTCGTAGACGAGCCCGGTGTAGAGCTGGACCACGTTCGCGCCCGCGCGGATCTTCCGGTAGGCGCCTTCGGCGTCGCTGACGCCACCGACACCGACGACAGGTACGTCGGTGCGTTCGGCGACGAAGCCGACGAGGCCGGTCGAGCGCTCCTCGATCGGGTCGCCCGAGAGCCCGCCCGGCTCGGCCTTGTTGGGCGACGTGAGGCCCTCCGGGCGCTCAGTGGTCGTGTTGGTGACGATGACGCCGTCGAGCCCCTTCTCGGCGACGAGATCGAGGGAGTCCTCGATTGCGGGGCCGGGGAGGTCTGGGGAGAGTTTCACCAGTAGTGGGGCTGCGCCGGCGTCCTGCAGTTCGTCGACGATGGCCGCCAGCGAGTCGCGGTTCTGGAGCGAGCGCAGGCCGGGGGTGTTTGGGCTGGAGACGTTGATGACGAAGTAGTCACCCCCGTCCGCGACGGCGTCGTACGTGTAGCGGTAGTCGGCCGGGGCCTCTTCCAGGGGCGTGGACTTCGACTTCCCGATGTTGACGCCGACGGGGACGTGCGGGAGCGCGGTGTCGTCGAGGCGCGCGCCGACGGCGTCGGCACCCTCGTTGTTGAATCCCATCCGGTTGATCAGCGCGCGATCCGGCTTGAGGCGGAACAGCCGTGGGCGAGCGTTTCCCGGCTGGGCCTCCGCGGTGACGCCTCCGACCTCGACGTGGCCGAACCCGAGCGCGGCGAGCGCGCGCGGGACCCGGGCGTTCTTGTCGAACCCGGCGGCGACGCCGACGGGGGTGGGGAAGCGCAGGCCGAACGCCTCCGTTTTCAGGCGGTCGTCGTCGACGACGTACCGGTCCCGGAGGACGTCTTCGACGGGCGTCCCCTGAACGGCCTCGAGGCCACGGCTCACTACGGTGTGGGCGGTCTCCGCCGGCAGCACGAACAAGAGCGGTTTTCCGACGGCGTAGAGGTTCATGGTCCTCAGAAATCGTGTTCCACGTCCTCGGCGTCGGCGGACTGGATGATGATTTTGCCGTCGCGGACGCGCACGAACACCTCCTCGCCGATCTCCATGCCGGCGACTTCGAGCTCGTCCTCGTGGAGGTTCACGTGGACGTTGTGGTACTCGCCGTTCTCGTCTTTGGCCCCGCTCGGGCTGAGCTTCTTCTTACGGACCATCTGGTCTGTCTATCTCCGTTTGGCTTCAGACGGTACTAAAGTGTTTGTCTCCGCCTGTGGCGCGCCCGAGCCTCTATCGGGTGGACTGATGCTAGTTTTCGGAGTTTTCTACCAGAATCAAAAATGTGAGTATATAAACTTAGCGCTCAGGAGGGTTGTTTGCCCCGATATTTTTATATCGCACCCTGTGCACCACTCCCATGGAGAGAAACCATGGTACGAGAAGACGGTAAGCGAAACTTCGCGCTTCGGGGCGACGATGGCGAGGACAGCGTGTTCTCGGGCAACACTCCGCGACAGGCGGCGCTGAAGGCCGCTCGACGGCTCGAGCCGGCTGATTCCGAGAGTGCTGCCGACCGCGTCCCGATCGAGCTTCGGGAGAAGGGGACCGACAAGGTACACATCTACGAGGGATGGGCCTGGGAAGAGGAGGCGCCCGAGAACAAACCCGACTGGATGCCCGAGGTCATCACCGAGGCGAACGTCTCCAAGCAGGGGATCGAGCACCTGGACGAGTAGACGGCAGCCGTCCCCGTCTGTCGCTCCGACAGGTGTATGACTTCCCGCGTCGGATCAAACCGATGCGTGGTACCACGCGGCCCGACCCTGAGTGCGAGCGTGGGATGACTGGCCGCCCTCCTGCCGCGCCGTATCTTCCAGTAGCGAGCTGCTGCGCCGTCGACGCCCCGTCCGTGTGAACGCGACGCGTGAAACCGCATGACGTAGCGTCGATACTCCGACGGGGTTAAGTACTCACCTCCCATTGAATGAAATGCGAAGGTCGCCGGGGCGGTCGCCCCCGGTGACACCCGGACTCGCTCGGTGCGAGCCCGGTACGATCCGACGCCCTTAAGTGAATACGGGCGTTCGGTTGGAATACGCAGAGGGCAGCGGGTTTCACACGGGGTCGGCCCGGATCTCCGCTGTCTGCGACGAATGAGGATACTGCCCCCGTGGTCCGCCGCAGGACAGTATCTGATGTGAGCCTTGGTAGTTCGGTGTCCCCCGGTTCGGCCGGCGGGCAGCGAACGGTAACCGATACGCAAGACCAGATGGTAACGATCACGCACTGTGATCTGACCCGCCACCCACGTGCAGATGCACGTACACATTCCGGTTGATCCTGCCGGAGGTCATTGCTATCGGGGTCCGATTTAGCCATGCTAGTTGTGCGGGT
>Ga0207813_100721_pt1 | contig 15210 bp, 15 predicted proteins | sample A23E3SouthBayCA_2_FD_187730 | JGI IMG/M metagenome (GOLD analysis project Ga0207813, IMG submission 187730) | Aerobic enrichment media microbial communities from Eden Landing Ponds, California, USA - A23 E3 (4) (SPAdes) | ecosystem: Environmental > Aquatic > Marine > Unclassified | place... | reverse complement strand
ACAGTAATATCACCCAGAGTAATTAGTTTGAACCGAAGATATTATCACCCGGTATGGTGTAGGAGGTGGTGATGAGCGCCATTCAGTCCGCCGAAGCCGACACACTCGAACGCGTCCGCGACCTCCCGCCGAGCGCGAAACTCGTCGCGAAAGTCCTCGAGTACGAGGACACCCTCACCCAGAGCGAAATCGCCGACGAAACCCTCCTCCCCGCGCGCACCGTCCGGTACGCGCTCACCCGCCTCGAAGACGAGGGCGTCGTCGACTCCCGCTTCTCCTTCACCGACGCCCGCAAACGCCTCTACAGCCTCGACGTCTGAGCGCCGAACCTTTATCCGCGAACGCCGGAGTAGGGAGTGATAATGACGCGCGTCATCCACACGGGGGACACCCACCTCGGCTACCGCCAGTACCACTCCCCCGTGCGTCGCCAGGACTTCGCGGACGCGTTCCGGAGCGTCGTCGAGGACGCCGTCGAGGACGACGTGGACGCGGTCGTGCACGCCGGCGACCTCTACCACGACCGCCAGCCCGGTCTCCCTGACCTCCTCGACACCATCGACATCCTCACGCCCCTCCGCGAGAACGACATCCCCTTCCTCGCCGTCGTCGGGAACCACGAGAGCACGCGGCAGGGCCAGTGGCTCGACCTCTTCGAAACGCTCGGCCTCGCCACGCGACTCGACGCCGACGGAACCGCGGTCGGGGATACGACGTTCTACGGTCTCGACTACGTCCCGGAGTCGAAACGCGACCAGCTCGACTACGAGTTCGCCGAACCCGAGACCGAGCACGCCGCGCTCGTCTCGCACGGCCTATTCACGCCGTTCCCGCACGCGAACTGGGAGACCGAGACCGTGCTCGGCGAGTCGAACGTCGACTTCGACGCGTTCCTCCTCGGCGACAACCACGCGCCCGACCGCGCGGAAGTGATGGACACGTGGGTGACGTACTGCGGGTCGACCGAGCGCGCGAGCGCGAGCGAACGCGACCCCCGCGGCTACAACATCGTCACGTTCGACGACAGCACGACCATCACCCGGCGGGGCGTGGACACCCGCGACTTCGTCTTCCTCGACCTCGAACTGAAGGGCGACGAGGGCACGGCGTACGTCCGGGACCGCGTCCGCGACGCCGACGTGGCGGACGCGGTGGTCGTCGTCACCGTCGAGGGCGAGGGCGGTCAGGTGACGCCCGCCGACGTGGAGGCGTTCGGCGAGGAGCGCGGCGCGCTCGTCACCCGCGTGAACGACCGCCGCGAGGTCGAGGACGAGACCGACATCGACGTGAGTTTCGCCGACCCCGACGAGGCCGTCCGCGAGCGCGTTCGCGAACTGGGGTTGAGCGAGACCGCGCGCGACATCGACGAGACCGTCCGGGAAAGCAAACTCGCCGACACGAACGTCCGCGACGCCGTGAAAGACCGCGTGCAAAAAGTAATCTCGGACGCACCTGACGCCGACTCGCCGCCCGACGGCGACCCACCGTCTGGCGTCGATGACGCGGCGGACGGCGACGGAGCGAGCGACGAGAGCGATGAGCAGGCGGCGATGGGTGAGTTCCAGTGAAGTTCGAGCGCGTGCGGCTTCAGAATTTCAAGTGTTACGACGCGGAGGACGTGCGACTCGACCGCGGCGTCACCGTCGTGTACGGCCTGAACGGGAGCGGGAAGTCGAGCCTGCTCGAAGCGTGCTTCTTCGCGCTGTACGGGACGGACGCCGTCTCCGGGACGGCCGCGGAAGTGGTGACGACGGGCGCGGAGGAGATGTCGGTGACGCTCTGGTTCAGTCACGACGGCGCGGAGTACGAACTCTCCCGCGAACTCAAGGTTCGGGACGGACGCGTCGGCCGCCACGACTGTGTTCTCACCACGCCCTCCGGGAGTATCGAGGGCGTGACCGACGTGGAGGGGCACGTCGCCGACCTCCTGCGGATGGACGCGTCGGCGTTCGTGAACTGCGCGTACGTCCGGCAGGGCGAGGGGAACAAGCTCATCAACGCCAGTCCGGGCGAGCGCCAAGACATGATAGACGACCTCCTCCAACTCGGGAAACTGGAGGAGTACCGCGAGCGCGCCGGGGACGCTCGGCTGGGCGTGGAGGACGTGCTCACGGAGTACCGGAGTCGCCTCGAACAGCGCGCGGAGGACGTGTCTGACCTCGAAGACCAGGACCTCCACGAGCGCCGGAACGCACTGAAGTCCGACCTCGCGGAGGTCGAGTCCGAAATAGAGCGCTTCGAGGAGAACCAGCAGAACGCGCGGGAGACGAAGGAGGAGGCCGAGCGCGTGCTCTCCGAGTACGAGGAGAAACGCGAGGAACTCGACTCCGTCAGGGAAACCATCGCGGAGCTCCGCGAGACCATCAGCGACACCGAGAACGAGCGGGAACAACTGGGAGAGACGCTGCGGGAGCACCGCGAGCGCGCGGACGAACTCGACGAGCGCGTGGACGCGCTCGTTGCCGACACCGACCTCGACGGGGACGCCGACCTCGATACGGTCGAGGAACGCCGCGCGGACCTCGAAGCGGAACGCGAGGAAGTGCAGTCCGAGGTTCAAGAGGTCGCGAGCGAGATGACGAGCGACCGGAAGGACGCCGAGTCAGCCGCCGAGCGCGCGGACGAACTCGACGAGCGGGCCGAGGAGGCGCGCGAACGCGCGGACAGTCTGGAGAGCGACGCCGAGGACGCGGCCGCGGAGGTCGAGGAACTGGACGACACAATCGAGAACATCGAGGCCGACATCGAGGACGCGCGGGAGGCGTTCGCGGACGCGCCGGTCGCGTTCGGGGAGGCCGAGTCGTACCGTGAGAGTCTCGAAGCGGAGCGCGAGGACCTTCGCACGGAACGCACCGAGGTCCGCGAGGAACTGGCGTCAGCGCGCTCGCGCGTGGAGGACGCAGAGGAGTTGCTCGCGGAGGGGAAGTGTCCGGAGTGCGGCCAGCCGGTCGAGGAGTCGCCGCACGTCGAGTCCATCGAGGACAACCGCGAGCGCGTCAGCGACCTCGAAGCGGACCTGGAGGAAATCGAGAGTGAACTCGAAGACGTGGCGGAGCGCATCGAGCGCGCGGACGAACTCGAATCGGTGGAACGGACGGTCGCGGACCTCGAATCGCGCCGCGAGTCGAAAGCGGAGGTGCGAGAGGCGAAGGCCGAAGCGGTCGCGGAGAAGCGTTCGGACGCGGAGGAGAGCCGCGAACGTGTCGACGACCTCGCGGAGCGCGCGTCGGAGAAGCGAGAGGACGCGGAGGAAGCGCGCGAGCGCGTGGAGAAACAGCGCGAACGCCTCGGCGACCTGCAGACGGAGAAGCAGTCGCTCGACGAGCAGGTCGAACGGCTCGGGGACCTCGCGGAGGCGCTCCGGGAGCGCGAGCGCGCGCAGGACGCCGCGGAGCGGGTCGCGGAGAAGCGCGAGAGCCTCGCGGAGCGCAACGAGGAGCGCCGCGAGCGCCTGTCCGACCTCCGCGAGCGCAAGCGGTCGCTCGAAGACGCGTACGACGAGGACCGCATCGAGACCGCGGAGACGAACAAACAGGAGGCCGCGCAGTACCTCGAACAGGTCGCGGAGAAACTCGACGCCCTGCGCGAGCGCCGCGACGAGATTCAGGGGAAACTCGGCGGCGTGCAGAAGGACATCGACACGCTCGAACGCCTCCGCGAAGAGCGTGACGCGCTCGAAGAGACGGTGTCCGAGTTACAAGACGTGCACGGGGAGACGGAGTCACTGGAGTCGCTGTACGGCGACCTCCGGGCGGAGCTCCGGCAGCGTAACGTCGACCGGCTCGAACGGCTGTTGAACGAGACGTTCGACCTCGTCTACCAGAACGACTCGTACGCCCGCATCGAACTCGACGGCACGTACGAACTGACGGTGTACCAGAAGGACGGCCAGCGCCTCGACCCCGAACAGCTCTCCGGCGGCGAGCGCGCGCTGTTCAACCTCAGCCTCCGCTGCGCGATCTATCGGTTGCTCTCCGAGGGTATCGAGGGGTCCGCACCGATGCCGCCGCTAATTCTGGACGAGCCGACGGTGTTCCTCGACTCCGGGCACGTCTCACAGCTCGTGGAACTGGTGGAGTCGATGCGCGCGGTCGGCGTGGAACAGATTCTCGTGGTGAGTCACGACGAGAGCCTGCTCGGCGCGGCGGACGACCTCGTCAGGGTGCGGAAGGACGCGACGACGAATCGCTCGCACGTCGAGCACGACACGCCGACGCTCAACGCCGATTGAGGAGTTTCGCGACGCCGCGGTCGCCCGTCGACGTGAGCGCGTATCCGGGTTCGCCGGCGACTGTCGCTTCCTCGACGACGCCGGCGGCGCGGCATTCGGTGAGGAGGCCGAGGAGGTCGCTCTCGCAGAACGAGTAGTCGGCGAGCATGTCGCGGACGGGTCGCGGGCCGTTCTCGTGGAGGTCGAGGAGGAGGCCGAGCGAGCGGTCGTCGTGGGCGACGCGGAGGACGGCGCGCACGCTCTCGGGGACGGCGGCCGCGCGGGTTTCGAGCGCGGATTGGTCGAGCGGTTCGAGGTCGGCGTTCGGGACGTGCGTCTCCTCGCCGGTCTCGGGGTCGCGGACGAGACTGCTCTCCGAGGACTCCTTCACGCGGAGGTAGACGTCGCCGTCGTAGCGGACTGGCTGCGTCATTCCTCTCTCCGGTCGATGATTTCGCCGATGCGGGCCTTCGAGCGCTTGTAGTCCCACGCGCAGTACGCGAGGACGGCCGCGCCGGCGAGCGCGGTGCCGCCGCCGACGGCGAGCAGGCCGCGGAACGCGAGGAACATGAGGCCGAGGGCGAACAGGAGGATGCCGACGTTGAGGAAGGCGACGAGCTTCCAGAACCGGAGTTTGATCTCCGTCGGGACCTCCGTCGACTCCCCGTCCTCGTCGTCGTCATCGGGGACCGCGGTCTGCGGTTTCAGCGGATTGTACACGGATAGCGGAAGGCCGCGGAGCGAAGAAAAGTTATCGTTGCTCGGCGAGCGGCGTCGCGTTCGTGGCCTTGAGCCACGCGAGCGGGTTGTCCGCGTCGTAGAGCACGACCCCGTCCTCGGTGTCGTAGGACTCGACGGTCGGACCCTCCTCCCCCTCCGGCAGCTGGGGTACGTGGTTCCGGCGCTCTTCATCACCCGTCGTCGCGTGGTCGGACACGTGTGTCACCTCAGCCCACGATAAGAAGTACCATACTATAACCCTTTTCCCCGCGGGCGGCGGACGCAGGGTCTTTTAGTCGGGCGCAACCAAGGAAGGAGCAATGCCTAACGCCAGCCTAACCGACTTCGACGGCGGCGAAGACGACGCTGCCGTCGAGGGGGACGGCGACCGGCCCGCCGCGGAGGCGCGGTACGTCGCCGGGGACGGCGACCCCGTGGTAAACGAGATTATCGACGCCGAGGAGGGCGCGCTCCCGGAGACCGACGGCACCGTGGACATCGCGGTCACCCAGGTCGACTACACGGTCGAGGGACGGGGAAGCCGCGAACGCCCCGTCATCCACGTCTTCGGCCGCCGCGCGGACGACACGCCCGAGCACGTCCGCATCCACGGCTTCCGTCCCTACTTCTACACGCCCACGGACAGCCTCTCGGAGGGCGACCTGCAGGACGACGTCATCACGGGCAGCGAGGACGGCTACGAGAGCATTCGTGGCACTGAACTGACGAAGGTATTCGGGCGGACGCCCCGGGACGTGGGGAACATCCGGGACCGCTTCGAGCACTACGAGGCGGACATCCTCTTCCCGAACCGCTTCCTCATCGACAAGGACGTGAACAGCGGCCTCCGGGTGCCCGAGCGGCGCGCGGAGGAGGACGGCGCGCTCGTCGCGCACCACGGCGAGGTCGAGGCCGTGGAGGCGGAGGCGACGCTGCGCGTGAACACGTTCGACATCGAGGTGGACGACCGCTCCGGGTTCCCGGAGGACGGCGAGGAACCCATCGTCTGCCTCACGAGCCACGACAACTACCGGGACGAGTACATCGCGTGGCTCTACGACGCGCCCGACGCGGAGGTCCCCGCGCCCGACGACCTCGCCGACTACGATTTGCTCGATGAGAAGGCGGACGCGTCGGTCGAGGTGCGCGCGTTCGACGAGGAAGAGGAGATGCTGGACGCCTTCCTCGCGTACATCGAGGACACCGACCCGGACGTGCTCACGGGCTGGAACTTCGAGGACTTCGACGCGCCGTACTTCATCGACCGCCTCGACGTGCTCGGGATGTCCTACGACCGCCTCTCCCGCGTGGACGAGGTGTGGACGGGAGGCTGGGGCGGCCCGGACGTGAAAGGCCGCGTGGTGTTCGACCTCCTGTACGCCTACCAGCGCACGCAGTTCAGCGAACTCGACTCCTACCGCCTCGACGCGGTCGCGGAGACCGAACTCGGCGTCGGGAAGGAGCGCTACACGGGCGACATCGGCGACCTCTGGGAGCAAGACCCCGAACGCCTCCTCGAATACAACGTCCGGGACGTGGAGCTCTGCGTCGAAATCGACCGCAAGCAGGACGTGATTCCGTTCTGGGAGGAGGTCGCGGCCTTCGTCGGGTGTAAACTCGAGGACGCGACGACGCCCGGCGACGCCGTCGACATGTACGTCCTCCACAAAGTCCACGGGAGTTTCGCGCTCCCCTCGAAGGGCCAGCAGGAGTCCGAGGACTACGAGGGCGGCGCGGTGTTCGACCCCATCACGGGCGTCCGCGAGAACGTCACTGTGCTCGACCTCAAATCCCTCTACCCGATGTGCATGGTGACCATCAACGCCAGCCCCGAGACGAAGGTCAATCCGGAAAACTACGACGGCGAGACGTACGTCGCGCCGAACGGCACGCACTTCCAGAAGAACCCCGACGGCGTCATCCGGGAGATGGTCGACGAACTCCTCGAGGAGCGCGAGCAGAAGAAATCAGAGCGGAACGACCACGACCCGGACAGCGAGGGGTACGAGCGCTTCGACCGCCAGCAGGCCGCGGTGAAGGTCATCATGAACTCCCTCTACGGCGTGCTGGGCTGGGAGCGCTTCCGCCTCTACGACAAGGAGATGGGGGCCGCGGTGACCGCCACCGGCCGCGACGTCATCGAGTTCACCGAGCGGGCCGCGAACGAAATCGGTCACGAAGTCGCGTACGGCGACACGGACAGCGTCATGCTGGAACTCGGCGATGAGTTCTCGAAGGAGGAAGCCATCGAGACGTCCTTCGAAATCGAGGAGCACATCAACGGTCGGTACGACGACTTCGCGGCTGACGACCTGAACGCGGAGGAACACCGGTTCCAGATCGAGTTCGAGAAACTCTATCGGCGATTCTTCCAGGCGGGAAAGAAGAAGCGGTACGCGGGCCACATCGTCTGGAAGGAGGGCAAGGACGTCGACGACATCGACATCACGGGCTTCGAGTACAAGCGAAGCGACATCGCGCCCATCACGAAGGAGGTGCAGAAGGAGGTCATCGACCGCATCGTCCACGGCGAGGACGTGGACAGCGTGAAGGACTACGTGCACGCCATCATCGAGGACTTCCAGGCCGGGAACGTGGACCTGGACGACGTGGGGATTCCGGGCGGCATCGGGAAGCGCCTCGACAACTACGACACGGACACCGCGCAGGTTCGGGGCGCGAAGTACGCGAACCTCCTGCTCGGCACGAACTTCCAGCGCGGGTCGAAGCCAAAACGGCTCTACCTCGCGAAGGTGCAGCCGGAGTTCTGGCGGCGCGTCGAATCCGAGAAGGGACTCGACCCGCAGACCGACCCGCTCTACGGCGACTTCAAGCGCGACCCGGACGTCATCTGTTACGAGTACGCCGACCAGGTGCCCGCGGAGTTCGAGGTGGACTGGAACACGATGCTCGATAAGACCCTCAAGGGACCCATCGAGCGCATCCTCGAAGCGCTCGAGGTGTCGTGGGAGGAAGTGAAGAGCGGGCAGACACAGACCGGTCTCGGCTCGTATATGTGACTACCAGTCGCTGAACTTGTCGCGTCGGTAGAGGTCGATTTCGCTCGCGGTAGACTGTTCTTGGCGGGCGGCGAACGCGATTGCGTCGGCGATTTCCGCGGGTTCGGTGACTTCGCCCGGGTCGAAGCGGTCCTCGAAGCTCTCGCCGGAGTCCCCGCCGAACTCGGTGCGGACTTCGGTGGGGTTGACGACGGTGACGCCGACGCCGTCCGACCCGTACTGGGCTTCGACGCTGTGCGCGAACCCGCGCGTCCACCACTTCGTCGCGGCGTACACGGGACTGCCGGGCCGGGGGTACTGGCCGGCGAAGCTCCCGACGAACACGAGATTGCCACGCGACTCGACGAGGTGCGGGAGGGCGGCGCGGGTGGCGTAGAACATCCCGGTGCAGTTCACGTCCATCATCGTCCGGTACGCGTCGGTGTCCATGTCGGCCACGTCGCCGTCGCCGCGGGCGAGGCCGGCGTTGTTCACGAGCACGTCGAGGCCGCCGAAGGCGTCGACGGTGTCGGCGACGAGCGCGTTCACGTCGGTCTCGTCCGTGATGTCCGTGGTGGCGACGAGCGTCTCCGCGTCGTATTCTCCTTCGAGTTCGTCCGCGATGGTCTCCAGTCGGTTCGTTCTGCGCGCGGCGAGCGCGACGTTCGCGCCGTCCGCCGCGAGCGCGTGCGCTGTCGCGCGGCCGATTCCGGCGCTCGCACCGGTGACGACCGCGGTTCGTCCGTCGAGCGGGGTGTCCTGACCCATACGGGCCATGCGTCGAGCGGGGGTTTCGGTCTTTCCCCGTCTCCGAACCCCACGCCGACTTTCCTGTTTTGAGAAATTAATTTGTGTTTGAGAGAACGTGACACCCGTGGATGCGTAAGCATTATGCGTCGCAAACACCTCCTTCGACATGACTGAAGGCATGGCTACGCTTACACTACAAAACGTACACGCAGAAGTCGCAGAGGAGGGCGAGAAGATTCTCAACGGCGTCGACCTCGAAGTCGACACCGGCGAGATTCACGCCCTGATGGGTCCGAACGGCAGCGGGAAGTCCACGACCTCGAAGGTCATCGCGGGCCACCCCGCCTACGATGTCACCGAGGGCTCCATCACGCTCACGCTCGACGACGACGACTTCGGCGACGTCGACGAGATTCCGGAGGACGCACGCGAGTGGGACCTCCTCGACATGGAGCCGAACGAACGCGCCGCGCTCGGCGTGTTCCTCGCGTTCCAGTACCCCGCGGAAATCGAGGGCGTCACGATGACGAACTTCCTTCGCACCGCGCTCAACGCGAAACTCGAAGAGCGCGAGGAACTCCTGTTCGGCGAGGACGAGGAGGACGAAGACGAGGACGCCGGCTACGACACCAGCCCGATGGAGGGCCCCGCCGACGACGGTGACGTGGGCGTCGCCGAGTTCCAGCAGCTCCTCTCGGAGAAGATGGAACTCCTCGACATGGACGAGAAGTTCGCACAGCGCTACCTCAACGCCGGGTTCTCCGGCGGCGAGAAGAAACAGAACGAAGTCCTGCAGGCAGCGATTCTCGAGCCCGCTATCGCGGTGCTCGACGAGATCGACAGCGGTCTCGACATCGACCGCCTGCAGGACGTCGCGGACGGCATCAACGCCCTCCGAGACGAACAGGGTACCGGCATCCTCCAGATCACGCACTACCAGCGCATCCTCGACTACGTCGAGCCTGACACGGTTCACATCATGCTCGACGGCGAGATCGCGATGGAAGGCGGCCCCGAGCTCGCGGCGAAGCTCGAAGACAAGGGGTACGACTGGGTGCGTGACGAGGTCTACAACGCGGCCTAAACCACGATTATGAGCTCAGACGAACACCTCAAAGAAACCGACACGGAAGCCCGATTCGAGTTCAAGAAGGAACAGAAATCGGCGTTCGAGTCGGAGAAAGGACTGACCGAGGAGACAATCCGTCTCATCTCGGACGACAAGGACGAGCCGGACTGGATGCTGCAGCGGCGTCTCCGCGCGCTCGAACACTACCAGGAGATGCCGATGCCGACGGACTGGCCGGGCCAGCCCGACCTCACCGAACTCGACATCGAAGAGATCGTTCCCTACATCCGCCCCGACATCGACGCTCGCGGCGGCGCGGACTCCTGGGAAGACCTCCCGGACGAGATTCGGGACACGTTCGAGAAGCTCGGCATCCCGGAAGCCGAACGTGAGGCGCTCTCGGGCGTCGGCGCGCAGTACGAGTCCGAGATCGTCTACCAGAACATGCAGGAGCAGTGGGAGGAGAAGGGTGTCATCTTCATGGACATGGACAAGGCCGTCCAGGAGCACCCCGAGCTCGTGAAGGAGCACTTCATGACGAAGAACGTGCCCCCGAGCGACAACAAGTTCGCCGCGCTCCACGGCGCAGTCTGGTCCGGCGGCTCGTTCGTCTACATCCCCGAGGACGTGACGGTGCAGATGCCGATTCAGGCGTACTTCCGCATGAACTCCGAGGGGATGGGGCAGTTCGAGCACACCCTCATCATCGCGGAGAAGGGCAGCGAAGTCCACTACATCGAGGGCTGTAGCGCGCCGAAGTACGGCGCACACAACCTCCACAGTGGTGGCGTCGAAGTCTTCGTCGGCGAGGACGCGCACGTCCAGTATTCGACCGTGCAGAACTGGTCGAAGAACACGTACAACCTCAACACGAAGCGCGCCATCGTCGAGGAGAACGGCACGATGGAGTGGGTGTCCGGTAGCATGGGGTCGAAGGCGACGATGCTCTACCCCTGTACCATCCTCAAGGGCCGCGGCGCGACGGACAACCACATCACCATCGCGTTCGCGGGCGAGGACCAGGACATCGACACCGGCGCGAAGGTCTACCACAACGCGCCCGAGACGAAGTCCACCATCGAATCCAAGTCCATCAGCAAGGACGGCGGCCGCACGAACTACCGCGGTCTCGTCCACATCGCGGACGGCGCGGAGAACTCCAGCACGTCAGTGGAGTGTGACGCGCTGATGTTCGACAACGAGTCCACGTCGGACACGATGCCGTACATGGAGATCGAGGAGTCGAAGGTCGACGTTGCCCACGAAGCGACCGTGGGGAAGATCGGCGACGAGGACGTGTTCTACCTCCAGAGTCGGGGGTTGGACGACGACGACGCGAAGCAGATGATCGTCGCCGGGTTCATCGAACCGATTACGGAGGAACTGCCCATCGAGTACGCGGTCGAACTCAACCGTCTCATCGAACTGGAGATGGAGGGGAGTCTCGGATGAGCACGCAACTCCACGACGGCATCACCGAGGAGGCGGTCCGCCAGCTCTCGGAGGAGCGAAACGAGCCGGACTGGCTCCTCGAAACGCGTCTCGACGCACTCGACGAACTGGACAGCCTCGGCTTCCCGAGCGTCATCCAGACGCCCGGGCGGACGTGGACGAACCTCGAAGACCTCGACTTCGAGTCCCTCGTCGAACCGCACAAGCAGACCGAGCAGAAAGAGCTCGAAGTCGACGAGGACGCGACGGTCGTTCCGTTCCACCGCGCGCTCGACGACGCCGACCTCGAAGCCCTCGTGAAGGAACACTTCGGGTCCGTCGTCTCCACGACCGAGAACCGGCTGACCGCGCTCTCCACGGCGCTGTTCACCACCGGCACGGTCATCTACGTCCCGAGCAACGTGGACGCGGAGGACGTGAAGGTGCGGACGACGATGAACGGCCGGTCGCTGTTCAACTACACGCTCGTCGTCACCGAGAAGAACGCCTCGGTCACGATTCTGGAGCGACAGGACACCGGCGACGAACTGGAGTCGCGTAGCGACTCCGAACGAGCGAGCGGTGACGAACCGCGAGCAGGCGAGCAGTACTACTCCGGTATCGTCGAGGTCGCGGCGGGCGAGAACTCGTACGTCCAGTACGGGAGCCTGCAGGACTTCGACCAGCAGACGTACAACTACACCGTGAAGCGCGGTGACGCCGACACCTACAGTACGATTGACTGGATCGAGGGGAACCTCGGGAGTCGGCTGACGAAGACCGCCGTCAGCACCGAACTCAACGGCGACAGTTCGGAGACTCAGATCGTCGGCGCGTTCTTCGGGCACGACGACCAGCACTTCGACTTGGAGAGCGCGGTCTGGCACCGCGCCGAGCACACGACCGCGGACCTCGTCACGCGCGGCGTCATCGACGACGAAGCGCGCTCCGTCTACGAGGGCGTTCAGGACGTCGGCCGCGACGCCTGGGACACCTCGAGCTACCAGCGCGAGAACACGCTGATGCTCAGCGACGAGTCCGAGGCGGACGCGTCGCCGAAGCTCATCATCAACAACCACGACACGGAAGCGAGTCACTCCGCAACCGTCGGTCAGATCGACGAGGAGGACCTCTTCTACATGGAGAACCGCGCGGTCCCCGAGCAGACCGCGAAGAACATGCTCGTCGAGGGGTTCTACGTCCCCGTTCTCGAAGAGATCGCGGTGGACGAACTCCGCGACGACCTCGAAGAGCGCATCCACGAACGCCTCAACTAGGCGGTTTTTTCTTTCGCGGACCTGAGAAACGAGTGTGAGCGATAGCACCGTCAGGGACGCAGTTCCCGGGGACGCCGCGCGCGTCCGGGAGATAGCGGCGGCGGCGTGGCGCGACGCGCACGCGCCGCTCGTCGGCGACGACCGCGTCGAGGAGTTTCTCGCGGCGCACTACACGGAGTCCGACCTCCGGGATGCTATCGAGCGCGAGGAGTCGGTGTTCCTCGTCGCGGAACGCGACGACGTTCTGGGGTTCGTCGAAGTCGGGCCGACGGACGACGGGGATACCTGGAGCGTCTACCGCATCTACGTCCACCCCGAGCACTACGGCGCCGGCGTCGGAACGACCCTGCTCGACGGCGCGGAAGCCCGGCTCCCGGACGCAGTGACGCGGCTGCGGTTGGTGGTGCTCGCTGGGAACGACCGCGCACGCGGGTTCTACGAGGCGCGCGGGTTCCGGTTCGTACGCGAAAAGCCGAACGAGTTCGACACTCGGGACGCAGTGTACGTGAAGCGACTCGACGGCACCGTTTAAGTTCGCGCGGACCGACGACTCAGGTATGACGGACGGACGCCGAGGTGAACCGTGAGTTCAGTCGCCGCACGCGTGGATTCGGACGACCAGCTCGCACGCCTCCTCCAGATCGGAATCGTGCTCGAAGAGGTCGTCGAAGCACGCGCCTACCAGCACTACCAGCGACTCCCCGCGGACGAACGCGACGAACGCATCGAGGGCCTCCTGGCCGACGCGCGCGAGGAATCACACCAGCACCGCGAACGCCTCGAAGACCTCGTCGACGAATTAGACGCGGAAAGCATTCCGTTCGACGACATCCAAGCACTCGTGAACGCCCAGTACGCACAGACGCGCCCCGACGACTTCGACGGCGTGCTCTACGACCAACTGAACGGCGAAGAGACCGCCTACAAGTTCTACGACGACCTCATCGACGCCATCGAGTCGAGCGACGCGGAGTTCAGCGTCCCCCGCGACAGCCTGCTCGGCGTGCTCAAAGAGATTCGGCAGGCCGAAGCGGAGGGCGTCGAAGAAGTCGCGAACCTCATGGAGGACCGCGTATGACCGGGGTGAGCGCCGAATGAACCGAGCGCGACCGTCAGTCTCGCTCGCTCACGGCTCCCAGGGAGCCGTGAATTTCGTCGCACGCGATGCGCGCGACGCACTCACGCGAACCACGAGGTGGTTCGCATGAATACAGCGGACCAGTACCTGAAAACCATCTTCGTCGTCCAGCAGTTGGAGGACGGTCCGGCGTCGACCGGCGCGCTCGCGGACCGACTGGACGTGAGTCCCGCAAGCGCGAACGAGATGGTCGGAAAACTCGAAGAGCGCGGCCTCGTCACCCACGAGAAGTACAAGGGCGCGGCGCTCACGGACGACGGCGAAGCGCGCGCGGTCGAAGCGCTCGGCACGTACTGCATCCTCGAACGCTTCCTCGCGAACGTCCTCGACGTCGAGGAGTATCGAGAAGAAGCGCGCCAGCTCGAACCCGTCATCGACGAAACCGTCGCCGGCCGCCTCGACATGATTATCGACCGCGAACCAGACTGTCCCGCCTGCTTCGACCCCGAAGCCGACGCGTGCGGGAAACTCGTCGAGGAACTCGAAGGCGTGCAGGCGGACGACTAGCCGCCACACCTACACCGCTCGCCCACAACCATCGCGTATGGACGACAACCTCGGCACGGCGCAAATCGTCTACGACGACCCCGACGAGGGAACCGTCGAACGCGAACTCCAGAACGAACACATCGCGTACTTCCAGGACCACTGGATTCTCAAAGTCGACGAAGACGACGGAAAGGACGTGGTTCGACGCATCCCCGTCGAACGCGTCCACTACGTCGAACGCACCGTCGAAACCTTCGAAGACGAAGTCTCCACCCTCAAATCCCAAGTCGAGTCGTTCGCGGACGACGTCCGCAACACCATCTTCGGCGGCAGCGACCGAACCAGCGACTCCGGCGACGTCACCCGAATCGACGTGGAGAGCGGCGACGAAACCGACCGGTAACCGACGTCGGCGAAATTGACTCTATTGCGGGCTTCGTGTTCGGTGCATGGAGTGTCCGACCTGCGGGAAACACCTTCGGACCGAACAGGGTGTCCGTCAGCATCATACGATAGTCCACGGCGATCCACTCCCGAACCGCACCTGCGCTGACTGCGAGCGCGACTTCTACGACCCGAAATCCCGGCGGACGTACTGTGACGACTGCTACAGCGAGCGCGGTGAGAAGAACGGTAACTACCGGGACGCGAAGGAGCGTACTACGTGCGAGCGCTGCGGAGACGAGTTCGACTACTATCCGTCCAACAAGAAGGGCGTGTACTGCCCGAATTGCGTTGAGAACGCGGATGGGTTGCTTCCTGAGAACCCGGCGGAGCGAGAGCGTGTCGTGACGGAATGTCCCGCCTGCGACAGTGAAAACACGGTCGTCCCTTCTCGGGCGGCAAATCCGCGCGGCGTCTTCTGTGACAGTTCGTGTTACGCCGAGTGGCTGTCCGAGCACGTGGTCGGGGAGAATCATCACCAGTGGGCGGGTGGGCCGATTCGATACGGCCGGACGTGGTGGAAGATTCGGCGGCGAGCGCTCCAGCGCGACCAGTATCGGTGTCAGCGCTGTCTGCGGAGCGAGCGGCAACTAACGCGGCGCCCGGACGTACACCACATTCGTCCCGTTCGGGAGTTCGAGAACGTACGGGATGCCCACCGGCTTGACAACGTTATCGCGCTC
>Ga0207813_100717_pt1 | contig 15294 bp, 18 predicted proteins | sample A23E3SouthBayCA_2_FD_187730 | JGI IMG/M metagenome (GOLD analysis project Ga0207813, IMG submission 187730) | Aerobic enrichment media microbial communities from Eden Landing Ponds, California, USA - A23 E3 (4) (SPAdes) | ecosystem: Environmental > Aquatic > Marine > Unclassified | place... | reverse complement strand
CCAACCACCCTGATAGAGTTAGTTAGTAGGAAACACTTAAGAATCCTTACGGCATAAGTTGAAGTAGAGTTATGTCAGTAAATAATAGGCAGCCAAATTTGGTTTGGCAAGCAAGCAACGATACGACGATTAACTCGACTAAAATCCCTGATGGCGTCCGTAATATTCTGAAGGAAGAAGGGGGTCGTGCTCCAACGCTTAACATGTCGCGGGTTGCAGGGATTGCAATCCAGTTCATTCTCCCGCCTGAACACCTCAGGGAGATGGAGTGGACTGTTAATCGAGACCTCGCGGAATATGTTGATGTACCGCTTTATTTGAAGGGGTTGGTTGACTCACCTGGTGTTGGTGAATATCTGGAGTCCCACGCGGACGGGCTAAGTGTTCATCAGTTGAGTGTAGAGGGTTATGATGAGATAGGGGGTACCAACACGAAACTCACGATAACTGGTGCAGCGAGTAACCGCGTATCAGATATGTGTGCGGAGAGTGACGAGTATAATTTCCGACAGCAGAGTCGCCTTATTGCGAACTGTGTGTATGCCTGGGAAGCGTCTCCGTGTGTTGATGTGATGGGGCGCATTCATACGAAGCAACAGCTCGCGCGAGCGGCTGAAGGTGAGTTCATCGCCCACCCTACTAACGCATACCAGGGTCTTTTAGATGGTGAGTGGGGTACCGCTGAACTGCAAGACCTCGCGGAAAAAGGACGGTCGGAGGATGAAGACGAGTTCTCCCTAGATGATATCGAGGCTGATTCGGATGCAACTCTGTCCATGCAAGAAGCGAATCGGGCGGATTGGACGAAGATGCCTAAGTCGTCTTCGGCGCGTGTAGGGCCGTTTATGGCGCTTGCGCGATGGTTTGTGGAGGAGAAGGGTGACGGGTTGGGACGGGGTTGGTTTGAGACGCACTTCGGTCGGTTGAATTCGGATTATAAGAGTGTTGATAGCTTTTTAGAGTCGCATATCCTTCCCCGGTTTACTGAGTCTGATGGGATGTATTATCTGCATGAGGAGAATGCGGAACCTGAAGAGTCTGAATATGAGGAGGTGCAGAAGCTTGCTGGGGATATTAACAGGGTTCTGAAGCCGTCCTCACAAGGTCGTGGTCTCCGTACTGCATTGACGAATAATATGCCTGCTGAAGTTGCTGATGCTGTTGTTATCGGAGGCAGTGTGAGCGCGGATATATTGACTGGTGAAGTGGTCAATGGTGATGCGGTTGAAGTGTCGGATGTGGAGAGTGCGCTCGATTATCTTCTCGATGGTTTGAGCGATACGGCCAAACGGAGTTTGTCGGATGAGTTGGATACGGTTTCGCTTGAGTAACGCGACTTGTTTGTTCCTCCGAAAGCCGGGGCGTGTCCGTGTGGGGTGAAAGCTCACCCTCGCTCGGTTCTAGCCGCTCCGTAGCCAAGAATGGCTTCTAAGATAACGGTTAAATGTATCATGTGATAAATACTTTCCCTATGGTGGAAAAGTTTAAGTGTATGGAAACCTTTATACAGTATATGAAGTGTAAAATTTCCAATTTTAGAGAGTTGATGAATCAGCTCGCAGAAAACGGCGTTGTAGGAATCACCGCAGCGAAACAACCCACAACTTCTGAGGCCATCTCTATTACCGCCTACACACCAACTCCAACCACCGTAGACGAACTACTCGCAGATACGCCGCAAGTCGAGTTCGAGGGAACTCGCCTAGACTTGCACTATGAGGCTACTTCGATTGGCATTGACCCTCTTGGAGAGATTGTTCTATATCACCGAGAAGACAACCATGACCTGGTGTCCAGCAAAGACCTCAAAGACGGACTCAATGACCTCGTAGAGCATCTCCCGATGACTCCCGGAGAACGCGCGATAGAAGTTAAACGAGAGGTGTTCGGCGAGGGTGAAGAAGTTGAGACGGCACTTCTTCGAAAATCTGCTGACTCTATGACTCCAGAGAGGCGTTTCGAATCCCCCGATGGAGACGAGATGATTAATGTGTATGCTATCTCAGGCCGCAGGTACGCTCTGTTTTTTGATGGAGGGGTTCACCAAGCTGTTAAATTATCCCGGTATCCATCAGGTTTCGAAAAGCTGGAACAGTCGACACTCTGGTCGAGTGCGTCAGAACACAGTCCACGCACTGAAGGAGCAGTATAGAGACTGTTGGGTTTCCTGCCAATCCCTGTTGCGTGACGAACTTGGTTTCCGACTGAGCGGCTGTTCTGCTCCAAATCAGTCAGTGAGACCTTGCCGTGAGGTGGTGAATACCGTTGGTGAGTAGGAGAACTCAGTTAATCCGATAATCACGCGAAGTATCTCGGAAAAAGTCTATTGAGCCTGCCCACCAGTTCCATTTTCCAGTGACCGAGAGGTGGTCGGGGGCCATCTCCAGTCTACTAATAATATACTCTATATCAATCTCAGGCCCCTCCCAGGTTTCAGGAGTGGACTTCACTTGCTCTTCTAGCGCAGTAGCCTTCTCCGCAACAACTCGTGCGGTCGATGGGTCACATCCAAACTCGCTCCTAATTCGTCTCTCTAACTTCTGTTCGTTCATACCACTCATCCCCACTAGAGATACTTTATATTTGATATGGATTTGATGTCCACCATCTACTAAGCGCCTCTGTCCCAAGAAATAGCCTCTACTGGTTATATTCTATCGAGCCTATAGGTTATATTTTCCAAACCACTATCATATGCGCAGAGTACATGTAGCTATGCATATGAGAACTATCGGTCAGTTTCTGCTTGTCGGAATACTCATCTCATCAGTGATTGCCACCCCAGTTGGAGCCCAATACACCGTTGAGGAGAAGGTTTTTATCAACATCGACAAATTCGGTGATGCCACGATAATCGAGACCTCAGTCTACAATCTAGAAGACGAGACAGAATCAGAGACCTTCGAACGGTTCCAATCTGACGAATCATACCGTCAACAGAAACTATCCGAGTTTGTCTCAAAGTTCCCCCCAATCGCCTCAGAGATTGCAGACCGAACGGGGAGAGAGGTCGCGGTCTCCGAGTCGTCTATCACAACTGGAACACGCGGTAATTCGGGCATTGTGTACTATAAGGTCACTCTCGATAACCTGATGAGTCGAGAATCAACAGCGATGGTTATCGATTACCCGCTTGGGAAAATCTACCCGACCCACACTAAAACAATTTTCACCTTTTCCTCTGGCTGGTATTTTGAAGAAGTGACCCCGGCTGCGGACAAACGCCAGGGTGCGGGGACGATTCAACCCTTACTTGTCTGGCAAGAGGGACTGCCCACTGCAGAGAACTTCTACATAGAGCTATACGCGAAGAATACGCTCACGGTGACACTCGAAGGAACAGAACAGAGTGCGACGGAAGACAAGGCAACATCCATCAGGCAACCACAGACCGAGCAGTGGCGTTGGGAATGGACTGACGAGCAGATACTCTTCACCGGCGCGTTCGGATTCAGCGTTGTAACCGCGGGCCTATGGCTGTTGATTCGAGAATAGTCGCCTTCGGTTCAGTACTTTAGTCAGTTCTACACGACCCAGGACGCAAAGGGTTGCGCGAGAATAGATATAATATGAGTGACAAGATGACGCTCTATGTCAGCGACAAGGATAGTTTACAGAAGTGGATTATGCAGTTGCGCCTCGACGATGATGCTGCATTCCGAGCGGACAAATCCGATATCCACGAGGCAATTATTCAGGTAGCGAGAGAAAACGAAGCCGAAGTTGTCAACTTTCTCCGTGATGATTGACTCCCCGGCAGGCTTATCTACCTGCTACTGACAACGGCTAGCAACTGATGGCGAGAGACGAGACTGACCTTCCTTTCGGCGATGCATTCTCTCCTTCCCAACTCAATACCGACGACGACCGCGGAGAACTCGCCGTTGTTCTGGAACTCATCGCCGAATTCGAGGGCAAGCCCGACGCCTTTGACGATGCTATCCGAGACGAATTCTTCCCTGGTGATGCCGATAATACTCGTGCAAAGAATGTTCGTCTCGGTGTCTCTCCTGCAGGATACGAGATTGTAGACGAGAACTTCGAATTCACAGACCTCGGCGAAGAACTATACGAGCTACGAGATAGTCCAGAAGAGATGTACGACCGTTTTGCACAGTACATCTTACGCGAGCTTCATGGACTAAAAGCGATTGAGATAGTCGAAGACCTTGAAGCTCAAGGAAAAAAGACGGTCAACGCGAATATTAAGCAAGAGTTCCGCGACCAATACGACTTCCATATTGATGATACCTCTAACCACTGGTCACAGATGCGGGGGTGGTTGTCTGAAGCGGGTGTCATTAACCGTGATACACACCATTACGATATCGACCGAACGCGAATTGAGGAGCTAATTGGTGTAGACTCTGAGGATATCCTTGAACTAGATAGTCTCACCGACGAACAGCAAGCGTTTCTCCGAGCGCTTGCCCTCGTCAATCCGCGGGGAGAGATAAAGAATAGCGTTGTTCGAAACATCGCAGAAGACGCCTACGGCGTCAATATACGCCAGAGCAACATCAGTCGCCGTATTCTGAATCCGCTGGAGGAAGAAGGATACATTGAGTGGACGCATGTATCTGGAAAGCCAAACCTTCTGGAGACGACCGATAAGTTCGACGCTGAAATACTGAAGCCTGTTCTCGAAGACTTAGCCGCTCGAACAGGAGTTCCACGGAATATCCTGCGGAACTCCTACGACGACCTCCTCAAAGAGATTGACGCGGGGAATAACTATGAACGAGGCGTTGCTCTCGAAACACTTGCAGTAAAAATAGGCCGAACACTTGGTCTGGAGTTCGTCGGATGGCGGGTTCGAGCGCGAGAGACCGGGGGTTCAGAGGTCGATGTCATCTTCGACGACATCGGTACAGTGTTCAACCGTATCCAAATCCAGTGCAAGAACATCAAAGGACAACTTGAGACAAAACATGTAGCACGAGAAGTAGGGATTTCCCGGATGCTACAGACGAATACCATTCTGATGATTGCACGAAACGGTGTTTCTGCAGATGCTCGACGGTTCGCCAATCAAGTGATGCAGCACGAGAACATCTCTATCTCCTTCCTCACGGGCGATACCCTCGAAATATTGGACGAAGATACCGACCGACTGCTAACTGCACTCCGTGGTGAATCCCGGCGAATTCACGGCCTTAAGCGTCTAGGGAAGGAAGAGCGCGTGGAAGAGGACGAAGAACAAGAGCTTGTCAATCGAGAGAATGAAGTTCTAGATGAGTACGAATCAGAGATATCCGAAGAAGACGATGCAGACGCGTCCCTAACAGACTTCTGAACGACGGCTGTTAGTCGATTTTTGCGAAGTCGCCGAAGTCCGACTGGTCATCACTCAGCCGCTTCCGAATTTCTTCTTCAGTCAAGAAGCGGAACTGCGAGGTCTCCAAGTACTTCTCTTCCTGCTCAAACGCAAGCCAGTTCCGTCCTTTCGCCTGAGCAATCTTTCCAGTGAGGTTCGAGCCGCCGAAGATGTCCAGCACGACGGGTCGGTCAAGGTATCCCTTATCCCAATCATCGTATGGCGGATTCGGCGTAAGGAAGTCAATGAAGAATTCGGGTATCTGTCGCGGGAACCGCGCGGGATGAGAGTCAAAGTCGAACTCTCGACACATGTTCAGGTAATGCGTGTTGCTGGCCGTATTGGAGGCCTCGATAAGATTCTTCGGAATAGACCCCTCGTTCTCGTTGGCGAATGCTTCCGAGTCGATGTTGTGACCCGAACCGCGCTCACCCTCATTGAACTCCCCCGTGTCAATGAGGTCTTTCTGCGCGTCCGAATACTCTTGCAGAACACGCTGATTGTTTGCCTCTGGATGCGGGTGTTCTCCTTCCTCAACTGCAGAGTCCTTGTTTATCTCAGGAGAGAACCACCAGATGTGTGTGACCGCGTCAGTAACGCGTATCTTCCGAACATTCACCCACTCAATTGGGGACGGTAGTTTAGCAGGGTTGAACCAGTAGAAGTCTTGAGCGAGATGTAGTTGGCCTTCGTCCTCGTCAACGAGGCGAGTCATTAGCTCGAACTGGTATGTGGAGCGCTCGGGATAACCGCGCTTGAATGCGCCGCCGATTTCTACGACGAAGCTACCGTGCGGTTGGAGAACACGGCGAACCTCAGGGATGAATTCCATGAACCAGTCATTGTATCCTTCCTGGTCCTCGTTCCCGTACTCCTTCTGGTGTTGCAGAGCGAACGGTGGGGAGGTAACGATGAGGTCGATGCTATTGCTTGGAAGTTCCTCAAGGAGCTCTCGGCTATCTCCTTGGTATGCAGCGCCCCCTTCCGCCGTGTAGTACGGAGAGGAGTCCATCAAGGTCGTAACTTCAGAATCGTCAGTCATTATATCACGGTCGGGTGAGCTAGTTGTGAGAGTCATAGCTTCAGGTGCGTATTATTCTGTTGCTCTGGTTGCTGTACATGTAAGAGCCCCTTCGTATCCACCGTACTTAGAAAGCTGAAAAATTTCCACGGTTCAAGCTCGCGCAAGAACAAGAAACGGCTATCAAGATACGGTCTCTGTTTGGAAAGCGTCTGAAACCGTTTTAGCGGATAATCTCGCTTGCGTAAGTAAGGAGGGTGTGATAAGTAGGGGCGACACAGCAACCAGCAATTCAAGAACTATACCAAAATCGATAGCGGGAGATAGTACAATGAGTACGAGTGACACGAAGGTAAGTGCAGTGCAGATATTCAGTAGGTGTACTTTGATTTGATTCAGATGCGAGTTGAAGCGGATTGCGCTAATGTACGAGAGAAGAAGCCGGTCATGGAAAGCGTCTGGGTCCTCTGAAGCATACGAGTAGTATTCCTCGGCTGGTTTGAGCGGGTTCTTATATCCGCTTGGTCGAACAACATAAATCCCGAGAAGCGCAGACAGTAGCGCAGGAAGCAGTGCAACAGCCGAAATCAGCTTAGTGATGTAATAGGACCCCAGTGAGATGAGTAGAACATTCGCGGTCACAACAATTCCAACTTTATTCTCAATCCCGTCTCGTCGCTGTTCTTCGTTATCGTACCTTCGACGAGCCTCTGTTAGAATCTCCTCAAGACTGGGAAAATCAGAGACATCGACGCTTGAATCATCATTCTCAGACATCAAGAGGGCTCCCACATCTGTCACACTTCTGCGTAAGAGCTTGGCGATTGGCTCTGAGATGAGTGTCTTCACGCCCTTTCCGCTTACACTCTTCACAGAGCATAGTTAGAGTATAGACCCGCAGCGGTCACAGAGGTCGTCATCCTCGTACTTTTCACCGTCTTTCAGTGCAGAAAAGTGTGTGTCCCCGCTTCCTTGGCAGTCGTTACAGAGAGCCATATCTGTTAGAACTTCTTCCCGCAACGGTCACAAACTTGGATACTTTTCTGAGTAGTACTCATGTCGCTGTCCTTCCTACAATCAGAACATAAAGGCATACTAATTATCAAACTCGCCTATTGAGTAAAGTCTTGTGTTAGAATGAGGTTCCAAGCCAACGGGCCCTATATCCATACCTAACTCGTCTTCTTGAAAATCGATGAATTTCGTTGCCACCCTCTCAAAGAACCCTGATATAGATTGGCACCACAACGAAGACAAAGCAGAGTATGCGGTGTACCTGATGGCTGAGTGACAAACTTCATAACGCACATACACGCATCAATTAACGCATGAACCCTGAAGAGTGGGAAGAAAGCTGGAGTGAGAAAAAGAGGGTGCTGCGGAGTTTTATTGCATCCAACAGTGGCGATACGGAGGTGGCAATCGACGAGTCTGACAACGATTTTAATGGTGAAAAACTGCAAGCCGAGTGGATTGTACGAGGTGAAGGTATTGCGGATACTGACCTTCTGAACCAGTTAAGCGCTATCTCTGTTATCACGGAGGAGCCGCATCTGGATGTGATTCAAGTAGAGGAGGATGTCGTTCAGATTCTTCTTTACCGCGGACAGCAGTAGCGGCGGCGGTCGGATTTCAGTATCCGCAAGGGTAGCCGTCATCCTCTTAGATTTCCGTCCACAGACTTACAGAAGCAGGACGAGGCACAGTCGGTTGCTTCTTGAACGCGGTCGTCTTTCCTATTGATAACCTACACTGCTTGGTCTTCGTCCGCACGAGCCACATAGCTCCCGCACGCATCGTGAATGTAGACAGTTGAGAGCGGAGTCCCTCGCTTCATCTGTTCCCTATCTTCGGTGACTTACTCCTCATCAAGCCACTGCTGGCATTCACGGCACCAATATCCTACCATAATTCGTACTCCGATAGAAGGCAGATAAATTTAATGACGGCCGTTACACCTCTTTCATGTTCTACTCGCCTTCGTATCGACCAAACCTATTCGTGGGATACTCTGTATCCAAGAGGTCAACGAATCGTTCAGGAGGAATAGCTACGCGTTTTGCATGTTTCTGTATCGCCTCATTCGAGGGTTCCCGTTTCTCGTCAGGTATGTTCCGACACTTGTGAAGTGCGTCTTGGAGTAATTCCTCGTCCTCCTCACCCGAGACCAACCTGTCAAGCATTTCTAACTCTTGTTCAAGGTCATCTATCGTTCGAGATATTTCGAGTCGGCGCGATTTGAGCGAGTCTATCTGTCGTTTCAGTCTCCGCCGCCGAACCGCCTGCGCGCTAAGAGAGATGTCCGCTTGTTCTCCCGTGAAGTACTCTTCTAGGAGGTCTTCTACAAGTGACTCAATCGGCTCATCATACTCCGCAAGTGCGGCATCAAGAGACTCTCCGGCCATAGGACAAACTTTATCGCGGCAGAAGTATGGGTTTTGCCCTATTCTGAGACGGAAGCAATTGCGCCTTGTACGCGTTCATCTTCAGCATCCAAATCAAGATACCATGAGCGGCGGGTCTCGTCTTGGTCTATCTTTGATAGAGTTTGTCTCGTGATGTTCGGCGTGTTCGCAGCCGCTTTGCTATACGAGGTTCCAGTGTTGATACTTTCCAACGCGTCAACGACATCAAAGAAGGCAGTCTCTCCGTCGTCGTACTGTGGGTCAAGATTCGGTTTCAAGTAGCCATCCACAACGACAAACCCTACAGGAGGATTCCCCATCCACTTCCCTGCTTTGCGAGCCTGCTTTTGTCCTGATTTTGTACGACGAATCAGGGTTCGTCGTTGTTCGGCTGCTACAGAGGCGATTATATCAGCCACGAGCCGCCCTGTTCCGTCTGGTTCGATACGGCGGACACTTCCATTCGTTATGTGGATTGTGACATTGTGTTCTGCACAGGCGTCGAAGAAGCGTTGGGCAAGGAATCCTTTGCGAGCGATTCGGGAAACCTCCCAAACGACAACATCTGAATACTCTCCGTTTTCGACTGCTTGAATTAGTGTAGTGAACTGGTCGCGTGCAGATGATGCACCTGAACCAGTTTCAGCGAAGACCTCCACTTCACTAATTTGAACACCTTCCGAGTCAAGCCAGTCTTTGATATCTTCTCGCTGGTGGTCGTCTGATTGTTGGTCGGTGCTCTTTCTGATATAGATTGAATAGTCTTCTGACATTTTCGTTTATAGCTTACACCTGTACTCCCTTATATACCACCCCCAGTTCATTACAGGATGTAAAGTAATGGTCGCTTCCTTACACCATACACTTCAATCGAGAGTCCTTGAGGTAGAACTCTACCTCGCCCAGTCAGAAGAACACCGCTCTCGAAGAACCAGGTATACTTCTCCGTTTTTATGCTCCCGTTGGAAACTATTTATATCACATAAACGAGTGATTCGTGCATTGACTTCATCTTCAGTTAGTTCAAAGTGTACATCCATCTGCGTAGATTTCTCTACTGCCAGGTCTATGAGGTCTTGTTTCGGTACTTCCCAAGCCCCCTTCTGATTGTCGTAGGCAACCCAATACACGAAGCCCGTCTCAGGTTCTAAATCGATTTTCGTCTTGCGACTGACTAAGGCACAAAGAGAACTCACAGCAGCAAACGCACCAGTGGGGTCTCCCGTAAGATGTCCGCTCTGTGCAAGAACGGTAAAGGCGGTTTCAATATCTAGCTCAACATCAATATTAGTGGGTTTGCGAGAGTGTGAATCAAATTCAGAAGCAGTTATCGCGTATATTGGAAATGATTCGTCAACAGTTACACTGTCGTCAATAACCTGTTCTACTGTATCCTGGTCAATCTCTGTTTCTTCTGGTACAGACTCCATATTCCGCTTGATACGCCTCTTAATTCGCTCTTCGTACTGCATCTTGTTTGTCTATTTCATCCCCATTCATGTATAAACTGTGCCAGGGTATAACTGAAGAACTCAGTAATCGCTCTCAAAACCCGCAACAGCTTCGAAAAGCACCACTAGTCGCCATCATTAGTAGATACCTCAGTGACCTCGAACCACACCTCAAGCTTCGTTTACTAACTACTCTCCCGGCGAAACCTGTAATATCCACTACGAAAATAAGACTAAGATATGTGGCTCCAACTTGGACTCCTCTTCTTACTACTCATTTTCATTCTCCTGGCCCTCCTCAGCGTCTACAACAAAGACTGGCTCAGTAAGTGTGCCGTCTACCTCTTAATCGTATGTGCACTCCCATTAGTCATCGTGGGAGCCGTACTCAAAATGCTATACCACCTCTTCAGAGCCGGAGGTGTCATTCTTTGGGCATTCGTGAAAGCCCTCTCAAAAACCGCCGTGTTCCTACTAACTGTAGCACCCGTTACGCTCATAATCGGGTCAAGCTCGTTCATCCCACACTTCGGGCGGCAGATTCAGCGAATCAATCAACGCGCAGAAGACAGTATCTCATTCTCTCGACTTCGAGACGAAGCCCAGTTCACCAGAGAACTGCTGGTTGAGATAATCACTGAAGTAGACGAACCAGAACCAGAATACGACAGCAAAGACGAATATAGAGCACGGTTCGTAGAGGTCAAAGAACAAGGAAAAACCTGGATGGCTGCGGGGGAATCAGTTCTCTCGCTCTTCATCGGAGGAATCTTGCTAATCTCACAAGTATATGGATTCTCTATCTTCCAAGCAAACCTCTATGGAGTTACTGTAGGCCTCGCAACGCAGGTCGCGCTCTTCATTATTGCAGTCTCAATTATGTATCGGGTGTCGATAATGGAGTTGCTCGCGTACACTGGTGACGAGGAGTTTTCCTCCTGTGCGGAGATGGATGTAGCACTAACTTACCAACGGGCCATTTCCAGGGCGGGCTTCATGCAATACCTAATGTTCTTACTAGTTCTCGCGGTGCGACTATCGAATGCTGATAGACAGGTTATCAGAGATGTTTTAGACGCAAAATACAGCGGCGATTCTATATGGGAGTCGATGCAGCTGGGGTGGGAGAGATTGACTGATTCGAACAAGTAGTTACTCACAGCGGTTCATGTAAGAAAAAACCGTGTCTCCCAATCAAAAACATCGAGACAAATTGGGCGGAAAAGCGCAGTAATAATTCTATTTATTACTGCAAATTATTACGGTAGTTTACTACTTATCACACTCCAGACGCCCCTATAGCGACAACAACACAATGGACACTCCCAGTCAATCAGAACACCAACCCAAATATAATAACTCACGAGAATACTCTGGTATGCTACACGAAAAAGAACACGAGATAAACATACACGAGTGCTTCAACCAGCACGGAATACGGCGAGAAATATCGGCCAGGAAGAAGCACAAGCAACGGCAGGACGAACACGAGCGAAGTCAACGCTCCCACAACGATACTCCCTCGAAAATTGCAGACTATAGCGAGGAGGTCTCCGTCACTGGGGAGCGCGGCCAACCCAAGAGGCAAGAGAAGACAACTTAGGAGCCAAAACACCCACCCCTCAGCACTATACAAAACGATGCAAACAGGTGCGTAAAGCAATATCGGAGACAACGCAATGACAAGTGACTGGGAAGACGTGGGAGACTCTAACTCCACGGTACGGAACCCATCAACAGTTCCGACATCCTGGTACTCGACACCACACAACCTCGCCGAAAACTTGTGTACGGACTCGTGTATCTCGACACAGTAACTGCGAACAACTAAAATCGAATACACGAGTCCAGAAACCAGAACCATCAGAATCCCGAACAACGAGACCGAACCGCGCACCAAGTTCATAATGCCCTGTCACGCCCGCAGAGTGGACACACATACTCGTCAACATCATGCGCATCCCGAGGCTCCGCGGGCTCCGTGTCTAAATTAACGACACAGCCCTCACACGCCTGAAAGCTACAACTCTGACACTCAGCATAAGCGACACCAAACAACCCGATTCTCTCATCGCAGATATTGCAAGCCATATGAATTCACCCGATAATTAGGCCCATCTGGTCTTCTTCCAATTCGCGCTTCGTCGTGGATTCTGCGTCCTTTATCTCGGAAATGCGGTTAGTCCAAACTCTTTCGAATTGTTCGACCGTCTCCACGAGTTCCTCTTCGGTTTCAATCTCCAGCGTGAACAGTCCCATCGACGCCGTGATTTCCGTGGTATCCCCACTCTCCCGCCGAATTTCGCGCTTTAGTTCCTTCTTCAACTCCTTCTTCTCATCTTGTTCAAGTTCTCCCATATATCAACACACGAGTACATCCTACTTCAACAGCTAACTTTATTTCAACACCTCGGAGTGTGCAATAACATAAAGGGTTTTAAATGAGTGTTTATGTATGGACACTCTTCCAGACGAGTTGCAAAGCAAGTACCGCGAAGCAGACGAACCTAATTGGTGGATTTGTGAGAGATGTTCGGAAAAAGTCTACTGCAGTGAAAACAAGAAATCGGACTTATACGGTCACGAACAGCGTCACGGCGAATAACGGCGCTCCGCCTCCTCGATGTCATCATCCCTAAAGTGGAGATAACTCTCCTGAGTTACCGATATATCAGCGTGCCCCATCAACTCGGAGAGATACGCAATCGGCATTCCATTCTTAGTTCGATGAACCCCATACGACTTCCTCAAGATATGCGCGTTTACTCTCCGCATCTCCTGACCGCGTTGATTGGTATACATCACTTCTTGTATCCCCGCTTCATCAGCCGTCTCTGCGACAATAGCCGTGAGGTACTCTTTATGAAGGCTATATTTTTCAGACGAGACTAGAAGATGACCAGTATCCTCCGCATCAACCGAACCAACAAATCCAGTACGATACCCATTGAGGTATTTTGTTAAGGTTAACTCAAACGACCTATCGTAGTATACCGTCCGTGTACCAGTCGCTGCATACCGTCCCGACTTAGCGTTTCGAATCTTGATACTACGATTCTCTTGGTCAATGTCATTAAGACGGATATCAGCCGCCTCAGCAACACGCACACCAGTCTGCCACAGCAATCTAATCATCACTTCATCCCGCAAATTCCCCGCATTTTCGACAAGCGTCTCAAACTCAGCAACAGACAGATATTCTCCCTGATTCGTCTCTGTGTGATATTCTTCCTGACGAGTCTGAGAGAGGTCGTCTACATCAACTTCTTCGACCGGGTTCTCCTCAACAAACCCCCGCGTGACAAGTTCATTAAACACCGCGGAAACCGCGTATGTCTTTGTCCGGGCACTCCGTGGCGCATACCCATCATTGAGTAGATGATGCACCCAATCATCTACAACAACACTGTCCACACGAGTCAAATCAGCCACTCCAGAAAACTCAACGAACTGCGTTATGGAAGTTCGACGATTACTATATGTCTTATCTCCGACCCGCGCGTCGAACTTGCTAAACACCCTATCAAGCTGCTCTGCAGACTCTTCACCAACATCCAGCGACTCGATAAACTCGTTATTCATAGTCCTCGGTCAAATTCTCGAAGAAAATGCGGTCCCCTTCCGAAAGAGCATCGTGGTCGTCAGCATACTGCAGATAGCTATCATTATTGAGCAACGCAGACACAACCACCCGCGTCCCCATGTGCTTCATGTTAATATTCTCGTGGAGGTCTATCGCAGTATTCTGTACAATATCCTCCACCGTATCCGCCTCCAAAGAGTCCTGTCGATGCGCATGTAGACTATCCTGCAGTTGCACAACCTCTTTCCGCAGTTCATCAACCTCCTCAGTCACCTGACCCATCTCCAGACCAGGAGCGCCCTGAGCGTCAGAGTCAGCAATTTCTTGCTCGACGGATTTGCGGATAAGGTCGCTGATAGAATCGTACTCAGTAGATTCGGAAACATACTCTTTCCACCTACCCTTCTGCTCATCATCAACCACTAAACGCACTCGTGCCATACAGATATTTATGACTCGGCGGACAAGAAACCATGTGTTAATTGTGGGGATGGTTTAATGGATTGGACGGAGAAGTACCGCCCGTCGTCGCTCTCGGAGGTCCGGGGGAACGACAAGGCCCGGGACGCCCTGAAAGAGTGGGCGGAGACGTGGGGAGAGCACCGGGAGGCGGTTATCGTCCACGGGTCGCCTGGCGTGGGGAAGACGTCGGCGGCGCACGCGCTCGCGAGCGACATGGGCTGGGACACCATCGAGTTGAACGCGAGCGACAGCCGGACGAAGGACGTCATCGAGCGCGTCGCGGGGGAAGCGGCGAAGTCCGGGACGCTCACGGGCGGTTCGGGCGGACGGAAGCTCGTCATCATGGACGAGGCGGACAACATCCACGGGAACGCGGACCGCGGCGGCGCGCGGGCGGTGACGCGGCTGGTGAAGGAGGCGAGCCAGCCGATGGTGCTCATCGCGAACGAGTACTACGACATGTCGAACGGACTCCGGAACGCCTGTCAGGAGATCGAGTTCCGGGACGTGTCGCGGCGAAGCATCGTGCCCGTTCTGCGCGACATCTGTCGCCGGGAGGGTGTGGAGTACGAGGACGAGGCCTTGGACGCGCTCGCGCGGAAGAACGCGGGCGACTTGCGGTCGGCGGTGAACGACCTGCAGGCGCTCGCGGAGACCGACGAAGTACTCGAAGCCGAGGACGTGGTGACGGGCGACCGGGACACGACCGAGGGCATCTTCGACTTCCTGGACGACGTCATCAAGAACAAGGGCGCACAGGAGTCCCTGCAGGCGGCGTACGACGTGGACGAGACGCCCGACGACCTCCTGAACTGGGTGGAGGACAACGTCCCGAAGGACTACACCGGCGCGGAGCTGGCGGACGCGTACGGCTTCCTGTCGAATGCCGACAAGTGGCTGGGGCGGGTGCGTGCGACTCAGAACTACTCGTACTGGCGGTACGCGACCGACAACGTCGCCGCGGGTGTCGCGGCCGCGCGCCGGGGCGACCACGGCGGGTGGACGCGGTACGGTCCGCCCTCCTACTGGTCGAAGCTCGGGAGTTCCCGCGGCAC
>Ga0207813_100714_pt1 | contig 15331 bp, 19 predicted proteins | sample A23E3SouthBayCA_2_FD_187730 | JGI IMG/M metagenome (GOLD analysis project Ga0207813, IMG submission 187730) | Aerobic enrichment media microbial communities from Eden Landing Ponds, California, USA - A23 E3 (4) (SPAdes) | ecosystem: Environmental > Aquatic > Marine > Unclassified | place... | reverse complement strand
TCGAGAATTTTTTCCGTAAGCGTCTGTCCCATAACGTGCGTCAATGGATGGCGCGGCGGTATAAATCCCGCGTATTCCGTCGTATTTTTCATATAAAAACCCGCTCCGTCCGTCACTCAGAAGCGAGTCAACCGACCGGGACGGCGGTCGGCCAGACCGGCAGGTCTTTCCACGACACTCGCACAGAACCCCGTATGTTCAAAAGCGGGCAGTTCGTCGCCGATGCGCTCGGCGACCTGCGTGAATCGCAAGTACAACCGAACGGCGTCGACCTCACGCTCGGTGCAGTATACGAGCAGGTCGAACCGGGACGCATCGAGCGCGAAGGCAAGACCGTCGGCGACCGACGGGAACTCGAACCCAGCGACGGTATCTATCGGCTCGACCGCGGCGGCTACATCGTCGAGTACGCCGACCGCGTCGTCATTCCAGAAGGACACATCGGCTTTCTCCTCCCGCGGTCGTCGTTGCTTCGCAACTCCTGCATGCTCGATACGGCCGTCTGGGACGCCGGCTACGAGGGGCGAGGTGAGGGGCTACTGGAGGTCCACCATCCCATAGAACTCGAACAGGGCGCGCGGATCGCACAGCTCGTTCTCGCCGACGCCGCCCACGAGGGGACGTACGAAGGGTCGTACCAGGGCGAGAATCTCTGATCCGTAACCGCGGTCCGGAAGGTGCCCCACAACCCCGGACATGGTAGGCCATGCTGGGAATTTAAGTGGATTTCCTGAGTGCTATCGATTGGTGCTTGAAGCAACTATACCCCGGTCCATACTGCCGTCAGCCTTCAGTACCCGGAAATTACACAAGCACCGTTTTCAGGTACGACAACTGTCTGACCGGGGTTTATCATTGTTGCTGCGTGACAGTGAGACATGATAGTAGAATTTCACATCGATGCCCCCCTCTTGCAGCGAACAGCCGAGGCGCTGAGTAAAGCCGCGATACGAATACAGCGACTGCACTGCGAGAGCGGCGACTGCCGTGCCGTCGCCTGGATCGGCCCAGTCGAGCGGCCCGCCATCGAAGCGAATCTGGCCCAGGACGAGAGTATTACCGATTACGCCCACGTAGCGGCTGAAGGAGATGGACACTGGTACACACTGCACACAACTGACACGACAGTCGATACGATCGGGCAGGCGTTGTTGAACGCGGACGGGTTTCTGCTCGGTGCCGCACAGACCGGTGACGACTGGGTGTTTCGAGCCCGGTTCCCCGAGAAGAGTTCAGTGCTGTCGTTCCGTGATGTGCTCGTGTCCAGTGATATCAACATCGACATTCAAACCATCACCGACGACACGGAAGCCTCTCCCCAGTTCGGCGTGACGGACCCACAGCAAGAAGTGCTGTTGCTCGCGCTCAACCGTGGGTACTTCACCGTCCCGCGAGAATCGTCCCTCTCGGACCTCGCCGCGGAGCTCGGAATCTCCAGTCAGGCCGCCTCGGAGCGACTCCGTCGCGGGACGCGAACACTGGTCCAGAACACGCTGGCGGCCCCTGAGCGTCCGCTTGTCGGCTCGCCGCCGGAGTAACCGAGTAAGAACGGCTCCCGGTCGGTGGACGCTACGAGGAGATAGAACGCAGAACTCTGGGAGCCAGCGGGTCGGGGGGCAAAATTTCCGAATGACTGCGTTCTGTGTTGTTCAGGGCGACAGTGTGCGGAGAGGCGTCTGATGCGTCATCGGCACACCGGTTGCTTCAGACAGTGAAATAGCTCATCCGCTGTTATAAGAGAAGGGAGCGTACGCTGGAGTATGAGCTCTAACGAGGGGACTGTGTATCTGCTGCGGAACCGGGCCACGGAGGGGTCCGACGGCTGGGTGAGCCCCGAGCCCGCAAGTGACGTTATTACCGATGCAGTTATCGAAGCGACGGATCTGGCTGCGGACGATATTGACGCGCTGGATACGTACGTCGACAGCGAGTCACTCCGTGCGGTTGTCACTGACGGGACGACGGAGTCGCTGACGTTCGCCGTCGAAGGACACGATGTGACGATTACCGCTGACGGAGAGGTCTCGGTCGACAGTTGAATCACCCCGGCGCTGCGCTGTCCAAATGACATAAGACGATGGCCCGAGAGCCCCAGGTATGACCCGCGTCGCACTCATCGCCCACGACGACGAGAAGCCCGAGATGATCGACCTGGCTCAGAGCTACGAATCCACGCTGTCGGAGTTCGACCTCGTCGGGACCGGCACGACGAGCAAGCGAATCATGGCAGAGACCGACCTCACCGTCGAGCGCAAGGAGAGCGGTCCGATGGGGGGCGACACGCAGATCGGCGCTGAGGTCGCCGAGGGCCGGATGGACGGCATCATCTTCCTCCGGGACCCGCTGACAGCACAGCCACACGAGCCGGACATCTCGGCACTTCTGCGCATCTGTGACGTCCACGACGTGCCGCTGGCGACGACCCGGACCTCGGCGGAGTACATCCTCGAAGGGCTGGTCCAGGACAACGTCGACGACTAAGCCGTCAGGAGACAACCCCCTGCGGTCTGCTTACTACGCGTACGTCGGTCGTTCCGCGTACTCGATGGGGTCCCGTTCCCCGATGCGCTGGAAGGCTTCGAGCCGGAAGGCACAGGCGTCACACGTCCCACAGGCCGGTTCGTCGTCCCGGTAACAACTCCAGGTGTCCTCGTAGGGGACGCCGAGTTCGACGCCGCGCTCGGAGATGTCGGTCTTGGACCACTCGACGAAGGGCGCGACGAGGTCGATGTCGGTGTCGGGTTTCGTGCCGGCGTCGATAACGCCCTGGAAGGCGTCGAAGAAAGCGGGTCGGCAGTCCGGGTATCCCGAGAAGTCCTCGCTGTGTGCGCCGATGAAGACGGCCCCGCAGTCGTTGGCCTCGGCGTAGGAGACCGCCATCGACAGCAGATTGGCGTTGCGGAACGGGACGTACGAGGTCGGAATCTCGTCACTGTCGGTGTCGGCGTCCGTCACGTCCATCGAATCGTCGGTCAGCGACGACGCGCCGATCTGGGTGAGATGCCCCGTCTCGACGTGGAGGAAGTCCGCCGCGTCGACGTGGTCGGCCAGCGCGCTGGCGCACTCGTACTCCCGGTCCTCGGTGTTTTGCCCGTAGCTGGTGTGTAGCAGATACAGGTGGTCGTAGCCGCGGGTCTGTGCTTCGTAGGCCGCCGTGGCGCTGTCCATGCCGCCGGAGGCGAGCACGACAGCGCGGGTGTCGTCAGTCATCTGTTGTCGTTCAAGCGGTCAGGTTCCCGGTGCGTCGTTCCAGAGGTCGATGTGGAGCCGCGGCGTGTACCGGTAGCCGTACTCCAGTGAGAGGTCCGCAACGGTCTTCCGGGTCGATTCGAGCTGGTCGCGCGTCTGTCCCTCCGGCATCAGCAACACGTCGTCGTCACGCACGCGGGCGGACGCGGAATCGCGGAGTCGCTCGACGAGGCGCTCGATTTCGGCCATGTCCTCGCGGCCCGTGACGACGAACTTCAGTTGCGTGTCGTAAGTTTCGACGAGTTCGGCCAGCGTCGGCACGTCGAGCCGGCGCTCCTCGTGGCGGTCCGCCCACTCGCCGTCGCCGTCGGGGTCGCGGTCGGCCGTCGGCGTGCTGGAGGCCAGTTTCGGGCTGACGCTGGCGAGGTCGATAGGGGCATCGGGGACGACGGTCCCGTTGGTCTCGACGGTCGTGTGATAGCCCCGGTCGGCCAGCCGCTCCAACAGGTCCGCGCTCGAATCGTGAATGAGCGGTTCGCCGCCGGTGAGGACGACGTGGTCGGCGTCGTACTCCTCGACAGCCGCGAGCACGTCGTCGACGGTGAACCAGTCGTGAGTCGGCTCCCAGGAGGTGTGATAGGAGTCACAGAACCAGCACCGCAGATTACAGCCGCTGGTCCGGACGAACACGCTCGGGACGCCGGCCAGTCGGCCCTCGCCTTGGAGCGACTGGAACAGTTCGTTGATCGGGAGATCGCCGGTCTCCGCGTCGGCGTCAGATCGTTCGATATCGATCCCGGGCGCGTCGTTTGCGACCGGCATCAGCGGATACAGAGTTCGCTGGTCTCCCGAACGGTGACGATGACATCCGACACCGTCTCCGGGAGGCGGTCAGCGAGGCGTTGCTCCAGTATCGTCGCCATGACCTCGGCTGTCGGCGGGTGGTCGAGGACGACCACGGCGTCGCCGTCGCCGCTGGCGTCGAAAGCCTCGACCAGCGGGTCGCCGGCCTCCAGCAGGAAGCGGTGGTCCCACTCGTCGACCACGTCCGTGATCTCGCCCTTGTCGACGACCCACCCTTCGTCGGTGAGTTCGCCGGTGACGCGGACGGTGATCTCGTAGTTGTGTCCGTGCGGGCGCGAACATTTCCCGTCGTGGTGTAGCAGTCGATGGCCCGCAGAGATCCGGAGCGGCCGGTCGCCGCCGACGACGAGTTCGCGTTCGCCCGCGTCGACGAGCGTATCCTCGGCCTTCGATAGTCGCTGAGACATATCACGGTATTATCGGTCGGTGTCTTAACTCTCACGGGAGCTGGCCAGCCAGTGTCTCTATACCACGGAGATGACAGGGCCGTTCAATGATCGGTATCAGCAGTCGTTGTCGACCGCCGCGAGTCGCCGCTCCATCGCCCGGAGATACTCGGCAGCTGCGTCGGGACAGTCGTTGTTTAGTGCGGTGTGTACTTGCTCGCAGCCGTGCAGCAACTGCGCCCGTAAATCACACTCCGGGAGTTTGTTCCGACTGACCGTCTCGGCCGTCGCGACTGTCTGTCGAACCGTATCGAACTCAGCCGAGTCGACCGCTGCTTCCCCCGCTTCGGCGAGTTGTGTCAGTACCGCGTGGACGTCGCTGGGCAGATTTCTGGGCACACGCGGCATTAGGTGTCCACGATGATAACAGCCGTGTTGGACGCGTAGCGGTTCAGTGGCGTGGATCGGTCGCGCTACATGGCTACTGTCGCCGGCGGTCATCGGCGTAAGGGATAGGTCACTGCAGTCCACAGAGTCGAGTGTGACACGACGTGCCGTCGAACGGGAGTTCGAGCGCTACCTTTCGGAGTTCGTCGACGAGACGTACGCGGCGTTCGACGTGGCGGCCGTGCTACGCGGGTCAAGCGGGAGCGGGGGCCGCGTCGCGGGCAAACTGCTGAACAACAGCCGCCCGCTGGAACGCCACGTCATTCGGCCGAAACTCCAGTCCTACCAGCAACAGATACTCGATCAGTTAGAGCCGGTGTTGGATTACGCCGCCACTGACGCGGCGTTCGACGCCTACGCCGACGACGTGCTGGCCCGTGATATCTACTGGAACGGGCTCCGGGACACCGTCCGCGGCGACCGTAGGGACCGGATTCGGGAGCGGCTACTGGCCCGCCAGCGCTCGTTCGGCGACGACCTCGCGCCGCTGGTCGCCGCCGACAGCGACGACTTCTGGACGGCCGTCACCGAGTCCTACGACCGGGAGACGGCGACGGAAATCGTACAGGAACACCTCGAGTTCACCGTCCCGTTGCGGGAAGAGCGGGACGCCTTCGCCTTCGAACTCACCATCGACCCCGGTGAGGTGCTGGGTGGTTTGGCACGAGCCCTGCCCACGCTCGACGTTGAGTTCACCGACGAGGCGCTGCGGTCGATGCGACACGCTGAACAGCAGGTCATTCCGACTGCGAGGGCCGACGTGGAACGGGCCTACGAATCGTAGTCAGCGACGCCACTACGACCGTTTTGTACAGGTCCAGCGACCGGCTGGTGGTCCTCACGAGTTTAGTTCGAAAGTGGACACGACGGCCGTCTTGGCACGTGGACGGCCGTTGTGTCAGGTATTGGTGTTGGTGTTGACTGACGACGGCAGGTGTGGTTTACTCACGTCGACTCGGTCTCGGACTCCGCGAGACCGATATAGCATGGGAGCTTGGCAGCGAACACCGGTGACGGCGTTCACGTGCGGCTTCAGTACGTAGACCAGTCGACCTGCCATCGGTTTCCATGTACCCATATGGTAAATAACCTACGGAATATGTTACTTCTATACTGAGTAAATCATTATAATCTATCGTCAGTGACCAGAACACCGGAACACGGGCGGGGGCGAAAATACTAGAAATCTGGTAATTCTTTGTCACAGGTCGCGGGAGTTGAACGTCGAGGGAACGGTTCCGGCTTCGCGTCAATCCTCGAAGGGCCAGTCGCCCGTAATCCGCATCCCTTCGGCGAGGTCCTGGGCTTCGAGCGCATCGGCTATCTCCGCGGGGTCTTTGTGGGCGGGCCGCACTGAGTCGTCTGCCAGCGTCACGGCGAGTTCGGTCAGGAGGACGGCCTGCTCGCGGAACGTCCGGGGTTCCAGTTTATCCAGTGTATCGGCGTGAGTGTGGCCCCAGCCACGCCCCTCGCCGCCGGTCTCGCTGGTCACGTGATAGCCGGGGACGCCCCGCCGCACGAACGGCCAGTGGTCGCTGTGGGGACCTTGCTCCGGCGTGAGCGAGATCGGGTGATCGAAGCGGTCGGCCACGTCTTCGGCGGCGGTCGCCAACGCGTCGAAGCCGTGTGTGTAACACTTCAGCGTGCGTCCCTGGACGACGCCGTCGAAGTTGAGCACGGCCGTCACGTCGTCGTGAGCAGTTTCGTCGGCCAGGCGGTTCGACCCCACGAGGCCGACCTCCTCGGCACCGAAGACGACGAACTCCACGCGGGTCTCCAGTTCGTCCTCGCGGCCGGCCAGGGCGCGGGCGGCCTCGACGACCATCGCCGTCCCGGCCCCGTTGTCCATCGCCCCCTCCGCGATGTCGTGGGCGTCGACGTGGCTGGTCACCAGCAGTCGCTCGTCGGTGTCCGGTCCCAGTTCGGCGTGGACGTTCTGGCTCGTCGCGTCGGGCGTCTCGCAGTCGACACTGACAGTGATATGGTCGCCGCCGTAGCGACGCGACAGTCGCGCGCCCGTCTCGCTGGCGACACCGATTGCCGGAATTTCGCCGATGGGTGCGTCCGCCGTCCCGACGCTCCCGGTCGGCGGCAGCACGCCCTCGACGTGGTTGCGGTAGATGAACCCCGCCGCCCCGGCCTCGACAGCATGATAATACTTCTCCCGCCGGTGGATGTACCGGTCGTACCAGTCGGGCACGTCGGAGCGGGCTAGCACTATTTCGCCCTCGCAGTCGGCGTCCTCGAAATCCGCCGGAAGCCCGTGACTCACATCGACCAGTTCACCGGTCGCCTCGCCAGCCGGCGACCGCGGCAGGGCGATGCACTCGTGGGCCTGGGTCGCGACCGGCGACCCGTCGGCGTGGACAGCGCTGTCACCGCGTTCCCAGCCCTGAATCCCGAACTCGGAGAGCCGAGCGCTCCGCGCGTACTCCGCCAGCGCGTCCCGGGTCGCTTCTGCGGCCGCCCGTTCGCCGTCGCTGCCCGCCATCCGGTTCCCGATGTCGACCAGTGTTTCGAGGTGGTCCCAGCCGACCGTGCTGGTGAACGTCTCGCCGATCCAGTCGGTGTCGTCCATACCACGCAGTGGGGGCGTTGTGGGTTTGAAATTGGGGGTGCGCGACCGGCAATGGCCAGCGATTACGGCGACGCGAGCGGCCCGTACCGGCTGGCGACCCCGTATCCCAGAAGCGCCAGTGCAGTGCTAGCGAGGCCGAAGAGGAGCAAGGAGAGAAGGAGGTCAAGCGGCGTGCCGGCTATGACTGGCCGCTCCAAGAGACGGTAGAACGCCGAAAAGAGCCCACTACCGAGGACACTCGCGGCGAGAAACCCGCCGAAACTGGCGAGGCCGACAGCGAAGGCGGCGACAGTGCAGTACCGCTTGGACAGGTCGCGCCGCGTGGCGTCGACGTACACCAGCGCGGCGGCGGCCGGCGACACGAACAGGGCGACAACAACTGGGAGGAGGGTCATAGTCGGACAGTTGGCCGCAGGGCTACATAAACTCGGTTCCCGGTGGCGGGCCGGTCAGGCGCCCGGAGTCGCCGTCCCCGGTATTTTATCCGGGGCCCGCGAAGCCGGCCCATGCGCGCGGCAGTGCTTGAGGCGTACGGCGAACCACTTGCGGTCCGGGACCGGGACCCACCGACGCCGGACCCGGACGGGGCCGTCGTCGAAGTCGAGGCGTGTGGGGTCTGCCGGAGCGACTGGCACGCCTGGCAGGGCCACGGCGACTGGGCCGATGACGACGTGCCGCTGGGACAGGTGCTGGGCCACGAACCGGCGGGCCGCGTCGTCGCGACCGGCGACCAGGTGTCGACGGTATCGCCCGGCGACCGCGTCGTCGTGCCGTTCAACCTCGGCGACGGGACCTGTGGCTACTGCCGGAACGGCCACGGAAACGTCTGTACGGACGGGTGGGCGCTCGGATTCGAACCGTCGGTCCCGGGCGCGTTCGCCGAGCAGGTGGCCGTCCCGCGGGCCGATTATAACCTCGTGGAACTGCCCGATAGCGTCGGGTTCGACGCCGCGGCGGCGCTTGGCTGTCGGTACGTCACGGCCTTCCACGCGCTGGCCCATCGGGCCGATATCGCTGCCGGGGACCGAGTCGCAGTCCACGGCTGTGGCGGCCTCGGGCTGGCAGCCGTCCAGATCGCGTCGGCGCTGGGTGCGAACGTCATCGCGGTCGATATCCGTGACGAACCGCTGGCGATGGCCCGCGATGTGGGTGCGAACACTGTTGTTGACGCTATCGCCGTCGAGGACGTGCCGGCGGCTATCGAGAGCGAAACTGACGGCGGCGCGGAGGTGTCCGTCGACGCGCTGGGCCGGGCCGAGACCTGCCGGAACAGCGTCCGGAGCCTCCGCCCCCGGGGCACGCACGTTCAGGTCGGACTGACGACCGACGCCGAGCGCGGCGAGGTCGCGCTGCCGACCGACTGGATCACGCGCTGGGACATCGACGTGCGTGGGTCCCGCGGCATGCCGCCGTCGCGGTACGACGAACTCCTCCGTCTGGTCGCCGACGGGACGCTCAGTCCCGGGAAACTCGTCACAAATCGGGTCGCACTCGAGACAGTTTCGGAGCGGCTGGCGGCGATGACTGACTACGGAACCGACGGCATCGAACTGGTGACGGCGTTCGGGCCGTAGCGGACACGCTTTTCCCGTTTCCGCCTGATCGTGGAAGTATGTCCGACACACTGCGCGAAGCTGTCACCGAACCAGTCCGGGACGCTGTCCCGTTTCTGGTCATCACTACCCTGTGGGTGGTCGTGATGCTCGTCCTCTACGGCCTCTTTCTGGCGACCAAGCCGGGTGAGATCACCTACGACGCCTGGGTCCACGCGACAGTGTTCGTCGTCCCGGCTATCGGGTTTCTGGGACAGGTACTCCAGCAGGCGCTGTCGGGCCAACACCGGGCGTGAGCGGCCGCTCTCATACTGTCGGCTGTAATCGCGTGAAGAATATTGCTGCCTCGGGGTAGCGAATACCGTCACGAAGTTACAGCCCGCAGTCTCACTTCCAGGGGTTCGGGACCAGTTCGGCCTGCACCGTCGCGCCGACGGCGAGATGCGTGTCGGTCGTCGGCTCGGCGATACAGAGCAGGACGTAGCCGTCCGCCAGATGCTGCTCTTTGAGCGCCCGCGGTGGGCGGTGATGGACCACGTCGCCGGACAGCAGACGAGCGGTACAGGTCCCGCACGCGCCGGTTCGACAGCCGAACGGAAGCCCGATATCCGCGGCCTCGGCGGCGTCGAGTACCGTCCCACCGTCCGGTACCGAAACCGTCTCCGTCCGGTCGCTGTCCCGCCAGTCCAGCAGGACCTCTGTCATCGGCCATCCAGTCGCGCCGTCCTCATTGCCAGACGTCGCTGGTACAGTCCCCGTCGGGCCACCGGATCTCGTGGGCGCGAGCAGGGCCTTCAGGCAGGTCGCCGAAGTCCACGAGGAAGTCACGGTCCAGCGACATCGTCCCCCGCCTCGGGTCCACGTCGGCTTTGAGCATCACTGACCCCTTCTCGGCCTCCTCGGGGAAGAACTGGTTGTCCCACGAGGAAAACAGCGACGTCGTCCAGTAGAGGCGCTCGCCGTCGAGCGAGAGCTGGAGCATCTGCGGCCCGGCGACGATATCGCGACCCTGGACCTGCTCGATGTCGCCGAAGTAGCCGCCGATGGAGATGGAATCGGCCTTTCGAGGGTTCGATGGGTCCGAGATATCGTACATCCACACCTCGCCGTGGAGCCAGTTCGACCCGAAGAGGTAGCGGTCGTCCATCGAGATGAGGATATCCGTCACCAGTGCCGGCACCGGCATGTCCCACCCCTCGTGCTCGCGGTCGTCGAACTCGATGACCGGTTCGGCGCGATATTCACCATCCGATTCGTGGAAATGGATGATGTTCGAGGACAGCGCCGCACCGACGTAGCCGTGCGTGCTCTCGGGCGTGTGCAGGAAGCGGGCCTCCAGGGGAATCAGGCCGTCCTCGCCGAGGTCGATAGTCTGCTCGACGACACCGTCCTCCCAGTCCCAGAAATTGAGCCGCTGGCCGTACTTGCCCTCCTCGACGTCTTCCAGGTCGAAGCCGGGGTAGTACGTCTTCGGAGCGGCCCACTCCGTCGACAGCATCACGTTCTGGCGGGGCTGGTACCAGTAGTCGTAGTTCATCTCGATCTCGCCGGGCGGGTCCCACCGCCCCTGCACCTCGAAGTCGTCGTTCAGTTCGAGGAAGCCGCCGGGCAGGTCACCGTCGGCGTCGCCCAACATGGAAATCAGAATCTCACCGTCGGGGATGCAGTGGACGGTGTGGGGCGCGGAGAGGTCGTGGTCGTACACCTCCTCCGGTTCGATGACTTTCGTCAGTTCGGGGTCACGGCGCTCCTTTGTGTCAACAATGTGGATGCGGGAAGACCGCTGGCCGGGAATGACGAGGTGTCGGCGCTCCAACCCCTCCATGTGGCACGACGACGAGCAGGCGTTCCACCCGAAGTGGTGGAGTTCGTCGCCCTTGTTCGGCATCTCGACCCGGTTGATGATTTCGCTGTAGGTTTCCGAGTCGGGGTCCACGTCGACGACGGCCAGGAAGTCCGGCGCGTCGACGTCCTGACCGACGTGGAGGCCCATCACGTACGCGGTCCGTTCGGGCTCGGCTTCCTCGATGGCCGCCTGCGGAGTGGCGTATCCCGGTCCCTCGTGGTCGTGGTGCTCGTGGTGGTCGTGTGTCCCGCTCTCGGCTGGCTGTTCTGCGTCACTCATGCTAGTTAGTTACATTCACATTACATTTTAGCGATGTGTTCCGGGATGAAACAGCCGGTACATGCGGCGCGGTAATGGCGGCGTCCGGATCGATTCATGGGCCCATATTGGCCTCAGACCAGTTGCCGCCAGCTCCACGACGGCTCCCAGTCGAACAGCCCCTCAGCCTTCGTCGTGTCGATCAGCGCCGCGTAGGGGTTCCCGTCGTCCGTCGGCCGGTAGTCAGCATCTGGATACAACTCCGCTGCGAGTTCGGCGCTCGGCGTCTCGGTGCTCGTGTCCGGAGCAGAAACCCAGACCCGTTCGTGGCCGTCGAACGACGCCTCGACGGCCCGCTCGACCAGAGAGACCGCGTCGGTGGCATGAACGTAACCACAGAGGGTGTTACGCTGGGTGTGGAAGTGCTCGGAGTTCCGGAGTCCGGGGAGCGTCCGGTCAGCCTCGACGAACGTCTCCCGGGCCAGGTCGTCGTCAACGACCCACGGGAACCGAAGCGACGAGATGGTGTTCGGCGCATCCGCTTTCCGGCGGGCGAACCCGTCGGCGGCGTTCTCCAGCGCCTGTTTGCCCATGCCATAGGGCGTGGACGGCGTGAGCCGGTGGGTTTCGTCGACTGGGAGGTAGTCGACAGTGATGGCGTCAGGTTCGAACCCGCCGCCGATAGCGCTGAAACTCGACGCCAGCACAGCCGTGTCGACGCCGAGTTCGCCGGCCGCCTCCAGCACGTGATAGCTGGACATGACGTTGCTCTCGTAGGTCCGGTATCCGGGTGTCTGTTCGGGCGAGGGGATCATCCCAAGGTGGACGACGGCATCGGGGTCGCCCTTCGCGAGTGCACCGTACACCTCGCCCGCATCGAGCAGGTCAGTCCTGATGTATGCGTCCGAATGGTCCTCCTCCCGTTTACCACGGGAGAGATTGACCGTTCGATACCCTACAGATGACAGGTGTTCAAGGACGTGCTTGCCGACACGCCCGTTCCCACCGGTGACAGCGACGGCTTCAGGCATACGTGGGGGTGCTGGGCACAGCCCCAAAACAGTCCCGCAGGGCCTACGACTCCATCAGCGACCGCCGAACCGCGTCCTTGATCGGCGTCTGGTCGATCGGCACGATATCCTGCAGATCCATTTCCGGGTCGACCGTGACCGGGTTCCGCATACTCTCGGCCAGCGGTCGAGCAATGGCGTACTGTACATCTGTCGTGAAGCGAAGCCAGTGCGAGGACAGACCCGGCGTCATCACTGGTACGGGAACGATAAACACCCGCTTGCCCTTCTCGGCGGCGGTGAGTTTCAGCAACGACTCGTAGGACCACACCGACGGCCCGCCGATGTCGTAGGTCTCGCCGCGGGTCTCGTCGGCACCGAGTAACTCCACGAGGTACCTGATAGCGTCGTCGACACCGATGGGTTGGCAGGGCGTGCGGACCCACTTGGGGACGAGCATCAGCGGCAGGCGATCAGTCAGGTCGTCGACGATCCGGAAGCTCGCGCTTTCCGGGCCGATGATGACCGCCGCCCGGAGTACCGTCAGGTCGAACGAGCCCTCTGCAAGTACTGACTCGACTTCGCGCCGCGACGCCAAATGGGGTGAGAGGTTCTCCTCGTCACCGCTGATACCGCTGAGATAGACGACCCTGTCGACGCCCGCAGCCGACGCCGAGTCGGCGAACCGGCGGGCGTAGCGACGGTCTAACTCGGCGAAGTTCTCGGAGGTGAGCGAGTGGATAAGGTAGTATGCGACGTCGATATCGTCACAGAGGCCATCGAGGGACTCTGGCTCGCCAAGGTCGCCCTCAAACGGCTCAACCCCGTCAGGGAAGGGTTCCTCGCTCGCGCTCCGTGAGAAAGCCACCACCTCGTGGCCTGCTTCGTTCAGGGCACGAACCAGTCGCTGTCCGATGAATCCGGTCGCACCCACAACGAGCACACGCATGTGTTCGTACCTCGGCTCGGAACCCCAAGGACGTTGCGGCGGTCACGCGTGAGTCGCTCCGGATAGGGTGGGAACCGCTAGGTTCGAAACGAAGAACAGTGGCTATCGCTCTAGACCCTGCATCGGATAGCGCCGTTGCTTTCCGTCCTAATTTAATAGTCACTGGCGAAAGTACATACAAATATGGAGGGAAAAGGTCCATATTCCCCCTATATCAAATTAAATGTGCCAGTACCAAGTCTAAAAAAGGTTTTACTTATATATCTCTTATTTTATAGTTATCAACGGCGTTATTTGAAGGTGAAAAACTACCAAAGAGGTGTAAAAGAGGTGTAAAAGAGGTTCGAGCACTCCGAAAGTGGTACTCTGATCAGAAACAGACCTGTAACAACGTCCCGTCGCCCAAATTAGTACAGGGTGTCTACAATCGAATCATCGAGGTCCGCGAACCGGTCGTGTGATCGAGTCCCCCTTTCCTCTCGGGTCCGATGATGAACGGATTCATCCCGACGACGCGGACGGACTCACCGGCGGCCAAGAGGGCCGCGATACTAGTCTGGACTGATTCACTTAGCATGAACGTGACCACCGCCTACTCGGGTATGAGCTTCGTAACGGGCGGCCAGAAGACGCGCGATGAAGTATGTCTGATTGGCTCCGGGTAGTCGATATCGGCATCGGCGGAGACCAGTTCGTCCAGGTCGGCAGTGACTCGCCCGTTCGGGGAGTACCGGTCGCTGTCGAAATCAAGTGTCGCGTCACGGGGGATATTAGCGTTCTCAAGCACTGCGGACTCGTCGATGGCCGCGTCGTAAATTGCCACCTTGGTCTCGCGTTCGAAGCCGTGTGTTTTGATGAGCAGACTTTGCTCTTCGCTTCCAGTGACTGTGCCGTTGGATCACTCAGAGCCTCTGATTAGCCGAGAGCCCGCTAGTCGTGCAGATCGATCGGTTCACCGGCATCGCCACGGAGATACTCAATATGTCTGAAAGTATGTCCGATGATTTGGAACGGCTCGAATAACGGATGTACGCTCGTTAGACACGGGAAGGAGAGACGAAATTTACCGGAATAGGCCTTCCTATCGTGGTCTGCCGGTAGACAGAGTCTACTCCAAGCGAGCGCAAATAACAGCTATCCGGGTGCAGTCGTTGTCCCCCGATATGGAACCAGGGGATAGCAATCAATTGTCCCGACTGCCCGGACTGTGACCGTCAGTTTCGTGGACCAGTGTGTGAGGTTCCAGCTCGAACTGATTCCTCAATCTCGGGTAGCTGGTCACGGGTAGATGGTCCAGTGAATGCCGATATCATAATTATTATTACTTCCGGACTGGACCCCAAGGTGTATGCCAGCGAAGATCAGCGTCCACAGCGGCCAATCTATCGACCGGATTTCCGAGAACATCTACGGTCACTTCGCGGAGCATCTCGGTCGATGTATATACGGCGGCATCTGGGTCGGCGACGACGACCGCGTACCGACCGAGGAGGGCATCCGCATGGACACCGTCGAGCTACTGCAAGACCTTGATATGCCTGTCCTGCGGTGGCCCGGCGGCTGTTTCGCCGACGACTACCACTGGGAAGACGGCGTCGGCCCACGCGAGGAGCGGCCGACGCGACGAAACCTCTGGTGGGCGCAGGGTCGGGAAGAGCGCTACGTGGAAACCAACGAATTCGGAACCGACGAGTTCCTCGAACTCTGCCGGCTGGTCGACACCGACCCGTATCTGGCGGTCAACGTCGGTTCCGCGACCCCCGAGGAGGCTCTCGACTGGATCGAGTACTGCAACTCCGACGGCGATACGGACCTGACTAAACGGCGTGCTGAGAACGGCCACGAAGAGCCATACGATGTCACGTACTGGGGCATCGGCAACGAGAACTGGGGCTGTGGCGGCCGCTTTGCGCCCGACGAGTACGCCGACCAGTACCGCCGTTTCGCGAACTACCTCAACGGCTTCGACGACCACATCAACCCCGGCTCGACGGAGTTCATCGCCTGCGGGCACATCACCGAAGAGTGGAACGAGGCGTTCTTCGAGCGACTCGACGGCGGAATGGAGTTCGGCCCCGGGACCTTCCTGGGGATGGGGTCGCCGTACAAACTGCTGGATCACTTCTCGGTCCACCGGTACTATCAGGCCGGCGACGACGCAGATTTCTCGGACGAGCAGCACTACCGGCTGTTCGCCCGAGCAGAAAAGATCGCGGACGACATCGACAGCGCGGCCGAGACGATTTCGGCG
>Ga0207813_100709_pt1 | contig 15410 bp, 13 predicted proteins | sample A23E3SouthBayCA_2_FD_187730 | JGI IMG/M metagenome (GOLD analysis project Ga0207813, IMG submission 187730) | Aerobic enrichment media microbial communities from Eden Landing Ponds, California, USA - A23 E3 (4) (SPAdes) | ecosystem: Environmental > Aquatic > Marine > Unclassified | place... | reverse complement strand
CCGAACAGTCCGGGAAACCATCACGAACCTGGCTGCGGCGGACACCACTGTGTTCCTCTCGACGCATCTCCTCCCCGTCGTCGAAGAGATAGCGACCGACGTCGGCATCCTCTACGACGGCGACATCGTCGCAGAGGGTCCACCGGGCGAACTCACGAGCGACAGGGAGATAGACGGGGAACACACGCTCGAAGACGTCTTCCTCGAAGTCACGACCGAAGACGAATACCCTGGGGACGAATCCATGCCGGACTAGTTGGAGTTCCCGCCAGCAGTATCGGGGTCTCCCGTTGCGCTTTGGCTCACCGAGCGGTTCCTGACGCGTCGTCGTTCGCTCGTTCCAGCGGCTGAACGTCGCTACTCGAAGATCATATCCTTTACCAGGATGCTCTCCTTGGTTTCCGATGACCGTACACCCTACTCATGCTCGTCCGAATCGTCGGGGCCCTGGGAATCTCAAGCGCAACGGGGCTACTGGCGATCAGTGCGACAGTCGCCCGCCGATACGACAAGCCGGGAGTCGCGTGGTTTACGGGATACACCGCGCTGGTCGGGGTCGGTCTCGGAGCACTCAGCGTCGGCGTCTTCACTGGGTTCGTTCCGGTAACTGACTTTACGGGTGCAGTTGGGCGGTGGCTGGCGTTCGTCTGGATATTCCCCGTCGGTTTGTGGGCAATGTTTACACTCCGGTACACCGGCCGGTTCGTCTCGTTGACGCTGAAAACAGGTATACTGGTCGCCTTCCCACTTCTCGTATTCATAATCCAGTTTATATTATCCAGTGCGTCAGGCGTGCCGACACAGGCTATCGGGTTGTTCGGTATTACTGTTAGGTATTATGCACTGGCGCTGGTCGTCGCCGGGATGGTGTTAGTAATCCGGACGACGCGCCGATACGACCACACCGCGGTGTGGCAAGGTGTTGCCCTCGGTGGGGCACCGGCGGCGATGTGGTTGTTCTGGAGCAGTATGCCGTACATCGCTCAACTCGGCCGGACGGCAGGTGGGGCCGCCTACGTACTGGGATCACTCGGCGCGGTGTGTGGGTTCGGAATCGCGGTGTTCCGACTCGACGCGTTCGACATAACCCCGACCGTCGGCGTCGTCGGTGAACGGGATATCGTCGAGGAGACGGACGACCTGGTGTTGATCGCGGACGAGGAGCACCGAGTCGTACGGGCGAACGAACGTATGCGCATCGCTTCAGACGGAGTGGACCCCTCGGTTGGCACCGTTACCGTCGAAGACATGTTCGGGACCGGCGTCGAGGGTTTGCGAGCAGCCGAGACGGTCACGCTCAGCGTCGCAGGCGTGTCGGCGAAGTACGATGCGCAGGTGTCGACAGTAGTCGATCGGACCGACCGGCATCTGGGAACTGTGGTCAGCCTCCGCGAGGTGACCGAGCGCGAACTCCGCAAGGAACGCCTATCAGTCCTCAACAGGGTTCTGCGGCACAATCTGCGCAACCATCTCGACGTCCTCGACGCGCATCTCAATGCCATCGGCGACGACCACGCGGACACAGCCATCGAGACGACGGATCGTATCGCACGCATGAGCGACCACGCACGGATGATCGACCAGCTCCTCTCGGAGACGCGCGAACACGTCCCGGTCGACGTTGCCGAACTGCTTCGCGACACCGTCGCGACCTACGACTCTTCGGTCACTGTCGAGGCGACCGAGTCGGTGGTGGTAACGACCGACAGCGTCGCTCTCGAAGCGGCGATAGAAAGCGCCGTCGACAATGCGGTCACACACGCCACGGACGTGACCGTCGCGCTTCAGCCCACACCGGACGGGTGCGAATTGCAGGTCGTCGATGATGGTCCTGGCATCCCCGAATCGGAACTGTCCGCGCTCGAAACCGGGACCGAGGCGCCACTCCGACACGGGACCGGACTGGGACTGTGGCAACTTACCTGGGCTACCCGTACGCTCGGCGGCGAGGTGTCGTTCGACACGTCAGACGGTACTACTGTCACGATATCTGTCCCTGACACTTCGTCAACCAACGAGTGACTGTCGAGGCCCGAGACGGTCGGTCGTAGCGTGTCCAGGTCTCATAGTGATTATCGTAGCGATTTTTTCGGTACGACCTTTTTCGCCCTCGCTGAACCAGTCACTCACCCCAGTCTGTTCAGTCAGCGACATCATCTTGTTGTATCAGTCTCGGGCTCAGAAAACAAGATTATGTCACCCTATAATATAAATATACATACTATCTCTCAGGCTGAGACGCTGTTCGGCGGCTAATGAGAGAGTAGCACTCGTATACCTTGTAGAGGCGTTCACCTGTATGTCCCCACGCTTTGCCAACGACAACGATGATAGTGCGACACAGACGGGTCGGAGTCGACGCCGATTCCTGCTCGGGATAGGCGCCGTGACAGCGTCACTGGCCGGTTGCAGCGGTGATGGCGTTCAAAGAGCAAACGACGCTCCGGCCGACGACACCCCCACTGACAACACTCCGACCGCCGACACTCCCACTGACGACACTCCGACCGGCGACCCCTCGACGGACACGTTCGATCCGGCGAGCGACCTGCCCTACGGCCAGTGGTTGACGACAGACCAGAGTGGGCTGTTTTTCGCCTACGCTAACCTGAACAATTTCCCCGACGACACCGTCGCTGGTTCCGGTGATCCGTCGGATCTGTCCGTCGATGATCCCCTGGCTCTGTACCCGCTCGTAATAGGCGGCGCAGCTGTCGGAGTCGGCCAATTGTCGCTTTCGTTTGCTGGGCTCACCGATGCTGTGAGCCCCACGGCTACGTCCGACTCGACGGTGAACGAGGTAACCGTTACTAACGAGACTATAATCGCCGAGGGATCGTTCGCAACCGACCAACTAAACGAACGACTGGTCGAGCCCACAGACGAAACGTTCGGTATTGCCTACGAACGAACCAGCACGGACCGCGGGTACGACCGATACGGGCCCGTTGAAGTTCCCGATTCAGTGAGCGATCCACCCGCGGTAGCAGTCACAGACGAGACAGTCATCGTTGGGCCAGACGCCAGCCGACTTGATCGGACGATCGCCGCCAGCGACGGGAATCGTTCCCGTGTCTTCGAGACCGATGAAACCGCTACGGGACTGCTCGAACAGGCCGGGACTGGTGATCTCGTCGTCGGTCAGTTCGGGTCAGCAACAGCTGAGCAACTGTTCGGAGACTTCCAGCCTAACTCTGACCCGCAGTTCAGGCCGCGCTCCGGTGAAAACGTGGTTGCAGCGGTGGATTTCGACGCGAGCAGTGAGACGTTCGAGTCGCAGTTCGCCCTTGCCGCGGCCGAACTCGGTGAGGACAGGCAAGAGACGATCGAGACTTCGTTCGGGACAGCGGCCGTCGATGGCTCGCGATCAGTCGAGGTGAGCGACGACCGCATCAGCGCCACTGGGACCTACGATGTCGAACAACTGACTGCGGACCCGTCGGGACAAGAGCTCTCGCAGGCAGCGGCTGCGGAGCTGGTGTCGCCGGAGGCACTGACGTTCCAGTATGAGCCGCCACGTGGTCAGCAGTTCGGTGAACTCTGGGTTCGAGTCACCGAAGATACCGACGCGGCAGGGATCCGAGTAGAGGCTAATTCGGGCGGATACACCGAGATCCAGCCACAGGACCGGTCTGTCAGCGCTGACGACAGTGTTGCGGTCCAAGTTGATCCGGACGGGGACTCGGTGACCGTCTTTGCGGTCGACGGCGAGGGTGCGGTCGGTGAACTCACCACAGTGTCCGTCCCCACAGACGAGTTGTCCGAGACAGCGGCCCGTCAGGCGGTTCCGGGGGATGCGCTGTCGTTTAGTTACGAATCCCCTGACGGTGGCGATTTCGGGTCACTCACGGTCGAAGTCGTCGCAGACACGGACGCCGAAACGCTCGTCGCGCAACCACAGGAGGCACCGGGGCTGTTCACCGACCGCGTCGGTTCGCTGACCAGCGACAAGCCGGTCGGTGCCGGGACAACGCTCGAGACAGCCGTAGAGCCAGCGGGCGACGAGGTCGTCGTCTACGCGACTGTCGACGGTGCCACTGGTGCGGTTGCCCGCTGGCAAGGTCCCAAGTAACCAGCTGGTTCTGTTCCCGGGTGTTCATACCCGTCGTGCAAGATACGCACGTTGTATCTCACACGGCTCGAGATACACTCCGAGGGCGTCACAGAACAGTTGTCACACCAGTGATTCGACCCTCCACCGCTTAGTGTAAGTCCTACATAGCCGGGGAACGCTGATACCGAAGATACGCTCCGCTGCCGATACAGATGGTGGCGATAAGCAACAATCCACCGCTGAGAACACCCCTCAGCGTGCCTGAAACTCCGGGGTTTTCGACTATGCTGAAGGCCCGCTGAAACACAATTAGTTGAAATACCAAGAGAAGGCTCCCGCCGGATACCAACAGCCGACTTTTCGAGATCCTGCTCATGATTCAACCAGCACCCGGCAATTGTATAGGTGTTATCTACGCTCTCTGGCTCTGAAACACTGTGTGACCGCGACGATCGTCGCTACATGTCGATCAGTTTTGAAACTTCGAATAGAAGTCAGTCGTCGGCCGGAGCAGAGTAATCGGAGACTGGAAGGCCCTCGTCAGTACCGACGTTTCCGACCCTATTTCGCCAGCGGTGAACCGAACAACCGTGCTACGGGTGTGTGCGAGCTGATCGAGTTGTTCGAACCCGTGCCAGAGTGTGGTGACGACCACCGAAACTGCCCGGACCGAGGGACCGCGACCCGCCGTCCAGTCAGTCGGCACCGCCGGTATTAGCGCAGACGACACCGAGTAGCATGAGAAACACTCCGAAAGCGACGATACCGATCGAAACCAGGTCGGTCCCGCGAGCTGCGCCGAACACCCACACTGCGAAGCCGAGCCAGACGCCGTGTGGCGTCCCTCCGGCGTCGGTTCCGAGCCATTCGACCACGGGGTTGTGATGTACGTATTTCATGACGGTCACACCGCGAGTCGCCCGAGTGTAGTCGCGACGGGTAGCGGGTACCGAGACCTACTCGGCGACGGCCCATCAAGGCCGACAGCGTGTCTCTGAATCTGAAACACTGGATACCGACAACCCATCCTGCCATCGAAGTCGGCTCGCGACAGGGAGCGTCAACTTTCCTCTGACCGCAAGGTACGAGGTATCCGTCTCGACATATAATGACTGATCGAACGTCGGGCGCGAGACACCCTGTCTCAGGCAGTGCGAAGGCTTCGACGACACACTCGTCTCCGAGCGTGAAACCGTGACCAGATATCTTTAACAGTCGGAAATATAGATGGATGTGAATACAATGAGTGAACGGCAGTGTCCGGATTGCGACGTCCAGATGGAGGAGACGAACGTAACTGCAGAAGGAGTCGGTGATCTCTACGTTGAGACCGAAAGAGACGGTGGTGTGCTCGACCGGCTCGGTGTCGGGTATCAAACACCACTTCGTTCGTTCCTCTGTCCGGAGTGTGGATTGACTCGGCTCTATGCCGAAATTTCCGGGTAGCACTCGAAATCGTCGACTGTCTTTTGGGAGATACGCGCCTTCTGTTCAGCACCACTCTCGAACACCATCACCGGTAGAGAATTTCGACGAGTCCGCGCTCTCTCGGTACCGTACCAGTTCGATTCTGTCAGCGCAACGACGGTAGCTCCTCCCCTGTGCGGCTGACGTCTCGGCGAAACAGGCACCGACCGGACAGCGGTGAGTCGTCGACGTAGCCCTACTCGCAGGTGAGCGAGTCGGCGACACCGACGGTCTCGTCTTTCGAGCGGTCGCCGGACACGCGGTAGGTGGTGTCCTCACAGGACACGACGACGACCGATGTCGTGTTTCCGTCGTACTCGTACTCGGTGTAGTACCCGGTGTGGTTGCCGACGTCGATCGTCTCGTATCTGTCGCTCTCGCTGAAGTCGTACTCCATCGCGGAGTGTTTCACGACGGTGAGGCTCTCGTCGTCGTCAGTCGCGTAGTGGAGCGTGATCGAGTGGGAGTCGTCGTCCGCGACGACGTACCCCTCTTCAAAAGTGTACGCGTCAGGGACGTCGGGTGAGGGCACCGACCGGCTCGTGTCGTCCCGGAGCGACGAGAGGGACTCGTACTCCGTCACGTCCGGGACCGACGGCTCCGGCTCGGTAGCGTTGTCGGGGATGTCTATCGTGAACCGGTCGTCGGGGATCGACGCGTTCAGACTGACGTTCCGGAAGCGCGTGGTCTGCTCGAAGTCGTACTCGCTGTCGTCGAGTTCGCTCGTCGCTACAGCCGGGAAGTACGTCTCCGTGTCCAGCCAGACGGTCACGTTGACGGAACCGAGGGTGCCACTCGCGTTCGTCGGTGTCACCGTCAGCCGGTAGGCTTCCTCGCCGTCGATGCGGTCTCGCCCCTCGTAGGCGATCTCTGTATCGGTGACGAGGCTGTCGACCGGCGTCACGTCAGCCATGTCGACGGACACGTTGAAGCGGTTGACCTGGTTGTTCTCGACGTCGTAGGACACCGTCCCGCTCTCGTTACGAACGGTGATCACGTGCGTTCGGTTGGTCTCCCACTCGGTCCGGACGCGGTCGTTCTCGTAGTCGACCCACATCCGCCGTTCGCTCGTCATCGTCGTGTTTCCGTTTATCGTCGTGTTCGTCTCGTAGGCCATCACCACCGAATCAAGTGATTCGATACGCTCTTCGAACCGGTCGACGACTTCGTCACCGGTGGGCGTCGACGAGTCGTTCGTTTCGTCCGGGTCATCGGACGGCGCGTGTGTGGGTTGTGTAGACAGTACGTCGTCGGAGGGTTGCTGGGCAGCCACTACCCCGCTGATACCGATACCGGAGAGGGCGACCAGCGAGCCGAGCGTGACTGCCACGAAAGCACCACGCAGGTTGTCAGGGACCATTGCACTCCAGCGTTCGAACGCGAGCGTTTTGTACCAGACATTACCGTCGCAAGCCCGGAGACCTGCGAAAAGATATTTACAACCTCGGCTATTGCCGTCCGAATTCGGACGGCGTGGAAAGCGTGACCTCGTGGTGCGTACGTCCGGCATCGGTCGCTGTTGCGGACTACGAGCCACTGTTTCGGGTATATTGGCCTATCCGTTCGTCTATCTCGGTATGACACTCGACGAGTCGGGTACCGGCGGATCAGCGGACAAATCACGGCGAAAACGACGCGACGCACGTTCCTCAGGTCACTGAGTATCGCAGCGGCGACGGTCCTGACTGGCTGTACCGTTTCGGGCGAGGCCGATCGGGAGACGGCGTCGGTCGAATACACCGTCCCGGGGAACGAGATTGACCGAGTCTCCGTCTCGAGTGGCGGCGGAGAGACGACAGTTCGAAGGTGGGAGGGGACCGACGTCTGGGTTGATACTGTCGGCTATAAGTTCGTGAAGATATTCGCCACCCCGGGGTGGCGAATTCTTTCGATATGTTATAGCCGACAGTATGAGACGACGAAGTTCGCCCGCAGGAAGACAGACCTATCGGACGTCACCGTGACCCGCGAAATGACCGGTAGACGACTTGATGTCGGAGCCGAGGTACCCGTTCAGGTAGGGATCGGTGCGTTCGATGGCGGCCTGGACTCTCTGGATGTCCGAGTGCCGGAAGGGACCCGGGTTACACGGGTCGATATAGGCGACGGGTCCGGGCAGGTGAGGAGGGTCATGGGCGATATTGACCTCGAGGTCGACGACGGCGAAGTCTGGGTGAAACCGTTTTGACCCCCAAGAACGGCCAGAAATAGTGGCCCGTCGACTACGGCTTGACGACGAGTTTCCCGACGTAGCCGCCCGCGAGCACGTCACGATGTGCCTGCGCCACTTCGTCGAGATCATAGGTGTCCGCGACGACACTCGTCAGGTCGCCGCGCCGTAGCAGACGACCAAGTCGCTCCAGAACGGGCGTTCTGACCGGATGGTTGTCCATCCTGAGTGCCCGTAGGGTAACTTCCTTGCTGTAGAAGGGGAGGCCACTCGCCTCCGGGATGTGGCCCATGATGGCGACGATGTGACCACCCTCTGCGACCACCCCCAGGTCGAAATCCAGGTACGCTTCGAGGCGGTGGTCGATGATCGTCTCGACACCGTCGCCGTCGGTCACGGCCAGGACGTCTTCGGCAAGGGTGTCGCTGTCGTACTGCAGCGCCGTGGACGCGCCGAGTTCTCGAACCCGCTCGCAGGCGTCGCTCGACCCGGCAGTCGCGATTACGTCGGCACCGCTGGCCGCAGCGATCTGGACGGCAGCGTGGCCGACCCCGCCCGCTCCGCCGTGGACGAGCACCCGGTCGCCCGGACTGACATCTGCGACCGCTTCGAGCGCAGTCCAGGCCGTCGCTCCGACGTTCCCGATGGCGCCGCCGACTTTGAAGGGGACGCCGTCGGGCAGATGTGCGAGTTTCGTCCCCGGGATCGCCGCGTACTCGGCGAAGGTCCCGCTGGCCTCACGGTCCATCCCGGAGGCAATCACGCGGTCTCCCTTCTGGAACCTGTCGACGTCGTCGCCGGTCGTCACGACGACGCCAGCACCGTCACCGCCGGGCACAGAGGGAAGCAGAACCTGTCCGTACTCACCGGACCGAATCATCACGTCGACCGGGTTGACGCTGGCGGCCCGCATCTCGACGAGCACCTGGTCGTCGTCGGGTTCCGGGCGGTCTACTTCGTCGACTCCCAGTACCTCCGGACCGCCGTGGTCGTGATATCGAACGGCTCTCATGCGACGTTCACCCCCGAGTAACGGCCCCAGTCGTGGACTGGTAACGCGCCTTCCCGTCTGTACGTCCGTTCGCGATGCGTGGATGCGGTATCGGACATCACACTTCGAGAGAGAGGCGTCGAACCGGTAGCGGTTGTGTAGAGTATCGTCAGGGGGTTTTTGAGGGATGCCGGGCCTCCGGCCATGTATGAAACATATCCGTATCACGGTGCGGCCGGATCTCGACCGGTCGCCGCCGTTTCTAGAGTACTTGCTGGACGCTCCGGACGTCTCGGAGGCGCGTGCGGTCGACTGGAACCGCGGCGACGCGGAGATATCGACCCATCTCTACGCGGTCGAGGGTGACATCGGTCCGTTCGAAGAACTGGCAGCGGAGACGCACGGCGTCAAGTCAGTCACCGTCTTGCCGACAGACGGGACGACATCGTACGCGATTCTCGAACTGCGGGACGCGACGGTTCCGATATTCGGCGGTGCCGCGAAAGCGATCGACCGCGGCGGGCTAGTCGTTCGGAGGCCCCTCGTCTACCGTGACGGTCAAATCGAGGGCCACATCGTCGGCGATCCAGCGGTCCTGCAGGCGACGATCGACGAGACCCCGCCGACAGTGTCGGTGCAGATCGAAGCGATCCGTCAGTTCCCGAGCGCACAGATACATCCGGCGACAGAGTTGAGCGATCGACAGCGAGAGGCGCTCGAAACGGCCCTGGAACTCGGGTACTACGATACGCCTCGGGAGGCGACCCACGAGGACATCGCCCGGGAACTCGGCTGTGCACCGAACACGGCGAGTCAACACCTTCAGAAAGGTGAGGCGAAACTCGTTCGGAACGGACTCGGGACAGTCGACTCGTCGTCTTGAGCTTCAGGATTCCTGACGACGTATTGATTTATTCGCTTCGATAGCGAGGCGGATCGAACCCGACACGAACAGTCATGACCGATGACCTCTCGCCGACGGAGTTTTTCCGGCTACTCGCTGATGAGACTCGGGTCGATATCCTCCGATCGATCGCCGTCGCCCAGTGCGAGCTCGAAGGTGCGGGTTCGGGTCCAGCCGAGCTCTCGTTCTCAACAATCTACGACCACGTCGACGTCGAGACAATAACGATCCCGGGCCGAGGACGGACATACCGTGGTTCCATCAACCACCGGGGCACTGACCCGAATCTTAGTCCAGCGGTGGAACAAGTAGGCGACTCATACTGTCGGCTATAAGTTCGTAAAGATATTCGCCGACCCGGAGTGGCGAATTTTTTCAATATGTTATAGCCGACAGTATCAGTCGTCCGCCCGGACGGACGCTTCGGTCGTACTGCTCGAATCCGTGCTCGGGGACGGTCCGTACCGGGCCCACAGCACGAGTAGACTCGGAAGTACGAACACGGCCACGACGAACGACGTCACCATCGCGAGCACGACCAGCGTCCCGAAGTTCTCGAACTGCGGGTTCGGGTGCAAGAGGAGCGCGCTGAACGCGCCCGCGGAGGTGAGCGTACTCCCCAGCAGTGCGCCACCGGTGCCGGTCGTGGCCTCGACGAGCGCCTCGTGGATCGGACGGCCACGCTCGCGCTCCTGGACGAAGCGGTCGCTAACGTGGATGTTGTAGTCGATACCGACGCCGATGACGAGACTCAAAAGCAACGCAGTCAACAGCGTCAACGGAACGCCGAACAGCCACATCCCGCCGATGACGAGCGCCGAAACCAGCACGATTGGCAGGGCGGTGACGGCGCCCAGCGAGGCGCTCCCGGCGAGCAGTCGATACGCGACGACCAGAATGGCACTCACCGCCACGAGCGCGATGACCAGCGTCTCTAGGATGCTGTCGGCGGTCCGGGAGAGCTGGATCTGCTCGAGGACACCGCTACCGACGGCCGTCGCCGAGACGACGTCGCCGTTCCCCGTCGCGGCGACCGAACGCACGCCCTCGGCACGCTCGGTGATGGTGGCGTCAGACTGGACTGGAACGACGACGCGCAGCGAGCGGTACTCGCCGTTTTCACGGTCTACGACCCGACTGGCGCGGTCCGGAGCGGCCGCGTACAGCGCGTCGTAGACCGCTTCGACGTTCCGGTCGGGGACGCCGTTACCGTCGGTGTCGGATGCACGGAACGTCTCGGCGAAGGCCTCGTCGTCCGCGGCGACCGCGGCCATCACTGTCAGCGGCGAGGTCACGGGAACGGTGTTGCCCCGACGGTAGACGATATCGCTATCCTCGGCGGCGTCGTGGACGGCCTGGACACGTTCGAGCGCGGATGGGTCAGTCACGTCTCCTTCGAGGAGTACGTTCGACCTGCTCCGCCGGTCTTCGCTCGCCGCCCGGTAGTTGTCGGCGACGTAGGTCCGCTGTCTTGACTCCTCTGAGACCTCCCAGCCCATCGGGCCGGGCAGGTCCTGCTTCCAGTCTGCGATCTCACCCTGTTGCTGTTGGAGGGACTGTCTGTCGAGATCCGTCCAGACGACCGCACCGGCCGCCCCGACCACCAGGGCGAGGACGATGACGACAGGCGCCCCGCGCCGCGCGAGCGATGCCCCACTCCGGAGCACTGGCTGGAGTATCCCGGACTTGCCCAGCGGTCGCTTGCGCCGGTCGAGTCCGATCCGCTCTAGGAGACGGTCGATGGTCACTTTCAGCGCGGGCACCAGCGTCAGAGAGACGACGAACGTCGAGAGGACGCCGAGCGTGATGGCGAAGGCCAGTTGGCGGATGACCGTGAGGTCGCTGGTCACGTTGGACAGGAAGCCGATCATCGCGGTGACAGTCACCAGACCGAGTGCGACTGACACCGAGGAGAGCCCGCGTGCCATCGGTTCCCGGATTTCTTCATCCTCGCGCCGCTCTTCACGGTAACGCATGAACACGTGGAGCCCGTAGTCGACACTCAGTCCGACGATGAGTACCGGCCCAATAATGATCGAGACCCCGGCCGGGATCTGGAGCCAGCCGAGGATACCGAACATCCACAGAACCGAGAGGACGACGCCAGCGAACCCGACGGCGACATCGACGAGGTCGCGGTACGAGAACGCCAGCACTGCGAGAATGACCGCCAGCGCAGCGGGTACGATAAGTTCCATCGTGTTCAGGAGATACGCCGACTGCCGTTCGTCACTGGCGTGCTCGCCCCTGGTGAAATATTCGGGGCCCTCACGGTCGTTCGCGGTCTCATAGAGGGTAGCGGTCGCCGCCGACCGGTCGTCGGTATCCGTGAACCGGAACACCAGCCGGTGGCTCTCGGCGGTGGCTGTCCCCGGTTCGTAGCTCTCGGGGAGCAGGCGCAGTGCTGGCGAGTCCGCTGCGAGCGTCGTGCGAACGAGTTGCTCGATCTCGGACTCGCTCGCGTGTTCGAGCGCGGCTATCTGCCGGTCGAGGGTGGGGTCGGGCGTGCCAGCGGCCCGCGTTGCGACGAGGTTGGCAACGCCGACTACCCGCCGGTCGCCGAGCGCGGCCGCGACGGACTCGTTCTCTCCGACCCTTTGCTGGTACCGCAACGAATCCAGCAACGCGGCCTTCGAAAGCGCGTTACCCTCCGACCGCACGTAGACAACGGCCGGTCTGGTCGCAGACCCGTTCGCCTCCGTCTGGTTTCCGAAACTGTCCTGGATGTACTCCATCTTCTGGGCGATCTCGGAGTCGTCGGCGCTCGGTCTCCCGCCTTCACCCAGTTGCAACTGGGTCGTTCCCGCGACGACACCCGCCGTCACGACGAGCATGAGTACGACGACGAGTAGGTTGTGTTCGGTGACGACGTCGAACGCCTTCCGGATGGCGTCGGTCACTGGTCTCCCCTCCCGAGTCCGCCGTGAGAGGGCGCTTCGTTCCTGATACTGTCGGCTATAAGTTTGTGAAAATATTCGTCACCCCGAGATGGCGAATTCTTTCGATATGTTATAGCCGACAGTATGAGTCGATACGTGTGATCCGTCGATCGAGGGGGGACCATCAGGTGAATCACCCGTCCGGCGAATCGCTCGACGCCCACATAATAATTATCGAATAATTTATAAATTACCGAGGACGTTTCAAAATCAGATTTGAGTCGTTCAGGAGTTCGAAGACCGGTTGTGCGAGAGATCGAGTGAAACCAGCCCGAATTCGGAGATAGCCCTCAAGAACGATTTTGAACGTGTTCTTACATGATCTGTGCTCGGCGGGCAGTACGCGTCGGACGCGAGTCGACGGCGCCATGGGGTTAGTTCCGTGAATCGGGTACCGATGGTTCGTCCAGACGGTCGTTTCGAGCACTCCGTGTCGGACGTGCGGTCGGTGTGAGGGGCCGACACACTGTGCGTAGTGTCGGTCGGAGAGCGGGGGATTCTATATTGACCCCAAAATCAATACCGTGGTAGTGGATCGACGTGTATGGGCTTCGGACAGGCCGCGGACGAGGTCTTTCAGGTGCTCTCCGACGAGACTCGACTGGACGTGCTCCAGACGATCGCTATCGCTCAGAACGAGAACAAACAGACGGGGGTCGCCGCCCTGTCGTTCTCGGAGATCTACGAACGGATTGACGTCGGCGACACATCCAAACTGTCGTACCATCTCGGCGAACTCACGGGGACCTTCCTCAGAAAGCACGACGGCGGCTACGCGTTCACGCATGCTGGCGAGCAACTAGTTCGGTTCGTCCTCGCCGGGAACTACCGACAACCGGGAGACGTCGGCCCCATTGAGACAGAAGGTGGATGCCAGTTCTGTGGCGAGACAACCCTCCGAGCCGTGCTCGAAGACCAGTTTTTCATGATGTACTGTACGACCTGTGACCGGTGTGCGAACGCGTACCGCGTCCGGCCAGCGCAGGTGCGCGAGCGCACCGGCGAGGACCTGATCGACGCCGTGCGCCGCGAGCAAGCCAGCGATCTCCTCAAGATCCGTGGGGGCGTCTGCCCAGACTGTGCAGGACGCATCGAGACCGAGGTACGGGACGTCGCTGACCTCCCGGCCCCCGACGAGATCCCGGTCTCTTTCATGACGTTCAGCGAGTGCCAGGACTGTCTGCGATTCCTGAGCCTGCCGCTGCCTGTCGCCACCGCGTACCACACCGAATCGATATCGTTTCTCTGGGAACGCGGGATCGATATCCTGAGCAACGGGGCGTGGGAGTTCAACCGCTACCTCCACGACGGGCGGTGGGCATCTGAACAAGTCGGTAGCGACCCCGTCGAATACCGAGTCGAGTTGCGGCACGACGCGTCTTCGCTCCGGGCGTTCCTCGACGAGCGTGCAGTCGTCACGCGGACCGAGCGCGTGCGACGCAGAGACCAGGGCGAACGGAGTTCATGACAGATAAATTTTAAAATCCGGTTCAACGAGACACTGTTCGTTCGGGAATGATCGACGAACATCGACCGAATAGAGTCGACACTCAAACCGATATTGATGCACTGGGTGGTGTGGCATCATTGGGGAAAGTTCGGAGGGTCAGTCGAGCGCCCAGAGGTACGCTGCTCTCGGTCAGTTTCCCTGAATCGCATCGATAACGACTGTGCCTGCCACGATCGGGTCGATTGGTACCGAACTACTATCGCTAATCGTGATTTCGTACTGGTCAAACACGGCGAAACCGCTCTCGACAGTCCCAACAGCGGTGCCTTCCGGATCAGTTATTTCGAACCTGTGTCCGATCCACTGGCCCACCGGCAAGAGCTTTCGACTCACAGAAAAGAGTGTACCACGTGAATTGATTTCGGCGAGAAGTGACTCGTTCCCAGCGTCGCGGATTCGCCACGTGTCCTGGAAGAACGAAAAGTCATTATCCAGCACGACGAGCTCTTCTCCAGTCTGGCTATCTGTGAGCAGATAGTCGCCAGCGATGTCCCACTCACCGCTGGCCTCGACAGTAAACAATTCAGTTCCATCAGTGTCGCGGAAGGGGAAGGTTTCGTTCCCCTCGTACATTTGATGGGTGCAGCGGAAGATTATATCACCAGTGACATCTCTAGCTTCATACTCAGGTTGGAAGTTCTTGTCCGTACCTGTCTGCTCAACGGTATACTGGCTGCCAGAGAGGGCGAGGGCGGCGATCTCGTATTGCTGTGGTTCTCCCATCGTTCAAGATGTTTTGCTTGTGATATAGTTAAAACAGGGTCAACAGTTTCAAAGTGAGCAACAGACATGTGTAGATTAGCAAATAATTAATCCCTTATATATCCTGGGTATCGGTGTGGGTCGCGTTAAGTTAGAGGATGAGGCGTTCGATCTCGAAGTGTTTATGCCCGAAATCGAACGCATCAACGGCAGTATCGCGTGGATAGACTTGTCGTTGGATGTCGCGCCCGCCCGGTAGCTGGTTTTTATATGTTGAACAGGCGCAATACCACGGCCTTCAGGCCGTGGATACGCGCCGTCACTCTGTGACCCAGCTCCACCGGCTTCGACAGGGCTGGATATTCCACCGTTCTCAATCCCCACTTTTACAAGAAAAACGAGTATAAGGGATTATACAGACGTTCAGAATGCTGGAAGTCCACCGCACCCACCGAGCGAACATCCACAACCACTCACAGGTAGCGGAGTCGCTCGACCGCCACGGGTGGTCAGCCAGCAAGCTCTGGAACGTCGCCAACTACCACTCCCGAGAAGTCTGGGAGGACACCGGGGGGATTCCCGACCACGAGGAGTTGAAAGACGAGTTGAAGACCCATCCAAAATACAAGGGACTGCACAGTCAGTCCAGTCAGCGGGTTCTGGAGGAACTCGC
>Ga0207813_100708_pt1 | contig 15414 bp, 11 predicted proteins | sample A23E3SouthBayCA_2_FD_187730 | JGI IMG/M metagenome (GOLD analysis project Ga0207813, IMG submission 187730) | Aerobic enrichment media microbial communities from Eden Landing Ponds, California, USA - A23 E3 (4) (SPAdes) | ecosystem: Environmental > Aquatic > Marine > Unclassified | place... | reverse complement strand
CTCACACGTCCGCTATCACGTCCTCGCGGACGGCTGGACGGCCATCGACGCCGCCCGGAGCGTGGCTGCCGAGGCTGGCTACGAGACGGTCGTTCTCTCCTCGCGCGTCCGCGGCGAGGCCCGCGAGCAGGGACTGGCCCACGCCGCCGTCGCCGAGGAAATCGCGGCGACCGGGAACCCCGTCGACCCGCCCGCGGTCGTCCTCTCGGGCGGCGAGACGACGGTGACAGTGCGGGGCGACGGCTCCGGTGGCCCGAACCAGGAGTTCGCGCTCCGCGCCGCGCTCGAACTGCCCGAGGGGGCGGTCCTGGGCGCCGTCGACACCGACGGCCGGGACGGCGGGAGCGACGCCGCGGGTGCGCTCGTCGACGGCGACACCGTGCCCGACGCCGCCACTGCCGCCCGCGCCCGCGAGCGCCTCGCGAACAACGACGCCGAACCATTCCTCGCAGAACGCAGCGCGCTCATCCGGACCGGATCCACCGGGACCAACGTCAACGACCTGCGCGTGTTGCTCGTCGAGTGAGCGGGGCGACTGTTCCTGACTGACTGTTCGGTGTGCGGTGAGTGCGGTAGGTGCGGTGGGTGCGGTGAGCGGTTGCGAATGGTGCGGTGGGTGCGGTGAGCGGTTGCGGTGGCGCGCGCCGTCGCGGCCTCCGTGCCGCGATGTTTCCGTGCGAGGGACGAGCACCGAGGAGCGAGCATGCGAGCGACGAGACGCGAGGAGGCTGGGGAGGTGTGAGGCCGTCCGCGGTGGCGGTGCGGAGGCGGTGCCGTGCGGTGGGTGGGACTGAAAGGGGCGACACGTTCGACCCGTCCCGGACGACGCAAGCACAACAACGAGCGGAGCGAGTGAGGAGCGCAGCGAGGCCCGGACGGTCGAACGCGTCGGGGCTTTCCGCTGTTCGCGGTCGCGGCGGTCGAACAGACACCTCCGTTCGCGGTCGCGTTGGTCCGGGATCACGCCCGAAACGCCATTCAGACACTCACGCCGACGTTATTTCACGCCGGTCCACGAAAACCACGACAATGACCGACAGGCGCTCGCTCGGTATCCTCGCGTTCGAGGAGGTCGAAGAACTCGACGCGGTCGGGCCGTACGAAGTCTTCCAGAAAGCCACGAAGTACGGCGCCGACTGGACGGTCGAGATGCTCGCGCCGGCCGAAACCGACCGCGTCACCGCCGCCGCCGGCCTGCGATTCGAGTCCGACGGCGTCTTCGACGCCGACACCGCCCCGGACTACCTGCTCGTGCCCGGGGGCAGCTGGAACGATTCCGCGGCGGACGAGCCCGTCGCCGGGGCTCGCGCGCTCGCGGCCGACGAGGCCGTCCTCAACAAACTCCGCGAGTGCCACGAGCGCGGGACGACGCTACTGTCGGTGTGTACCGGTGCGATGGTCCTCGCCGAAGCGGGACTGCTCGACGGGCGACCTGCGGTCACCCATCACGGCGCGCTGGCGGACCTGCGCGCGACCGACGCCGAGGTGGTCGAGGCGCGCGTCGTCGACGACGGCGACGTGGTGACCGCTGGCGGGATCACCGCCGGGATCGACCTCGCGCTCTGGGTCGTCGAACGCGAGTGGGGCCGCGAGGTCGCCTTCGAGGTCGAGAACGCCCTGGAGTACGAGCGCAGTACCGACGTGTATCGAAGCGACGGGTGAGTGCAGGAGGCGTCGCAGGGGTCAGTGCGATCGGTGTGAAAGCTCTCACTCGAACAACCGAGACAGCCACCGCAAACAGCGTGAAAGCCTCCGCAGCAAACCCTGGAACCGCCACCGCAAACAGCGTGAAAGCCTCCGCAGCAAACCCTGGAACCGCCACCGCAAACAGCGTGAAAGCCCCGACGCGTTCGACCGTCCGGGCCTCGCTGCGCTCCTCACTCGCTGCGCTCGTTGTGGTGCTTACGTCGTCCGGGACGGACCGAACGCATCGCCCCTTTCAGTCCCACCCACCGCACGGCGCCGCCGCACCGCGGCCACAGAGCCACGCACCACCCCTGCCGCAGAGCCACGCACCACCCCTGCCGCAGAGCCACGCACCACCCCTGCCGCAGAGCCACGCACCACCCCTGCCGACTGCGCTCCTCGCTCACTGCCTTCGCTGCGGTGCTCGTCCCTCGCGAGGGAGCGTCACGCGGCCTTCGCAGCGCTTGGACACGCGCGACGGCGCACGCCGTCTCCGAGGACAGGACAGCCGAACCACCCGGTTTTCAGGCTTCCAGACACGCGGCGACGACGCCGAGCAGTTCCTCGCCGCGAACCTCGTCGGCGAAGAGGGGGACGCGGCGGACCTCGTGGCCGCGGAAGACCTCCTGTGAACGTTCGAGCGCCGAGCGCTGGACCTCCCAGCGGCGCTGGCAGAACTCGCAGTCGTCCAGGTCGGGCGTGACGAACCAGTCGGCCTCGACGTTAGCCACCTCGGTCAGGTCCTGCATCACGCGGTTGACGACGACGGTGCTCACGGGGATGTCGAACTCGTCGAGGCGGGCCAGCAGGCGCTCCGACTCCATCACCGACAGCTCCTCGGGCACCATGACGACGCGGAAGTCGGTGCGGGTCGGGTCCTGCAACAGGTCGCGCAGGCGCTCGACGCGGTCGCTCAGGGCGCGCAGGTCGTCGACGCCCGCCTCGGCGTCGGCGTCGTCGCCGCCGAAGGGGAGGTTGTCCATCATCCCGCCCATGCGCTCGCGGAAGGCGATGATCTTGCCGACCAGCGAGTCCATCACGTCGGGGAGTTCGAGCAGGCGGAGGGTGTGGCCGGTCGGGGCGGTGTCGACGACGACGCGGTCGAAGCGAGGGTCGTCGACGTACTCGATGAGCAGGCGGACCGCGGCGGCCTCGTCGGCGCCGGGCATCGAGCCGCCGAGCGGGTCGACCATCTCCTCGCCCATCGCGTCGCCGAGACCGCCCATCGCACCGCCCATGCCACCCATCCCGCCGCTCTCGCCGGCGAAGGGACCCTCTTCGAGCGCTTCGTCGGGGTCGATCTCGGCGGCGTAGAGGGGGATGTCCTCGCGGATCCGCGCGGGGTCGGCCGGGATGTCGTGTTCGAGGGTGTCCGAGAGAGAGTGGGCGGGGTCGGTCGAGACGACGAGGGTGGAGACGCCGTCGCGGGCGCTGGCGAGGGCGGTGGCGGCGGCCATCGTGGTCTTGCCGACGCCGCCCTTGCCGCCGTAGAGGACGTACTCGGGCGCGTCGACCCCCACGGGGGCGGTAGCGTCCTCCACAGTGACCGCGTCCTCGGACTCTCTGGACGACTCGGCGGCGTCAGCGTCGTCGGCCTCGTCGACGTCCTCGACGGCTTCGACGTCGATGTCGTTCATGGGAGGGTGTCGCGGTGCCGAAGTGATGTACCCGTCGGTCGCGAGCGCCGAGCGGTGTCGCGGTCGGGGCTCCGAGCGCTGTCGCGGTCCCGCGGTCGGGAGCCTGAGCGGTCGCTGGGGAGCGCGCGGATTCGAAAGGAGTGACCGTCCCCCCGGACGGTCACGCGAGCGGGGCAGGCGTGATGCCTATGACCGCGACGACCGAGCCTCGCGCACCTCGGCGCCGTCGCGGAGTTTGTCTTCGCAGAACGGACAGACACGCGGACCGGTGTGACCGTCGGGCGTGAACACGCGTACGTACGCCTCTGTCACGAACGACCCGCAGTTCTCACACTCTGGCATCTCTTTACATACTGTGAGCATCCACAATAGGTTTTCCGGCCACTCACTGGCGATTCGGCGCGTCTCGACCCGATCGACGCCCGGCGCGATCCGACGACTGTCGAATCCACACCGCGGCGACCCCCGACTCGCTCGGCCGGCAGCGACCGGCTGGCGGCGTCACTGCCTGTCCCAGAAGCGGTCGAGTTGCCCGTCGAGGAACTCGCCGGTCATCCGCACGAACTCCTCGCGCTCGGCCGGCGAGAGGTACTCGTTGACGGAGTGGCGGACCCCGGCGGTGTAGCGCCGGTCGGCGAAGACCCTGACTCCGACCTCGTCGGTCCCGCGGATGACCCGCCCGATCGCCTGGCGAGCGCGCCGCACCGCGGGCACCGTCAGCGCGTACTCGAAGGCGTTGTCCTCGCCGAACTCGTCGGCGTACGCGCGCCGGACCGCCCGGACGCGCGGCGAGCCGACGTTCACGAGCGGAACACCGATCACGAGCGCCGCCGCGAGCTTGTCGCCGTCGTAGTCGACCCCCTCGGTGAGCGTCCCGCGCGTGCTCGTCACGAGCACTTTCCCTCCACCGGCGAAGAAGTCGCGTTTCAGCGCCTCCGTGGCCTCGTTGCTGGAGCTCTCGTCGACGAGGACGGGCTTGTCGACCGCGTCGGCGAGGTACGCGCCGGCCCAGTCGGCCTCGCGGTAGTTCGGCATGGCGACGAGGACGTTCCCCGGCGAGCGCGCGACCGACCGCAGGACGTGCGCGTACTCGTCACGCGTCTGGTTCCAGGCCTCGCCCAGCGGCTCCATCTCGCCCGGGTCGCCGCGGTTGCGCGCCGTGAACGGCTCCGCCGCGACGGCCCAGCTCGCGCGGTTCTCCGCGGGGAATCTGAGCGGGTAGCTGCGCGTCTCGACGGGGCGGCCGGGGTCGTCCTCGGACGTGGGGGCACCCTCCGATCCGGTCCGGAGCGATTTCAGACCCGAGACTTCGGTGAACACGCCCAGCGGCGAGAGCGTCGCGCTCATGAGCACCCCACCTCCCAGGGCGTCGAAGATCTCCCGCAGGCTCTCGGCGGGCATGCAGTCGAACAGGACGAGCCCCGGCGTGTAGACGCGCTGGTACTCGCGGTCGACAGCCTCGGCGGCCTGCCCGGTCTTCGGGGAGTGTTCGAGTTCGATCTCTCGCAGATAGCGGTCGTGTCCGCGTTCCCACCAGCGGCCCATCACCGCACCGACCGGCGCGCAGACCGGCGAGCGCGCGAGGCCCAGTCCGTCGATGGCGTCCTCGACGGCCGCGCCCACGGTCGGCAGCGCGCGCCAGAGGTCGCCGTCGTACCCCTCGCGCTCGGCCCAGCGCGTGAGTTCGTCCGGCTCGGGCTCCTCGGGGTCCCGGAGCGGGACCTCCACGTCGCGCTCGGGGAATTTCTCGCGGGGGTCGCCGACGCGCCAGTCGCGGTGTTCCTCGTCGAGATACGTCTCGACGCGCTCGTCGATCCAGTCGAGGAGGTCGTCGTAGAAGTCGCGGGCGCGGTCGATAGCGGCGAGGGGCACGTCGTGGGTCGCCAGGCGGTCGCGGACCTGCGCTTTGTGGTCGTCGCTCTGGCGCGCCCGCGAGACGAGCGTCGCGCAGTCGTTGCGCGCCCGCTTTATCGTCGACCGACCCACGCGGTCGGAGAGCAGGTCTCGTACCCGTTCCTCGATGCGGTGGGCCTCGTCGACGACGAGGAACGTCTTCGAGTCGAGGATAGAATCGACGAGGGGTCGCGAAGACGGGTCGAACAGGTGGTTGTAGTTCCCGACGACCACGTCGGCGTTCTCCAGCAGGACGCCCATCACGCGGTGGGGGCAGGTCCCGCGCTCGACGGACGCGGGGAGGTAGTCGTCGGCGGTGACGACGTGGTCGGTCCCGACCGAGAAGTCGACGGGCGAGCCCTTGTTCCGGGCGAACCAGTCGGCCTCGAACGGACAGAAAAGCGGCGGGTCCTCGCCCGCAGTCATCGACTCGGGGGCGTGGGGCTGGCTGCGGGGATAGGGCGACTCGGCGCCCGCGGTTTCGAGCGCGGAGTCGAAGGTGCGGTGAGTCTGGGCGTCCATGCGGGCCTCGCGGACGAGGTCGCTGGCGAGTTGCGGGTCCCACCACACGTCGTCGGGGTCGGCCTCGATGGCCGCCTCGGCGACGGGTTCGTCGCCGGACTGGCGGTCGGCCTCGACGAGGTCGGCCGTCGCCTCGCGGAGGTCCTCGCAGCGGTCGTGGGTCGAGGCGTCGTCGGGGAAGACGCCCTCGCGGCCGTAGGGGCACAGGTCGCGCTTGCCGACGAGCGCGACGCCGTCGAGGGGGTCGGGCAGGTCGTCGTCCGCCGCGAGGCGGGCGTTCATCGTCCGGAGGTCCTCGACGAACTGCAGGCGTTGCTGTTTGACCGGCGTGACGACGACGACCCGTTCGTACTTGCGGGTGTGGCGGACGAGCGCGGCGCCGGCGGTGAGCGCGGCCATCGTCTTGCCCGTGCCGCAGGGGCCTTCCATCGCGAGGTAGCCGCCGCGCTGGCCGACGTCGATGGCTGACTCGACGGCGTCGGCCTGGCTCTCGTAGGGCTCGTCGAAGCCGAACAGATCTGGCCAGGCGGTCGCCGGATCGGCCCGGCGCTCGCTCGCGCCCCGGTCGTCTGGCATCGTGGACACCTGAGTCGCCCTCGCCTATGAACGCACGGATACGGGCGGGCCCGCGCAGTGGGCGGGCCTGCAAACCGGACGACAGACAGCGACCGTGCCGACGGCCCACAGACAGCGACCGTGTCGACGGCCCACAGACCGCGGACGTGACGACGGCACACTTATCTCACTGGCGACTGAGGGTCCGACATCAGCGTTCCATGAGACACCACGCTGGGACCGTGGTCGGACCGCAGCCATCGGGGGATGGTGCGTGACGGGTCCTGAAGACGCGACCGGCGGAAGTGACGCCGGCCCGACCGACCCCGCGGGAGAAGACGCCGGGACGAGGTCCGGCGCCGGCGAGGGACCGGCCGACGCGGAGCGGACCGACCGGTGGAAGAGCGCGGCGGACGGGGGCGACGACACCCGAATCCTCCACGTCGACGGCGACGAGACGGTCCGCCGGCGGATCGCCGCCGTCGTCGCCGACGAGTACGACGCGGTGTCGGTCACCGGGACGGCCGACGAGTGCGACGCCGTCGACCGGCTCGAGTCGGGCGGTCCCGACGTGCTATTGTTCGAACCGGACGCGACCGGCGTGGCCGCCGAGCGGGTGCTCGACGCGGCGACCGTCCCGGTCGTCTTCTACACGCGGCTGGACCCCGGTGACCTCGCCGAATCGGTCTTCGCCGCGGCGAACACCTTCGTCGAGAAGTGGACCGCCGAGGCGGGGCTGCGCTTCGTCGTCGAGAAGGTGCTCTGGACCGTCCGCGAGAGCGAGCGCGAGTCGCGGCTGGCCCGCGCGCTCGACCCCGTCGCGGAGAGCGAGCGCCAGTCCTGCCAGTTCCTCCTCTACGAGGACGGCACGCCCGTCTGGGAGAGCGAGTCGCTCGCGGCGTTCCTCGCCGACCGGGGCGTGACCGTCACCGTCCCCGAGACGACCGACTTCTACCGGACGCTCGGGGCCGTCCTCTCGCACGACCCCGAGACGGTCCGGACCGTCCGGTCGGCCGGGATCCCCGCGGAGCCGACGGAGTTTACCCTCCCGACCGAGGGCGGGCGGGCGCGCTTCCGGTACACCGAACACTCGTTCCCGGACCTCCCGGGCCCGGTTCGCCTCGTGGTCGTCGAGGACGTGACCCGGCGCGACCGCGGCGACGCGCGACTCGAGTTGCTCACCCTGCTCGACGAGCACGTCCAGGACGGCATCTCCGTCGTCGACGCCGACGGGCGCATCGAGTACCACAACGAGTCGTTCGCCGCGTTGCTCGGCCACGACGACATGGTCGGCGAGCACACCGCCTCGTACATGGCGCCGGGCGAACTCGAGCGGGGCCAGCAGGCCGTCCAGCGGCTCCGCACCTCGGACCGCGACAGCGAGGTGCTGGACATGGAGTTCGTGACCGCCGACGGCGACCGCCGGACCCTCGCCGTTCACTTCGCCGCCCGCGAGTCCGACGGCGAGTACGACGGCCTCGTCAACGTCGCGCGGGACGTCAGCGAGCGCCGGGACCGCGAGCGACAGCTCGAGCGCTACCGCACCCTCGTCGAACACGCCGGCGACCCGATGTTCGTCGTCGACGCCGACTGCCGGATCGTCCTCTCGAACGACGCGATGTCGCGGCTGTTCTACGCCGCCGACTCCTCGCTCGCCGGGACCGAACTCGCCGACCTGTTCCCAGCGGACGGCGTCGCGCAGCTCCGGCCCGCCCTCACACGGGCTCGCGAGACCGGCGAGAGCGCGACCTGCGAACTCGGGCTGCCCGACGTGACCGACGACGAGCGGCGCTTCGAGGTGACCGTCGCGCCGCTGCCGGGCGAGGGGGGCGACGCCGTCGGCATCCTCCACGAGGTGACCGAGCGCCAGCGCCGCGAGAGCGAACTCGACCTGCTGAAGCAGGTGCTCGCGCGCGTCCTCCGCCACGACGTTCGAACGGGTCTGACGGTCGTCCGCGGGCAGGCAGAAGTCCTCGCCGAGCGAACCGACGGCGAGGAGCGGGAGATGGCCGAGACGATCGTCAGACACAGCGAGGAACTCGTCGAGACCGCGGAGAAAGCCCGCGCAATCGAGCAGGTCATCGAGAGCGACGACGGACAGGTCACGATGGACCTGCGGACGGTCGTCAACCGCGCCGTCGCCAACGTCGCCGCGGCCTACCCCGACGCCGAGTACGACGCCACCGTCACCCGCCCGGTACCGGTCAGCGTCCACCAGGCCTTCCCCTACGCCGTCGAGAACCTCGTCGAGAACGCCGTGGAGCACGGCTCCACGACCCCTCGCTCGTCGTCGACTCACGAGAACGCCGCGGAGCACGGCTCGACGACCCCTCGCACGTCGTCGACTCACGAGAACGCCGCGGAGCGCGAAGCGACCGAACCGGAGCAACGAGCGGAGGCGACGGACCACACCGACCCGGTCGACGAGATGGACCACGCCGCGAAGACGGCCGATCCGGCCGCCGGGACGGGACGCCGGAGCCGCCACGACCCGACGGTGACCGTCTCGGCGACCGTCGAAGCGGACACTGTCGCGCTCCACGTCGCCGACGACGGCCCCGGCATCTCCGAGCAAGAGCTCGAAGTCATCAGCGAGCGCGAGGAGACGCCGCTGAAACACGGCACCGGCGTCGGCCTCTGGCTCGTCGACTGGGTCGTCGACCACTCCGGCGGCGACCTCGCGTTCGACACCGGCGACGACGGTACCACCGTCACCGTCCGCGTCGCCCGCGGCGACCCCGACGATCTCGGGACTCGAGCCGAGTGAACAGCGGACTCCCCCGCCGGCCCGACTCTCCGCGACGCGCGCCTTTTTGCCTCTGGCTGTCGAGAGGGCGGTCATGACCGACCATCGCGTCGCCATCGCCGCCACCGGCGGCGCCGCCGACACCCACGCTCGCGCCTACGAGAACCTCGCCGACGCCACCGTCGTCGCCTGCGCCGGTCGCTCCGAGGAGGGGGTCGAATCGTTCGCCCGGGCCCACGACTGCGAGGGGTATCTCGACGTGGGCGAGATGCTCGACGCCGAATCGGTCGACGTGCTCTCGGTGTGTACGCCCGCCGGCGCGCATCTCGAGCCGACGGTCGCAGCGGCCGAGCGCGGCGTCGACGTCCTCTGTGAGAAACCGCTGGAGATCACCACCGAGCGCGTCGACGAGATGCTCGCCGCTGCCGACGGGGGTGGGATCCGCCTCGGCGGGATCTTCCAGCGCCGGTACCGGCCCGTCCTGCAGGCGATGCGCGACGCGGTCGCGGCGGGGCGGTTCGGTTCGCTCGCCGTCGCGGGCGTCGGACTCCCATGGTGGCGCGACGACGACTACTACGCCGGCCACTGGCAGGGCGACCCCGACCTGGCCGGCGGCGGCGTCGCGATCAACCAGGCCATCCACTCCATCGACGCCGTCCAGTGGCTCGTCGGCACCGGCATGGACCTCGAACCCGGCGAGAACCCCGTCGAATCGGTGTCCGCCACCACCGACTGCGGGCGCGACCCCGACGTGACCACGGTCGAAGACACCGCCGTCGCGACCCTGCAGTTCCGGGACGGCACGCTCGGCCAACTGCTCGGCTCGACCGCGATGTACCCCGGCGGCGAGATGCGCTACGAACTCGGCGGCCCCGACGGGAGCGTGCTCGTGCAAGGCGAGGATCTGGTGTCCTGGCAGTTCCGCGAGGAGCGAGCGAGCGACGACGAAATCCGGGAAATGTTCGGTCCCGGTGGATCCGGCGGCGACGCGCCCGACCCGCTGGAGACCGCGAACGCCCGCGAGTTCCTGAACGCGCGCGAGTCCGGCGAGCCGTTCACGCTGGAGGGACCGGAAGCCCGGAAGGCGGTCGCCATCGTCGAAGCCATCTACGAGTCCGCAGACCGCGGGGAGCCCGTTTCGCTGTCGTGAGTTCGAGAGCAGACGACATCGGAGCCGATCACTCGCTGTCGTCGATCCCGCCGTCGGTCCCGGGAGTCGAACGCACCGACCCGCTCGCTCCGAGTTACATCCACCGCAACAGCATTCGATCCTGAGTGTTGAAAGCCCTCGACCCGCTCGCGGTCGCTGACCGGGATATCCGCGCTCTCCGCACCGCCCGCGCGGATAGAGCCACGCTCAGCGACTGAACTACACGCGAGCGCGCCTCGCCCTTTCAGTCCGCCAGGGACCGCACCGCTCCGCACCGCAACCGCAGACAGCCACATACCTCCCCAGCCGATTGCGGTGCTCGTGCCTGCGCTCCTCATCCCTCGCACGGGTTCGTCGCGCGCATGAAAGCGCGCGACAGCGCGCGCCACCGCACCGGCAGATTGCTCGGACAGCACCGCTCCGCCGACCGTCCGATCAGGCGAAGAAGTCGACCAGTCGGTCGGCGGCCTCGTCCGCGCGCGGGGTGACCAGGGCGAAACGGATCCAGTCGGCGTGTGACTCCCCGAACGCCTCGCCGGGCATTCCCGCGACGCCGGCCTCGTCGATGAGTCGCTCGACGTTGCCCATCGTGCCGGGGAACCCATCGAAGCGGGCGAGGACGTAGAAGGATCCCTGCGGCGTCGTGTACTCGGCGCCGGCGGCGTCGAGCGCGTCGGTGAACGCGTCGATGCGCTCGCGGAGGCGGGCGCGGTTTTCCTCGTAGTACTCGGGCGGCGTCTCCCGGAGCGCGCGCAGCACCGCGGCCTGGGCGGGCCGGGAGCCGGTGACGTTGGTCAGCATGTGCCGGGTGCGAGCGCGCTCGACCATCTCCCCGAGCGGCCCGTCCTCGGGCGGAAAGACGGCGTACCCCACTCGGAAACCCGTGATGGCCATCGACTTCGAGAAGGAGTTAGTGGCGACGACGTGGTCGGAGTCCTGGGCGAGCGCGCTCTCGAACGCGCCGGTGAAGTCGTAGTGGTCGTACACCTCGTCGGCGACGAGGACGGCGTCGCACTCCTCGGCGATGTCGACGAGGGCTTCGATGGTCTCGGGCGGGTAGACCGCACCCGTGGGATTGTTGGGCGTGTTGACCACGATCGCGGCGGTGCCCTCGCTCGCGACCTCGCGGACGGCAGCGGGGTCCAGTTGGCCGTCGTCGGCGACGGGGACGTATCGCGCGTCGGCGCCGAGGAGATTGGCGCGCCCGGCGTAGTAGGGGTAGACCGGATCGGTCATGACGATCTCCGAGCCCGAATCCCTGTCGAGCGCGCCCGTGGTCGCGAGGTGGTTGGCCTCGCCGGCGCCGTTGGTGACGACCACGCGCGAGCGGTCGACGCCGCGTCGCTCGGCGATCTCGGAGCGGAGAGCTGTCAGGCCGACGCTCGGCGGGTACTGGAAACTCTCGGGTGCGCCGTCGGCGTACTCCCGGAGCCCTTCTCTGAGCGCCTCGGGCGGGTCCCAGTCGGGGTTGCCGCTGACCATGTCGACCACGTCCCGGTCGGCCCCGGCCGCGTACTGCATCACCCGGAAGAACTGGGGCGTCTCGTAGTCCATCGCCGGGGAGTTGGCTGGCGAGCGAATAAAACGGTGGGGGTACGACCCCGGCGCTTCGTCTCGGCGTTCCGTCGCGTCCGCGACGCTTTTCCTCGCGCCGGCCCACGAGCGGCGTATGCACGAGTTCGCCGCGGACCCGCCGGTCGAGGAGCGCGTCGGCGACCTGCTCCGCGAGCGCGGGGAGACGGTCGCGCTCGCCGAGACGACGACCGGCGGGCTCGCGACCGCGCTACTGACGAGCGTCCCCGGATCCAGCGACTACGTCGACCGCGCGGTCGTCCCCTACGACTACGACGCGATCCGGGAAACGCTGGCCGTCTCGCGCGAGACGCTCGACGAACACGGTGCCGTCAGCGCGCCGGTCGTCCGCGAGCAGGCCCAGGCGGCCAGGGACACCGCCGACGCGACCTGGGGTGTCGCGACCGCCGGCGTCGCCGGCCCCGGGGGTGGCACCGCGGACAAACCCGTCGGCACAGGCTTCGTCGGCGTCGCCTACGCCGCGCCGTGGGGCACCGGGGGCTCCGAGACGACCGTCGCCCGCTACGAGTTCGACGGCGACCGCGCGGCCGTCCGCGAGAAACTCGCCCGGCAAGCGCTCGAGGACCTCGAATCGCTGGCGAGCGGTCGTAACGGATAGGCGCGCCCCGTCGGCGTCGAGACGACGGGACGGAAAGCTTGTTAGGGCCGAGACCATCGGTCCGTGCCATGAACAAGCGCGGTCACGTGCTGAACGCGGGGTTGCTGGCGATCGGGCTGGGATTCATCGTCGAGCCGGCGGGGACGATGGCGACCCTCGGGACCATCGCGGCGGTGTTCGTCCCGCTCGTGCTCGGCGCGCTCTTTCCCGACGTCGACACGCACTTCGGCAAACACCGCAAGACGCTACACAACCTGTTCGTGCTGGCTATCGTCCTCGCCTACCCGGTCTACTTCGACAACCTCCACTGGGTGTGGCTCGGCGTCGTCACCCACTACGTCCTCGATATCCTGGGCACGACCCGCGGGCTCGCCCTCTTTTACCCGCTCTGGGACGAGGAGTTCGGCGCCCCGATCGGCGTCCCGGTCAGCAGCAGGTTCTCCGACGCGATGATGCTCGCCGTGACCGGCTTCGAACTCACCCTCGCGGCCATGATCGTCTACGTCCTCCCCGAGTACCTGCCGGAAGGAACGACGATGCCGACGCTGGCGGCGGCAGCGGCGGCACTGCCGGTGTGAGCGGACGAGTCGGTCGGTTCGAGCGGGCCGAACACCTCGCTCGACTGCGGTGATCGGCAACGGTTTTATACGCCGGCGGGGACGTTTCCGGTACGATGGCGCCCTGGGAGTGTGCGATCGGGGACGACGACCTGCAGTTCGACCGGGTCGAGGACCTCATCGTCCACCAGTCGACAGAACACGAGCGCATCGAGTGCAAAGTCTGCGGCACGGTGTTGCCCGACGGCTACTTCGCGATCCGTCACGCGTTCGACGAGCACAGCCGCGCCGAGTACGTCCGCGCCTACGACGCGACCGCACAGGAGGTGCGCCGCCGCGAGAACGTCAAGGAGTTCGTCGAGGAGGAGGCCGATATCCGCGAGGTCATCGACCGCCTCGAAGGCGGCGACGGCAGCATCTGAACCGGCTGTTCTGCGGCGCCGGTCAGTCGAGGTCCGCGCGCTGGAACCGCCAGTAGCCGATAGCCAGCGGGACGACGAGCCAGAACGCGAAGACCCCGAGCGAGAACTCGTCGGTGAGATACACCGGGAGTTCCGGGGCGATCTCGCGACCGTTCATCGCCGCGGCCTCTATCTCCGCTTCGTTCCGGAAGCTGTCCCGGAACATCGTGCTCCGCATCTCGAGCGGCATGATCAGGTTCTTCGCCTTCTGGAAGGCGACGAGGGGGCTCAGGTACCAGATGAAGTTGTAGAGGTCCGGGTTCCGGGCCATCCCGAGAATGTCGTGGTGGGCGTAGGAGACGATGCTCTTGACGCTGATGACCGGGATGCCGAGGTTGATGATGATGAGTCCGAAGTACGCGCCGACCGCGCTCCCGATGGCGCGGCTCCGGGTCTTGACGAACGCCGACAGCGAGACGGCGATGGAGACGAACACCGCCCCGTACAGCGTCACGAGCGCGACGATTCCGAGCATCACGCCCGGAACGGTCCCGATCCGGACCAGCGAGAGCGCGATCACGACGAGGAACATCACCAGCACGCTCGAGCCGACCACCAGCGTTCGGCTCAGGAACTTGCCGACGAACACGTCGCGCCGACTGTTCGGCAACGAGAGGAGGAACTTGATCCCGCCGCTCTCGCGCTCGCCGGCGATGGCGAGATAACACGCCACCAGCACGACGATCGGCAGGAGAAACGACATCAGAACCGCGATAGCGTTGAACAGGTCGCGGGCGACCGCCGCGTCCGATGCCATTCTGCCGGGGTCGCCGGCGACCCACGCCAGCAACCCGGACAGCACCGCGAGCAGCCCGGTCACCAGCCACAGCGTCTTCGCGCGCCGGACGCCCTTGAAGTCCTTGCGCGTGACCGCGAGCGTGCTCATGCCGATACCTCCTGTGCGTCGGCGAGCCCGTCGCCGCCCTCGGCCTCGCCCGCCGCGCGGTCGCTGTCGCGGCCGCCGCCGGTGTAGGTGTTGAACAGTTCCTCGAGCGACGTGCTCTCCGAGAGGATGTCGACGACCTCGGCGTGGTCGGAGACGTGGTTCACCACGTCGACCTTGACCGACGGGTCCTCGACTTCCACGGAGAGGACCGCGTCCTCGACGGTCACGTCGACGACGCCGCCGACCGAGCCGAGGCCGAGATTGTCGGGTTCGGACGCGCATTCGAGGTCGATGCTCGCCGTGCCGCCGGCCTGGTCGCGGAGGTTGTCGATGGTGTCGACGGCGACCATCCGCCCCTCGTTCATCACGCCGACGCGGTCACAGACCGCCTCGACCTCCGAGAGGATGTGCGAGGAGAAGAAGACGGTCGTCCCGTTCGCGGCGCGCTCGCGGATGACCTCGCGCATGTGCTGGATGCCGTTGGGGTCCAGCCCCGAGGAGGGTTCGTCGAGGATCAGGAGATCGGGGTCGCCGACCAGCGACATTCCGAACGCGAGACGCTGTTGCATCCCCTTCGAGTAGCCGCCGACCTTCCGGTCGGCGTCGTCGAGGATGCCCACCTCGTCGAGGATTTCCGTCGGGTCGTCGGTCGCGCCCTTGGTCTGGACGGTCCACTCGACGTACTCCCGGGCGGTGAGGTTGCCGTCGTAGCCGAAGCCTTCCGGGAGCACGCCGATGCGCTCGCGGATCCGCTTGGGGTTTTCCTGGGCGTCGATCCCGAGGACCTGCGCGGACCCCTCGGTCGGCCGGATGAAATCCAGCAGCATGTTGATCGTCGTCGACTTCCCCGCGCCGTTCGGGCCGAGGAAGCCGAATATCTCCCCTTCCTCGATCGTCAGGTCGAGGTCGTCGACCGCGACGACGTCCTCGCCGAACACCTTCGTCAACCCGTTCGTCTGTATGGAGGGCATTGCGTCCGCCGTCTCGAACGGGTGCGTTAAGTTACTTGTCGTTCCGGACAGTTGACCGGTCAGCAGCGCCGAATGCCGGCGCCCGCTCCTCGAAAAAGCTGGACCAAAAAGCCGCGACTCGCTTCGCTCCTCGCGGTGAACCGGCGGCAGCGCCGCCGG
>Ga0207813_100707_pt1 | contig 15421 bp, 22 predicted proteins | sample A23E3SouthBayCA_2_FD_187730 | JGI IMG/M metagenome (GOLD analysis project Ga0207813, IMG submission 187730) | Aerobic enrichment media microbial communities from Eden Landing Ponds, California, USA - A23 E3 (4) (SPAdes) | ecosystem: Environmental > Aquatic > Marine > Unclassified | place... | reverse complement strand
GATCTGGTATGGTGAACACATCCTGATCCAGACACTTTCGTGTGGTCAATTCGGCGATTCAATTCTGTTGGTTACGTCGGTTAGGAAGTACCGATTGTCGTTAGCGTTGAATTGCTCCCCATAGAGTATCTTTGGGGGTTTTCCCGGCGTATCGTTTTTATTATTACCAATCAACAGGTAGTCCATGAATCTGTGGCTGGTGCCCGTCGACGAACCGTCATTCCAAGAGACCCTCGCTGACCAGGCCGATCTCTCCGACTGGAAGGATCGTCCGGACTCGTTCCCGGAACACGCCCGAATCTGGGGGGTCCGAACAGACCCCGAACAGGGTTCCTGGGAGCGCAACCAGCGCAATCTCGAACGCATGGAGCGCGGGGACCCGCTCTTGATCTATCGCAACTCGGAGAGCCGGTACACGGCGACCGGACGGGTCGGTCCGATGGCTCACACGGAGTACGTTCGCGACGAGTACTGGAATGGTGGGCCGGCGCTCGATGTCTACGTCCTCGAGGATTACGACAACTCGATCGACGTCGAACCGGAGAGGGTCAACGAGCTGCTCGGCTACGAGGAGTCGTTCTGGCCGCAGGGGTTCTGGCGAGTCAGCGACGATCGTCCCACCGCGAAGGTGGTCCGTGAGTTCGATATCTGACTGGATCTCTTTCTGTGGTTCACGGTGACTCAGTGTCGCGTTTCGCCTCGAAGATTCGAATGCCGGAGCTGGCAGTCGAAGGCCCTCTCCTCAGTGACACGTCTCGAAATCTGTTCAAAATCCAATACCAGATGAGCGCGCGCTACGAGTCTATGGGTATACCCCCCGGGACAGGTGCGCGCCGTTGCTCGTAGTCGCGAGCACTCACCTGCCCGGTCGCAACGCGTGCTCTCACGCTCGCTCGAACGTGGCACAGAACGCAAGTGAGCGGGCGCCGTTGATCGCGCTGGCACTCGCGTGTGTGGTCTGCGTGTGAGGGAGTACGCGGCCGTCACGATCGTGCGCCGCACGTCGGGACCTGGGGCACACCCGCGCAGGTCGCCTACGGACGCTCGAAAAGATCGCCAGTCTCGCCGGGTCGGTAGGTCAGCTGTCGCTGGTCTTGGTTCCAACTCGCGAGCACGTCGTCGTCGGTTGTGACGAGTCCAGCCTCGACGACGTCGGCGTGGATTGAGAGCCCAGGGGAATTGCCCACGTCGTGAATAGACGGCTCTCGCGGGGGTGGCGTTCGGAGAAGTGGGTCCGGGCGGATTGTGAACCTCGCCGAGACGGTCCGGGCGTGTGGCCTCGCTCCGCTCGGCCATTCCGGGCTGCGACTCGTCTGGTTCAAATCCGGAAGATCCATCTTCGGCGCAGGGACTCGCGGGCTCGCGGCGGAGCCGCTCGCACCGCTCGTCGGATAGCGCCTCAGAATGGGTCTGGGCGGATTTGAACCACCGACCTCGGCCTTGTAAAGGCCACGTCATAACCAACTAGACCACAGACCCTCGTCACAGGCAAGCCCCCGCGCCGGAATAACGCTTTCTTTCTCCAACACCGACCGTGTGAATCGCGCTTCACAAATCGCTTTTCAGATGCCCAGCCCTCCACTCCACTATGGCTCTCCAGGCGATCTCCGACACGGAATCGTTCGACGACGAAATCACACAGTGGTCCGTGATCGCGATGGTCGGCATCGTGGCCCTCTCCATCGGCTACGAGGCCGGGAGCGTCTTGGCTGGCGACTCGCTCGACGTCTTCTGGCTCGTGCCGATACTCGGCGGCGCAGTCACAGTCTTCCTCGCACTCTCCGCCCGGGAAGACAACTGACACCGCGATCGCCGGCGATTCTTCACCCGACCCGTGGGTTTACCGCCCTTCACGCCCTACCGACGGGCGATGGCCGACCGCCCAGTCTTCGCCACGCTGCTGGCCGTCGTCGTACTCGCGGCCGTCGCCGCCGTCGTCGCCCAGTCGGGGCTGATCTACAGCGTCGCCCCGCCGAACCCCGACGGCTACGAGCGCGTCAACGTCACCGCTTACGACGACGACTGTGGGCAACTCGCCACCGTCGAGGTACGCGTCGCCGACACCCAGGACAAGCGCTACCTCGGCCTCAGCAACACCTCCGAACTCGAGATGGGCGAGGGGATGCTGTTCGTCCACCCCAGCGAGGGCGAACACACCTACGTCATGCGGCGGATGGACTTCCCGATCGACATCATCTTCGTCGATTCGAACGAGCGCGTGACGACGATCCACCACGCACCCGTCCCCGACGGCGAGTACGAACGCACCTACCCCGGCCGCGGCAAGTGGGTCCTCGAAGTCCCACGCGGGTGGAGCAACCAGACCGGCCTCGAGGTCGGCGACCGCATCGCAATCCCACCCGCCGCGAACGACACCGCCGGCTGAACGGACGACCCTGTACCCCCGTCGAAATTCGTATCAGATACCGTTTGATTCCGGCCCGTGGCACGACGAACCATCCCACTCCCGGGCCGAAACCGGCCTATTTCACCGGTTTTCGGCGAACCTGCGACACGTCACCGGGTGGGAACGTTCCACACGGCTCCGACGGTCTTTTGACGGTTCAGCCCATCGAAAAGGGCGATGAGTGTAGACCTCGACGAGGACGAGGTGTTCGAAGACGTCCGCGAGCGCGTGGACCGGCCGATGCAGCGTCTCTTCGCCGAGTACGGTCGCGAGAACCTCTCGCAGTTTGTCGTCGGTCTGATCAGCAGTATCTTCGCGCGGGTCCTCGACCTCCTCCCGCCGCTCATGCTGGCGCTGGCGATCGACGCCATCTTCCGCGACACCGCCCCGTTCAGTCTCCCGCTCGTCCCCGACGCGTGGCTCCCGACCGGTGAGATCGGCCAGATCTGGTTCACTGTCGGTCTCATCGCCGCGGCGTTCTCGGTGGGCGCGCTGTTCCACTGGACGCGCAACTGGGGGTGGAACTCCTTCGCCCAGAACATCCAGCACGACGTCCGGACCGACACCTACGACAAGATGCAGCGGCTCAACATGGACTTCTTTGCGGACAAGCAGACCGGGGAGTTGATGTCCATCCTCTCGAACGACGTCAACCGCCTCGAGCGGTTTCTCAACGACGGGATGAACTCGTTTTTCCGGCTGTCGGTGATGGTGATCGCCATCGCGGGCATCCTCGTCTACTGGAACTGGCAACTCGCGATGGTGACGCTGGTGATCGTCCCCCTCATCGGCTTCTTTACCTACAAGTTCGTCCAGATCATCCAGCCACAGTACGCCGAAGTCCGCTCCTCGGTGGGCCAGCTCAACTCCCGCCTGGAGAACAACCTCGGCGGCGTCCAGGTCATCAAGACCTACAACACCGAGAGCTTCGAGTCCGACCGCGTCGACGACGTCTCCGAGGACTACTTCGACGCCAACTGGGCCGCCATCAACACGCGGATCAAGTTCTTCCCCGGCCTGCGACTGCTCTCCGGTGTGGGGTTCGTCGTCACGTTCCTCGTCGGCGGCATCTGGGTGTTTACCTCTCAGACCACCGGCACCGGCCCGTGGTTTTTCACCGGCACGCTCACCGAAGGGGAGTTCGTCGGGTTCATCCTCCTCTCCCAGCGGTTCATCTGGCCGATGGCCCAGTTCGGGCAGATCATCAACATGTACCAGCGGGCCCACGCATCCAGCGAGCGCATCTTCGGGCTGATGGACACGCCGAGTCGCATCCGCGAGGACCCCGACGCCGAACCGCTCGAAGTCACCGACGGCGACATCGAATACGACGACGTCTCCTTCGGCTACGACGACGAGAACATCGTCGAGGACATCTCCTTCGAGGTGGACGGCGGCAACACCATCGCACTCGTCGGTCCGACGGGGGCGGGCAAGTCGACGGTGATGAAACTCCTGCTCCGGATGTACGACGTCGACGAGGGGGCGATCACCATCGACGGCACCGACCTCCGCGATGTCACCATCCCGAGTCTCCGCCGGCAGATGGGCTACGTCAGCCAGGAGACGTTCCTCTTCTACGGCACCGTCGAGGAGAACATCGAGTACGGCACCTTCGACGCCGACCGCGAGGACATCGTCGAGGCCGCGAAGATGGCCGAGGCCCACCAGTTCATCCAGAACCTCCCGGAGGGCTACGACACCAAGGTCGGCGAACGTGGCGTGAAACTCTCGGGGGGCCAGCGCCAGCGGATCGCCCTCGCGCGAGCCATCCTCAAAGACCCCGAGATCCTCGTCCTCGACGAGGCGACGAGCGACGTCGACACCGAGACGGAGATGCTGATCCAGCGTTCGCTGGACAAGCTGACCGCCGACCGGACGACCTTCGCGATCGCGCACCGCCTCTCGACCATCAAGGACGCGGATACGATCGTCGTCCTCGAAGACGGACACATCGTCGAGCGGGGCTCCCACGAGGAACTGCTCGCGGAGGACGGTCTCTACGCCAAGCTCTGGGCGGTCCAGGCCGGCGAGATCGACGAACTGCCAGAGGAGTTCATCGAGCGGGCGGCCCAGCGGCGGTCGCAGGTCGACGCCGACCCCGACGAGATCGAGGCCAGCGACGACGACTGACGGGCGAGCGGTCCGATATCGTGCCGGGAAGCTTTTGACCGGGGAGCGTGAGACGGCTGATATGAAAGTCCTCCTCGGAACCGGCGGTCGGGAAGACGGGTTCGACGCGTTAGTACGGACGCTCGAACGGACACAGGAGGCCGGTGACGACCTCACCGTCGCAGTGCTCGAGACGTCCTCGGACGCTGACGTCGAATCGGTCGCGTCGGACGTCCGCGAGCGGATCGCAGCCAGCGGTATCGACGCCGAAGTCAGGGTCCTCGACGGGCATCCGGGCAGTCAACTGGTCGAGTTCGCCGAGAGCGAGGAGTTCGACCGGATCGTCCTCGGCGGCGGACAGCGTAGCCCGCTCGGGAAGATCGACCTGGGCGAGGTGGCCGAGTTCGTCCTGCTGAACGCCGACGTCTCCGTGACGCTGATCCGATGACCGACCGCACCTATCCCGACGATACAGTCGGGTCGTTCCCGCCGCCCCCGGCCGTGTTCACCGACGGCGACGGACGCGAGATACGAATCCGCGAGAGCGGCCGTGACGACCTCGACGCGCTCGTGGCGATGTACGAGGACTTCGACCCGGCCGACCGCGCACAGGGTATTCCCCCGATCGACCCCGACGCGATCCGCGAGTGGCTCGACACCATCGTGAGCCCCGACGCGGTCACGGTCGTCACCGAACACGACGGCCGCCCGGTCGGTCACGCCATCCTCGTCCCGGACAGCGGCGAGGGCTACGAACTCGCCATCTTCATCCTCGACGAGTACCAGGGCGCGGGCATCGGCACCCGACTGCTCGAACACCTGCTCGGACAGGGCCAGGCGGCCGGCGTCGACAAGGTGTGGCTGACCGTCGAACGGTGGAACGAGGCCGCGATCGCCCTCTACCGGAAGATCGGCTTCGAGACGAGCGGCTCCGAGAGCTTCGAACTGGAGATGTCGATACGTATCTGACCGCTGTCGGTGGTTCCTCCGCAACACCCCTGTCCGGTGAACGAATGCGGTGATTCCAAGTATTCTACAGGGGAACGCGGGCACATGTCCCTGTCTGTGACCGTCAAGTCGGACCTCGACGCCGACGACGCCGAGACAGTCCGCGAGATCACGGAGACAGCGTACCGGCGGTCGGTCGAGCGACTGCCCAAAGAGGAAGACCTGACGTTCGAGTTCGACTGGACCGACGAGTGGTTCGTGGTCGAGCGGATGGGTGGCGCCAGGGGTGGACGAACTCCGCGACGCGAGTGACGATCGACGTCAACTCCACCGTCGAGGGCTGGGAGCGCAACCTGCGGGCGACGGTGCCCCACGAGTACGCCCACGCGTACTATTTCGAGCGGACAGGCGGGAGGACGGAACTCGACACGACGTGGGAGTCCCTTCTCTTCGAGGCCCAGTCACAGCACTTCGCGGCCGTGGTGGCCCCGGACGTCGAGAAGCCCTGGCGCGACCACGTCGACAGCGAGATTCTCGAACGGTGGTGGCCGGAGATCCGGGACGACCGACTCGACGAGGACGCCGAAGCCGGGGCGGAGCTGTTCTTCGGGTCCGACGACGTTCCCTACTGGCTGGGCTACACACTCAGTTATCAGGTCGGTGACTGGCTCCTGAACCACCACGATATCGACGAGTTTCCCGGCCTGACGAAAGCCGACGTGGTCAGAGCTGGCGACGCGCTCTACGACTGACGAGGGACAGGCGGCGGTCGCTCGGCCGGGTAATGACTGAACTGCCGGCTCAGACCGACAGCACCGGCTGGGAGGCGTACTCGACGACGTACTGGGCGGACTTGCCCAGGGTTTCGTCCGGGTCGCTGCCGGGTTCACGGGGCACGACGACGAAGTCCGCGTCCGTCTCCTCGGCGACGTCGAGGATGACGCTCCCGGGGTGCTGGCGGAGGTGCGACCTGGAGAAGCCGGCGGCCGTCGAGTGGGAGATCTCGACCGACTCCGCACGCTCGGCGACGGAATCGGCGACAGAGAGCTGGTCCGCGGCGACGCTCTGTGGGTCGACGTCGCCGGCGTCCAGCCCCTGTATCACCGACTCGTCGACGACGTGGAGGACGTGGAGCGCCGCGTCGAACCGGTCGGCGATCGCGACGGCACGGGCCAGCGCCATCTCGGCCCGGTCGCTGGCGTCGACCGGTGCGAGGACCAGGTCGATGTCGAGGGTCATCACCTGGAGGTCCGACCGGCGCGCTCAAAAACCCACCGAGGTTCGGCCGCCAGCGGGCCACAGCGGTCGGCTCCGGTCGCCACCCCGCCTCACCGGTCCGGAGACGACGCCTCGTCTCGCGTGATTTATCACCCAGGGTCGTCTCTACTCGGGCATGTTCGACACAGTCGTCATCGCGACGGACGGCTCCGAATCGGCCGCCCGCGCGGTGTCGGTCGCGCTCGATTTCGCCGCGGCGTTCGACGCGAACGTCCACGCCCTCTCTGTCGTCGAGGAGCGCGAACTGGAGGGGTCGCCCGACGCGGTGCGGGACGACCTCGAATCCGCACTCGAGGACGCCGCCAGCGAGGCGCTCGTCGACGTCCGCGAGCACGCCGACCGGGCCGTCGAGACAGCCGTCCGCGAGGGCGAACCCCACTCGGAGATCAGTCGCTTCGCCGACGAGGTGGACGCCGACGTCGTCGCGGTCGGTACTCGTGGCCGCCACGGCGAGCACGCCTACCTTCTGGGCAGCGTCGCCGAGGGACTCGTCCGACACTGTGACCGCCCGGTCCTGACCGTCCGGCAACTGAGCGCCGACGAGACCGACGGCGAACTCGCTGCCTGAGAGAGTCTGCCCGGTGGAGTCTGCCCGGTGTCACGACGGGGCCGTCAGTGGGCTTATTCACGCGGAGACCCGAGGGACGGACATGCGTGTCGCCGTCCTCGGCGCCGGATACGCCGGCCTGACGCTCGCGAAACGGCTCGAAGACGCCCTCCCCGACGACGAGGTGGTGGTCGTCGACGAGGACGGGACCCACCTCGTCCAGCACGAACTCCACCGGGTCGTCCGTCGGCCGTCTATCGCCGACGACATCACGCTCGACCTGGACGAGGTCCTCGACACTGCGACCGTCCGGGAGGCGACGGTGACCGACGTCGACCCCGAAGCCGGCGAGGCGACGCTCGACACAGGTGATTCGAGCGGGGGTACATCCGGTACTACGGAGACGCTCGACTACGACGTCGCCGCAGTCTGTCTCGGCGCGACGACGAACTACTACGACCTGCCGGGCGTTCGCGAGCACGCGACGCCGCTCAAGCGCCTCGCCGACGCTCGCACTATCCGCGCCGACTTCCTGGCGGCGCTCGAAGCGGGGACGCCTGCAGACCCCGCCCGCGTCGTCGTCGGTGGCGCCGGCCTCTCCGGCGTCCAGGTCGCTGGCGAACTCGCCGCGCTCGCCGACGAAGAAACCACGGATGTCGAACAGCGCAGGGACGACAGCGACGAGGACGCGGTCGACGACGGAGGCGAGGACCCGGACGACCCCAACCCCGTGACCGACTCCGTGGAGGTGCTCCTCCTCGAACAGAAGGCGAATGTCGCCCCCGAGTTCCCGGCGAACTTCCAGCGGGCGGTGCGTGACCAACTCGAAACGCGCGGGGTGACCGTCCGGACGGGAACCGCCGTCGAGAACGCCGACGCCGAGGCGATCACCCTCGCGACCGGCGAGCGACTCGCCTACGACCAGTTCGTCTGGACCGGCGGCATCGCGGGGCCCCCCGCGCTCGATGGCGACCGACCGGTCGTCCGGCGGGACCTCCGACTCGACGGGACGACGTTCGTCCTCGGTGACGCGGGCCGGGTCGTCGACACCGACGGCGAGGCCGTCCCCGCCAGCGCACAGGCGGCGATCAGGCAGGCACGCGTCGCAGCCGACAACGTCGAACGCCTGGTCGACCACGAGCGCGACGGGGAGAGCGGGTTCCGCCCCCGACTCGACGGCTATCGCTTCGACTCGCCGGGGTGGATCGTCAGCGTCGGCGACGGCGCCGTCGCCCAGATCGGGCCGACCGTACTCACCGGCCGCCCCGCGAAACTCGCGAAGGCCTCCGTCGGTGCCGGCTACCTCTCCAGCGTCGGTGCCGTCGCGAACGCCGCCGACCTCGTCCGCGAGGAACTCGGCTGGCCCGACGACGACGCGAGCGCGGACGAATCCGACGCTGACGAAAGCGGTGGCAGTGGCGGTGGTGGTGGAAGTAGTGGTGGTGACGGTGGTGACCCGGACGACGGACCGGTGCGTATCACCATCGACGATAGCGGTGGCAGGGAGGGCGAGGGGGACACAAACGGCGACGAAAACACCTGACAGAGCGTGTCATAGAAGTGTTCACAGGGTCGTGTGAAGTTACCGCTCGCTTCGCTCGCGGTAAGGGTGGTGTGCCGGCCACGTTCGGCCCGCGACCGGGGTCGCGGCCCTCGTAATCGGTTGTACCAATTTCCACGAATCGAAGCGAGTTCGGCGCTGCGACCGACAGGTCTCAGCAGAGCACGAGCGACGTGGCCCGCGCCCGCCCCTGCTGCCCGACGAACGCAACGCTCGCTTGCGAGCGTTAAGTTCGTCGCCTGCACATATCGTTCAGGAACGAGAAGAGAGGTTCGCGAAGGATTCTACGATACGTTGTTGACCGCGAGCGCAGGACCGACCCGGAAAACAGTCCGACGACGCGCTATCGGGACACAGCGAACGACCCGCGAGTGCGAGCGTGAAAACCAGCCGGCTCAGATCTCGGTCTCGAAGTCGTCGAGCGAGTAGCCCGGTTCGGCGCCGCGCCGGTCGAGCGTCTCGTTGGCGAGCAGCCAGTAGACCACGGACAGCGCCTTGCGCCCCTTGTTGTTCGTGGGGATCACGAGGTCGACGTTCGCGGTCTGGTTGTTGGAGTCACACATCGCGATGACCGGGATACCGACCGTGATGGCCTCCTTCACAGCCTGAGAATCGCCGATGGGGTCGGTGACGACGACGACGTCGGGTTCGATGTAGCCGTCGTAGTCGGGGTTGGTGAGCGTCCCGGGGATGAAGCGACCGGTGCGGGCGCGAGCGCCCACGGCGTCGGCGAACTTCTCGGCCGGGAAGCGACCGTACTGGCGCGAGGACGCCACGAGGATCTGCTCGGGGTCGTAGTTGGCCAGGAAGTCCGCCGCCGTCCGGATGCGGCTGTCGGTCATGCTCACGTCGAGCACGTACAGCCCGTCGGTCCGGACGCGGTGGATGAACCGCTCCATGTCTTTGGTCTTCTGCTGGGTACCGATGTGTGCGCCGGCCGCGAGGTAGTCCTCGACCGGGATGAGGAGGTCGGCCTCCTCGTCGGGCATGACGTCCTCGTCGAACGCCGGCCCGTCCTCGGTCTCGGCTTCCTCGTCTGCCGCGTCGGCGTCGGCGGCCTCGTCGGCCGCGTCGGCGTCAGCCTCCTCGGCGTCGGCGGTCGTTACCTGTGTCCCGGCCCCAGCGGCCGATTCCTCCGTCGTGGGCCCCGCCTCTTCCTCGTCGTCGACGTCGGGGTCGACGTCCGATTCCGAAGCGTCGAGGCCTTCTCGTTCGTTTCCGCTCATACTGCGTTGTCCTCGATCCTGATGAGTTCGTTCAGCTTCGCGGTGCGCTCGCCGCCGACCGCGCCCGTCTTGATGAACGGCGCGTCCGTGGCGACGGCGAGGTGTGCGATGGTCGCGTCTTCGGTTTCGCCGCTCCGGTGGGAGACGACGTGTCCGTAGCTGTTCTCGACGGCCAGTTCGATCGCGTCGAAGGCGTCGGTCAGCGTCCCGATCTGGTTGGGCTTGACCAGGATGCTGTTGCCTGCACCCTGCTGGATGCCCGTCCCGAGGCGCTCGACGTTGGTGACGAACAGGTCGTCACCGCAGACCAGCGTCCGGTCGCCGACCTGCTCGGTGAGGGCAGTAAAGCCCTCGTAGTCGTCCTCGTCCAGCGGGTCCTCGACGTACTTGAGGTCGTACTCCCGTACGAGGTCGGCGATGTACTCGACCTGCTCCTCGGTGGAGCGGACCTGGTCGCTGTACACGTAACCGCCTTCCTCCTCGTCGTACATCTCCGCCGCGGCGACGTCGAGTCCGAACCGGATCTCGAAACCGACGTCGTCCGCGACCGTCTTCGTCGCCTCGTCGACGATCTCGAACGCCTCGGCGTCGTCGATGGACGGCGCCCAGGCACCTTCGTCGCCCTTGCCACAGGGCACGCCCCGGTCCTGGAGGATGTCGTGGACCTCCTGGTGAACGGCGGCGTTGGCGAAGATGGCCTCCGAGACGGAGGGTGCGCCGACGGGCGCGGCGAGGAACTCCTGGATGTCCGTCGCGTCTGCGGCGTGTTCGCCGCCACCGACGACGTTTCCGAGGGGGATGGGAAACGACTCCCCGCGGAAGGTACCCCCGAGATGCTGGTAGAGAGGCGCGCCCAGGACGTTCGCGCCGGCTTTCGCGGCGGCCATCGAGATGGCGACCGCGCTGTTGGCGCCGATCGACGAGAAGTCGCTCGTCCCGTCGGCACCGTGCAGTGCCCGGTCGACCTCGCGCTGGTTGCCTGCGTGGACCTCGCCGACGAGTCGCGGGACGGCGTCCTCGCGGGCGGCGGCGATTGCCTCGTTGGCGGGGCGCTCGACGGCCTCGTACTCGCCGGTCGAGGCGCCACTCGGCGCGGCCGCACGGCCGAATCCGCCCGACTCGGTCAGGACGTCCGCCTCGACGGTAGCGTTCCCGCGGGAGTCGAGTACCCGCCGGAGACTGACGTCGGTGACGAGCGTCATGAACCCTCCCGATTCACGGTGAAGGGGAGGACGCCCGCGTCGTACTCCTCGGCGGCGATGAGGATGGGCTGGGTCTGCTCGGTGTCGACGAGGACGGGTGCCCCGTAGGCGACCTGCAGCGCTCGCGCGCCGATGATGCGGGCTCGTTCGTAGCGGTTGTACTGCTGCTGACTCATTGGTAGGGTGCGACGATGTCGACCAGGTCCTTGTGCGAGACGAGCATCCGGCGACAGCAGTGTCTGTCGACGCCGAGTTCGTCGAGAACCTCCTCGGGGTTCTCGTCGTCCTCGCGGGTGCGAGCCTTGAACTCCTCCCAGTGCTCGCCGACCACGTTGCCACAGGTGAAACACCGGACCGGGACCATCATGCTATATCACCTGTAGGACTTCTGGTAGCGGGCCCGTGCACCGGGACCGCCCCACTTCTTGGACTCGCTCTGGCGGACGTCGTTGACCAGCAGCGACCGGTCGAACTCCATGAACGCGTCGCGGAGTTCGGCGTCGTTGGTGTGCTCGACGAGACCGCGCGCGATGGCGGTGCGTGCCGCGTCGGCCTGGCCCATGACGCCCCCGCCCTCGACGTCGACATCCACGTCGACACCGTCGCGGAGTTCGTCGTCGGCCAGCCGGAACGGTTCGAGCATCTTCAGCTGGGCGAGTTCCGGTTCGACCAGTTCGACCGGCTGTGCGTTGATGCGGACGCGACCGGCACCCTCGCTGATGGTCGCGCGGGCGACGGCCGTCTTCTTCTTGCCTGAGGTGTTCGTTACCATGTCTGTGTGGCTCCGAGCGCTTCGCTCACGTCGCCCAGGTGGACGAACTTGATGTTCGAGAGGCGGTCCAGCGAGGTCCCGTCGAGGACGTCGCCGTCCTCGTCGTAGGGGTTGCCGACGTAGACGCGGACGTTCGAGAGCGCCTCGCGCCCGCGGGGCTTCTTGTGGGGCACCATCCCGCGGACCGACCGCTTGAAGATGCCGTCCGGTCGCTTCGGGTAGGCCGGGCCGCGGTCCGAGCCGACGCGCCGTCGCTCGGCGAACGTCTCGACCGTGTCCTCGCGGTTGCCCGTGATGACCGCGCCCTCTGCGTTGACGACGGCGACCTTCTCGCCGTCCATGGCGCGTTCGGCCACCTGCGAGGCGACGCGACCCATGATGCAGTCCCGCGCGTCGACGACGACGTCGGCGTCGAACTCCGCGAGACTCATCGGATCACCCGCACGTTCGAGCCGTCTGGGTTGTTTTCGAGTGCCTGTTCGAGCGTGGCAGTCTCGCCGGCCTGGTCGATCTTCGTCTCGGCTGTGCCGGAGAAGTCGACGGCGGCGACGGTGACGTCTTTGGACAGGACGCCGCTGCCGAGCACCTTGCCGGGCACGACCACGGTCTCGTCCTCCCGGGCGTATCGCTCGATGCGACCCAGGTTGACTTCCGCGTGCGTGCGCCGGGGCTTTTCCAGGCGCTCGGCGACGTCGTCCCAGACGTCGCTGCCCGATTCCCGGGCAGTCGCCTTCAGCTCGGCGATGAGACTGCTGAGTCTGGGGTTTGTCTTGCTCATGAATAGTGAGAGTGCAGGGAGCAGGATTTGAACCTGCGGACCCCTACGGGACAGCGCCCTGAACGCTGCGCCGTTGGCCTGACTTGGCTATCCCTGCGCGCGATTTTGGTTTTCGTGTGCCCCCTCAAACCGCTTTCGATCGCTGCCTGTGTGGCCCGGCCGTCGGCCGGACGGCGCGAGGCCGTCTGACCGTTCGGGGGCGGACCGGCCGCTCCCGTTCCGGCGACGCGCGGGGTCCCACGCGTGGCCGACCGGGGGCGAACAGCGTCGATACTGGTCTGAGAGGTCGTGTGCATGTTATAGCTGTACTGCGTCGCGGAGTTCGTCCGCGCGCCCGCGCAACGAGTCGACCGCGCGGAGCACGAGTTCGTCGACCGTCAGCGACCCGTCGGTCTCGACGTCGAAGACGAACGCGTTCTCGACGTCGTGGACCTCGAGTTCCTTGCCCGGATAGCGGTTGGTGAGGTCGTTGTCGAACTCGTCGGTCGGGACGAGCTCGCCGTCGTCCTCGATGACACCGCGGAGGATCTGCGGTTCCTCCTCCTCGAACTCGCCCCTGTCACCGACGACCTCCACCGTCTGGAGGTGTCGGTAGCCCACGGCGACGCCGCCCTGGTGTTTGGCGTGTTCGCGACCGCGGTCGAGGACGGCGTCGGCCTCGAGTTCCAGCCGCTGGCCGGGTTTGAGGTCGATGATCGGGATGTTCTCGTCGGCCGGCTCCACGAGGGCGTCGCTGCTGACGATGTCGCCCGAGTAGGCCGTGACCGTCTCCATGGTCCCCTCCCGCTCGGGGCCCTGGACGTCCAGCGAGAGCGTCACCGTGTCGCCGACCTCGAAGTCGTCGAGCGGCGTCGTCAGCGGCACCAGGCCGAGCCGGAGCGCGATCTGCTCGTCGAACATCACGCTGGAGTTCTCCACGACCCGCAACTCGTCGACCGAGAACGTCGGCACGTCCGCGACCATCGCCCGGCGGATGCCGTTGGCAAAGGCCGGCGTGATGTTCCGCACGAGAAAGCGTGCGTCCCGGTCGCCGCGTTCGACGAACTCGACCTCGTAGCCCGCCATCGTCAGAATCCCGCGTTCTTGGGCGCCCGGGTCCCGTCGTGGGGGATGGGCGTGACGTCCTCGATGCGACCGATCTCCAGGCCGGCGCGTGCCAGCGCCCGGATGGTCGCCTGTGCGCCCGGCCCGGGGTTGGTCTGCTGGTTCCCGCCGGGGCCGCGCACGCGGACGTGAACACCTTCGAGTCCCTGTGCGAGGACGTCCTCGGCGACGACTTCGGCCATCTGCATCGCCGCGTAGGCCGAAGCCTCGTCGCGGTTCTGCTTGACGACCGTCCCGCCCGAGGACTTGGCGAGCGTCTCCGCGCCCGTCTCGTCGGTGATCGTGATGATAGTGTTGTTGAACGATGCGTGCACGTGGGCGATGCCCCACTTGCCGTCGGCTGTTTCGCTCATCTATTGGTCCTCCGCGCGTTCGGGATGGAGTTCGTCAGTCAGCGGGCTCGCGGAGTCGAACGCGACGCTGTCTTCCTCGGCGACGGTCACCTTCTTCGACGGGCGCGTGACGCGCTGGCCGTCGACGGTGACGTGGCCGTGGGAGACGAACTGTCGTGCCTGACTCGTCGTGTTCGCGAGGCCCTGCCGGTAGACGACCGTCTGCAGTCGCCGTTCGAGGATGTCCGTCACGTCCAGCGACAGGATGTCGTCCAGCGAGTCCGTCTCGCCGAGCACGCCGATGCGCTTGAGCCGGGCGAGGAACTCCTCGGTCTCCCGGCTGGCTTCCTCGCTGTCGACCTGTCCGAGCAGCTTCCGGGCCTCGCGGCGGTAGGCCCGCAGTTCCGAGCGGGCCCGCCAGAGTTCTTCCTTGTTCTTGAGGCCGTACTGGCCGGTGAGACCGGCCTCCTCGCTGATGCGTTCGCCCTGGTAGGGGTGGTTGGGCGTCTCGTAGAACTTGGTGTTGCTACCGAGCGCCATTACTCCTCACCGTCCTCGGCTGCTTCTTCCTCGGCCTGCTCCTCGCGGATCGCCTCGACGTTGACGCCGATGGTCCCCTCGGAGCGGCCGGTGGACTTGGTGCGCTGGCCGCGGACCTTCTGCCCGCGCTTGTGGCGCACGCCCTTGTAGGAGTTTATCATCTTCATCCGGTTGATGTCCTGCCGGCGAGTGAGTTCGAGGTCGTTGCCGACCTCGTGGGTGGTCTCGCCCGCGAAGAAGTCGTTTCGGTGGTTCGTCAGCCACTCGGGTGCGTCGTCGGCAAAGCCCTCGACGTGTGCGACGATCTCGTCGATCTCGTCGTCGTCGAGTCGCCCGATGACGTTCCGGCGGTCGACGCCGGCCTCCTCGGCGATGAGGCGGGCCGCCCGGTGACCGATGCCGTTCAGTTCTGTCAGCGACCGCTCGACGGACTTGGTACCGTCGAGGTCGGTCTGACCGATTCGGACGAAGTATCGGATGTCCTCCTCCTCGTCCTCGTCGGCCGTGTCTGGGTCTTCTGTACTCATGTGTTGGTGTGTGAGCGTCGTGGCGGGGATTCGAACCCCGGAGGCTGTACGCCACAGAGTTAGCAACCCTGCGCCTTGGGCCAGGCT
>Ga0207813_100705_pt1 | contig 15481 bp, 16 predicted proteins | sample A23E3SouthBayCA_2_FD_187730 | JGI IMG/M metagenome (GOLD analysis project Ga0207813, IMG submission 187730) | Aerobic enrichment media microbial communities from Eden Landing Ponds, California, USA - A23 E3 (4) (SPAdes) | ecosystem: Environmental > Aquatic > Marine > Unclassified | place... | reverse complement strand
TATCCGGACAGCGGATGAATCAGGTTCCTGATTCACCCGCTTCACTCAGAACTACGCGTCAGCTTGTGGGCTGTTGAGCCAGAGTGGACAACTAGCGACTTTGGAGGAGGGTGAGGAGATAAACCTCAGCTTCTGGAAGTCTACCGATGATGGTGGAAAAGACGTGAATGATTTGATGCATATCGCTAATCCTGATTCTCGGATTCTCCTGCCGAGGGAATTGATGCCGGACGTGATTGAAGAATTGAAGGTTCCTGAGGAGTCGACCGTGGAGTGGATCGGTAATTGGTCTCTTGCCGGCGACACACTGGAATTTGAGGTAGAGTTTGGTTCGGAGCCTACACCGGAGCATCCGATCCACGTTGAGATCAACTGGGAGAAGACGGACAATGATATCCACGAGTTCGGAGAAGGACAGTTCAACTTCAACGTGGATCCCGATGATCTGAGTGTTGAACAGTATCTTGATCTGCTCGATATTCAGGATAGTGGCGATATCCGGAGGGTAGAGTTTGAGTTTCCGAATTCGGATGAGATGTATCAGCAGCGGCTTGAGGAGCCTTTTGAGGGTATTGACTTACCTGAGCCAGAGGATCGAGATATCCTTGAGTTTGTGAGACGAGTCGGGTTAGCGACGGATACTCGTATTCCTCTTCCAGAATTTATTACAGAAAAGCATCGGGAGGTGTACGACGAGTACAAGGACTGCGGTTTGGACTCTAATACAGCAAAGGAGATCCTTTCTGGGTTGCAGGAGCGTGGTGAAAAGGTTCGACGGTCGTTGGTGGGCGTTGCTGTCTGGGAGGATGATTTTTCGGATGTAGATGTTGATGAGGATGAGCCGGCACACGCTGAGGATTTGGGTGAACTCCGTGCTATAATGGGTCTGAGCGAATCACAGGATGCAGATGATATGGAACGTTTTCCTGGAGAAGTGCGTTGGACACAACCGGAGCCGACGGAGTATACCTCTGACGAGTTACTCGATAAGTTGCGGGAGGGGTACGGGAAGACTATCGGTGAGCTTCAGCGTACGGAGATGGATAGAGAAGCGGCGGAATCAGAGTTTAGTCACAGGATCCGTTTTGGCGAAGAGACATTGTGGGGAGCCTTCGATACACACGTTATTGATATCTTCCCGGTATCTGAGGACTCGTCTGATGGGGAGGGTTCGTCAGAGGAGTGACTGTTGAAGCGGTTTAATCTTTGGTGCCGAACTCAGTAAGCGGACGTGCGTATTGCTTTCCGCCTATACTTGGCACCAAGGTCGTGGCCTCGGCATTCATGGGGTTCCTCACTCAATTGTAGAGGGATACAAGCTCGTAGATTCTTCTATCGTTAGCTCACCGTCAACAGCTTCATATCGACATTTATCAAACCGAATTCGGTGTAGAGATCGTGCAACGTACGTCTCACCCCGAGCCCTGCAATTATGTCCATAACAGCGCTTCATACTGTCCAACAGATCGCCAACCAACCCAGGGAATACGACGCCACTCGAGTGCGAACCAGTCGAAATCGTTCGACCCGAATTCGGGACTTCGTCCAGTCACATCTTCCCGAAGACGCTCGTATCGATGTCGTCCTGACTCCGCACGTTTCGACAGCTGCCGTTCTCCCCGTAGATATCGAAGCAATTGTCTCCTCGGAGGCGACTGACATTGACCGACACCGAGCACAGCAATTCTTCGACGGTATCGATCCAGAGGCAGACTATCTCATCCTGATCACTACGGAGGCCGCTCCTCTCGATAGGATTCCCCTCAATGACCAGTTGACCGCCGATCACGCTCACCAATTCGGACTGGCGTTCCATGAACTCCTGCACGTCCTCAAGACGGCGATGCTCAAGATCGCCGAGTTGATCGATGATCAGGTCGATTCCGCCTATCACCAGCAGGTCCATGACCTCATCAACATCGTCGAGGATGGCGCCATCGAACAGGGAGCCATCGAGGGTTCGAATTTCAGCGACAACGCTGGTATTCGACTGGAACTCACCCGCAGAATCCACTCTCAAACACCTGATGACGTCTCGGATGGAGACCAGGTACGCTTCACCTTCTGGGATGCCGTAACGAGTGCCCTGTACGAGTGGACCGTCTACCCGACGGGTATCACGACTGTCTTGCTTGACGAGGACGACGACCGAATCGACTTCGCGTCCGACACCGATGCCAAGAGTTTCGAGTCGGTTCGAGAACCCCTTCAGAACCTCGCGAACGAGGCGCTCACTATCCGAAGTACATCTCGGCAAGACACCACCCACTCACACGACAAGAGAGCATCAGTGACGCGAGCACAGCGAGTCATCGAAACCTGGAACTCGACAATCCTCCCACTTGTTCAGAAGTCCGCTGAAGACACCGACCAAGCACGGGGACAAGGTAACTCTGAACCCGACACCTCGGCCACGGACTCGAGTAGAACGGAGCGAGAGGAACCCGATTCTGGCAAGGCAACAGATGGACCGGGTGACAGCGCTCGAATCAAGCCTTCACTCGAACGGAAGGCGACCCAGGATCCGTTTCAGGACGTTCTCGATCAACCCGCTGTCATACCCGACTCGCCTGCAGAGGATCCATTGGAGATCGCGGATCCAGGGGTTGCAGACTCGTCGGATGGAATCGAAAACTCTCCGGAACAGACGGACGACGGGACGCGACCCAGCGAGACTAACCGGGAGGGCCATTCTTCGGAAGAGTCAGAGTGGGGTCCTGAATCCCGAGCTCGAGCACTTGCTCGCGCTCTCGAAGGAACTGACGAAGACTCTACTCGGGGAGAACGTGGACAATATCCAGAGAATAGCGAGCGGGACGAAGCTGGTAACCATACTCAGCAGTCTACGATAGGCGAGTTCGAGCCAGGCGACCGACTCGACGAGTCATTGTCTATGGATAGTCCTACAGGACAGGATGAGTCTGACGAGTCGAAGCGCGGGGACAGACCCGATATCGACAACCCACAGGCCGGGTCCGCTGAAATCGGGGGTGAATCACCTCCCGAAATTGAATCAGGTCCAGCCCATGCCGGAGCCGGCGAACGTGAGACGTCGGAAACAGAGGAGGCCTACGAGGAAGCGCTGGCGCCGGATCAAACGGCAGCACACGACGAAGCAAAACGGGAACGCATCGACGCTGACGAACTCGAACGGGAACTCGATGCCCTGGAACGTCGTCTCGACCGAGATGACGGCGCCGAGGAGCAGGCCACAGGAGGATCCACCGGTGGTCCCGGCTGTCTCGATGATCTTCAGGTGCTCCCTGTTTCCGACGAGGTTGTCTCCCCCGCGGACTGGGATGCTATCGAAGACGGAGCAGCGCACGTCGCCGGCACGCTCGAAAAACAGCTTCGGCTCGACCGTCGACGAGGCGTCCGTCGTGGACTGACCGCCGGAGGGTACGACACCACGGCGGGCCACCGACTCGTGATCGGCGACCCCCGGGTCTGCAAAGTCGATACCCCGGGGCGTGAGAAACGCTATGCGCTGGTGTTGGTCCTCGACCGTTCCGGGTCGATGCGGAACGGGACACCCTCGAAGATCGAGGTCGCGACGCAGGCACTCTCACGCTTTGCCGTCGCTGCGGAAGCACTTGGGATCGAGGTCGGGATCATCGACTTCATTCACGGGCACGCACGCCTCGTCAAGCCGTTCGCCGTCGAGACCCGGCACGTCCAGGCCACCTTGCTCGATACGGACTGTGGCGGTGGAACGCCGCTCGCGGATGCGCTGGCACTCGCCCGGACACTCGTCGACGGGCAGCGCGACGAGCCGCTCATCGTTGCAGTGACTGACGACGAACCGAGCAGCGTCGACGACGTCGTTGAGCAGATACAGGCTTCGCATGCCCCGGTGTGCTCGCTGACCATCGCGACGGACGCACAACCGGGAACGCTGTCCGCTGACGCCTCTAAACTCGCGAGCTACTACGAGCGCCAGGCGACAGTCTACGATGACTCGCAGCTAGACCAGCGTCTCGACCAGTTCGCCAGCCTTCTCGCCGGATTCTGAGGACGGTTTCCATCCACCGGAATTTATCATCCCGAAACGCGGTACGGGCGGGGCTCTCGGCCTCGCCTTTCAGACATATGCCCTGCAGAAACATTCGCTCAGACGCCTCGAATCTCCCGTCACTATCGCTTCCACCTGGTGCCGTTGCTGACGGGGATGCCACCCACGAGTACGATGTCGCGGGAGACCCGCCAGCTATCGAGCCGGTCGAACACGAGATCCGACTCGATTTCATGGCAGGTGGCCCGATCCGTCACGGCCACCTCCTCACCGAGTACAACTCGTGGGGCAGTGGACCGGACGACCGAGATCCCTGGCGGAAACACGGTTTGTCGAAACCGCCGGGCCTCACATACGCTGAGGGGACCTGTCGGCGCCGTCTTGACGTGGAGGCCCAGTACTACGAGCTCTATGACGACGACCGTGGGTTAGCCGACGCACCTGCGTTCTTGGCGCATCGATTACGACAGTGTCGAACCACGGATCATCCCGAGGAAGCGCTTCGTGCGGAACGGACACGCCGCGAGAACTGGTACGAGACGCTCATTCCCTGGCTCAATCTCTACCAGGTACTCAAACGGTCATCCTACGGGACGCTCGTTGCTGACGTCGTCGGGCCCACGTACGGTGCAGGTGCGCTCACGACGGAGAACGAGTTCGTCGGGATGGTCGTCTTGGGCGACGACGGTCCGGAATCCGAGGGATACGCCCGTGAGAACGAACTCTCGGCCGAATACGTGGTGAGAGAAAGCGAACTATCCTGTGCAGAGCATGAATCCGCACCGAGTCCCAGTGAGTATGGAATTGAACTACCTGCACCGTTGCTGATCGGACGGTATGCGAGTGGGAGTCGGTATCCGTTCCTCCCGTGGTCGGACGGGCTGGTCTGCTCGTGTCCCTACAAGCACGACCAGCCGTGGCGAGTGCTCTGCAAACACGAATTACTGGCTGCTATCGTCGCCGGCGATATGGATACCATCTTCTTGCCGGTGACGGATGGACTTTCAGTTCCGCACAGGGCCCGACGCTTCGTGAGTCCTGATATCGCCAGTACCCACACACCCAGAGTTCCCGGTAGAGGCCAACCGTGACACCGTCCAACTGTATAATTGACCCAGTTCGTTCCCGAGAGTGTATTCTTGGTTGGGTTCCGCCGTCTGTGGGTTACCCCACAAAAGAGGATCATCTCTGGACTGTGGGGTAACGAGAAGCACCGCCGGCTGAAGGGGTTGGATCCCACGGAGGGTGAAAGAGTAGAGTTCTGTACTGTCTGTAGGAGACACATTCATGCTCGATGACGACGAATCTTCCGACATACTGAGGCCGTCACAATGCCAGAGTATCCCGGATCAGAGAGTGGGCAAGATTTCGTAACGATCTTCAAAACTGGCTCTGTCGACCGAGACGAGTACCCGGACCTCGCGACGTCGCTTCTCGAAGGGAGGACCCAACTCGTAGCAGAAACCGGATATCTGATGAAATTCGGGAACGTATCACATCGGAGTCTAACACCGTTCGATGTGGCTTCATTGCAGGATGTCCCCGCGTATCCGTTGCCGAAGACTGCACTGGAGTCACTGCCTGCAAATGTCCGAGCAGACCTCGAACAGACTGGAGCGATCCAGATGTTCGCCCAGTACAATAGAGACGATCACCAATTCGAAGACGTCGCTCTCGCCTGGGAAGACCAGGACTTTCTTGAGCGAATCGCCGAGTTGGTCGCTGGCGATCTCTCGTTGCACGAGGCTGTCGACTGGACTGTCGTCGAAGAGGCAGAGCGCTTTACGATCGGCCAGTGGGCCAGTATTCGGGATGTGAGCGAAGAAGCAATCCGGTCGAACGTGAATTCAGCTCGCGAGAAACTCCTCGCCGAAGAAGATCGCGAATGATACGGAATTCGATAACGGAGCCTCTGTCATAGCCACCGAGTGCGTTCTGGGTCTCGATTTTATCGTCTCTAACAGGTTGTAGTAGGAGATACTGTAGTTATCGCTCCTACCGTAGCAACCCATGGCAGTCATCAATTCATCGCCAACACAGCATAGCGAAGCCGAACAGCGGTCACGGGACGATAATCGAACCCGACGAGCACAAGAGGAGGAGATGAACGTGGCGCTGCTCCGTAAGGGTGGGGTCTACGAAATCGACTCGTCATCGGGCAACACCTACGAGATCGATATCCTGAACGAGACCTGTAGCTGTCCGGACCACCAGAACCCGGAGACACCGTTCCCCTGCAAGCATCTTCAGCGGGTCCAACTCGAACTCGATGCAGGACGAATCCCTCGCCCCGATGGACGACTCTCTGAATCCCCGGGGATGAAGCACTCACTGGGGGGCAGTTCCGGTGAGTGTCTCGCGTCAGCACTCAGAATGCGAATACGAGAGCGAGAAGACCGAATCGCGACTCTTGAGGCGGAAATCCAGGCGCTCCAGTTCGTCTGTGATGTCGCTGAAGAAGTTGGAACGGGTGCAGAGTTCAATCTCAAGCAACTCCTGGCTGACGAATACGGGCCGGCGAGTCAGTTGTGAGTAACCAAATATCTCGACGACCGTAACTATAGAGTCAGTTACTGAGACGTATTTGAGGTAAAGTGGAAACATTAATAATCAATGTAACAAGCAAACATTCATTTCATCTAATAACCTACGGAGTAGCGGTAGTTACACGATGGCTCCCGCGGAACTACTCCAAGCACTACTCGACTCGCGGGTTCAGTTATCTCCGACCCAGGCCAAGAACTCGGCCTCACCGACTCGAATTCGAGTACTGCGGGCGCTTCGCACCCGTGAATACAGTGTGTCTGAAGTGGCTGAGCAACTGCATATCGCCCGTCAAACCACATATCAGGCGATCAAACCGGGTCAAGAGGCAGGACTCGTTCGAGAAGTTGACGCTGGGTATACTCTCAGCTGTTCAGGGGCGGCGCTCCTTGACGTGTACGACCGTTTCGGAGATCAGGTGATAGCTGACTCACTGTCACGTCTCTCCCGCTCTGAGCACCAGCGCTGGATACTGCGTGCTCTGCGGGAACAACCGGAGAGAAAAGCCACGCTCGCAACGAGAGCCGTAGCTGAGGACGGCCCCTCTCGCACCACGATTCATCGTATTATCGATGCACTTCGTGACTGTGGGTACGTCACCGAAACCAGAGGTTCCTACGTGTTGACCGATACAGGACGCCTGCTGTTGGAAGCCTACGAAGAGCTTCGGAGTACCGCCGAACAAGCTATCGAGAAGCGTGCGTTTCTCAGGTGGCTTCCCGCTGATACCGAGGGATTCCCGGTCAGTGCGCTCGCCGAAGCAACTGTAATCCACAACACGCCCGACCAACCCCACAACGTGCTGAATACGTTCATGAGTGCCGCTGATCCGGATCTGGAGACGTTCTGTGGGATGGCGACGATAATGAGTCCGGCGCTCAATCAGGCCCATCAACCGACCCTGACTGGGGAGACGACCGTCACACTCGTCTTTACTGAGAACGTCCTCGGGCAACTCCATCAGGACCCCGAGTTTGTCGACTATGTAGCCAGTGATGACTACGGGTCCTACCTCGAGGGTGGAGTCGCGCCACAGAACGTGAGTGTCTCGTTTGTTCGGGAGTCGTCTCCTCTCCACATCGGCATCTACGACAACGATCGTGTGATCATGGCTCCGGCCTCGTCGGCGGACGTCCCCGAAATCGAGACTGCTGCAGTCTGTTCAGCCGATCCCCGTCTCGTCGACTGGGCTATCCAGTGCTTCAAGAGATATCAGGTCTCGGGACGGCCCCCACTGCAGGTGTTTCGTGATCAGATTAGGGAGCAGAAATCTAGTTCCGATCCAGCCTTCAAACACGCCTCGGCACACGAGTGAACTGATTCGGTCGAGACAGGTTGTCCCACAACTCGTTACACTGGCTGAAGAGATGACTAATTGATAGCTGTGGCTCGTGGTATCGGTATGGCCGAGAAGAAGACACGGTCTGGCACGGCCGCTGATACCAGTCCCAGCCAGAACGAGGGGGGACAGCAGTTGCATTCTCGACAATCGGGAAACGACGATGAGTCATCACCAGGGGAGTGGTACTCAGTCGTGTTTTCGCTTCCGTGGATCGTGCGAGGGGCAAAAACGGGGCAAGACGCCATCAATATCGCCGTCAGTGAAGTTGGGAGACGGATCACGTCATGTGGGAGTCGAATACGGAATGCCGACATCAGCGTTCAACAGCTTGGCTGCAACGATTGTGGAACCAGAACAGACGCTCTCCTTGTGGTATCCGAAACCGCGCTCGTTGGGCTTCGACTTGAGCTCGAAGTCCAGAGTAACTCGCTTGAGGGTGCCGAAAAGACCGCTCGACACGAAATCGGGCCACATCTCGACGAGACTCCATTGACTACCGGCACTCCTGATATATCCGGTTAACCGAGTTCACTGGACGGCAGAATCAAGTGGTCTGCCCGGCGTATCCGATTCACGGAGACCACTCATGGAAATATCTGACCGCCTTCGCTGTCTGTATTCCGCGCCAGTTGAGGAACGAGACGGCGAATACGTTGTCGAAGTTCCAGATCGAGAAATCCAGCTCGGCGATATCGAAGCTGGCGAGACCTACCGAATTGCGCTCTTGCCGGCGCCGTCTGCATCCAAGACCGGGACTGAAGAATCACCTACCTCACCTACACGCGACCGGAGTCCACCAGAACCCCCCGTCAATGAGGGCGAACAGCGCGATGTCGAGATCGAAGATATCGGTGAACAGGGTGACGGGATCACTCGTGTCGAGCGAGGCTTCGTTGTTATCGTTCCGGACACGTCCCAGGGCGAGCGCGTCACTGTCGAGATTACAGATGTGCGAGAGAACGTCGCCTTCGCCGAAGTTGTAAGCCGGGAAACCCATTTCGAGTAGAGACAGACCCAGTCCGGGCATCTCGAATCGGTCGCACATCTACCATCTCTCTGTCTCTCGCGACAGTATTATCTCGGTAGAGATACTACCATAATGTAGACTGATGTACGACCTGACAGGCTTCCAGCGTGACCTCCTGTACACGATCCCGGCAAGGAAGAACCACACGGCCTCGCCATCAAGGACGAACTCGAAGAGTACTACGAGAAGGAAATCCACCACGGTCGGCTCTACCCGAATCTGGACACGCTCGTCGACAAGGGGCTCGTCGAGAAAGGTGAACGCGACCGCCGCACGAACTACTACAGTCTTACCCGGCGCGGACAACGTGAGATCGAAGCCCGCAGAGAGTGGGAATCACAGTATGTCGATCCCGAGGGACAGACTGCCTGAAGTATCGAGAACAGACGGTTCCCCCACTCCAGAATATTGGACAGCTACTCGTGCCGAACGAGTCGTGGCTGTCGAAAGGGGGCCTCAATCTGCGTGATCAGTCCGTGTTGGATCACCTTCAAGTGCAGCCCGAGCGGTCGATACTGTACGTTCGAAGAGGACACTGATACTGTCTCGTCGCACGATGAACAGCCCGATACCGAGGACGACGTAGACTGCAGTGTAGGCGTAGAGGATCGCCATACTGATCTCTGTCGCCGCTGATTCGCTGTAGGCCTGGATCACGTAGAACTCCGCAGCAACCTGCGTCGCGAACAGCGCGAGCAACGCAACTGCCTCGCGAGTACTGATCTCGAAGTTTGCCAGGATAGCGATCGCGAAGAAGCTCTGGGCGGCGGTGATCCAGATCTCCGCGGCCTGTTTCGAATCGAACGGGAGTGTTCCGATAGCTCCGGCAGAGATGGAGTAGACAACTGCGAGCGTCCCGATGAGCAGTGTCCACTGGTTGAGCTTCGAGGAGATGAGCGCGTTGAAGCCTGCAGTCGTCCGGGCTTTGTTCACGAGATAGGCGACGACGATCAGTTCGGGACTTTCGGACGCGAGCGGCGCGAGCCATTGAACCATGAAGAACTTGGGCACGCCGTACTGGAGGCCGACCAATTCGAGCCCCTCGGCGAAAGGGTGCACTGCCGTGAAGATCATCGCGCCGGAGAACGCGAACCCAAAGAGGACGACCAGAACGCGTGGGACTTTGGGAAACTGCTGAAAGTACGCTGGGACGCCGACGTGTTGCTCGGACTCTTCGACGTCACCGCGGATGATGACGAGCAAGTAGACCAGGTAGAGCCCGACGAGGACGAGCGTATCGAGCGGACCGATACCGCCCATGAACGGGACGAAAAACGCGAAGGATGTCGCTGCGAGCAAGAAGGTAATCTCCAGTGAGATATCGCGGTCGAGTGTGACCACGTCGGCGAGAAATCCCTTGCGGTGGTCGACAGCGGGATCTGAAGACTGCTTCGCCCGGTAGATACTGAACAGGGCGATACCGGACCACCCGATTCCGATGAGGATCCGGTTCGCACCGGTCATGTTGGCCACTGCGAGGTTGGCTGCTTCGCTGGACCCTGTCCCGGCCTCCCACGCGTACAAGGCGTCGACAGCGTACTCGGGTGCTACGGCCAATACCGCCAACACGGCGATAGCAAACGCTCTCGGAACGTCTTTTTCGGCGGTTTCGGCCGCCCACGCGAGCAAGAACGCTGCTCCGAGGACTCCCAACCCGCCGACGAGGACTGCTAGAACCGGTGCGATATTTTCGCCGGGGTGGACGGTGCCGTACCCGCCGTAGGAAACGAACGTTGCGATCCATGGAACCGTCAGGACCAGCGTGGCGGCGACGGCGACGAGCGGATGACGCAATCGGGACGACATTGGTTGGTCGTGGACAGACTGGCCGGACGTATAATCCACAAGATATCCTAGACGAGCCTGTATTCGACGTTCTGGCCGTCTGAGTGGCCGGAATTCGAACTTCACCGGTAGTTCCGCGATTTCGTACAGGAACGGGCTGATACATCAATATTCGGGTGTTTCGGGCCTAGAGGGATATCGGTCTCTATCTCTCACCGGAAGAGAACCTAAGACATAGTCCTCCGCAGTTGAGTATCTGTTAGGACCGCAGAACGACCGTCGATTAGTTACCCTCGAGGAACTGGATCTCTGCCCCTGCTGCGCTTCGTTTTACACTCTCGATTCCTCGTTTGACCCCCTGTTTCGATCGATACCCTTCACCGCTATCTGCGATAATATTCCCATTCGTGGCGACGAGACGCCACCGCCATTCATCCGCGTTATCTCGAAAGACCTCGAACGTGGCCGTACTGGACATTCGCTAGCTACTACCCGGGTGTCAGTACTTATAATCACTCCAAACTGGGGCCTCCCGATATCTAAGCGTCTGTCACCGGTCATTGGGGCACGATTTCTCAACCTATGTGGTCGAGGGTGACTCCATGACATACTTCACGCTCCAGGGGTTTCAGCGGGATTCTCATGGGGTCACGCTCCATCGTGCTGGCGGTCCGGTTGGTCCGCCCGACGCGTTTGCTGAACTGCGAGAACTGGCCGACGAGGTGGTCTGCCTCGTGATACCATCCCATTTCAGGGGTTCGGGTAGTTTTACGAGCGGTTCGGCTAGGTCTCTGACAAGGACGTGATGCGGTATCTGGGTTGAGACATCTGACTGGAACGCCGCCGGGACGGGACCGCGGTCAAAGCGCGTCGACGAGTCCCTCGGCCCACCACAGTAGGTCCTCGTCAGCACCGCTCCGCGCCACACACTGCAGTCCGAGCGGGAGGCCCGTCTCGCGTTCGACCCAGTCGCCGGTTGTCCCGGCTGGCACTGAGACGACGGGCAACCCCGCGTGCGTCCAGGGCAGGTTCATCACCGGATCGCCAGTGTCGTCGATCCCTCCGGGCGCTGGGCCCGGTGCAGCGGGCGACACCCATAGGTCGACGCCTGCTTCGTCCATCCGGGTCTCGAGAGCCGCCCGCAAGTCGTGGCGACCCTGTCGCCCGCGGGCGATCTCGGCACCGGTGACCTCGTGCCCCTTCTCGATCAGGTCCCGCGTCGCGTCGGCGTAGCGGTCGGAGTACTCGCGGTACCACGACTCGTGAGCAACGGCCATCTCGGCGGCCATCAGCCGCTTGTGGCGCTCGTTGACCGCCGCAACGTCCGCCAGCACGTCAACGCGCTCGACATCGTAGCCCGCGTTCGCGAGGCGTTCGACCTGCGCTTCGAACGCCTCGCGGCCGACATCGTCGGTCTGGTCGAGATAGGGTCCTTCGGGAACGCCGAGCGTTGGGCGTTCGCGGGGTTCGGGGAGCATGCGCCAGTCGTCACAGCAGACGGCTGCCCCGAGGCACGCCCCTGCGACGTCCTGCGTGAACCAGCCGACGGTGTCGACGGAAGGGGAAACAGGGATCACCCCTTCCGTGGGAACGCGGCCGAAGGTTGGTTTGAATCCGACGATCCCGCAGAACGCGGCCGGACGCGCAACCGAGCCGATAGTCTGGGTGCCGAGCGCGAGTGGGCAGAAGCCGGCGGCGACGGCGGCCGCCGACCCGCTGGAGGATCCGCCGGGCGTGTGGTCGGTGTCGTGGGGGTTGCGCGTCGGCCCCGGGTCGAAGTAGGCGAACTCCGCCGTGACGGTCTTAGCGAGCACGACCGCGCCGGCGTCTCTCAGTCGTGAGACCACGGTAGCTTCCTCGCCTGTCAGAACGTCCGCTGGGAGGTCCGACCCAGCCCGCGTCTCCAGTCCTTCGACGTGGAAGACGTCCTTGACTCCTACAGGGACACCGTACAGCGGCGGTCGCTCGGCCGGCCCGGAGTAACGGTCGGCGAGGTTTCCTGCTGCCGTACGGACACGCTCCCAGCGGTCGGATTCGTCGACGAACGCCCCGAGTTCGGGCTCTAAGTGGCCCGTCCTGGCGTTGAGCGTCTCGACGTACTCGACAGGGTCGGTCCGGCCGCGTCGCAGGTCGTCGACTGTTTCGGCGAGCGACGCCTCGTGAATCATGACTGGGGAATGCACGCCGATGGTCTTGGTTGATCGGGAAATTCAGTGACGGTTTCGACAGTCGTGAGTCGTTGGCTATAGTAACTGTTAGAATCATCTTCCCGATAATTGTTGCTGTATGCAATGGGACATCTCGACGAGATCTCCGTCAAAGAACTTCATGACGCCCTCGACAAGGTAGATGAAAATAAGACGACACAATGGTTGTTAGCGGCGATCGCCTACAAGAACGGCGTGACGCAAACCGAACTTGCCGAGTGGCACGATACCGGGCGACGAACGATCTACGGCTGGCTCATGCGACTTGATACGGACGAACCACTTGAACAAGCCGCATCTGATGCTCATCGATCCGGGAGAAGACGAATTCGAACAAACTGTTTATGAACCACCCGAGGAAGTCGGGATCGACGCGCCAGCGTGGACGCCGGCACTCGTCCAGGAATTTCTTGCAGACACCTACGGCGTCGAGTACTCCTATCCAAGTTGCCGGCGGTTGCTGAAAGAAACGGGGCTGAGTTATCAAAAACTACGCCCTTCAGCCGCCGAATCTGAGGAGTTCGGCCAAGAGGAGTTCCACGACGAGTTGAAAAAAAGCGGCGGGAGATGGACGCCGCAGTAGTCTGTCTAGACCAAATCAAGAAATCCGTGCAGGTTGAGCCGCGTGCCGCGTGGTTTCCGCGCGGTACGCGACCGAGCGTGGAACTGTCTGGCCAGCGAGATTGGACGTGTCTGCTCGGCGCGATTACCGAGGACAGCGAGTGCTTCTTCTCACGATTCACCGAATACGTCACCGCCAACCATGCGAAAAATTTCATTTACTCATTATGCGAAGAATTCGAAGAGGATCTAATCATTGTACTCGACGGAGCGCCGTATTTCCAGGCGTCGACCGTCACGGACCTGGCGGCCGGTGACGACCTCGCCCTCGTCACGTTCCTTGCGTATTCGCCGGAACTCAATCCTGTTGAGGAGTGCTGGCGACAACTCCAAGATACCCTGAGCAACCGATTCTTCGAATCTCTTGATTAACTGACTACTGTGATCGATACCACTCCGACCAACTTTCTCTATCAATAGTGGGCAATTACCTCTAATGCTTATTATAGTACTGTGCGTACCACAGGACGACCGTCGACGGTCGAGAAGAATCGGTGTTTCCGGCTCTAAAACACTGGTGGAGTTTATATGCTCAAATAGATCGGAGCAATAGACGTAATGACGAGAGAACCACTCCAATCCAATCGTAATCCAACAACTCCGACCATGCAGCCCTCACCATCCCTGAGGCGCCGTGCGTTTCTCGCACTCGGCGGGAGCGCGCTCCTCGCAGGCTGTACCTCCCTGGCTGGGAGCGACACTGGCAGTCCGACGACGACGTCACTCCCACCTCTTGACCACGATCGACTACGGCAGGCTGCTAGTCGAAGCGTCCCGGAGAACCCACCGGAGGCTCCCGTTGACGGCATGGACGCATACCTCGAACGCGGGCGTCGACGCACCAGAGAATTGCTTGCCAGGTTCGATGAACGGATCGGTGATGTCGGTGACGACGCCGATATTGAGGGGATGCGCGAAATCGCAAGTCGGGCGGAAACCGCACTTCAGAAGTCGACGACGGCCGACGTGAACTCGCGGGCCCTGGTCGAGGTGAGGTCAGCGCGTTCTGATGCGGCCGAAGCACTCTGGTGGGCGCGAGCAGTACTCGGGGAGGTCAGTCTGGGCGATGCACTCGATACCCGCAGGCCCGTCCGCGACCGCCTATCGGAGTTCCGCCAGCGCAACTGGTAATCGGGCCTGGTATCGATACCACGCTCGTCGCGGCAAAGCGGGTCGAAGGGTGGGCAGATGCGTGCGAGAACGCCATAGACGCTGCCGACTCACAGGAAGCGATCAGCCGAGTGTACCAAACCGGGAAAGCGGCCGGACGTGTCGAAGCGGCCCGTTCGTTCCTCGACGACACGACATTCTTCGTCGAACGGCTGCGAATGAGCGAGACCACGGACTACGCCGCGGCGTTCGAGGACGTGGTGGACTCCGTCGGGAACTCGCTCCTGAAAACGGTCGACGGCATCGACCCCAGATACGCCGAGAAACCGAAGGAGATGTTCGAGCACGAAATCTCGAACGCGTCCGCCGAACTCGTCTCACGTGCGTACGGCGGTACGACGTATCACGCGAACTGGCTCCGGGAGTTCAAATCGAGCGGTGCCGCCGCGTCCGCGCTCGTCTATGCGACAGCGACCTCCCGGGACCTACGTGTCTTCAAAGACACTCGGTCAGCAATCGAAGAGAACGGCTCTGTATATCCACGTCTCGAATCGGCCGACCGCGTCGACGATGCGAAGCGCGAGATCGTCACCACCATCGAGGATGTCTGGCAGAACCCAACTCATCCGGGGATCGAATCATTCCACGTTTATCAACTCGCTATCGGGGTCGGCAACGCTGACCACCGCATGAAGACAGTCTTGGAGGGTAACTATACAGAGGGCCAGATCTACGACGCAGCACTCGAACTGTGGGCCGTCCCGACACTGGCCGAAAAACGTCTGGCCAAGCAATCGACAGCGATCACGGATCTCTTCGAGGAGATCAATGGA